>Ga0209131_1000007_pt1 | contig 345025 bp, 272 predicted proteins | sample GraSoi_2013_40cm_FD_185826 | JGI IMG/M metagenome (GOLD analysis project Ga0209131, IMG submission 185826) | Grasslands soil microbial communities from the Angelo Coastal Reserve, California, USA - Sample 9_17_2013_40cm (SPAdes) (version 2) | ecosystem: Environmental > Terrestrial > Soil >... | reverse complement strand
AGCGGTGCAGGCGTGAGCTCAGTCGCGGGATCGCCAATAGCAGCGGCGCTCTTATCCAGATGCGCACTGGAATGATCTTCGTCAAGGGCGCTGAGGGCGTTGCGAAACGATCCAGGCCCGGGTAGACGCGGGACAGCGCCTTGTTGCGCAACGTGGGTTAGTTCGTGAGCAAGCAGCGCCCGGCCAAGCGACGTCTCCGGCTGGTAACGGCCCGGAGCAAGATAGACGTTTGACCCGACCGTCATCGCATGCGCGCCTTGCGCTTCGACTTCGCCTACATCGCGATGCAAGCGCACCTTGGAGAAATCAAACCCCAGATGTTTGGCTACATGATCGCGAACACCTCTTTCTCCGGACGGAGCTGCCAACCCTTGCATCGCGACGTTGTCGGCCTCGCGTTCAAGGCGGTCTTCGCCGCTGGCTGCAGGTTTCCGTTGCAGCATCCTTTCCTCGCTCCGACATCCTGCACACTCGCCGCCGCTCAAGGTGTGCTGGCCGCACGCACACTTGCGCTGCAATACACTACCAGGCGGCCTTGTGAAGCCGCTTTGAGGTGGGCTTTGTGAAAGAATTTCTCGCTTCATTGTCATGCCTGCAGACTGGCTGTGATTGTTAGAGCCATTCGTTGATTAAAGAATCTCCCCTCACGTCGGCGCCCTAACCGCCTGTAGTCCCTATCGTCCCTTTGATACCCTCAAGTTGGCGGACAAGGGGGCGCTCCATGCAGTTGATTGAAGATGTCGCCAACAAAACTTGCATAACACTCCGCATGCCGGAAGTTGCCCCCGGATCCGACGGCGCCGTGAAAAACTCTCTCCCAAATCATGTGGGAGACTTCGTGAATCAGCAGAGTCGCGCTATTCAAATTGCCCGCCCAAAAGCCTGGGCAAATGAAAATCCCGTTAAAGTTCGGAAACGAAGTGGCATCGAAGGCACAGTCTGCGGTGCGACCGGCGAAGGTTCTGGTTGTGCTTAAGCAGATGTAGTGGACATGGCCACTCTCGAGCTGATCGGCAATCATCTCGAAGCGCTTGGCCATCAAGAACATTTCCTCGCTCAGCGCCACTCGCAAGCTCGGCCGGACTGCACCAGTGATGCGATTCATGAAACCTCCCGCAACTTCCGGCGGCTCGCCGAAACGGTCATTGAATGCCTGGTCCACAGTGTTGCCCACCACTTGCTGATTACCCTGTTTGGTAAGTTCAGCATTAAGCCGCAAAAGAATGGCCGCCTGCGCAGTCATTTGCTGCGCTACGAAAACGATGTCATTCAGTCCTCCGACCGGGTCCGCGGGAGCTCCGTCATTACCGGCGGTGCAATGAACCTGTTGCGGAATGATCTGTCGCGCCAGGAGAGGTGATGACGATTCCGTGGCTGCTGGAACGTGCCGTTCACCAGCCAGCACTGCGCGCGACAACTGCTCTGCGTTCACCTCACCGGCATCAGAGGGCTGACTGATGAATGTCGGGAGAGTCCCGGCGGCCACATGCTGCTGTTGCACAACATGCGCCAACTCATGCGCGAGCAATTCGCGTCCGGCGGAGCTGTTGAGCGCCGGTTGCTGAGCGCCGAAAACAATATCTCGACCAACCGTGTACGCGAGGGCGTTTACCCTACGAGCAGATTCCGCCGCCGGCGCGTCCGTATGCAAACGCACGCGACTAAAATCATGTCCGAAGCGCGGCTCCATGAATGCGCGGGTTGACGCATCAAGTGGCTGGCCGGTCGAGTGCAGGACTTCATGGACGATTGATGGCGCTTCGGAAGATTCAACACCGTGAGCAGCCATTCTTTGCAGCAGGCTTTCCTTCTTCGCGCAGTTGTCACAAGCGCCACTCATCGCGTGATTGCCACAAGCACACTTGCGCTGGAGCATTAGACCTGGCGACCATTGTCCGCCGCCGGATTGATTTGCGATGTCTGCGTTAAGTTTCACTTCGCTCTTACTTGGACCTTGTCTCATCACAGTTGACCCCGAATCGCGTGATTGCCGCAGTCGCACTTGCGCTGTAGCATCAGCGCTCGCGTTGGTGTGAATGTTGTGTTCGGCTTATCGCGTTTCTGCCTGTTCATTCGAGTCCTCATCGAAGGCGCTTACTTCGGTCCTGCGATCACACTCTCAGCAGCGCCATTCTTGAGTAAGCCCGCCCCTGGCGCTCCCGGAGCATGGCCTGTGGCCTAGCTCGAGCGGCTACGCGGCCCGCTCCCCAGCCGCCGACTGTCGAGAGATGATCTCGTCCACAATCGGTTGAGCCTGATCCCACGTGAATACCCGCAGTAGGCGCGCGAAGAGTTGAGGTGGCACGTTCCCACCCACGGCAAGTTGACGCGCCCATTGGTCGGGAGTAGCCGGAGTCCGAAAAACGACGCGCTTCAGCCATTCGATCTGCGGTTGCGGCAGCACGCTGTGGAGAAACTCCGGACGCGATACGGCCAGCGTGTAAAGTTCCGCGAGATATTCGCCGCGATTCGTGCGAGCGTATTCAAACACGATCCCGGCCGGGAGCTGCGTTCCATCAACTGCTGACAGGAAGAGTGTCGCGCCACCGCTTCCCGCCGCATCGCGAGTGTAGGTCCGGGCGCCAACCGTTACTGGCGTGCCTGGTCGAAGGTTTGCAAGCCAGCTGTCGAGTTGGGCTTCCTCAAAGCCCAGCGCTGTCCGCAAGCTGTCGCGCTCAGCTTGCCAATTCGGATAGCGCGGCCCCGGACTGGTTATCCACGACCAGGAGTAATCCCTCCATGGCAGAATCCGAGTGAAGAATTGGTCTTGCTCTACCTGAGAAACTTGCGACATCACGATATGGCCCACTTCATGCTGCAGAGTCTGCTGCGTTGCCGGGAGTCCGAGGCTAACCGACCGCGAATAAGGACCGCTTCCGAGTCCCGCGTTGAAGACTGTTATGCGCCCGGTGCTTGGGTCCGCTTCACCACCCGTTATTCCTGGTCCGGAAGCACTTGAGTGGCCTGTGCACGCGCCGCTTGGACTCAGGTCATTTGGATGGCAGGCCGCGCGCGCGAAAGTAATTAGAAGAGGGTTCGTCCAAGTGGCCTCTGGTGGCAGAGCCGCAAGGGCCCGGTCGATGCTATCCCAGTCACCAGCGCCATAGCCCCACTGCGTCGCACTCGTGGGATTCTCAAAAACGACGTTGTAGTGGAATTCGATTTGTAGTTCACGCGCCTTTCGCGTGCACGTCTGCATGAAGGCGTCTCGAAAGTCAGCGAAACGACGCCGGCTACTGCCCAGTGCACTCGGCATGCTGCGTAGGCCCGTTGCCTCTGCGCCGATCTCATCGATCTCGTTGGCGACAATCTGGGCCTGATGGGAAGCATTCGAGGTGGGGGCACTGGCTTGGACGCAAGCAATTGTCGCACGCTCCCAGTCGTCAACGCGTTGCGTGGCCTCGCGGTCGTTCGCCGGCACACTTGTGGTGGCTACTCTGCAAACAGCCTCGGCGCAATCGGCAGGGTTGCTTCCCCGAGCCGGAACTGGAGCGGGTGCCAGTGTCGCGGGTGCCGTAGAGGGGAGAGGCGGCGCGAGTGCCCTGGCGGAAGGCCCGGCACCGCGTGCTGGGATCGGGATTCTAAACAACACCCCTTCGGGTGCTGACACTGAAGTAGTGGACCGAACCGCGGATCCGGTGATGACTTGGTCTGCCAGATTGTCAGCTTCGCGCTCGGCAGCTCCAGTAGGATCACTCACGGTTGTCGCGGCCCTGGTCACATCGCCTTTTTGCTGAAGCGTGTGTGACAGTTCGTGAGCGATCAGACGCCGGCCTGTCTTCGTCTCTGGTCCATACTGCGTTGCGTCGAACACAACATCGTTCCCGACAGTGTAAGCCAATGCATTCACTGCCCTAGCCGATTCCGCCGCCTTAGCGTCGGTGTGCACTCTCACGTGACTGAAGTCATGTCCGAAGCGCGGCTCCATGAAAGCGCGCGTTGCCGGATCAAGCGGCTGGCCCGGCGAGCGCAGGACTTCATTGACGATTGACGGCGCTTCGGAAGATTCAATACCGTGAACTGCCTTTCTTTGCAGCGCGCTTTTCTTCCTGGCGCAGTCGTCGCAGTTGCCACTGATCGCGTGATTGCCGCAGTCGCACTTGCGCTGCAGCAGGCCAGCCTGAAGCGGCGCCTCGAGAATATTCGACGCGGCTTTGTTCTGCGACTGCGATTGCGTGCTCAACATATCTGCTCCTGAGGCCTTCTCGAACTGAACTTTTCAAAACGCTAAGCTACTATCTTCGGTGGTTCTGGTGGGCAGCAGTCTTCTTCCTTCAACGACATGTTGATCTCTAAATCAATAAAGTAAGAACCACCCTTCACCTTAACCTCTTCCTCTAGCATACTTAGTCCCTCTTCATCGCCGCGGCCGTAGCTTTCCCCATAGGTCCGCTCCTCATCCTTGCTTGGTGGGGCTTCTCTGACAATCACAGAACTTATTGTTCCGCAGCAGAAATAGTTGCTGTCACGTTCGCATGCTATTGATATGTCCTGGTTAAGGTATGACTGGAGAGAAGTACTAATGCTTCTATATGTTGTCTTCGAAAAGGGTAAATTCCGGTGTTTCGATTTGATGGCTGAATAGCGCCATTGAGATTGTTCCATTAAGGCTCGCAAACAGCGTATATAACTGTCTTCAGCGACCACCCTTTTTTCTTTTGCGCCGGATTCTGACGCTGCGGCTTTACGCTGAAGAGATGGAACGACGGAATGTCGGATTGCGGACACAGGATAAAGAACGTCTTTTGATAGACGGTCAGCCTCACGCTCAGACTCGTCCCCTGGCTCATTCACCTGGAGAGGCATTCGAGTGAGAGCAGAGCCTCGATTCTGTATGACGTGGACGAGCTCGTGGGCGAGCAATCGGTGACCTGTCTCGTTACGCGGCCTATACAGCCCTGCACCAAAGACGATATCCGGCCCCACGGTGTAAGCCCGAGCGTTCACTGCTCGCGCTGACCGCGCCGCCGTTGAGTCCGTATGCACGCGCACGTGACTAAAGTCATGATCAAAGCGCGGCCCGAAGAAAGCGCGCGTTCCCGCATCGAGTGGTTGGCCCGGCGAGCGCAGCGCCTCATGTACGATTGGCGGAACCTCCGAATACCCAGTTCGTCCTGAAGCCTTTCGTTGGAGCGGTCCAGCGCCGCCTTTGCACGAGTCGCACTTGTCGCCCAAGGTGTGTGTACCGCACGCACACTTGCGTTGAAGCGTGCCGCCGGCAGTTGGAAGATTCGGCACGGCAGTGGGCTTGATTTGTGTTTGCGCTCTCTCAGCCATCAGTTCCTCGTCGCGATGGCGCGTTCGGAGTCGTCTCAGCACCAACTCCGCCGTGCACCGCTTGCGCGATGCGATTCCCCAGATGCAGTGGAGTCATGTTGTAGGTCACTTGAATCTCTCCGCCGCCGAGCGATCGCATCGCGCCCCCCGACAACAATTCGGATCTCAATCCACCGGCCGCCAGCAAACGGGTCAGCTCAGCTTCTACGGCGGCTTGCAGTTGCGCGCGGTCGCGCGACGCGACTTGCAATCCATCCAAAACCAATCGCTCAATATGCAGTTCTATGTTCACGCTGCTGCTCCGGCGCGCGCTTCCGCATCTTTCGCTACCTCGAGCCATTGAAAATCTGCTTCGCTCAAAGGCCGCTTGAGCTTCAAGAACTCGGTGCGCGCGGCCTCAAGGACCAACGGCATGGTCACCGGCGTGTCAGCCTGGGCCGCAAGGAACGCAGCGTTGATGGCCACGTTATTTATGCTGCCTCCGTTTAGGTTGAGTTTCGCCAGCCGCTCATAATCCAGGCCATAGGTTTCAGTTTGGCGGGGAAAGATCTTGCGCCAGATCACCGCGCGTTCGGCTTGATCGTGAGCGCGGAATTCGAGGATGAAGCGGATGCGCCGCAGAAACGCCGTGTCGAGCGCGCTTTTCATGTTGGTGGCCATAATCGCCAGCCCGGTATATGCCTCGAGACGCTGCAGCAGATAATTGATCTCGATGTTCGCGTAGCGATCGTGACTGTCCTTGACTTCACTACGTTTACCGAACAGAGCATCAGCTTCGTCGAAGAACAGAATTGCGCCACCTTCTTCCGCGGCATCAAACAGGCGCCGCAGGTTCTTCTCAGTTTCTCCGATGTACTTGTTGACGACTGAAGACAGATCGATTCGATAGAGTCCCAGCTGCAGGTCGTTAGCCAACACTTCGGCAGCCATTGTCTTGCCAGTGCCGCTCTCGCCCGCGAACAACGCGTTAATGCTCAGGCCGCGCGAACGAGTCGCCGCAAAACCTCCCGCCTCGTATACCTTTCCCCGGTTGCGAACTTGAGCGGCGATCTGAGTCAGCAGTTTGATTTCAGACTCTGGCAATACGATGTCATCCCACGAAGCCTTAGGTTCGATTCGCTCCGCTAATCCATCGAGCGCCGGACGCGTCGCAGCCAGGCACGCTTTCCACAATTGCGCGCCGCGGGCGGTCGCGTCTTGACCTGCTTCCAGCAGGGCGCTGGATGCAACTTGTTGGATCGTCGTGAGACTCAGATTGAATTGCGAAGCCAGCGTGCCTGCCAGGCCATTCGACTCTGGTCCCAGCGCGGTTGCCCAGGCAATCCCTTGTTCGGCAGGCGTCGGTCTGGCTACGTCGATAGTCATGGTCTCGCAACTCAACTCGCGCCGCACTTCGCGTCCGTCCAAAAAGACCACCCCGTGGTTGCGAGCAAGGAAACGATCAATGGGCGCAAATGAATCCGCAGGTTTCTCACGGTCGGCCGGGTGCGCTTCGAGATAGATCGCCAACGGCCACAGCGCCGTCTCTCTTTCGGCCAGCCGCGCGAGCATTTCAATTTCGCCCGCGTGGGCCGGCATCAACTCAGCCGGCAAGCGATACAGCTGCAGGCCGAGCGCTGCCACCACCTGTTGAGCAATAAGCTGTTTGCTTGCGGCGTCGGACCCTATGAGTTGAATCACCGGTATGGAACCCGCTTGACCTTGCTGCAAACGATCGAGAATTGCCTGGACCACGCGCTGTTGTGATGAAGGTAATCCGGCTTCCGAAAGGCCCAAACGCGGTCGCATCGGCAACAACAGAGTCGAGAGACGATCGTCCAGGTAGTTCAGGCCTTTTAAGAAATTGACTATTCGCTCGTCGGCGCGCAAGGCGCTGGTGGTGAGCAGTTGCGCGCCAGGCTGATTTATTTCAATCAGGCGCCAGTGTCGCAGCGGGCTCTCAGGCGACAGCGCGTTCCATGCCGGATCGTCGAACAAATGCATCGCCAGAGCAAAAGTAGGATACGGCTGTTGGTTGTTGCTTTGCGCATTCGCGCAAAGCACTGCGATGCCCGTGTCCATCTCCATGGCTGCACACAACAAAAGTATCTCTCGCTCAAATTTGGAAAGATTGAAACTCTGGCTAAGCAAGATCATCGCGGGCGAGGGCGTCGCTGCTGCAGCTGCTTCCATCTCTGCCGCCGCTTGCGTCAGTTGTTCGGCAGTTACCACCAAATTGTCTGGTGCAGGCAGCAGCAGGGCCCGTGGTTGGTTGGCGCTTGGTTCGGACTTATCCCAGAAGTGCCACTTGCGTCCCGCAGCCTGCTGCTGCTCAACCGGCTCCGTGCTGATTGGCGCGGCGGGGGCCACTGGCTGCTGGGCCACCCTCCTCAAACACAGGCGAAGCCACGCGAGCGCGGCCGAGAGGTAGCGCTGGTTGATCTGTTGCCAGTTGTTAACTTCTTTGCTCATCGTTCCTCAGGTGATCGTGATCTTTTTGGTCTCATCGAACTCGAGCGGCGTCGTTTCGGGATCGCCCGGCGCTAGCGCCGCGATGAATTCGCTGTCCACGCCATCGACTCGTAATCGCGCCAGCAGCGCTACATTGGTTGGGACTGGAAACTCCCCTCCGGTCGGCGTATCGATCACGAAGGCAAAAGTATTCGTCGAAGCCGGGAGCGGTGGCGGCGGAACCGGAAAAGTTCGCGGCACTTCAAAGTCGCCAAGTAACAAGGACACTCGCTGCGCCAGTAACACGTTTACGCTGCTGCCAAGAGTGATGGTGGCGGTGCCTGCGAGACGCCCCACACTCATTGGCAAAGCGGTCGTGATCACGGGCGCCACCGACAGCCAAAGCTCCTTGCTGGGAACGATATCGCCCGGTTTAGCGACCTCGACATTGATCCTGTAATAGCCGGGCGCCAGATTGTTCGGAAGCGTCACATCCAATTGCGCATCACTTACCGTCGCGGTGGCTGGCTGCGGCGGATTTGCGAAAACGGATGAATGTAACCGAGCCGTTCCGGTGGCGAGATTGCTTCCAAACAACGAGATGACATCTCCCGGCTGTGCGCTCAACTGGCGTTTTGGCAGGGCGATCGAACTCAGAACGGGGAACGGGGGCGTAACATCAGGCTGAGAGACTACGCCTCGATCGTCTTCGCCGCGCTTCAGGACCGGCAGCGGAGTTCTGGACGGCCGCGTGCTCTCAATCAACACCACCGAAACCTGATAAGACGCCGACACACGATAATGAGTTTGAAACGTGGTCCACAGCTTCGACATGTTCTCGAAGCTCAACGGTTCAAGATTTATTCGGACGCGCTCGATTTGCTGGTGCAGATTGCTGGTGGAGAGGTCTGCAATTGGTGACGTTGCGTTTTGGATTTCAGCCGCGCCGAGCAGTGGATGATCGTGCAGCACGCCCATCGCGGTACCCAGCAAACGATGAGCACTGGTGTCGTCTTCGTCGTCGCTGTAAGCGGTGAGCAAATAGGACAGAATCAACGGTAGCACCGGAAAGCCAGTCTCGCCTGGCTTGGTCTGACGCGGCATGTCTTGATTGCGGAAAGCGGCGTCAGGAAGCACTTGATACAGGAACAAGTTTAGTTGATGGCCGGTGGCGCTGCGCCGCGCGTTGTCGAGCGGGCGCGCGGTCACTTCCGGTATGCCAACGCCACGCACCAGGAGACTGCGCAGCGTAGCGGTGACGGCGGCGATGGCCAGTTGATTGCTCATCGCGCCCCCCCTTGACCGCGGCGCTTGAGGTAGTCGTCCAGGTTCATCACCGGCGTTGCCGCGCGCGACCTGGCTGGAGACTGCGATGATTGAACGGCGCGTACTTCGATGCGACCTATGGTCACCTGAATTGTAGGTTGAGGCTGGATGGCGGGACGATTGAGGTGCACATGCTCCGGTCTCGTCTCAATCAGCGGCGCGATTCTGGATTGAACGACGACCGGCGGCGTTTTCGAGTCTCCGTTTTTCTTCGCATCAGACGATTGGGCAACCGGCGTGGTCGGCGATTTCGCGCTCGATTGATCAAGCGGCGATTCATCGCCTAACGCCTTTTCACGGATGACGATCGTTTCGAGTTCGCGTTGAATGAGAGGCTGCTTGCGCGTGATCGCCGCAGGCGCCACAGGTTCCAGCTCGTCGTCTGCGCGTAGAGACGGCTTGATTATGCGAGACGGAGATCGCGCAGGTGTTGGGTCTACTTCCTCCGCGGCCTGGTGCGGGACTCGGGCGGATATAGCAGAAGATTCTTCAACAGGCTCGGGCCAATTCTCCGGGCGTGATTCGGGTGGCGTCTTGCTCTGATATCCACTGCGCTCGGCAACGTGAATGACCTTCTCATCAGGCCGTACTTCAACCGGCTTGTCTTGCCGCGGCGACTCCGCAATTGTTTCGTGAGTAGTTGCGCGATTCGTTGATGAGGGCGATGGGTTGACGATCGAATCGGTTACAAGTGATGCCGTTGTCGCTCTGGAATTCACCTCTGGCGTGAGCGCCGCTGGACGGTCTACCTGGGGCGCCGGATCGAAAGATTTCCCTGGCTGACCGTTGGGGTCGCCTTGCTCCGTAGTTTCAATGGGGCTAATCGACTCTTTATTCGAATCGGGTAGTGAATGCTTCGCCGCGGAGCTACGAGAGGATTTCGCGGTGTCGATCGGACCTTCAATTAGAGAGGCCGGCTCGAAGCGGCCGCCCAGTCGTGGCCGAACCATGGAGGCGGGATTCAGGGCCCGCGCTGCAATACTTGTCAGATAGTTATTCACAATCGAGTTGCACCACACGCGTCAGGTCGCATCGCCAATCATCTGCAGGTAAAGTTGCCGCCGTTGGGCAGTCATCGCGAGAATGTCGGACTCGCGCCAACCGAACGCCGAGGCCAACGCGCACACTTCGCGCAGCAGGCGCTTAGCCCAGTTGTCAATTTCACTCCAAAGGAAATAGACAATGTCAAAAGCCGACAGCCATCGATTACCGCAGTCTGCGCAGTCCAGAGGGATTTGCACATTCGCTTGCGGATCTGCCTTTTCCATCTCTGCTGCTATTGCTTCAATCAATGCCGGCGGCAGTGCACGCGATGGGTCGAGTCTCTGCAGGCGACCGTTTCGGCGTAGCTCGACCAGGCATCTTGAAAGAAGTTTGCGGACCGTTGCCGCTTCGTCGGGTTGATCCTCTCGTCCAGCGATTGCGGTCAAGTCCTCGCTATTCGGCAATCTGAACCGCGCCAAATAACCGCCGCTCGTTGCGCTTAACAACTCAAGATCAGTTTGGTCGCCATCAGCTTGAATGTCTGCGGATTGAATGCCTATCTCAAGCTGTTGTCTGCATCGGGGACAAGAGGTCAGGCCGGTCAGCCGCGAGCCAAACAGCACTTCGCGCAACGCGAGCAAACGCGCGTCGCGCTGGCCTACGCTCAGTTTGGCGAGGTCTTCCCAGGACACACCGGGCGAAGCGGCTTCGAGCAACATTAATGCCTGCGTGGTCATTGGTTGGGCTCGAGCGCGTTCCCAAACGGCCAACAATTCCGCAGCGGAGGGGGCTTGCATCACTGAGGCTCAGTGAAAGTAGGTTCCGAGGGTTCAGGCACTTCGGCGTCGCGCTCCCAGCCTTCGTTTTCGAGCTTGATGTGCTGAATCAGCACCGCGTTTGCGTTTGAGTCGAGGTCGGCCTGCGCCTGAAACTCAGAGACCCAGCAGCGGAAGACCTTATAGGCAAGAGCGAGTTGGCCGGCTTCGTTATAGACCTCGATGATGATGTCTTTGCGGAAGTCTTTGAGCGACACTTCGGCGCCCAGTCCCGAGCCGAAATTCCAAACCTTGTTGGCCCACTGCTCGAATTCCTTGTCGTGGGTGACGCCCCGGTCGAGAGTGATGGCGTCGTACTCGGTTCGGCCGGGTGATTTGCGGCTGCTTGAGGGGTCGCCGCCATCGCGATGTTTGACGACTTCAGTAGTGCGCTTCAACGTGCTGACCTTACTGATGCCGGCCACGTACTTGCCGTCCCACTTCACGCGGAATTTGAAGTTTTTGTACGGATCGAAACGTTGTGCATTGACGGTAAACTGAGCCATGCATTTTCCTCCCGGCTGTTACACTTCTATTTGACCGGCCATCTGCTGGATCTTGACGATCACAAATTCGGCGGGTTTGAGTGGCGCGAACCCGACCACAATGTTCACGATCCCGCGATTGATGTCACTTTGGGTTGTGGTTTCTTTATCGCACTTGACGAAGTAGGCGTCGCGCGGTGTCTTGCCTTGAAATGCGCCCTGTCTGAACAAGTCGTTCATGAAGGCGCCGACATTCAGGCGAATCTGGGCCCAGAGCGGCTCGTCGTTTGGCTCGAAGACCACCCATTTCAAAGCACGATAAAGAGTCTCCTCGATAAACAGTGCTGTGCGGCGGACGGGAATGTACTTCCATTCAGAACCGGCCTCATCGTTTCCCTGCAGAGTTCTCGCACCCCAGGCAATCGTCCCGAAAACGGGGAAGTTGCGAATGCAGTTAATTGCCTGCGGATTCAAGACACCGTTTTCATCATCGGTCAGCATGGTCTTGGGCCCCAGCACGCCGCTCAGGCTAGCTTCGGTGCCGGCAGGCGCTTTCCACACTCCGCGGTTCGCATCGGTACGCGCGTACAAGCCGGCGACGAAACCGCACGGTGGGAACTCGCCGGGCCGATTCTCCTGAAGGGGATCGGGCGCATTCAACCACGGGAAGTAGAACGCCGCGTTGATTGAGTCGGCCCCGGTCAGAGTGCCATCGGGGCCGCCGTCGAGGTTATCGAACGAAGCATTCTGCGCACAATCCGCTATGAGAAACGCTCGGCGCTCGTGACAAAACTGTTCTAGAGACGAAAGGGTGGCTGGCTTGCTTTCTCCAGGAACACATAGGAGGTTGAACAGATTGATTCGATCCAGATGAAACACACCACCCTCGCCGGTTACAGGCAGGATCGCAGTCTCAAACTTCCCGTCGTTCACAGCGAGCGGCTTTCCGCTGTTGCCACCCTTTAGTATCGCTGCATCGGGAATTTCGCCGGCCTTCGGATCGGGCGGGTCTTTGATCTCAGTGGGCTTGGGCGGGTCGGTCGCATTGTTCTCGACCTTGCCTAAAACAATTGCGGACTCCGTCTTCAGGACATTCTCGACGAATCTCGGGTCTTGCTTGTCCATCGAGAGGTTCTCGAAAGTCTCAACCGGGATTCCTTTTTTGTCCTGCTTTATGTTCGTGACCACCAATCTAAAGCGTTTATCATTCGGGGCTGCGCGGTTGCTAGTCACTACGGCGTAATCGTTAGCCCAGGCACCCGGGCTGCTGGCTGTTATCTTCAGCTTGCTGTCCAGAGTGATCGTGGCCGCAGCAGCATTGTCAGCCTCATCGGGCGCTACCGCTCCTGTTGTCACCACCCGCACGATGTACGCGCGCTGTCCGCCATTGTTGAAGAAATGATAGACGGAATAGCTCATAGGGCTGTTGGGATCGAGCCCGCCGAATTTCCGCTCGTAGTCAGGCCAACTCAGCACGAGTTCGGCCCGGTCCGTTGGGCCCTTCGACGCCCAGCCGACAAACGCCGTGATCGAAGTCGCCACGCCAGTAATCGTACGAACCCCGCTCGGTATTTCCTCAATGTAAACGCCAGGGTAGGTTGGTGTGATAGGCATTAACTATCCTCCATTTCAAATCTTTGCTCTGCCAGGAACTCGAGTGTCGGAGTGAGCGGATTCATGCCGCACAAAATCATCAAGGTTTATTGCTCAAGTATCGTTTCAATCTGAGCCCATTTGCGATCGTTAATGCGATAGTGGCTTTGCGCATCTTTGCCCTTAACCTCCAGAATCAGCTCGTCTGCGATCAGCAACGCGAGCGCTTCCCTGACCGAGGTTGCCTGCGTTGTGACTTGTTTCGGCAACCACCATTCGGTAATTCCGGCGAGTGTGTCTTGGGCATCAGGATTCTTGTGCAGATACTGCAGGATCGCGCGCGCAATGCGCGATGTACTCACGTTATTCATTGATTCGAACTCTGTGATTCGAACTCTGTCTAGAGAGCCTTAGGCAATCAAGAGGCCACGCAATTGTCTTCGATTTTTGCTAGGGTTAGCTGGCGCAGGTAGGAGCTTTTTATCCACGCAGGTTTGGACGAAATTCAAAAAGACCGTGTGATCACTGCGATTCGGCCTAGGACTGTTTTGTCCTAACATTCACGCCTTAACGAACTAGTCAGGCACACTGGGCCTGAAACTCTTGGCGTCGATTTGATACTTCTGAATTAATTGCCAGAAGGCGCGCCGGTTCTTTTGCGCGAGGCGGGCGGCTTTCGAAATGTTTCCGCGGCAGGCTCTGAGCAGTCCCTGGATATAACTCTTCTCAAAGCGCGCGATCTGAGTTGCCTTGGCTTCTTGTAACGACTGCCTGGCGGTACCCGATGGCAAAACGAGAATCAAGTCGGACCCACGAATCAGCGGTCCATCGCATAATACAGTGGCCCGTTCGATGGCATGCTCTAACTCCCGAACGTTTCCGGGCCATCCGTGGGCCATCATGATCTGCAGGGCGTCTGATTGAAGGTCCGGAACCTCCTTGTTCATTTCTCTCGAATATTTCTCCAGGAAATGACGGGCTAGCAGCGGAATGTCTTCGAGGCGCTCTCGCAGCGGAGGCAACGTCAGCGCGATTATGTTCAAACGATAGAAGAGATCCTGTCTCACTTTGCCGTTTCCGACGGCTTCTTCAAGATTTACATTGCTGGCGGCAATCACCCTAACGTTTGCCTGGCGCATTCGGGTCGAACCCAAAGGCCGGTACTCCTTTTCCTGCAGAAACCTCAGCAGCTTGACCTGAGCGAAGGTTGGCAAACAATCGACCTCGTCGAGGAAAAGTGTGCCGCCGTTGGCCTCTTCCACCAATCCTGTTTGCAAAGTTACGGCGCTGGTGAAGGCGCCTCGCTCGTGACCGAATAATTCGTTTTCAACCAACTCTCCCGGGATGGCGCCGCAGTTGACAGGCATGAAGGGCCGGCCAGCTCGCGAGCTACAATAATGGATAGCTCGCGCGTAAAGTTCCTTTCCGGTTCCCGTCTCGCCAGTGATAAGTACATTTGCGTCGCAGCGAGCTATCTGCGGAATCTTCTCAATCTGACTCAGCAGAGCAGAGCTTTCTCCAATCAGCCGTCTCATTGCAGGCCTGGTTCTGATTCGCGCTCGCAAACGCGTGCTAGAGTTTCGCACCAGCTTCCAGGCGCGCGGAAGAACGTTACCCGCCTGCAACGGAAGTGTGACGAAGTCGTCCGCTCCGGCCCTCAACAATTCAATAATGTCTTTGGGTTGTTCAGATTCAACCACCATCACAATAGGAAGATCAGGAATCTGGCGAATCGTCTCTAGCAGCGTCCTGGTTTGATTTAGTGACTTTGCAAACAGCATGAGGAACACGAGGGCCGCGTCGATTTGCTGCAGCGATTTTTTGAGATCATCCGCAAACTCTACCAGCGGAGGGTATTCTGGCGTCCCCGATCGACCCACGACTTCGAGCTTAAAATCAGGTTCGAGGATGGCCTGAAGCGAAGTTCTTATACTATTCCCATTAGTCCCACTCTCAACCAGCACAGCCGTATGAGGTCTCATCTCGTCACACTTTTACTGACAACTAAGCCGCGGATAGCAAATGGGGGTGCTAACCAGCAGGATGGGATACTTGCATAACCCACCGAAAGAACGGCGACTGAATATTGTTCACTCCAAGGCTGGCTCGTCAGGAAGCAAAACGCGAGGAGGTTTGCCGCGATGCGGAATCTACTCCGGGTGCGCAAGGGCTGTCAATGCCAAATCGTCATCGACTGGCTTCTGGTCTTTGATGAGGAGATTTATTTCCAGTCTCGGCATCAAAGGCGAAGGCGACCGGAGGTCGCTGTCTGTGTCCAAATTGTGTCCAGAATTACTCGTACGCCGCGCCTAAGGAACGCCTAAGGAACCGCAAAGGAAAGGCTAGGGATGGAGATTACTCAAAAATTCTGGTGGCTGCAACCATATCAAAGTTAAAGACTTAAGTTGTTGTCGGGGTGGTGATTCATAACCCTAAGGTCCGCAGTTCGATCCTGCCCCCCGCTACCAATCTTCCCTTGCGTTTTCAATCACTTACACAACAGCGGCAGATTGCAGGAAGCGCCGCTGTGTCCCATTTTGCCGAGATTTTGCCGAGGATTTCGACGATAACCGAGTGTAATCAGCTACCGCTTCCATCGCTCGTTCCATTTCCTCGGGTGAAGCATGAGTGTAATCGCCAGTTATGCTTGATGAGCTATGCCCGAGAATGTCACGTCGTACATGCTCGGGAACTCCCATCTCACCAGCCCGCGAGGACCACGTATGTCGAAGGTCGTGAAAGTGAAATTAACGATCCCGGCATCACGGCAAGCGCTTACAAATCCCTTTTTCATGTCAGTGATTTTCGATCCCTACTTCTGCGATCGGACGGACATATTCACGTCTCCCTACAAAGCCGACTTTGAAGAGCGTTGATTCCTCAGCTTGGGAAAGCAGCCGTCAACAGTTTCTAATAGCTAGATAGAAGGTACACAAACCTTGACAGTTGATATTGATCGGATGGTCTATTCAGTTCTGAGGGCGATCATGGGGTTTACCCTCGTTGCTTTGCGCGCCGGGCGATAACTCGCCAGGAGGGCTATGATGGCCATCAGCAAGGACGTAGCGATGAAAATCGCGGGATCGGTGGCAGTTACTCCGTAGAGTAAACTTGAGATCACCCTGGTAAAGGCAAAGGCGACGACTAGACCGAGAATGATTCCAGTAGCGGCCAACTTTATTCCCTGGCTTAAAACGAGCTTGAGGACATCGACGGGCCTTGCTCCGAGAGCCATGCGGACGCCGAATTCATGGATCCGTTGCGTCACCGAGTAGCTGATCACGCCGTAAACACCCAGGGTTGCAAGCAGCAGCGCCAAACCGGCAAAGAGACTGATTAAGAGCATATTAAAACGCCTCTGCGCCACCGACTCAGCGAAGACCTCTTCCATTGTTCTTAGATTCTGGATCGGCTGATCCTTATCCAGCGAGCGTATTTGCTGCCTCACTACACCTGTCAAAGTAGTGGGAGCGGAGGTTGTACGTAGGACCAACGCCATGCTGGATGTCGTACCCTCGATATAATCCGGCGTGTTTTGCAGGTAGGGCACATAACATTCCGGACTTGGCGGCGTGTCTGGGCCGTAGTCTCGGACATCTCGCACGACGCCCACAATCTCGCGCCAGTCTGGCGGATCGCTCAAACCAACCCGTTTACCGAGCGGATCCTGACCAGGGAAAAAGTGATTCGCGAGCGTCTCGTTGACGATAACCACGCCGAGCGAAGTCTTGTTGTCCAGCTCCTCGAAGAAACGTCCTCTAAGGAGTGGGATGCTCATTGCCCGAAAATAGTCCGCGCTGATCAGGCGGTATTCCGTGAGCGGTTTTTCCCCGTCACTGCTGGCCGCGCCTCCCTCTACCTGAAAGACCGTCGAGTTTCCGCCCAGTAGGGGAAGGTCACTGATCGCCGCTGCGTGCAGCACGTTGGGTGTTGCCTTGAGACCATCTATAGCTTGTTGGAAGAAAGCAACCTGCCGCTGGCTGTCAGAATATCTAGTCGGCGGCAGGGCGATCTGCATCGTGAGGAGGCCATGTTGATTAAGGCCAAGGTCAACATTACTCAAGCGCACGAAGCTCTTGATCAATAGACCAGCGCCAATTGAAAGCGCAAGCGAAAGCGCCACCTCAGCGATCACCAACAGATTGCGCAGGCGCAGATGTCTGGAGCTTTGTCCCTGGCTCTGGCCTCCCTCCTTAAGTGTTTCGTTTAGATTGGGAGTTGAGGCGTGAAGGGCGGGAAAGATTCCAAAGAGAAGCCCCGTCAGAAGCGAAAGAACCAGGGTGAAGGCAAGAGCGCGAGCATCCAGCTGAATCTCTGTCAAACGCGAAATGTTAGCAGGCTTGAGCATGACGAGCAGATATATACCCAACCATGCAACCAGGAGTCCCAGGGCGCCTCCGGCCAGCGAGAGCAGCACGCTCTCGGTCAACATTTGCTGGACGATGCGCGCGCGCCCGGCTCCGAGAGCGTTGCGGATGGCGATCTCTTTCTGGCGTGTGACCGCGCGAGCGAGCAACAAGTTGGCGACGTTGCCACAGCCGATCAAGAGTACGCAAATAACCGTTACCAGCAGGATCAACAGTAGTGGCTGAACATTCCCGACCACCTCATCTTTGAGCGGGATCAGCTTAACTCCTACTTTGCTGTTGGAAGCGGGATACTGTTGCTCCAGGCGACTGGCTATGCCAGTCATCTCCGCCTGCGCCTGGGCCACCGTCACGTTTGGCCGCAAGCGCCCGAGAGCGGAAAGGTAATGCGTGCGACGCGTCTTTTTTTCAACTTCATTAAAGGCATTTGGCGTCCACATCTCGGCCTGCTTGGTCGGAAACGTGGCGCCCGGAGGAGTGACACCGATAACTATGTAAGTGCGATCATTGACGAGCACGGACGTGCCTACGATGTTTGGGTTGCTGCCAAAGCGTCGCCGCCACAGCTCATCGCTCAGGACCAAGACCTGATTACGACCCTGCTGGTCTTCGTCCTCTGAGAAGGAACGTCCTAATGTGGGTTGAATGCCCAGCAGCGAGAAAAAATTCGCCGAAACGCGAGCGCCGCGCACGCGTTCAGGCTCCTGGCCACCGGTGAAGTTGAAACTCTGGCTCCGGTAGGCCGCCAGTTGTTCAAACGATTGGCTCTGCTGTCTCCAGTCCAGAAAGTCAGCGGGTGCGACCGGAGCCTTATCGAGATGTGTTTCAGTTTCCCAAATCTTTACCAACTGTTCGGCATTCGGGTAGGGCAGAGGGCGGAGCAAGACCGCATTGATTACGGAGAAGATAGCCGTATTCGCACCGATGCCCAGAGCCATGGTGAGGATCGCGACCGCCGTGAAAACAGGAGATGTCAGCCACGTTCGGATTGCGTAGGGCAAAATTTGCCGCAATGATTGCATGGGCTTATGTCCTCTCGTCATTGCCGCATAGGCGAACGCGCTCTAACGCATCTTCACGCCGCCGCCGGGCTTGGCGTAAAGGAAGAAGGTTTTAGTCTCCGCTGCACTGACATTAAACTCGCCATTGATCGTGAACCAGTTCCCGCTCTCCAGCATGCTTGCGCTTTCAGCGGGCGCCAGGCTCAACTCCCATATCGTCCGTTGATCCTCACCGACCAGGCGCACTGTCTCATTCCCCTGGATCAAACGCTCGCGAGAAGTAATCTCCCCGCCGCTGACTTCGGCGGTCTCGCCTTTACCGACGTCGCCGTCTTTGAAAACGGCATTTCCGCTTACGGTGACACTAAGTCCGGCAGGTATTTCAATCACTTGGCCGTCGCGCTTGAACTTGAGATTCCCTGACCCCACCAACTTGATAATACGGCCGGTGGACAACAGGAGAAGTTGCTTGTTTCCTTTCAGCAAGACCCAGGCGCCTTTCTTCGTTGGGCCGGTTGTGTCCGGGTCCACTCGCAACAAAGCTTCTGCCCGTTTACGCACTTCGGGAGAGGTCGCGGCCCTGGCGATGTCACCTAAAGCCTCAAGAGCCTGAGGACTACCTTGCTGCAAAACGGCTGAAAGGGCAGCAAATGCCACGTCAGTATCGAGTGATGTCAGCGCCTGTTCCTTGAGTACCTCCAGGGTCTCTGGGTTTTCTTCTTTGCCTAACCAATAGATCGCCGTCTGGCGCAGTCTGCTGTCCGGCTCACGGCGGGCCAGATCCATCAACAGCGGCCACGCCTGCCGGCCACCGTGGCGGCCCAACATCGTGAGCGTGGATTCTTTAAAGCTTCTGCTGGCCTGTGAGCCAGGCGCGAAAATATTGGTGGCAAGCGCCACGGCCTGCTCGGGATTGGCAGCAAACAGATTGCGCAATGCGACCAGCTTGGCCTCGTCATTGCTCGGATCATTCGCTTCCTTGTTGGTCAGCTCCGTATTGCCCAGGCGGGGGGCGATCTCAAGTCGAAGCGCCCTGGCGTCGTCGGCCCACCGCGAGCTGGGAAAATTATTTATTAATCGCTGCAAAGCCTTGTCGGCTTCGCGAAATCGTTCCTGTTTTTTTTGCGCGAAGGCCAGCCAATAAAGCGCCGCATCGACATTCGCATCCTTGGGATAATCGGTGATGTAGTCGTTGAACCGCTCGGCGGCTCGAGCCCACTTTTCTTCTTCCAGTAACTGTCTACCGTCCCGAAAGGCTTTCATTTCAGACGCGGAAGCGTTTGAGGTTTGAGCTGCGCCAACGGTTTTTGCGTGCTCCTGACCGCCGCCCGTGGTTTGCAGCATCGGCAGGACAACGAGAACCAAAAGGAAGGGAAGCAGGGATACTCTGTAAATCAAGCGGTTATCTGGTTGGAATTTCATAATGCCTCCTTAACTCAAATTCGGTGCACTCAAACCTGACAGCAGATGGATCGACGTTCCTTCTTCAGAAAGTTTGCAAGGCGGCGATGATTTGCTCTCTCATCAGTCCCTCTCTGACCAAACGGATCTCCTTGCGGCCTGAATTCTCTTGTAAATTGGCTATCTCCAGTAGAAACGGCTCAAGCCGATCCAGCAATCGGGCGAGGGCCACATTGCCTGCCAATTCAGCATCGCGTCGTAGCAGGATATTGCGACCCACCAGATCCTTCGAAAGCCGCCGCTCGTAGTTGAGTTCTGAAGTGTAAGCGGTGGGGAGGAAACGGCTATTTTTGAACGAGCGCAACAACATTTCGGCGCGTTCGATGTGCCGAGCGCTATCAGCGTCCAGATCAGAGCCTGTGTTAGTCCGGGCCGCCAATAGCGAAGTCGGCTCAGCTAAAACTTCCTCGCCGGACGCTCGCTCCTGCGCCGTCTTCATCGCGTACTCACCGGTTATCGGGGCGCGTCCAGACTTGGCGCGCTGCAAAGCAAGCCCGGTATGGCGCGGCACGTTTTGCTCCGAATGATCGAGTGGAGATTTCGACTTCTGCCCCGCTTCAACTATTTGCACGGTGTTGTCTTGCTTTGCCGGCGCCGCACCCAGCGGCTGCTTGTCCTGGCGCTCTGCGGTCGTGGCGCGCCCAGTCTCAGATCTGGTCCCAACATATAGTGATAGTGCCGCCAAACAGACCAGGGTCAGGCAGCCTGCAGCGACTGCGAGAGCCGGATCAAAACGGAACCTACTCCATAGCGACGCAAGGGGCGCTAGCCTCTCGGAGCGCAAGCCTTTCTCCTGTAGGATTCTCGCCTGGACCCCGGCCCAAAATTCCGGGCCAACTCGCACTTCACATCCCGCATAGATTTTCTGCTCACTACGCAGCAGCGAATACTCACCGGCACACACCTGGCATGCTCCCAGATGTGTCGCCAGCTGCTTATCGGCAGTTGCGTTAAGCTGGCGATACAAATAATCTTCAAGCAGAGATAGGCATTCTTTACAGTTCATGATTTTCTTCCAGATAGGGACGCAGCAAACTCCTCATTTGTGTCCTCGCCCGGTTAAGATCGGCTTTGAGTTTGGGCAATGAGAAACCAGTGACGATCGCAATCTCCTCGTAGGTTTGCTGTTGAAATACACGGAGGGTAAAGACGAGACGCTTATCGTCATCCAAAGTTTCAAGCGCTCGCTGGACGATGCGATTAATTTCTTTGTCCCACAACTGTTCGTCGGGTTGCGGCTCGTTTCCGCTCAAGGTTAGTGCCGCAGGATCTTCAAGCGCGATTCTCTTTTGAGTGGTGCGCCGAGAGCGGAAGGACTCACGCGCCACGTTTTTGGCAATGCTAAAGAGCCAGGTCGAAAGCTGCGTGTCGTCGTGAAGGCGCAAGGCGCCGAGTTTTCTGTAGGCGCGGACGAAGGTCTCCTGGGTCAAATCCTCAGCGGTCTCTCTCTCGCCGATAAGGCGGTAGATGAAATTGAAGACTGAATTGGCGTTGTGCTCGAATAACAGAGTGAACGCTTCCTCGTCTCCCTGCCGAGCACGATCGAGAAGTGCCTCAGCACTACTCAAGCGAGTGTGAGCATATAAGCGCAACTTTCCTGCTGACATCATCTCAGCCACTGCCGCCCTTTTTCCTGAATCAGGCAAGTTTCCTGGATAGGCAAGCCTCCGAACGCGACCGCCTGTCGTCGTCGCTCTCCTAACGTCTTACCGCTGTTGTTACCACGCCAGGGAAAACGCCGAATATCTAAGATCAAAGAATTCGGGACGCTCCTAGTAATTCGCAATATCGGTCAAGAATCATTTCCGGTCCACATCTATTAATGACAGTTGCCAGCCAAAAGTTGCAGGTAAAGCGGGAATGGGCGCAAATATTTTCAGCGGAAAATTCGCCTGCATAACTCGAGAATACGGCCCGGATATGCGATTGCCCTGCCGCCGGTGGGTGCGCCTAGCCCGATCCCCAAGCCGCGTATTTTTCCAGTCCAATCATTTCGCCTCCGAGTTCAGTCCGACAGCCATTCTCCAGGCAGCATCCGCGTGCAGCCGCGTGCTATCAATCGTTTCCAACTCCAGCGGCCGGTCTTCCACAAGCATGACCAGTTCCGTGCAGCCGAGTAAAATCGCTTCTGCTCCACGCTCCGATAAATCTTGGGCGATTCGGGCGAACTCCCTGGTCGAAGAGGGGTTCACCTGGCCCGCAATGAGTTCGTCGTAGATGATGTGGTGTATCCGGTCCTGCTGGATCGCGGTTGGGATGAGCACCTCGAGGCCGTGGCTTTCCAATCCCTGCGCATAAAAGCCGTCGCTCATTGTAAACCGGGTACCGGTCAGCCCGATGGTCTTCAGGTTATTGGTCAAGGCGTAACGGCCCACGACATCCAAGATGCTAAGTATGGGAATCGAGCTTTTAATTAAAGGCAGGACCTTGTGCATGGTGTTGGTTGCCAGGACAGCAAAATCCGCTCCAGCGGCGGCGAGGCTTTCGAATTCCTGCTCCAGCCCCTGAGCGATCTTTTCCCAGAACTCGTCATGCTGCCAATCAATATACTGCTGAAAAGACACACTGGTGATGATGATGCGCGGATAACTGTGGTTGTGAAATTCGACCTGGTGATGATGAACCATTTGCTGGTAATAAATGACGGTGGATTCGGGACTCATTCCGCCGACAATACCGATTGTGAGAGGTTTGTTCATAAACATACCTGCCGGGTTCGAGAGAATTAGAAGGATTGCTTATTGAGCTGACCCGGGACTGCATCTTTTTCACTCCCGGGGCTGGAATCCCGTCAAACCAATTCCTTGGAATCGAGTTTTAAGGGCAGACCACTGAACTCGCCGCGATTCCTGCAGGTGAACACAAAACCAACCTGGCGTTTTTCCACCGCGCCGCTCTCTTTTCCAGGTAAGAGAAGATCGAGCGGTTCCTCGTATAAACATGCTTCTGTATGTATGCGTCGCTTTCAAGCGTTTGCGAGAGGACCTTCGGAACGTTTTTGTCATTGGCAAAATACACCAGCCGGTAAGCATCTTTGGTCCAGAGAAACAGGAAATAATCGGAGCGCAGGTGAAGCAGAGCACGCCTGTTGAAGAGTACAAATTGCAAGCTATGGGCATCATTTTCCAGCAGGGTGGTCGTTCCCCAGGATCGCTTTGAGCCCAGCACATTGAGATATTCGTTGGGCGGCACCATGAGATTCTCACGCCCGAAGGAGAAGTGCCCGTATCCAGCTTGGATGCACCATTGGATTAGACAGTAGTAAAGGTAAGTGTTGATGTTGCCAATTGGGCCAGGGCCAGAGTTGAGCGTAGACATCTGCAGCACGTCGCCGAACGTCTTCACGCGCGGGAAAGCGGCGGCGAACGAGGTCCTTACTCGATACTGTGCACAGGCGATATGAAACAGAAACGAGGCTCCGATTATTTTCCCCTGCCATCGCGCAATCGCCAGCACGCTGGGGCGGGAGCGAAAGCGCCCCAGCAGGTCGGCGTGGAGGTCTTCAATCAGGCTGTACTTATACTTATTGGCAAAGTGTGTCGCGGCGTAAGGGCGATAGACTTCGAAATACCACGTGTAAATATCCTGGAATTGATCGGACTTTTGTCGGAAAACTTCAACGGTGATCTCAATCTCCTGCTCACGAGCTTTCTTCACTGCCTGCACAATGTCATTTCGTCGTTTTGCCGGGAGCTGGGAAAGGAGATCCTTAATCGTGCCGAACTGTTCAAGGGGAAGGTCTTGCGAGGCGATAGATGCCCGGCAGTAAAACTCCTGTGCGGTCAGCGGGTCGATTTGGTTTTCATCGACAAAAGGAGTGAAGACGCAGTGATAGTAGGGGGAGAGGCGTTTGGCAATTTTCGCCGTGTCTGTTCCGCAGTAGGGAAGTTTGAGATAGTCAAAACTTGGGCTATCGATCATCCGCCCTCCTTCATTTCCGGGCAACAGGAGAAATTCTGCAAACACTAGGGGCAGGAGAAGCCAAGCGAACCTCCGCTAATCTCGGAGCTCGGTTGTGCTTGTCTCAACATATTCGTCAACCCGCTCCCCCTCATTTTATCTGCATTGACGCCGAAGCTACAGGCGCCCGTGCGGCCACGCCGTAGTGTTCTTCTGGTCTGCTCAATGGCGTTCGCACCCTTTGTAATATGGCCGAGACGAGCGCCGCTCTCAAGCGAGCAGGAATAGACGTCGCCCTGACCGTCAATGTAGAGACTCAGCCCAGCCCCGCATCCCTCACGTTGCTGATGGGGCGTGAAATACGCTTCGGTAATATGCAGCAGTCTGGCGGGCATTTTATCAATCGCAGGCGTTTGCAGGCAGCCGGTCGAATAGAGCTTAAGCTGTACCCGTTGATTGAGCAGGGCCAGATCCGCCGGCCATTCATTTCCCAGGAGCAGCGTGACATCCAGAATATGAGAGAACTCCTCACGGTCGATAACAGCTAGCAGCTCCGGAATAACTTCACCGCTGTCTCGGCGCAGGTCAAGGGTCAAGGTCCAATTGAAGATTTCGGGCGACTCAAAGCGCAGTTCCTGCCAGCGCTTGTAAGCAGTGGACGCTTGGGAAACTCTCAGGTTGACTGGTATCCGTTCAGTAAATCTTTGCAGCTTAAAAGAGAGATTCAGGAAATACTCGGCAACGTCAGGATGCCTGACCAAGTCCAGATCGCCGCAAAGAGTGATTGGGGTAATGAAGAAGTGGTTCCGCGATTGGAAGAAAAAACCTTGAAAGCTTTCTTCCAGGAAATTCAAGCGCTCCTCCCATGCTGCTTCACAGAGCAGCTCGCCTCGTTTCTCCAAATCCAGACTCCAGCGTCGTACCCCGAAGTCAGCTAGCGGCGTTTGTGTTGAGTCGCAACTCATTAATAGCCCCAGGCGGGCCAGGGTCTCGCAAGCCTGTTCGGCCAACTCCGGCTTCCCTAATTGTTGCTCTAATGCCGCTTGATACTTCTCTCGCAACATGGTGCCGCGTAGCAACTGCAGGCACTCTGCCAGTAGATTGGAGATGACGATCCTTCTTCTGCCGTATTGGCTTTGCACGGCCACCCCTTTTGTGTAAGGCGCAACCGACCAGGCAGGATTATAGAAATGGCGCGGCTCGCCAAAATGGCAACTGCCCCTTGCTTCCAAAAGCTCGAGGAACCGCGAGGCTGTTGGCGGCGGAATATCCAAACTCTCCATTTCGCTCACCACGAAGGAGCGCTCGAACCCGGAACGAATAATGCCGATCAAATGTCCGGCCAGCATCACTTCCATGCCACGTGTTTTTTTGTACCAGGGCAACTGCTCCAAAATCTCTCGGACGATGCCGGCCTGAAGCAACTCCTCGCTCAAGATGGGAGCATTCAGAGCGTCCGGCTCAGCGTTTGAGATCAGCCATTGCATATCGGTTTCACAACTTCTTCCGCAGCTTCAAATGGCAAGACTTCTGCGGGAGACGTTCATATTCGCTTTTCCGCCGCGCGGCGGAGCCAGAAACTCGCATTCTATGCCTGCCGCTGAGAAGAGTTTATGAAATCGGTCGTGGCGCGTATAGACCCTTTTCTCAATATGGACCATCGTATTGAGCAAGCGCACGGCCCGCGAGCGGGTTGGGTCGATATTAACGATGTAATGGAGACACGATCTTTTCCCGTTAGCAGAGTAATAATGAACATCCTTCGAAAGATAGCAGCAACGACTGAAGTCGCAGTATAGGAGCGCAGTGGCATCTTCGTTCCAAACGGGTGTGGCTTCACCGCTCAATGTCCAGTCTTCATCACATTCATTCTTGCTGAGGACAGGATAGGTTGCCGCCGCGGATGACAAGAAGGAATAGCCGGACGCTTGTACCCATTGAGCGGCTCGCCGGACCAGTGCTCTCTTGAGGCTGACCGGATCCCGTTGAGCGTCCGCTTCCAGGAGATCAATTATCGCAACATCCCTCCGCGTGATCGTCTTGAAGGTTTGCAGGCGTCGCTGATAGCAAGCCAGTTCGATGGCAGATGGATGTCTCAGCAGCAGGCCGCCGAGCGCTAGCTTGCCGCGCAGAACCCGGATCATGGCAATAAAATTACGCTTGAGGAGCGTCGAATGCAGTCGTTCAAGGTATTGATAGGCTGCGGTCCTGGAGAGATTCTCTAAGGCCGAACTCTTCAGATATAGATCAAAATAAAGCTGATAGACGGGGGAAAAACCTGGCGCGTCGGATTTGCATTTGAGCACGTCGAACTCGAGGTCGGCAGGTAAGTCAGTCTCAGAAATTGTCGGCCGCCCGCTATTTGTCTTATCCATCTCCCGCAGGTCCCAAACCTTGTAGACCCTGCGAGGAAGCGCGATTAGTCCCGGCGGAATTTCCGAATTTCGTAGCTGAGGAGCGGGATCGATGAGAATCAAAGGATGAAAGGGAGCGATAAGGCTGTAAATTTCCCCGGTCTCGCGCCCCAACCATTTGAGCTTGAGAGGAATCTCCATAACATCCCTGAGTGATCCCGTGTTAGTTCGAAGCAAACTCGAGCTTGGGGCAATGACGAATCTGGCTACGACTAAAGCCAGCGGCGTAAAGCAAGTGGGTCGCTTTAATCTCCAGCCGGCGGGTGACCTGATGTAGGGGGAGGGTTTCCCACGCCCTCGGTTCCAGTCAGAAGTGCTCGTTTTACCTCGTCGACGCCAGGCACGTCTCCGTCCCACTCTTTCACGAGTTTGCCGGCGCGAAAAATCTGGACTTTGGGTACGTGCTGTGTTTCGCGTGAAAGCTGAGAGAAAGTCAGGGGGGTATACTTAACCTGGAGGTTTCCTTTCTTGAGATAGTCATCAATCTCAGACTCGTAGGACGCGCCTATGAAAACACGGACCGGTGGAACATCGGTGCTGTTGGCTAAATCCCTCACCTTGTTTGCATCTTTCTGGCATTTCTGGCAGGTAGCGCTCAGGAAGATACGAGTCTGATCCTGGGCCAAGGCAGCGGGCGACGAGATAGCGCTGTAGGAAGCATGGTTAACGGCAAAAATTAGCAGGAACGTGGCGAACACGCCGGAGACAACCCGCAGGCCGCGCCGAGAAGATGACATTGTTGCCTTTCTCATAAGAGCGATCAGCAGGGCGGCCAGAGAGATTAGCACGCTGGTGTGGAAGACTACGGCGAGCGGGCCGCCCGTCACGAGCGGGCCAAAACAGTTGCAGTTAGTGTCCTGAAGCAGAGTCCAGCGGAAGAGCGTGGCTGCAAGAAAAAGTGTCAGCAAAGCTATCACCCCCCAGAGAGCGATGCGTGGCCGGAAGGTCAACAGGCAAGCCAGGCCGAGCAGGCTCTCCACGACGATGAGCGCTATGCCGAGCGGCAATTCCAGCTTTGTAGTAACCAACTGATAACGCGCAATCTGTTGGACAAATGAATTGAGATCGAGCGCTTTGAGGAAGGCAGCCGCCATAAAGAGGACACCCAGTGACCAAGTCCCGACCAGGAGGATCCATTTGGACGATGTTGAAGGAGACATGTTGCTAGCCCCCATGCCTGCGAATTATCAGAACCAGCTATGAGCCCGAAGCGGGCCTTCACTGTTCGGTCCATTCGAGCCGGATATGACGTGAAATGTGTGGGCCTTCTTAACGATGGCCCACACGTGCTGAAGGGTGGTAACAGAGGTAATGAGCATACCTGAAATAGTATCCTGCGGTGTTAGCTCAAACGCCCTGCCACATAGCCCGTCAAAATTTCCGTGTTGCAGTTTCCGGCGTCGCGGCAGTTGTTGTCACAACCGGCGTACGCACAGTTTCCGCCATCGCGGCAGCAGTTGTTGGACAAGTCTGGCGCGATAGCACTAATCGGGTCAATAAAGATTTGAAGTTCCAGACGCGGTTCCAGCTCTTCCGGATTCAGGTCGGCCATCAAATCGCTGGTTAGGTCGTACATGCTTTCCTCCTTTCCTAGCACGGCTTAAGAGATTTAGATAAAGCCCGGTCTTACAAGATGGCGCGATCTGCGCCAGGAAAAAATATGCGCCTATTGGGGGAAGGGAAGTTATGCTGTCGGCAGCCGTGATCGGCTTTAATGTTTGCCGCTTGAATTTTTCAAAGATGCTTGCGCTCAAGCCGGGACCCGCTCGAGAAGTTTCCCCTGAGGAACAATATCTTTGACGACCCGGCAAATCGCCTTCTCGTCCACTCGAACATTTCTGTGTCTTGCCTTGCCTACGCGTTCAGGATTATTAAAGACGACCAGCCCGCTCGCTTCGAGTTCCTTGAAATAAGCCAGTAGTCTCTCTTGAAGATCCGGCTTGAAAGCGACGAAGAGACCGCTCAACGGTACCTGTTTTTCGGCGGAGAGTTTGATGATGCGATACACAAGTTTTTCCAGCCTGACGCATTTGTTGCTGGTCGTGATCCACTGATCTGACTGACTAGCTCGCGCCATCGGCTGTACGTTAGACCGCCAGCGTTGAAAATTCGTGTAGGTTGGTTCGACGGGGACCTGAAGCATCTTGGCGATGTGGTCCTTGAAAGGCTCGCGGTTTTTGAAAATTTCGGTGATGTCGAAAGGTGACTCACTAATCCTACCCGGCGCCAGCAGATTACAAGCGAGCAAATTCTCTTCCTGCTCTGCCTCTCCGTCCTGCTCCTCGGCAATGGTTGGCTCCAAAGCGTTCTCACGGAAGAATTTTCTGCCGTAAGTGTCGTAGTAAACCATGGAATGCAGAGTGTCCGTACCGCCTGCCCATGGGCGGCCCAGCACTGGCGGAAAGGCTCCGCCATCACTATTGAACGATTCATCGCAATCCTCAGTGAGAAGCACTTTCCGCTCTGACCCAGCCTCGACACGGTAGGCGAGAGCACGCGTGATGTCTGCGTCGACAGTCTCGATAACCTTGATGCCAAATTTTTCGGGATCCTTGGCAATCATAGACGTGCCCGTGAGTAGGAATGTGCCCATGCCGCCGGTAGCCCAATAGTCGTCATATGTTTTGATGAAGTCGAAGGTTTCTTTTTTCTCAGCGGGCGTTTCGGTGGGAAAGTCGGTGAAGGCCATGAGTTGAACTGCGACTCCGGCGTTGGAGAAGTTCTTCATCGTTTCGCCCATGTACTGCACCTTCGTGCCTTTGTCTATGAGGTCGAGTACGCGTTGGTTTCCGGATTCCATCCCGAAAGAAATACACACGCAACCGCTGCGCGCCATCTTCTTACAACGCTCGGCGGAGAAAATCTTCTCCAGGCGCATCTCGGCGCTCCATCTGATATCGAGTCCGGCATCCAGCATCGCGTCCGAGAGTCGCTCGATATAAGCTGGAGCCATCACGTCGACGGCGAAATAGACATACTTGATCTGCTCTTCCAGACAAGCGCGTTGTAAGTCCGCTACGACTTGATCGATTTTTCTTTCCCGCCAGGGTGAGGTGGGCATATCCGTATTCAAGCCATAGTCACAGAACGTACAGCGATTCCAGTAGCAGCCGCGCGTTGGCGCGTAGTTGATGCCCTTCTCAGGCGAGAGGTACAAATGCCAGGGGTGGTTATAAAGGGGCGTGCCCAGAGCGGCGACGTTCTCGTAATGGATTGCCTGCGGCAGTTGAATCTCGTCGCGCTGACGGTCGTAGGTAATGAGGTTTGGAATGAACTTATTTTTACTGAAGTCACCTTCGACCGCCGCGATTTCAGTGATCGCCGTTTCTCCCTCTCCCACCACGATGGCATCACACAGATTGAAGAACCGCTTCATCTGCGTTTTGTCTCTCATGTGCTTGTACATCTGACTAATGGAAGTGCCGCCGAGCAGAAGGAGCTTGTCGGGCCAGCGTTTTTTGAGTGCCTCAGCCAGATAAAAGGCGTGAATCAGCTGGTGGTCGTAGACGATGCTGATGCCAAAGCAATCAGTGTCGTTGAGCTCAGGATCCGTCGCCAGCCGTTCGTCGAAGAAACGTGCGAAGGGCCGGCAAGCCTTTGCCCGAAGATCGGAATTGTTTAGATCGGTGAGGTTATAAATCGAGAAGCGAGCTCGGCTCATCTGCCTGAAGTTGCTGATCTCGGCGGGATAGGAAAGCGAGCCAAGAAAATTGAAATAACGAAGGATAACATTGACGTTCTTGAGGTAAGCCGGAAAATCCAGGAAAGCCTCTTTGTCGCGCATGCCGGCCGCGGCCCGAGCAATGTCGGTTGAATCGATGCGGCTGGTGGCCCAAAGGGTGTAGTATTCCTCCTGCTCCGCGAACGTCAGCGCGGATTGTCCCTCGAACTCTCTAATGAGGCGTTCGGCCTCGGCATAATAATTCTCAACGCTCTGCGTTTCCATGCAGTAGTTCACAAATTCAATATTCACGTCTCGCATCGACACTTCAGTGAAACCATTCTGCGCCAGATGACCGGTCAGGTAGGCAGTTGAGTGATAGGGTAGAGTTGGATCATCCAGCGGCGGGTGCATCAGCGTAATCTTCATGAGTTTGTCTCCTTGAACCTGTTTTCACTCTTTCAGCGCTCGGAAACTCCCACATTTTGCGGAAGCTTGATCTTAGTCATGACATATTGGACCAGTCGGCTCAGATACCGGCACAGGCCGATCAAGGCGGTGGCCGGAAATGCGATGACAAAAAATAGTGAAAGCAGCCGATTGATGAAGAGAGCGAAATCCTGCGTTTTCAGTCCGAATATCATCGACTGGAACATCGCGCTAAAGACCGTAGGAAAGCGCATGAACGTTCGCTCCAGATAATGAATGCTCAGCCACACGGCGGCGATCAGAAACAAATTGCAAACTATGGTGTAAATGAGGAAATAAATGTGCACGTGCTTGCGCATAGGCGGCAGCACGATGATCTCCTTCTTACGGGAAAACAGATTTTTGATGGAATACTTGAGATAGTTAAGAGCCAGCAGGTAGAGATTCGGCAGCCCCAAATAATCCACGAGCAGCCAGTAGCCGTCGAACTGAAAGATGGGATTCAGCGTCAGCAGCGCCATCAAATCAATCAAACGGCAAGCGATAAAGTATTCAGGAGTTCCAATGAGGACTCCGAGTAAGGCAAAGAGTGCGAAGATCAGTTGTTGAAAATAGACGCCGCCCAGATCAACTACCATCCGCTGCCTGCGCGGAAAACGCCAAATCTCTGAAACGTCGGCGTAGAAGCTGGGCATCAAGAGATAAAGGGCAAATCCAATATCACCCGGCTTGCCACCATACCTTGTAACCGCCGTAGCGTGACCCAGCTCGTGGGCCAGAATGCTAATCAAGCATAAGATCAAAACCCACAGGAAACTGGCGCCGGAAAGAAATTCATGCGATGAGTATTTGGCATATACCAGATAGTGGGCGGCGAAGATGGCTGCCATACCGGCAAGCGCGATCAATTGGTTATAAAAGAAGACGAGCCCCCGGGAGAGCAAGCTGACATAGTTTTTCGGAATGAAGGTCCAGTGCAACAAAAAGGCGCTGCGGGTGCTTCTGGCTTTCTTCTTGTCAAGGTCCTCATCATCCCCACCATAGTTATCGAATACACCCAGAGACTTGTATCGGTTCTCCACCAGTCCGTTTAGCTGCTCCTCGGTGATGGCGATGGATCGCACATTGAGTTTTTGGGCGATCTCCTGCAGGCTGGTCGCGCCGTCCAACTGCTGAAGAATATCCCTCGCGAGCCGGGAGATTCTGAACTGCCTTCCCCCTGGCGCATGAATAATAAATTCTTCCTTACCTAATCCGTTGTCGTAAGGATAAAATTTACAGTCCTCGCTTAATTTGATTAGTGGTTGCATCCTGCACTCCCACGTTTAGCTGAGTTCCGCTCTTCTGAGAAATGGTTTTGGAAACCGTGTGGTGCGGATCTCGTCAATCCGGCTTTGACTACGACTCACTTATATTGAGAGAGCAATGTTCCTACACTTACGAACTGTAGGAGACCTGCCAGTCAAAGAACCTGGCAGGTTTCCCACTAATTTCCTGCAAGTCAAGACCTGCCCTCGCAGGGCGAGAATTCTGTTAACCGAAACAGAAATCTGTTTTAGTTAACAGCGCGTTTATCAGGCGCCGCCGCCGCCACCGCCGATGTTACAGTTCCCGCCATCGCGGCAGTTGTTATCGGCGAGTGAATCGCTGAAGGCCGCCAGCGGGTCCACCAACACCTGCAGTTCGAGACGAGGTTCCAACTCTTCCGGTTGCAACTCGCTCAACAGCTCGGTGAGTGCTAACTCCGTGTACTTCATCTTATTTCTCCTTTGAGGTAAAACTTCAGAGGTCATTCAAAGTCTTCTGAAGCATTGAGCCACAATTGGGACATACTCACAGTCGCTATGCCCCGGTCTCGGACGTGTGGAGCGGCATTGTGAGCCGGGACCTGGCGGCTTGTCATTGAAGTAGTCCAGCTTCCTCGTTGACCTAGGTCAACCGCGTTGATGACCTAGTTCAATAAATCTCCAAAGACGGTAAGGGGTCCTGGCAAGTCTGTACCAACGTATAACCCAGATCTTCACCTACGACTGCGATCAACCTTTGCGAGTTCCAAATATTTCAGCTGCGAAAAAAGATTTCTGCGGCTTAGTTGCTGGTTCGAGCGGCAAGCTGTCCGAGCAAATGTAGCAATCGTTCTGGTCGGGGCGTCAACTGATTTGAGCGAAGGATGTAAGGTGATCACTTGCCGGCGGGATTCCGGGTGAGTATTGTGTGACATCTGCCAGTCTGTACGACTGGCAGATGTCGAGTTACAAGTCAATCTTGCCTAAGCGGTTGATATCGCTATCAGCTGACAGTAATCTGCTTGTCAGCTAATAGAAATCTCATCAATCGGGCTTGATATTGCAATTCCCGCCATCCCGGCAGTTGTTATCGGCGACGGAATCGCTGAAGGCTGCCAGCGGATCCACCAACACTTGCAGTTCGAGACGAGGCTCCAACTCTTCCGGTTGCAGTTCGCTCAACAGCTCGGTGAGTGGTAATTCGGTATACTTCATTTTTGATTCTCCTTTTGAAGTGAAACTTCAGAAGGTTCTGGAGTTTCTGAAGCATAAAGAGGACTAAGAACATACTCGCGGGAGTATGCCCACTATCGATCTGCGGAGCCGCATTGTGCGCGGGAATCTGACGGCTGTCATTGAAGTAGTTCACCTTCGTCCTTAGACTAGTTCAACTGCGTCATTGAACTAGTTCAATGAAAAAGTCTTCTTCATCAGAGGCATGCCAGAGCTTACGCATGTCTTGAATTATCATGAAGCCCTTCTTTTGGCGTAACGCTCCCTCCAGCTGCATCTTTTTCAAGAGGCGACTGAGATACTCCGGCGTAACGGCGATCAACTGTGCGAGCTCCCAGTGCTTCAGGGGTGATCGCAAAAGAACTTCACCGGATGCGTTGTTCAGTTCGAGCGCGTGAGCAAGCTGCCAAAGCAGGTGTTCCAAACGTTCTTGGGCTGAGAGACAGCTTATTTGACTCAAGTGGTTAATGTGATCTATTGCTTCGTGACTGTGCATCTGGTGCACGTGTGACGAGAATTCCGGATTGGTCGTCAATAGAGTGCTAAAGAGCTCGGCGGGAATACGATGTAAGGCGCACTCGGACAGAGTGGTTGCGGTCACCGGATGTTGCTGGCGGGCAATCACGCTAGCCGCACCTAAGAGCCAGCCGGAAAGGCGAAGGTCAATGATCAGCTCGTGTCCGTCGCCTTCCACTCGCACGAGTTTCACTAGTCCCCGTTGGATGAAATACACTTCCTGCGCAGGTGAGCCCTGGCGATATAATTCTATCGTGGCAGGATAAACTTGAGAGGAAACCAAATGATCTAGTAGCTCCTTTACCTTTCTGCTGAGGAAGCCGAAAGCGTGACCACTCTTGTTGTGAGGAATAATCATTTTCCTTCCTTCCGATTACTTCCCGCTAAACCTAGTGCAGCTTTTGTTCACAGCCGATCTGGAGATCAATTCCGCATTTCTCTTCACGGAAGCCACGAGCCAGCCGGAGACTCCCTATAAAGGCGTCGGAGCCATATTTTGAAGCGGGAGAGCATCAACCAGCCTCGATCCGGATCCATCCTCAGATGAATTTCGTGTTGCTCTGGTGGGCAACCGGGCACCGCCCGCGAAAAAGCTTGGGGCTAAATGCATTGGCCATGACTTATACTGATCTGACTTGGAAGGGAGTCAGAGTTAATGTAGAAAATTCAATTTGGCGGCAATACCTTGATGAAGCGCCAAGACAATCAAACGGCGCTTTTTTGTCGTTTCCCCGGCAAGGCCACGGGAGCATCGAGCCTGAGATGGGAGACTGATCAACAAGAGGATGATACCCAATGAGGTTCCTTGGCCCAGAGTTTCAATATTCTTAACAGCACATTAGGGGGGTAAACAAAAAGATACGCTGATCTTACGATATGTCAACTGCTTGATCGGTATGTTGCAAACTTTCAGGCAAAGGCCACCCGGATTGTATAGCCACAAGAGTGAGAGACTTCGCTATTCTGACTCGCAGAGCTAATCGGCCACTAACAGGCCATCGCGTTTTTTGAGCGTCTCTAAGTGGAGTAAATTGAGGATTTGCGGGCGAGTTCTCACTTCCTGAGCTAAGCATTCTTTTTGAGTAGATTGCGGATGGTGTGGCCAGTGTCTTATTAAGTAGTTTGCCTGAAGAGCTTGAATTGAGTTGGTCGCGAGCTACAGTTTCCAGTGATTGCGGATCCACTCAGAAATTTTGCCGAGATTCACCATGAAACCTATCTCGCACAGGGCGCATAATCGCATCTTTTCCGACCGCGACCCATTGTTTTATTGGTTTTTTGCTTAGGATAGAACTGGTGCGAATGCTTCTCTGGGCTTCATAACCCCAAGGTCGGCAGTTCGATCCTGCCCCCCGCTACCAAAATCTTTCCTTGACTCCAACCACGTTTTATTGAAATCGGCCAGCGTTCAACTCTGACGCAGTGGCGGCATTGGTATGGGAACATTGTATGTTTGTGCGCCGACCCCTACGCCACCTTCACAACTATTGGGGGGTGTAGTGCAAACGCGTCGTGTCGCCGGACACTCGGCGGCCCAAAACATGTAGCCCAACATCCCACTGGTGCTCCCAGCGCCATTCGGAACTACTGACTGAACATAATTTCCTGTCGAGCTGATCAATGAGCTGCTGAAGCTATTGCATTCCGGGCACACCCTTGACCCCGTCACGATATACAGTGCACCGGTAAACTTTGCCGGCGCCAGCGGTAATATCGGAGGGGCGAATTGTGGCTTTCCATCTACATGCTCCTGCCAATCAGCTTGGGCTGTGCCGGCACTGTTAGGTTGTCTGGCGGGAACCATCGCATTAGCGTAATCAAGCACACGTGTGCTGGTGTTGAGCCAGTCTGCCGTGGCTTTCCGAGTCAGCGAAATGAGCCAGCGATCCCCCGCAGCGAGGTCGATAGTTAACCTTGCCGCGTGATTGGTTCCCGAGGCGTCGTACGGCAAGACTGAGCGGTAGGCATTAATGAACGCCTGCAGCCCGGTGAGATTTGGATTCGTGTTTTCCTCATAATCGATTTCGATGCCGACTCCTAAACGCTGGGCCGCCGCGGCTGCGTTCAATCCAAGTTGAGTTGGGTTGGTGGAGAGGGCCTGGTTCCAGGCGTCGGTATAAGTTATGCCGCCAATTGACAGCGTGACCCGCACCCCTGTGGTCTTGAAGTAATCCACCACCGCCTGGTTCATGCCGATAGGTATGCCTTGAGAGGTCGTAGCATCAGTGGTGTTATTGAGCAGGCTCAGGGGATGAACAAAGCTCAACACCACTAAGTTCACGGATGGTTGACCGCTGCCACGGTTTACGAGCCAGCGGTTTTTGGTGTCGAAGTCCGTCATATTGCGGACAGTGGACCAGGTACAAAAATCGTTTCCACAATGCCATGCTCCATAAATAGAGATAGGGGTGACAGCGGGTGCGTTGGTTGGCCGGGGCTTCGTAAAAAGCCCACCGAAGATCAAAGAGAGGACGATCAGAATTGACGGCAAAATGTGTCTTGGCATACACGCCTCCTTAACGAATTGTGAATTTCACTTTGCGGGGCTGCAGGGGATGGTCACAATATCACTTAATGAACACCCTTGGAAATAGTTTGGGGTGGAGTATTGGTTCAGTTGGTATGAGTTAGGCTTTACCACTCGACCAGCGCCGGACAAGTACGGAACCGGGAGCGGGTGGCGGACTGGATGATCCCAGGATAGACACGAGTCCGTATTTTGTAACTCGATTGGTAAACTAACTATCACGCGGTCGCTTCCGGTTCCGTATTTGTGAATTGTAGCTGGCTGAAACCTAGGCTTACCAAACCGATCGCCTAAACAGAACCAGCAATTAAGCTTCGGTACTGATGCAGTTTGAATCTCATTCACACCGTGGCTTCATCCCGGTGAATTTCCAGCGTGACAAAACATGGAAACCGTTTAAACGGTTTCTCACACTTTTAGGAAATCCGACACCGCGCTAAAGCGGCGGGGTGAATGAGAACGAGAGCAACTTGTGCATCAGTACCTGGTCTTCAGTGGTCTCCGTTAGTGTGTTGCTGATTCAGCGGGCGGTTCGGTTTCTCTTAGTCTCTCACAGTGCTTGCAGAGCACGCCGACCTTGGGTTTCTCGGCAGTGACTTTCAAAGACTTCACTTTTAGTCCGCAAAGAGTGTAGGCCCGACCACGCTCCAGAACAATATGATAGATGCGGCCCGCAGGGCCGCTAACATATAGAATCATTTCCTTGATGCGGGGAAAGTGAGAATTTTTGAGCGGGTTTAGGATGCCTCGAAATTGGAAACGGTTGTTTAGCAATAAACACGAAAGCGGCAAGGATTAGCTCGCCGCTTCATTGTTATTCTATTGCTGGCCGTGACAACGCCTTGCCACCCCAAGCGAATCCTTACCAAGCCTTGCCTGCCTTGAGGCCTAGAGAATTTTACTACACGAGGCCAACAATTGCCGACAACAGCCGACGAAACATCACAGAACGATACACGTCCGTGTACTGCTCAGGTCAGAGATCTCATGCTCGAAGAAATAGCCGAGCTGGACGTTGACTCCGCTTCAAAAATAATTTCCGCATCAATCGAAGAGCTAATGAAGAGGCTCAGCCGCACGTCAAGTCATGGAGGGGCGACCAATCTCGGATAGAGACCATCCGTCTTAAAGAATGGGGGGCCAGTTTTCCGGTGCTCTGAACCGCATACTGTTGCCCACCGTCCATACGGGCAATCGGGTGAGAGGGATCAACAACTTTTTTCTGAATCACCAACACACTAACGGAGCACTACCTGGTCTTCGCTAGTATTCCGACGAGCGGGCTATTCGTATATTATGCGGCAGATGACTTCTCCCAATGGCCCGCCCCGGAGTCAACCCGCAGAAGATTTGTCACCCGGCAGTGAGCGTGACTTCTTTCGGGAGCTGGGTGTGCGAACTTTTATTAACGCGGCCGGCACCTACACCCTCTTGAGCGCTTCGCTGATGCTTCCAGAAGTTGTCGCAGCAATGAGCTTCGCGGCAAAGCACTTCGTTGATATCGAAGAGTTACAAACAGCGGCGGGCAAACGCATTGCAGAACTGATCGGATGCGAAGCGGCAATGGTGACCTCAGGCGCAGCCGCAGCGCTTACTATCGGTACGGCAGCCTGCCTCACCGGTGAGGAGCCAGTCTACGTTCGTCAGTTACCCGACCTGAACGGTCTAAAGAGTGAAGTAATTATTCAGAAATCGCATCGCTTTCTCTATGATCACGCAATTCGCAATTGCGGAGTCAAGTTCGTAGAGATTGAAACGGTCGCCCAACTGGAGAACGCCATCAGCCATAACACTGCCATGATGCTGTTCTTCAACGACAACGAACCAAAGGGCGTGATCGGTGCCGAAGAATTCGTTGCCCTCGGCAAAAGGCATGGCATCCCTACTTTCAACGACGCTGCCGCCGACGTGCCACCCGCAGAGAATCTTTCGAAGTATCTGAGAATGGGCTTCGATCTTGTGACCTTCTCCGGAGGTAAGGGGATGCGCGGGCCGCAAAATGCCGGACTGCTGCTGGGACGTAACGATTTGATCAAGGCCGCCAGGTTGAATTCCGCTCCTAATGGTGACTCGATTGGACGAGGCTACAAAGTCAGCAAAGAAGCGATCATCGGGATGGTAGTCGCATTGGAGAGGTACCTGAAACGCGATTCAGAAGGCGAAACAAGGGAATGGGAACGGCGGATACAATTCCTGGCTAGTAGTCTGGCAGACATCGAAGCGCTCAAAGTGGAAGTCTTCACTCCAGCAATTGCCAATCACGTTCCGCATCTGAAGGTTACGTGGAATCGAGGTAGTCTCAGAATCTCAGCCGACGATATCCGTCAGCAGTTGCGCGCCGGAACAGTTTCGATCGAAGCCGTGCCAACGTACTCGTATGAGGCTGCAGAGGATTGTGAGGAGATACGGTTCGGCGTTTGGATGATGCAGCCGGACGAAGCGGAGATTGTGGCCCAGCGACTGCGAGAAGTCTTTCTACAAGCGGTGAGTCTCTCTGCCCGGGCGAAAAAAAATGGCTGATGAAAAGCTTGCACATAGAGTAAATACACCAGGTCCTGAAGCGTTATCGGAGGGGGGTGTAGACTGTTAGAAAGCCAGATATTGCCGCGCATCAACCAGTGTTATAAGTACGCTGAAAGCGTTTGGCTAATTCCAGCCCAGGGTTTGCTTTGAAACTCTGGGTAGCAAATTCTTCGATAGATTCTTCGCAACTCTGAAGGAGTTGCGAGGCCCTTGCGGTTAACGAACAGCGACGCAACTCCTTCAGAGTTGCGTCTTCGAGAATGAATGAATGCACCCAGGGTTGCCAGAGCGCAACCCTGGGCTGCAATTAGCCAACGCTTTCAGCGTTATGGCCCAGAGTCTTTTATTTGTCGGCCCACGGCTGAAAACTCATCGCTCCGTAGTGTGACACTCGGCTGCCACCGCGGACTTTTGTGCAAAGCATGACTAACGAAAAAACTTCCCTGATTCGGGGACTGACCGCGAGAGACACAACGCTGCTCGTGATCGGTACCGTGATCGGCACCGGAGTGTTCCTGAAAAGCGCCGTGATGGCCCAGGAAGTCGGAAGTCCAGGACTAGTGCTGGCTGCCTGGGTGGCTGCCGGTTTCCTCTCGCTAGCCGGGGCGTTGAGTTATGCAGAGCTGGGTGCGTTATTGCCGCAAGCTGGTGGTGAATATGTCTACTTGCGTCGCGCTTACGGGGATGGACCGGCATTCCTCTTTGGCTGGATGCGATTCAGTATTGCATCAACCGGCAGCATCGCCGTTCTCGCAATCGGTTTCGCTACTTTCTTGTCTGCGGTGTTACCGCTGACAACCGTTTGGCTCGAGCACAACTACACACTGCTGGGACAGGAGATCCACTGGCAATTCGGCACCAGGCAGATCGTAGCGCTCGGAGCCATCCTGTTTTTCTCCGCCATAAACTGCATTGGAATTGTCTTTGGCGGCCGGGTGCAATCCGCGTTGACGGTGCTGAAGGTGCTGGGGATTGCGGTTGTTGTGGTTGGAGTCTTTTCTCTGTCAGGCACTGCAACCTGGGCAAACCTGAGGTCAAGTGCAGGCGGAACAAAAGTCGTTGGCGTTTCAGCTTTCGGTGCAGCGATGCTCGCCGCCTTGTGGGCCTATGATGGCTGGAACGCGATGCCGATGGTTGGCGGGGAAGTTCGCAACCCGGAGCGCAATATTCCCCGGGCTTTGATTGGCGGGATGCTGGCAGTGATGGCGATCTACTGCCTGGCGAATCTCGCCTATTTTTATGCGCTTCCATTTGCGGAAGTAGTAACCTCCAGTTCAACTGGCCATCCCAATGCAATGCCGGTAGCAACCAAAGCCGCTCAAACATTCCTTGGTGACTGGGGCGGCAAGCTCATCTCGATCGCGTTTATTCTTTCAGCGCTCGGAGCACTCAATGGATTGATCTTATCCAGCGCGCGGGTGCCATTTGCCATGGCCCGCGACGGCCTGTTCTTCTCACGCTTCGCGGAAGTGAATGCCGGATCACACGTGCCGGTTTGGTCCATCATCATCCAGGCAGTCTGGGCGAGTGTGTTGGCCGTTTCCGGCTCCTATGATCAGTTGACCGATTACGTTATTTTCGCCTCGTGGATTTTTTACGGCATGACGACGTCAGCGGTTTTTGTGTTGCGGCGAAAGATGCCAGACGCGCCTCGGCCATACAAGACGCTGGGCTACCCATTGATCCCGTTGGTTTTTGTGCTGGTAGCCTTTTGGCTAACAATCAATACGTTGATAGCCCGGCCAGTTGAGTCCGCCACGGGGTTGGTACTGATCGCACTTGGACTGCCCGTTTTTGCTTATTATCGTTACCGGCGAACAGTGGTCCAATGAGGTCATTACCACCACGCGGTAGCGGGTGGGTTCGATTCGCAGTAGCTCAAATAGACTTTGTCTCAAAAGTCAAAATGCAGTTATTTGGCAGTGGCGATTTTCATTAGTACCCCAACGGGGCTACGGCCTCCAGCCCAGGGTTGCCGCTTCGGCTACCCTGGGAAATTAGTAAGAAAAGAAATTTCAACCGCAACGCGGTTGCGTCGTGTTCTCAGAAAGAAATGCACAGAGCGACACAACCGCGTTGCGGTTGAGGCAAGATCGCTTTCTTTACCCAGGCTAGCCGAAACGGCAACCCTGGGTGATGAAATGCTATTGAGTCGACCTGGTGCGACGGTTCAATCAGGAGATAACTATGACAGCTAAACACCTTCTCAAGACGCGTCTGATCGCAATGCTGTGCGTCAGTTCGATCCTTGCCTTCTCAGGCATGATGTTCCTCGCAACCGGAAACGTAACGGAGGAGTTCTACGACGTCGTTGTCCTGAACGGCCGCGTTATGGATCCGGAGTCGAACCTGGATGCGGTGCGCAACCTCGGTATCCGCAGCGGCAAGATTCAGACGATCACAACTAAGTCACTCCAGGGACGCACGGTCATTGACGCGAAAGGTTTGGTGGTTGCGCCAGGGTTCATCGATCTTCACGTCCACGATATGAACGAAGAGCATCACCGGGCCCAGGCCATGGACGGAGTAACTACGGCTTTGGAGCTGGAAATTGGCACTGCGGACATTGATCAATGGTACGCAGAGCGCGAAGGAAAGACATTGATCAACTATGGCGCGAGCATTGGTCATGTCCCGGTGCGCATGGTCGTGATGAAAGATCCGGGGACTTTTGTACCGAGCGGTGACGCTGCTCGTCGTCCGGCAACGGAGGCTGAGATTGCCGAAATCGAGCGACTGATCGAACTGGGATTGAAACGCGGAGCACTCGCGGTTGGCTTCGGCATCAACTACACCTCCGCAGCGTCACACAGAGAGATCGTTGACATGTTTCGTGTGGCAGCAAGGTACAAAGCATCGTGTCATGTGCATATGCGCTATGCCGGTATGAAGGAACCGATGAATTGTGTCGCAGCCTTTGAAGAAGTCCTTGCGGCGGCGGCCATGACCGGTGCGCCTTTGCATGTTGTTCACATAACCAGTATGGCTTTCGACGACACTCCGCGCGTTTTGGAAATGATTCGTGAGGCTCGCTCACGCGGGATTGATGTCACTACGGAGTGCTATCCCTACACAGCCGGAATGACCAGGCTCGACTCTGCGATCTTTGACGGCGATTGGCAGGGGCAGTTGGGTATCGACTACAAAGACCTGCAATGGGTGGCCACCGGTGAGCGGCTCACAGCGGAAAGCTTTGCGCGCTATCGCAAGGAAGGTGGCATGGTAGCGTTGCATTCAATGAAACCGGAAGTTGTCAGGAGTGCGATTGCCGATCCCTTAACGATGATTGCCAGCGACGGCATTCTGAAGGATGGGAAAGGACATCCGCGAGCTGCGGGAACCTATTCGCGAATTCTGGGCTACTACGTTCGCGAGACCAAAACCCTGACGCTGATGGATGCCTTACGCAAGATGACGTTAATGCCTGCCGAGCGATTGGAACGTAGCGTGCCGATGATGAAAACCAAAGGCCGTATTCGTCCCGGCGCAGATGCCGATCTCACAATCTTCGATGCTGAACGAGTAATCGATAAGGCGACCTATACCGAACCCGGTAAGTATTCGGAAGGGATAAAGTTTGTTCTGGTGAATGGCGTGTCAGTGGTTAAGGATGGACAGCTACAAGCTGGTGTCAAACCAGGCCAGGCTGTGCGCGCGCCGATACAGTAGTCGACGTCGTCAAGCGCAATCCTTGCTGGCTGACACCTTTGAGGAGCTAAAAGGAGGGAGTCACGAATGACGGCAAAAGATGAGATAGAGAAGCTTCAGAAACTTGTTAATAGTTCGGGGTTCCCGTTCCAGCTCCGCATTGCGCAAGAGGTTCGCGGAATGGAGCACCTGGCTTGGTCCGTTATCGCCGAAGAGCACCCTTGGCGGGATTCAGAACACAGGAAAAGACGGATTTATAGACTTAGTAATCGGCCAAAATACCAACAACGACTTGCATCGCATGATCATCGAATGCAAAAGAACACGAGACGCGGAGTGGATCTTCCTTCTGCCGAATAGCCGAGATCGTGGGACGCATGTGCGTTCAATGTGGGCTTCAACATTTCCGTGTAATCTTCAGGAGTCGATGGCCCTGCGATCCGGTTACCACGATTTCTACATAAGTCCTGAGTCCTTTATCTCTCAGTATTGCGTCGTCAGAGGAAGTGGTGAAGGACAAAAGCCAATGTTAGAAAACCTGGCAAGTCTGTTGTTAAGTTCCATGGAGTCATTTGCCGGCGAGGAACTCAGCCTTTGGCTAGCTAGAATTAGCACTGAAAGACGTTACTACGTGCCGGTCATTGTTACCAATGCGCGTCTTACTATTTGCAACTTCGACGTAGCAGCTGTTTCACTGGAAGCTGGCGAAATTCCAGAAGGAGACTTTGAAGAAGTACCTTATATAAGATTTAGGAAAAGCCTTGCCACGACACTAAGTGAAAACAGCTCGGCGCAAACCGTTTCTGCGGCGAATCGCGACAAAAACCGGACAGTATTTGTCGTGCACTCCTCCAATTTGGCTGAATTTATGACAGACTGGTATCTGACCCTCAGCGGCGGCAATCGTCTTCCGAATTGGTGAAATAATTGGGTGCCTCAAAAGTCGAAATGCAGTTATTTGGTAGTCGAGATTTTCATTAATGCCCCAACGGGGCTACGGCCTCCAGCCCAGGGTTGCCGCTTAGGCTACCCTGGGAACTAGTAAGAAAAGAAATTTCAACCGCAACGCGGTTGCGTCGTTTTCTGAGAAATGCACAAAGCAGATGCAACCGCGTTGCGGTTGAGGGCAAGATCGCTTTCTTTACCCAGGGTAGCCGAAGCGGCAACCCTGGGCTGGAGGCCGTAGCCCCGTTGGGGCATCATTGAGAACTTTCGTAGTCGTTAGGGGAATTCCGACTTTTAAGGCAAGCCGAAATAATTCCAACCCTTACGGCAGGTCTCAATTTCATTAGAGGGTCTGATTGTCAGTCTCCAACCGTCTTCAGAGTTGCCCTTTAGCGCGTTCGAATGCGGTTTCGCGATCGCCAAAAACTCCTCTTCTTAATAGATCAACGACTCGTCATAAAAGATCAACGTGCAGGCTGCTTCAGAATGTCCGCCAGTGCCTGCACTCGGGTTGAGTCTGCTGAGCCCTGCGTCGTGGCCGCGCTCTTGTCCAACGACATTCCAAGACTGTTGAGTTTTGCGAGCGAGTTCTTACTCATATGTGAACTCTCGGCGTTTTGTATCGCCGTTCGGAGAGCAGCGATTTGATCGGCCGGCAGAGCTTGCGATCGTTCCAGCTGATCCACGTATGCCTTCGCCACCCCCAACGTTCGTGGCCACTCAATTCTTTCCTGGTTCTGCACATTGAGTGCAGCCACCCGAACCGCTTCCGCGGCGTCGATTTCGTTCTGCGTCAGGAACTTCGTAGGCGTCAGCTGGAAGATATCCAGGCCGCGGGCGATTTCCGAAGCGTAGATGCGGCCGTTGTACCAGGACGCGGACCAGTCGCCGCCGAGCACGAGCATTTTGGGATCAATCGGTCCACGATCGAAGTAAGCGATTTCAACCGGACGCGCGGCATCAGTGAAGTCCATAACGGAAACGCCGCCCTGGTACCAGGCCTGCACTTCAATGTCACGGCCGGGAACCGGAATGAGCGAACCGTTGTGTGCTACACAGTTTTCGCTGTCGCCCTGAGCGGCCGGCAACTTGTAGTAGCTCGCAAAGCTCAGCTTGTTGTCCTTCAAGTTGAAAATCGAATCAGCGCCCCATTTGTTCGGATCGTTCGCACGGCAGCGTGCGCCCAAGCCGCCGCCCCACTCATCGGTGAACACGACTTTTTTCCCATCGTTCGAAAACGTAGCCGAGTGCCAATACGAATAGTTTGGATCGTTTACCGCGTCCAGACGCTTCGGATTCACCGGATCTTTGATGTCCAGCACGATTCCATTGCCGGAGCACGCGCCGGCGGCCAACCCGATCGCTGAGTAGGCGGTGATGTCATGACATTGATTGGAGGCCGATGGCTTCTCGAGTCCCTCCTTGCCATGAGTGCCGCCGTTGGTTAAAGCGTTGAGCGCGCCCGTTCGCGGATCCATAAACACTCGCGGACTATTCACCACCTTCGCGTCTTGCGGCGCCGCCAGTGGCACCTTAATCACGTCAATGCGAAACAGCGCCGTATTCGGATCCTTCTCCGGTTCTTCACCCGAGCAGCCGGCCAATTCCTCGCTTTGGCGGACGAAAGATGTTCCGGAGACGTAGATGTATACGTTCTCCTTATCGTTCGGATCGACCACCAGCGTATGCGTGTGCGAGCCACGGCAAGTTTGCACCGCAGCCACCTGCTTCGGATTCTTTACGTCAGAAATATCGAAAATCCTGACACCCCTGAAACGATCTTTTTGCGCTGCCGGCAAGGTCCGCTTTTTCTCTTCTCCGGCGGGGGCTGCGGGCGCCGGCGGCGGCGGGGGTGATGGCGCAAACCCTTCGGTACCGCAATCGAGGCGACCGTTGGGCATCTCCACTGACATGAAGAGGAGGTTCTTATAAACCGACGGATCACCCTGCCCGCCTGGGCATACCATCGAAGTCAACAAGGTTGTCTTCGCCGGATTGGAGATGTCGTAGATATTGATGCCATAGAAGTTTCCCTGAAACAGATGATTGCCCTGAAAGGCAAGGTCCGAGTTTGCAAAAGCCAGTTGAGCGAGAACCAACTGTACCGGCTTCGCCATTTTCGAAGAATCACCAACGCCAAGGAGTCCGATCATCTTGTGCACCTTCGGATCATCCGGATTGACGGTGCCGAGTTGAAACGCGTCGGGCTTTTTGAAGAGCATGACGTGCTTGAGGCCCATCGATGTTTCACCGGCGTCGTACATTCCGGGTGCGAGCTTGGCGCGTGGGTCATTTGTATCGGAGCCAGTCATTCCAGCCGGTAGGGGTGCCGCTGGTTCCGGAGCAAACGGATTCTCGTCAGCTTTCTGATCGGTCGGTTTTGTTTCCGAGGGCTTCGCGGACTCAGGAGGCGATAGCGATGGGGACGGGGATGGCGTTTGCGCCTGAATTCTCATTGCGAAACACAAGCAGCAAAGAAGAGAAGTTACGAACAAACGGAAAGCCATGGTGTGTACTCGATTCATCGTTTCTCCTTCAGGTGTCTCTAATAGTTCAAAACCACAATCCGGTCCTCGCCGCAGAGCGACGAAAAGTCTATAGACATTTTGCCGAATAGAACTCCCTCGCTGAAGAGGAGAAAAGGTGCTTTTCACCAGGACAAAATGTCTCGCTCCTCCGGAGCGAAGAGGATCTTTTGGATCCTTCGTTCTATAAACATTGGGTCCCTACGGGACCGAAGACTACTACAGCTCCAAAAAAACAGACTGATTACGAAAATTCTTGAGACACGCACTAGAGAGGTTTTTCCCCTAACATGGTTTGCATGATCCTGATCTCAGCGCGCTGGCCACTGTCGACATCGGTCGCGAAATTGAAAAGTTCTGCGTCCTGCCCCGCGCCAGCAGTGTCGAACAAGTCCTTCACCATAATCAAGGCGCCGTTGTGGTGCTGAATCATCCCAGTCAAAAATAAATGGTCGAACTCCCCGCCCTTCGCTTTTTTGAGGGCATCCATCTGTTTTTTCGTCAGCATCCCCGGCATAAGCATCGAATGGGACGACATATCCATGCCGGGCATATCCATGCCGGGCATTTGGGGCATCGTCATCGAAGTCGGTTCTCCCCTGGCCGTCAGCCAGCTCGTCATAAACTTTATCTCGTCAGACTGCGAGCGGCTGATTCGCGCCCCGAGCAATCTAAGATCCTTCGTCGTCGTATGCGATTCGATGAGCGCGGTCATCTCAACCGCTTGCGCATGATGCATGATCATGCCCTGCATGAACTGCATATCTGCCGGTGAACTTGGCGGCAGAGTGGCCCGCGTCGACGGTGGCAGCGTGCGAGTTGGTTGGCCCGGCGCACCAGGCTGCACTACGACTGGCGTTGCCGGGTCAGCTTGCTGTGCGCAGACCGGCAGCGAGAACAATCCCGCGAGAATACTGGCGGACATTAACCCGCTTCGCCACGCTTTCATTACCGACCGAAGCTTACGCACTTTTAGCATGAAAGGTTTTGATCGTTGAATGGTCAAGCACTGGGGTGGCCCACTTTAACATAAAGCGGCCGCAGGGTCATTTAGGGGTAGGCATGCGACTCGTGCGATTCTCTGTCAACACGATCGGCTGGATTAGGACAAAATCCATTACAGAAGTAATCGGACCTTTTCGCGGGCGCTTTCTGCGGGATTAGCTTGATATTCAGACCGGTGGAATCCGTCCATATCTGAGGCTTAGTCTTCTTGGAATGTGCTGACCTAACAGCCACCCCAGCCGGCTTCTCGGCTGGGGGACCTTCTTTTCGTTGCTCGCTCAGAGCTTAGTTCTTGCCGAACCTTCCGCGAAATTCTCCGGAAACGATGAACGACTTAACCATTTCCGCGGTTCGGAAGTCGCCACCAAACTGGTTCAGTTTGTTCAACCAGAAGTGATAACCATTGAGGTTCTCGTCAGGCACATCGTTGGGGTTGCGGCGCAGGTAACCGTAATACTGCATCAACACGAACGAAGGGTTATAAGTCTTATCGACAAAGGCGTGACTTTCGACGATCTTGCGTAGGGCTGTGGCGCGTGTCTCGGTCCCGCCATTAAGTCCGTCAATGAGCTGTGTACGAAGTGCCATCTCTTCACTCGCGCCAACGCCTCCGTTTGCGAACAAGACGTTGACCAATTCCTCGTTTGTTTTGGCAGCCTGCAGCGCGAAGAATTCCGGACGCCTCACCCACGCGTCGAGAAACGCTTTTCGGTTTGTTTCGAGAAGTGCCTCCCAACCCGTCTGCCCGACTACCACTCCTCGCCCAATCGATTGCGTCTCGGCCAGGAAGTCGCGCATCCTGCTGTTCGTGGGCAACTCGCCGCCAAATGTCGCCGCGTGTACCTCGACAGCCTTTCGCAGGAGGCCGCAAACGACCCCACGCTGCAACTTGAACTCGCCACCGCCTACGAGCGCATCGCGAGCATTCAAGGCAACAGCTACTACTCAAACCTGGGCGACACCGAAGGCTCGCTCCGCAGCTATCGCATTTCGGTGGGCCTGCTCGAACGTTTAGCCAGGACCGAACCAAATGAACGCTCGGTTCAACGCGAACTGGCAGCGAGCTACGCGGGTCTCGGTGATGTGCTGTTTGAGAAAGACGAACTGGCGGCAACCTTAGGCTATTACGAACAAGCATTGTCGATTCGGCGTCGGTTGGTAGCCGAGGATCCCATGAACGTGGAGCTCCGACGGCAATTATCGATCTTGTACTCCCATCTCGGTGATCTGAAGGGTATACCCGGTGGATCAAATCTCGGCGATACGCGTGGCGCGCTCGAAGCCCACCGCGAGTCTTTGCGTCTGCGCCAGCAACTCGCAGCCTCCGATCCAAATAAGCATGAATGGCAATTTGAGCTGGCCAGCGGCCTATCGAGCGTCGGATTCCTGACCCAGGCGACCGGCGACACTAGTGGCGCGACCCAGCTGCTTCGTCAATCCATCACATTGCTGGAAGGACTGAATGTCTCCGAACCCGACAACGTGCGTTACCGCATGGAGCTCAATACGGAGTACATGCGTTTCGGTTGCGTGTTGTACGAAGACGGCCAGTACGCTGAAGCAACAGACCTCACTCGACGGACCATCAAGAATCTCGAGAGCGTCATGGCAGGCGAGTCTAACAACTCACTCACCCTTTACAATCTTGCAGTTGCTTATAACTTTTTGGGACGCAATCTGACTCGAATGGGCGATGTTAGCGCAGCACTTAAAGCTCACGCCCGTGGATTGGCAATCAACGAAAAATTAATGGAGGCCGATCCGGCCAGCACAGACATGAAACGCAGCGTCTGGCTAACTCATCAGCGAACTGCCGAGGCCCATTTTTCCGGACGGAATTTCCCCTCCGCTCAGCAAGGTTACCAGCGTGCGATCGCAATGGAAGAGACCCTGCTTGCTGCCTCACCAGATAACGCACAGGCGCACGACGATCATTCAATCGGCCTTGCCGGACTCGGTCTGACGCTCGCCGCGCTGGGCGAAGTAGTAGGCGCGCGTGACTATCTGCTCCGTGCCGAAATCGAAGCCGAAAACCTGGCGGCGCAGTCCCCGTCCAACGCGCGTCTACAAACCCGCCTCGCGCTCCGACTCTTCGAATATGGGCGCGTCTCTGAACAACTGGCGCAGCGGTCTCCGCGCGGGCAGCGGGAAACAAACTGGCGCGCTACCCGCGACTTGTTGGCGCGAAGTTTGGAGATCTGGCAGAGCCTGAATGACCAAAGCAAGTTGAGTCGGGTGGACGCCGGAAAGCTTGAAGAAGTGACGCAAGAAATAGCCAGGTGCGACACCGCGCTAAAGCAGCGTTAATAAAAATGGCAGCGTTTCTTGTCTTAACGTTCTATCCTCTTCAACGGTTACATATCTGACTCCCCTGGTCTGTCATTCGGTTAATCTTAAACAGCGCCAAAGGCGCGGCATTCAGTAGCCGCGGCCGTAAGGCCGTGGATCAAAACCTCGAATGAAGTTGAGGCCGGTAGGGCCGACACTCTTTGCTTTGAAATTCGATTTAGTACCGCACCTTCGGCGCTCAAACATTTTTCTTTCGATTATCCACGGCCTCACAGCCGTGGCTATTTGATGACGGTCCTTCGGACCTTAAATCCTGTCTACCTTTTTCCATCGCGCCTCTTAACTGAGTGAGTCAAGTAGTGTAATTGCCTCTTCAACGGTAATGGTCATCCAACCAGACTACGCCTGGGATGGGCAGTCGTCGGGTCCGAACACCTGACGCACTTCCGTCTCGCCCTCCCACCCGGGCCAGTGTTCCCGGTGAAGTTCCATGAATTTTACGGTGGCATCAATGATTTCTTGCTTCGACTCGACTTCAAAGACTGCATAGCCTCCGACGACCTCTCTGGTCTCAGCAAAAGGACCATCAATCACCGTGACTTTTCCTTTAGCGAGCCGGACGCGGTTACTTATTGCGGTTGGGGCCAGCCCTCCGGCCTCCAACATCCTGCCGCCTTTCGATGCTTCTTCGCTAAGTTTCGCCATGGCCTCCATAAATTTTGGGGGCGGAGGGCCTGAGTTCTCGGCATGTCTTACCAGGGTCATGAATCGCATCCTTACATCTCCTTTTTATTTGTTATCCGAAGCCGGGCTCCTGATCATTGAACAATTTCATCCCAGGCTTCTACTTGTAAGTCGAACGGGAGATGACGAGATCGACAGTCGGGTCTGTCGCTGGTTAATAAATTTTCTCGGCAGGCCCGAATTAGGCCGCTGGGAAAACTTACGCCTAGTTGTTTGCCTGCAGACTCTGAAGGTCGAAGGGCGCGGCTTGCCGCACCCTTCAGTGGCGGGCCATCAGGGATTGTGACATATCAGTCCGTAGAAACTCTGGAAAACCTTATCGCTCCAACCGGTAAGTATTGTATAGTTTAGTCACCTAAGTGGGCTGGGTTCCTTTAACCAAAGCGGGCAGTTCTGATCTACCTCCGCTACCAAATTTTTCCACAGACTAAGCTGATAAGGTTGGAGCATAACAATGAAAATAAGAGTCGCCTCTCTATTAACCCTTGTCGTTCTCATCGGTGCATTTCTAAGTCATACCCAAAGCGTATCTTCGAATTCATCTAACCAGCCTGTAGGGGCAGTTCTCGAAACTTCCAACCTGTTTCTGCCATTAACAACGACGTTCACCGTCGATCGGACGGACGATACGGCCGCCGCGACGGCCTGTACACCCGCTGACAACGATTGCAGTCTGCGCGGAGCGATCATTGCCGCAAACGCCGATGTGAGCGCGGATCCAGTTATTATCAACCTCGAACCGGCAACCACCTACAACCTTACCCTGACCAACGCGACCCAGGAGAATGCGGCGGCAACAGGTGATCTCGACATAACCACCAGCCTTCACTCGGTCACCATCGTTGGTGGCGGATCGTCAGGGCCGAATGCGACCATCATCGATGCCGCCGGGCTGACTTCGGGCAACATGCGCGATCGCGTTTTTCAAGTCACCGGATCGGGCGTCACTTTTGTTCTCCAGGATTTGGCGATTCAGAACGGCCAAGCAGCCGACGATGGAGCAAGCGGAGCGAGCACCAATCCCGCGGCACAAAACTCAACCCGTGCTGGTGGAGGAATACTTAATGGCGCGGGCATCGACGTTAACGGGATCACTGTAAACGGTGGCGGTAGCATTACGCTTACCAATGTCGTCGTAGGAATGTGTCAGGTATTAGGCAAGGGGGACAGCATCATCAATCAGCACACCACCCTCGATGCCTGGGGCGGCGGCCTCGCCAGTCTCGGAGCGACCGGTATCGTTATCGTTACGAATAGTACGTTCACCGGCAACACCGCGGCAGGTGGGGACGGCGGCAATTTCAACAATGGTGCCGGCTCCAATGCAAGAGGTGGCTCGATCTATTCGGAAGGCGGCACGCTGAACATCGACGGGTCACGAATCGACAATAGCGCCGCGAATGGCGGCAACGGTGGTAACCAGGATCAGAACGGTCAGACTAACGCCAGCTTCGGTGGCACGGCCCAGGGTGGCGGCGTGTGGGTCGGTAGTGGCACTGCGACAATTAATAACACTACGTTTGAGAATACTACCGCCAACGGTGGTGACTCAGGCACTGGTGGTAACGGATCCGAACCTGCGGGCCCTGCTGATGGTGGCGGCTTGTATAGCCTCGGTACCGCCACGGTGACCAACTCCACGTTCCACCTGGCAGGAGCCACCGGCGGCCGCAGCGGCGATACGTTCGGCTCGACCTGCCTGGGCGGTCATACCTCGCTTGAAGGCGGCGGCGCACGCGGCGGCGCGATCTTCGCAGACGGTGGAAGCCTAATCATCAATACCGCGACCTTTGCCAACAATTTCGCCATTGGCGGTGACGGGGGTAATGGTGGACAAACGAACGGCGGTCTTAATTGTGGCGCTCACGGCAAGGGCGGCTTCGCGTATGGCGGGGCTATCGCTAACAACAATGCGGCCGCAGTTAATATCAAACACGGAACGATCAGTGGTAACAACGCGCAGGCCGGCAACACCGGCGTCAATCAGGGTGGCGCAAACAAACCACCGCAACTCGTGGCAGAAGGTGCGGGCGGCGGCATTCGCGTCGGCCCAGCTAGCGTGACTTTGGAAAACACGATCATTGCCGGCAATACTGCAGCCAACGGCCTTGGCGACACCACCGGCGCCCCGACTCCCGGACCGAATGTGGACGGCACCATCACCAGCAATGGCCACAATCTGCTTGGTGTTGCCACAGAAGCTACGGGCTTCACCGGAATCGGTGACCTCACCGGCACAAACCCAATGCTGGCGGCGCTGGCGGACAACAGCGGCCCTACGCAAACGATGGCGCTCTCGCCGGGCAGTCCTGCGATCGACGCAGGAGTGGCGGCTGGCGACTCATTTGATCAGCGCGGTCGTCCTCGTACTTTCGACGACCCAGGCGTCGTCAATGCTGCAACCAGCGACGGCACCGATATCGGTGCCTTTGAACTCCAACCACTTTGCAGCCTAACTTGTCCAGGCGACATTAGCGTGCCGAATGACACCGGTCTCTGCGAAGCGATTGTCGATTACGCGGAGCCTTCCGGAGCTGGCTGCGGCAGAGTCACGTGTGATCATCCTTCAGGATCTTTATTCCCAGTGGGAGAAACGACGGTCATCTGCACCAGCTCGGTTGGTCCGACTTGCAGCTTCAAGGTCACGGTCAGCGACACGGAGGCTCCGACGATCACGCTTAACGGCGACGTCATCACTCTCTGGCCGCCAGATCACAAGTACGACACGGTGCAGGTTTCAGATCTGGTCGCGAGCGCGAGCGACAAATGTGACGCCGGCGTCGGCTTGAGTAGTGTTTTCATTTCTCAGGTAACGAGCGACGAAGTGGAGAACGGCAATGGCGACGGCAACACGCTCAAGGACATTGTGATCGCGCCTGACTGCAAGTCAGTGCAACTGCGCTCTGAACGTTCGGGCAGTGGCAATGGGCGCGTCTACACGATCACTTTCAAAGTGGTTGATGCCGCAGGCAATGTGGCCACGGCGACTGCCAAGGTCACAGTGGCTAAGTCTCAGAATGGTTCTGCCGCGGTCGATGATGGGCCGCACTACACAGTCGTGGGTGGCTGTAACTAAGTAGGACGGGAACCCAGGAAAACAAATTTGTGAATCACGACGAGACGCCTGCCAACGCGCACCCTGTCGCTCGATTTCTCGATGGATTGATTTATTTTTTTCTGCTCGCGACTATCGTTTTGACAGCCATTCCCTACGGCACAATCCAGCCGTGGTGGATAGCTCTCTTCGAGTGCCTGGTTTTTTTCACCGCTATGCTGGCGCTGATAGAAGCGATGATCAGCAAGAGATGGTTTGTCGACGTCTCACTGGTGCTCCCGCTTCTTTTCCTCATCCTGTTCGCATTAGTTCAGTCAATCCCTCTGTTTTCTGGTCCGGGACCAATGAATCCCCGGACGTCGATAAGTGCTGACCCGTATGGTACGAGACTTTTTGCAATCCAACTGTTTGCACTAACACTCGTGGTGTTATTACTACGGCGTTATGTCTCCAGCAGAGCTCGCTTGCGTGGATTGATTTACGTCGTCATCGGTGTCGGCGTAGCCACTGCGCTGTTTGGCATCGCGCGGCAAAACTTGCAACACGGTCCAGGGTTTGTTCTACCCGCCCTGCCGGTTGGTCGTGGCTTTGGCCAGTTTATTAACAGGAATCACTTCGCGCTCTTATTGGAGATGACACTGGGATTAACTCTGGGATTGATCGTTGGTGAAAAAGGAAAGCATCGACGAGTCTTTATTCTTATACCGATAGGCGCATTGCTGTGGTGTGCACTGATCTATTCAAATTCGCGCGGTGGAATAATCGCGTCACTCTGCCAATTGCTTTTTCTCCTGGTTCTGCTTTATCCAGTCCGTCAACTTACGCAGCAGCAGGTCGATCCGAAGGAGCGCCGATTCGAGAACTTCACCGGAGGTCTGGCGGTGCGGGCTGTTCTGATAGTCTGTTTGATCGGCTTATTCGCCTATGGCGTGAGCTGGATCGGAGGAGAACGGGTAGTCAGTAACTTCCAATTGGCTGCCACTGACTTCAGCGATCAGGAAATGGAGAACAACATCAACACCAGTCGTAAGCAGATTTGGGTTGCGACATGGGAAATGTTTAAGTTCCATCCCCTAACTGGTCTGGGTTTTGGCGGCTACTGGATTGGAATAACCAGGTATCACCACGCGTCGGGCGAGATAACTCCTCAGCAAGCCCATAACGACTATCTGGAGTTGCTGGCTAGCGGCGGACTTATCGCCTGCGCCTTAACCGCCTGGTTTCTGGTGATATTTTTCCGACGGGCCAAGACTAGTCTGCGTTCACAGGATTCATATTATCGAGCCGCGTGTTTGGGGGCGATCACCGGAATGTTTGGCGTTGTTGTGCACAGTTTCGTAGATTTTGGAATGCACATCACTATTAATGCTTTGTTGTTTTGTGCCCTCTTGGTAATCGCAGTGCAAGCAGATCGGCTCCCCCCGGGAAGGGAAGAAGCCGCTTCGAGTGCTCTCCGCCGGAACGCCGACTGAGCGGAGCTCGGCCAGGCGGAAACCGCTTGACCTTCAAGAAAAGGCAGGGGTATACTCCTCGCCCAATCTCCGGTGCGGCGAAGTTAGACTAAAAGACTGAACATTTCTCTCATTCATTTGAGGGGAGGTAAATCATGCACTTCAGGTATCAGAAAATCACGACGATAATTGCTTTGCTCGTTACTGTTGCGGTTGGACAGGTGTACATCGGAGTCACTTTCGCCGAGCCAAATTCCGGCGCGACTGTTTCAGTTACAGCACCTCAGCCGGTGATGGGCATACTGACGACCAGTCAGAACAAACCCATTCTCGTCAATGGCGCCAACGCCATCAATGGAGCGAGTATTCCAGCGGGAGCTACAATTGAAACTCCTGACGGCGTAGGAGCCACAATAAGGCTGGGCGCTCTGGGTAGCATCTGCATCGCCCCAAACACGAAGCTGGTTCTCGAGTTTGACCGGCAGGGCAACATCGGCAGCGTAAAGGTTAACCTGGCCGAGGGCTGCGCAATCCTACGGACACTCAAGGGCACAGCGGGTACTTTCAATACCGCTCAAGGACTGGCTGGCCAGATAAATTCCGCTTCAAACGGCAGCATCGATGTCTGCCTAAAGGCCGGCGGAGCACCCTCGGTGGACCAGGGATCGGCAGTAGATGCTGGTGCTGGAGCATCAGCGGTAGATTGCGGCGCGGCCGGCGCGGCAGCAATACCGCCAGGAATTCCACCGGCGGTAACCGTGGCCTTTATCGGCGGCGGCGCGACTGGTCTCTACCTCCTCTTTAGGGGTGGAAACCCAAGTCCGTCCGGTCCATAATTCCAGGGCAAGCGACAATCCTCTATAAGATGCGGCTGCGTCCTCAGCGGAAGTTTTGCGCTGTGGGGCGTAGCCGTTTCTGCTTTCCTTTGGTAGCTCAACGGTCGTTCAACAACGAGCGGAACACTTGAAGTACAAGAAAATGACTGAAGCCAAAGACAATCAAAAGCCCCTAGAGTCGAGTACCCAGATGGCATTAGCTGTCGGCTTGCTGATTATGCTGATGTTGTTTACCTGGAATGTATCCCGTTCCGGCTTTGGCAGTTTGCTAACCACCTATGCGGCGCAGACTAACCAGATTTCTCTGGCAGACTCGGCCGTGAGACTTGGGCCAAGTAATCCCGACGCGCACCATGTTCGCGCAACAGTGCTCGAGTCGATCGATTTGCCGGAAGCAATCGCAGAGCACCGCCAGGCTGCGTTGATTCGTCCGGACGATTACGTCTTATGGTTGAGTCTTGCGCGCGCGTGCGAGCTAAGCGGGGATACTAATGCTGCCATTGCCGCGGCTAAACAGGCGATCCCGCTCGCGCCTGACTATGCTGAGCCCCACTATCAACTCGGCAACATCCTTTTGCGAGCCGGCCAGACAGATGAAGCGTTTAGAGAGCTTCGCGTCGCTGGAGCCAGCAATCCCACACTCATGCTCGGAGTAATTGACCTCGCCTGGAGCGTATCCCACGGGAATGTTCAGTTTGTTACGAATGCAATTAAGCCGGCGACTCCGGCTGGTTATCAAATGCTGGCGCAATACTTTGGGCAGCGCAATGAAGTGGACGCGGCGATTGCAATGTACTCGGCCGCCGGAAGCGAAGCGGAACACTACCGCCGCGCCTATTTGCATGACCTTATTGCCACTAAACAGTTCAAAGCCGCCGCTAAGCTATGGGCAGTTGGACAACAATCGGCTACCCTCCCGGGAGCGCTGATCGATCCTGGTTTTGAGAAGGAGAGCGACTTAACTGAACCGGGATTTGCCTGGCGCCTCGGAGATCAACCTCAGGGATTTCACCTCACTTTGGATAGTACCAATCCCAAAGAAGGCAACTCGAGCCTGAAGATTGAGTTTGACGGCGCTTCAGAACCGGCGTCTGCAGTAATAACGCAACTCGTCATGGTTGAGCCACAGACTCGTTACCAGCTGCACTTTGCGGTTCGTTCGGAGGGTATCGTAAGCGGAGGTTCACCACTGATCGTGGTTATGGATGCCAATTCCAACAAGGTCCTGGGAGAGTCTGAATCGTTTCCGAAAGCAACCGGTGGTTGGCAGGAGTACGCGATCGACTTTGGATCGGAACCGGCGGCGAGTGCAGTTCAAATCGCGCTTCAGCGTCAGGCCTGCAACAGTTCTCCCTGTCCAATTTTCGGCCGCCTCTGGTTGGACGCCTTCTCGTTAAAGAAGGTGTGAACACGAGCTACATCAGTCTTGCAAGCCTTGAAGACTCCAACCTGTTCTTATCTATTCGGATTCGGCACAATTATGGGTGTGTCATCGTCTTCTGGCTCTTCACCCTGGTCGATAAAAGTTGGCGACGGCCGTACACGCACCCTCAATTCTTTGTAAGCTTCTCTCACTTGAGCTATGTCACACGAAGTGGGCGCTGGCATGTTGTTCGGCTCGTTAATCACCTTGAACTGATTCATGAGGGTGCTTTTCCTTTTGCAGGTAAAGCAATCAAGCAAGCCGAAGTTGTGGCCCAGTTCGTGGGCAAACGCGTCGAGGAGTGCTCGAGGATTAGTCAGGACCGGATCGATGACGATGGTGGCATAAGTGATGATTTGATCGTGGCCCACACTAAAAGCAGTAAGCGACGTGGCATGTCTCTTACTCTTGTCAAATACCGGTCCACGCTTGATGGTAAGGCAATTCACGCAAGACAATGGCTGCGTCGTCCTTCCCTGGTATTCTAACTTCACCCCCGAACCAGTTGCCTCAGATACACTGTTCCAGTTGTCTAATGCGGTGAGTAAGTAAGGTATTTCCTCGGCCTTGAAATCCGCGGAAACAAAATAGACCTTGACGTTGGCATTAGCTGCCCACGTCCAAAAACCAATGGCGGCCGCCTGTTGGCCTACGCGGCATTGACCCGTATCTTTCGCGGTTTGGGTGTTTGCTTCCCTGAAGCCGAGGCCGATGATGACAGACATCAATATTAACGAGATAGTTCGCTTAAGTTTCATTTCGATTTTCAGCTGGAAGGCTTCGGACAGAAAGATGACCGCTTAGAAAATGCGACCGTTTGCGAAGAACGACCTGGAGGGCTGCGGACTTTGAACACGAAACGGGTGTGTTCCGGGGAGGTCCAAACCTGATGGTGTTGAGCGGAAAGCTGGCGCAGTCTTCGATCGTTGGTCACTACGACTTCCGGCGGCTGCGGCTCCTCCAGCCAAAGAACGCTGCCCTTCAAAGTCGAATAAACTTGTCCGCTGAAGAACGGCTGTTGGTTTTGCCGTGACGCCTGCCGTCGAGTTCATATCTGCCGGCTTGTCGCCGCGCGGCATAACCGCCGCAATCTGTCTCTCTTGCTGATACACACTTCTCATCGTAGCCACGTCGCAACTTGACGGGGCAACAAGCCCATTGTTCTTGTTGATCCCAGGAAAGGAATTCATGAGCGAACGATGCTTCTTACAGCTCGGGCAGTCCCAAAGTCCGAGACCATGTCCCATCTCGTGTGCCATGAACCCTTGCAAAGCCGTAGGGTCAGTGATGCCAAAGTCCAGATCTATCCAGGCAGAAACCAATAGCCGCCCTTCTTCCTGCTTCATCGGATGGAAAAACGCGTAATGGCCCTTGTCGCGCGCAAATACTTCGCGCCTTGTCACTGTCAAACAGCTGCGGCAGCTCATACGGCCGTCGGCTTCACCGGCATAGGCAAATCTTACCCCCGAACCGTTATCAGCACCGACCATGTTCCATATCTTCATCGCCTCAAGCAACACCGCTGTTTGCGCGGGATTAAACATGCTTCGAACGAAGTAAACTTTGACCTCGGTATCAACTGGCCAGTGATACTCACCAACAGGGGGGGATGTACGATTGGTGGTGCAGACCTCCGAGTTGCTCAGCGGTTTAGTAGCAGAGGTTGAGAGTTGAGTGGGCGGCTGGCTTGATTTGGATGAAGGCTCCTTTTTATTAAGATCCTCTTTAGTATTGGGCGACGCTTCGTCGAACTGTGCGTCGTCTTCATCGAGGTCCTTTATGCTGACCCTACTACCGAATTCTTTATAGTCGTAGTAACGAACCCTGATGCGGTAATGAACGTCGCGCTCTTTGAAATGTAAGATGTCGTCTGCTTCGGTTCGAGTTGGAAATGCCAACGCATCTTTAACCGGTTCACGCCAGGTCATGAACATCGGAAAGCGTTGCCTCCCTTGCGGTTCCATGATGCCTTTGATCATAACTATCTGGAAAGTCAAGGGATCTACCCAAACGCGACCGACAAAGTAACGCTCTTTCATGTGATTCGGATCGGGCTGAGTCAGCGGGGCAACGTCAACCGCAAAGAGTTGGCGATTGTTGATGAGGTCGGCGCCGGCATAAGTTAAGCGGTACTTCGTGGCTTCAACTATGTCGATACCTAGAAGTTGGCCGTCTTTGAGGTCTTGTATGTCTTCCTTGGTGATCCGCATTTCACGGATAGTGGAGCTTGGATGAAAAATGACTCGTTCGATGCGTCTACCGCGATCGTCGAAGATAAACTGTGAATTTCGAACGTATTCACCGGTAACCTCGCCGTCCGGGCCGATAGTCTGAAGCACCACGTCGCGCTTGAAAGTATGTTGATTCAGAGCTTCCCGGACCTTGGTTTCGGCAGCTACGAAACGCTCCAGGATTGCTGCCTGTTCACCAGGCGCAACCGACTCCGACACAGAAGGCGTAGTACTCGACGTACCATTCGGACCTCGTAGCGAAGCGACCGCACCCTCTTGAGCCAGGCAATGATTAAACGAACCGGCCAGTAAGACAACTAGTCCCACCTGACGACATCTGATTACAAATTGACGCATTTGATGATTACTCCCGGAGAGCAGTTCGTCGATAAGGCGAGCGCGGAGAGGAGATCCTTCCGAAGAATGCTCAGAGATTGTTGATGAGTGACCTAACTACTCCCGGGGCGGGGTGTGAAAAGAATGAGGTGTGCCGAATACTTGGTGCTTGTCTGAACCGGCCGAGTAGGAGAACCCAACCGCGCAGTAAACTTAACACAACAATGTTTAAGCCGTCAATTATATGTTTATTCGCATTGAACGGTGCTGCGCGAGGGGTTCACAGCTTTCGGGAAATAATGAAGAATTCCGCGTGTAGTTTAGAGTGGTTCGAAAGAAAGAAAGTGTCGCGGTGGATGTCGCTTTGGAGGCTGCAAATTGCGTTGACAGCACTACTTCCAATGCACTAAAGTGACTCCCCCCTTTTACCTGGTTCTAATTAGGTTACGTGCGAGAAATATTCGCGTTGGCCCCACGTTACCTGATTTGAAGACGCCGTCGCTTAATTGAGCGGCGCGTATCCAGATGTCGTCAGATTTTTTCGCCACGCGGGAAGTGAGCGTCTCGTGAAGATTTAATCTGAGGGTTTGACCCAGAAAGCGATCGAGGTGTTTGGGTTATCCCCTGAATCAGCTGTATCCAGCGCATGAACCCTGCTAAGTAAGTTGTCAGTCGCCTCTCGAGCTCGGTTGGGATTTCCTTCTATCAAACTCCTGCGGTCTCAAACTTCTCCTAATAATTAGCGAAACACGCGAAACCTGCGGGTTTAACGTTACCAACGATGTCTCAGGACGCACGTTGGCGGGAATCATTTTCGTTGACCATTGAAGAAGAGCTGAACCGGCGAATATTTTGAATGGTGAAAAGGGAATTACAACAACGAGATTACTGAAATATCGGCGCAAACATGGCGCGGATGAATCTGAAGTTTCTGAATGCTGCCTCGCGAGAGAGGTTTCCCTTCGGGGTCCCGCATGAATCCCATCGATACATGCAACGGCCGAATCGTGACTGGCGACATCCCAAAGAAAAATGAAAGAAGGTCAATCATGAGACTTGCTTTGAGAACAATAGTCAGAGCGTGTCTGGTTAGTCTTTTGCTGATGCTCTCGGTTCATGGGTTGAGGGCACAACAAGGCTCGGCGATCGCAAGTGGGCCGCATGGCAGGATCGGGGTGGACGAGATTGCGTCCAGGACCAGCGGAACGGTGGCCACAGACACGCGCTATCGAATCGGACCGGGAGATGTGCTGGACGTTCGCGTAGCCAGGGCGCCCGAACTCTCGCGCGAAGCGGTGCGTGTCGATCAGAGCGGAAACATTCGCATGCCGATGCTTGATGTGGACATTCCTGCAGCCTGTCAAACCGAGGGTGAACTGGCGCAGAACATCGCCACGCTTTATCGGAAGTATAAAAATGAGCCGCACGTTGATGTGTTTGTCAAAGAGTTTCAGTCGCAGCCGGTGGCCGTGATTGGTGCGGTCCGTGGCCCAGCCCAATTCAAGTTACAACGGCAAGTCAAATTATTGGAGTTGCTTAGTCTGGTTGGTGGGCCCACGGAAGTGGCTGGACAAACTGTTCAGATCGTTCATACCGGACAGGGGCCATTGTGTAGCCAGCACGGCGGTGGCGCGGTGGATGCGGGTGACTCGTCAGCTTTTGTTACCTACAACTTGAGCGACACGCTGCACGGACTGCCTGACGCGAATCCCTTTGTTCAGCCGGGAGACGTAATCTCAGTGCCGCAGGCGGACCAGATTTTTGTTCTGGGCAACGTGCTGAGGCCCGCTGCAATTCCGATGAAAGAGCCGATTACTGTTTCCAAAGCAATAGCTATGGCCGGAGGAACTGCTCCCAGCACCAAGAAAGACAAGGTGAGAATTATCCGGCAAACGCCTGGAAGCACAACCAAGAAGGAGATCATGGTCGATCTCACGGCTATCGAAAAGAACAAGGCCGAGGACGTGCTCTTAATAGCGAACGACGTTGTCGATGTGCCGATCTCCGGTACCAAGAGCATTCTGCGCAGTCTTTTGGGAACAATCGTTCCGACGGTTTCGCAATTACCCGTTCGCGTTATTCCGTAATCATGCAATTAATTCAACTCAAGACAGGAGAGTAAGATGGACGCCAAAAAAGATTCGAAGGATCCATCGGAACTTGCCCAGGCTTTGCAAGTTATTTCGAGTATCTCGAGAGGCCTTCCTTCGCCGATTCAACCCGATAACAATGGTTACGGGGGTTATGGTCCGCCTAATCGCGTGGACGAGGGTGTTCGGCTGCGCGATGTGTGGGTAGCCATCAGTAAGCGGCGTTGGATGATCATGCTAATCGTAATGCTGATCACGACGACTACTGCCGTGATGCTGGCGCGGAAGCCCGACATCTACATGTCCGAAACCGATGTTCAGGTTGATACAGAAGGTCCGGCGTCGGGGTTGACCTCCGGTAAGGGCAACATCATCGTCGATACTGGTTCAGACCCCACCTACTTCAATACGCAACTGCAGATCATTACCAAACCAGGTCTGTTGCGGCGTGTCGTGAAGACGCTGGATCTGGAACACAATCCGGATTTCCTGCGAACGCAAGCCAACGATACAACCTGGCAACGTTTGCTGCGCACCTTCGGCATCAAGGGCGCGCCTTCGGCAGCCCAAGCGGGCGCGCAGAAGGCGGAAGGGTACAAACTCTCGCTTGATAAGGAAGTCGCTTCGGCTTCGGCTCCGGATAATTTGGAAGAGGCCGCCCGGCTGGAACCTTTTGTGAGTTCGTTGCAAGCTGGACTGAAAGTGGATCCTGTAAAAGAGGAGCGCTTGCAGTACACCGAAACTCGCCTGATAAGTATTAAGTTTACCCACGCGAATCCAGTAGTGGCTGCGAAGGTTGCGAACGCAATTGCAAACGCGTTTGTGCTTTCAAATCTTGAACAGAAGACTAGATTCACCGCCACTACGGGCGACTTCCTGCAGCAGCGCATCGCAGAACTGCAGTCACAGATCCGCGCCGACGAGGAACGTCTAATTAACTACGCCAAGGGACATGAGATCCTCTCGCTTGACGCGGCCCAGAACACGGTTGTCGATCGACTCTCGGGATTGAACAAGTCTCTCCTCGAAGCCGAAAATGACCGCAAGATTGCCGAGGCAGCCTTTCGAGTAAACAAAGAACCAGGCGCCGCTGAAGTAAAAGGTGACAGTGGTGCCAAGGAACTTGAGGGACAGCTTACTGTGCTGAAGCAAAAGCGCGCACAGTTGCTGGTGGACAACACGGAAGAGTGGCCCGAGGTTAAAGAAGTACAGAAACAGATTGCAGCTCTGGAAAAGGACATCCAGGATGCGCGTTCAAGAGTTGTGAAAACCGAATCAAAAACGCTGGAGGTGCGTTACCACGAGGCGTTGGACCGGGAGCAGGCGTTGCGAGCGGCGTTCGAACAACAACGCGGTGCGACTCGAACTCAGAACGAGGCTGCGATCAATTACCACATCATTCAACAAGAGACCGAAACCAACAAAACGTTGCTTGATGGTCTCTTGCAGCGAGCCAAGGAAAACGACGTCATCCTCGCCGGCACGCCTAACAATTTGCATGTGACTGACTATGCGACACCCCCGCGCGTTCCGATTGGTCCCAATCGGCTGCAAGGGATAGTACTCGCTTTTCTATTCTCGCTTGGTTTCGGCGTCTGCCTGGCAACCATGCTCGAGTATCTGGATGACAGTGTGCGTTCCAGTGATGACGTCAGCCGAGTGCTGGGATTGCCGACCCTGGCCACCATACCGATTCTTAAAAACGCCAGAGTGCGCCGTCTCGTCGCAGACGGAGTCACGTCCCTGCAATTGCGAAATGGGAACGCGAATGGTAATGGCAACGGAAACGGCAATGGGAATGGAAACGGAAACGGTCACGCGAAGGTAAACCCTGCGCTGTTGCTTGATCTCGATAATCGTTCTCCTCTGGCGGAAGCTTATCGTCACCTGCGCACGTCCGTGTTGCTTTCATCTGCCGGACGCGCGCCAAAGACTGTGGTGGTCACTTCCTGCGTGCCTTCTGAAGGAAAGACGACTACATCGATCAATCTGGCGGTCACCCTGGCTCAAACCGGGGCCCGAGTCTTGATCATCGACGGCGATATGCGGCGGCCCAGCGTGCATGCTGCCTTCGGTGCCGAAAACAAACGCGGACTCAGCAACCTTCTATCCAATGACTTGACTGAGGCGGAAATGCTGCTTCTTGTCCAACAGGAAAAGGAAAGCGGCCTGTATTTGTTAACTTCAGGACCGGTGCCGCCTAATCCGGCGGAGCTGGTTGGTTCCGATCAAATGCGCAAGATCATCTTCGAACTGGGCAAGACGTTTGATCACATCGTGATTGACTCTCCACCGGTTGCGTCGTTCACTGATGGCATCCTGCTGGCAGCGATATCCGATGGCGTCATTCTGGTGATTCATGCCAACGAATGCTCGCGGAAGGTAGTGCAACGGTCCAAGCAGTCTTTGTTGGATGTGGGTGCGAAGGTTCTGGGCGTGGTCCTAAACCGCGTCAACCTGCGCTCTACTGACTATCACTATAGTTATCGTTATTACTCTAACTACTACAACCGGGACGACGAAAAGGCTGAGCCGAACTACGCATCAGCCAAACCCGCACCGCCAGCACCGCCAACGCCACCGGCCTAACAACGGGTAAGGAAAATGGGGTTTGAGGGGAATGGAAGGGGAAGCGGGTTCCCTGTTCCCCTTAAATCCAAAAATCCAAATCCGCAATCCGAAATTTCCTAATGCCTTCTTCTGACTTCATTGTTTTCGGCGCACCCCAGATCGAACGGGACGAGATCGACGAGGTCGTGCGTTGTCTCGAATCCGGCTGGATCGGCACCGGCCCGCGGGTCGCTCGATTTGAAAAGGAATTTGCTGCGTACAAAGCCACTCCCTTTGCTGCAGCAGTTAGTTCCTGTACGGCTGCAATCCATTTGAGCGTCCTGGCTGCCGGTATAGGCCCAGGTGATGAAGTAATCACAACCCCGATGACTTTCTGCGCCAGCGTCAACGCGATCGTGCACGCGGGTGCCACCCCGGTCCTTGCAGACGTCGATTCGCAGACGATGAACATCGATCCGGCAGAGGTCGAAGCCCGCATCACTCCAAACACCAAAGCTATTTTGCCAGTGCATTTCGCCGGCCGGGCGGCAAACATGGAGGCGCTCGCAGAGATCGCCGAGCGTCATGGACTGAAAATAATCGAGGACTGCGCACACGCGATCGAGACGGAATATCGCGGCCGCAAAGCCGGTACCTTTGGCGACTTTGGCTGCTTCAGTTTCTATGCCACGAAGAACGTCACCACGGGGGAAGGCGGTATGGTGCTGACCCGTAACGAAGAAGATCTGGCGCGCATTAAGATGCTGGCTCTTCATGGCATGAGTAAAGACGCCTGGAAGCGTTTCAGCGATGAAGGCTACAAACACTACTTCGTCGTCGAGACCGGCTTCAAATACAACATGATGGATTTGCAAGCGGCGTTGGGCATTCATCAACTGCAACGGGTTGAAGCGAACTGGCGCCGGCGTGCTGAGATCTGGCAGCAATACAACGAGGCCTTTGCAGGTTTGCCGTTGACTTTGCCCGCCGAACCGGAGGCTGACACACGCCATGCCCATCACCTTTACACGATACTGATCGACGAGGATCGCGCTCGCATCACCCGTGATGAATTTCTCGACGCTATGACTGCCAAAAACGTCGGCGTCGGCGTTCATTACCTGAGCATCCCGGAACATCCCGTCTACCAGGACAGATTTGGTTGGCGTCCTGAAGATTATCCCAATGCAATGCGCATCGGCAGGCAAACAGTCAGTTTGCCGCTTTCAGCAAAAGTGACAGATGCGGAAGTTACGCAGGTGATCCAGGCAGTGAAGGCAACGCTCAAGGCAAGCGCCAAAGAGCGAGGAGCAAAGGACAAGAGGCAAGGGGCTACGAGCAACGAGCGTGGAGGCTGCGGCCAACCAATCTCCGCGCTCAGCACGTAGCCCCTTGCCTGTTGTCCTTTGAAGGATTCAGGACTCAGGACTCAGGACTCAGGAGTTAGGACTCAGGAGTCAGGACTCAGAAGTCAGGAGTCAGAGAATTCAGACTCAAAGGTGAGGGGTTCTGATTTTACTTTCGAACAGTCGACGGCCGCGGCTGACTAAATTCTAAATTCTGACTCCTGAATTCTGAGTCCTGAGTCCTGCTTTTCAAATGAGTTCCACCATCGACAATCCGAAGTTTGAGCTTCCGACGCTGCGCATCGCGCCGTCGAAAGGCTGGGTGCCGCTCAAACTTAAAGACCTTTGGGAATACCGCGAGCTGCTTTATTTTCTCGTCTGGCGCGACATCAAGGTTCGTTACAAGCAAACTGCACTCGGCGCTACGTGGGCCATCATTCAACCGTTCTTCACGATGGTCGTGTTCAGTATCTTCTTTGGACACCTGGCGAAAGTCCCTTCCGATGGCATTCCCTATCCGCTTTTCAGTTTTGCAGCGTTGGTGCCCTGGACTTTCTTCGCCAATGGTTTAAGCCAATCTTCAAACAGCCTGGTCGGCAGCGGCACGCTTATCACCAAAGTATATTTTCCACGCCTGATCATTCCGCTGGCTTCGGTGTTCTCAGGAATCGTTGATTTCGTGCTGGCCTTCATCGTGCTGTTGGGCATGATGGTCTATTACGGCTTAATGCCGACGACGATTAACGTCTTATGGCTGCCGCTATTTCTCCTGCTGGCGCTGACCACCTCGCTGGGAGTAGGCCTTTGGCTTTCGGCACTGAACGTCGAATATCGCGACGTGCGTTATATCGTTCCCTTCATCACGCAGTTCTGGATGCTGGCTACGCCGATTGGCTATCCCAGCAGCCTGTTGCAGCAACCCTGGCGCACACTCTATGGATTGAATCCGATGGTAGGCGTCGCCGAGGGTTTTCGCTGGGCCCTTTTGGGGACCAACACCGCCCCTGGTCCAATCATCGCCGTTTCGTCCGCGGCCGCAGTGCTGATTCTGGTTACCGGAGCCTTCTACTTCCGTCGCATGGAAAAGACCTTCGCCGATCTAGTGTAAGCCGGATGAGTAAGACAGCAATCAAAGTCGAAGGACTCAGCAAGCGCTACCGCATTGGGGCGCAACAGCGGGCCTACAGGACGCTGCGAGAGAAGCTCAACGAAACCGCGCTGGCTCCTTTTCGCGCCATGAAGTCGCTCACTAACGGCAATGGCAACGGCAATGGTCACAAGTCTGAAACCTTCTGGGCGCTCAAAGATATTTCTTTCGAAGTTAAGCCCGGTGAAGCTGTCGGCATTATTGGTCGCAACGGCGCCGGGAAGAGCACGCTCTTAAAAATCCTTTCGCGCATCACTGAGCCGACCGAAGGTTACGCCGACATTAACGGTCGTATCGCCTCGTTGCTCGAAGTCGGCACTGGTTTTCATCCCGAGCTCAGCGGGCGCGAAAACATCTTCCTGAACGGTTCGATTCTCGGCATGAAGCGAGTTGAGATTCGCAGGAAGTTTGATGAGATGGTGGCCTTCGCCGAAATCGAAAAGTTCATCGACACTCCCGTAAAACATTACTCCAGCGGCATGTACGTTCGCCTCGCGTTTGCTGTGGCCGCACATCTCGATCCGGAGATTCTGCTGGTCGATGAAGTACTGGCTGTCGGCGATGCCGAGTTTCAGAAGAAGTGTCTGGGCAAGATGGGTGACGTCGCCCGCGAGGGGCGAACCGTTTTATTCGTTAGTCATAATTTGGGAGCAATAAACCGGCTATGCGGTTCGGCGATTTGGGTTAACGACGGAAAGCTTCAAATGATGGGCGAGAGCGAAGAAGTCGTCGGCCGTTACCTGTCGAGCGGCGCGCAGTTTAGCGGTGAACGGCGCTGGGCAAATCCACTTGAAGCTCCCGGCACCGACGAGATTCGTTTGCTCGCAGTTCGAATTTCAAACGGCGATCGTGAGCAGTCTGCAAACTTCGATGTTCGTCGCCCTCTCAACGTCGAGATTGAATACGAGCTACTCCGGCCATTGCCGCTTTTTCGCACGGCCTTTCGCCTGGTGGCAAGCGACGGCACGGTAATTCTCACTTCCGCCGAGAGCAGTAACAATGGCTGGGACCAAACCTACCGCGAGCCGGGCAGATACACGAGCTGGTGTCAAATTCCGGGAAATTTCTTGAATGTAGGGCAATACGGTATCACGGTGTCGTGCGACATTCCGTTCGTGCGGGCCTTGTTCTTCGTTGAGAACTGCCTGAATTTTCACGTCGAAGAAACCGGATCACACAGTGGCCGCTTTCCGGAAAGATGGCCCGGATTGATCTGTCCGAAATTTGATTGGCAACTCGAAAGATTGGATCGACAGAGTGTTGCTTGTGCCGCAACCTCCGACTAGCGTGTCATTCCTAATCGATTCATATCACAAACTCCCGACCCCGATTCGTCGTGGGATCAGAAGGATAATTTCTTCGAACAACGGCGTCACTCGGCCGGCGCAGAAATACTTTTTCCCACGCCTTGCCAAAGCCCAATCGCTGCTGGTGGCTCGCGAGAGCCGTGATCGATGTTGGTGCGGCGGCAACTTGATGTCGTTTGAGTGGCACCCGAGTTACGGTGTCTGCGCAATCTGCGGTACCTACGTAAACAAGATCCCGCCCGCACAAAGCGGTCTGGAGAAGTTTTATTCGCTGACTAACTACTGGCATGCACGGCAGGCGCTGAAAAACTTTCCTACGATTGCGGACCGCGCTGGGCTCTACCGGTCGGACGGCCGACTACAGCAATGGCTGGACTTGATTGAAAAATATGGTCCTGGCACCGGCCACGTAATTGAGATCGGCTGCGCCCCCGGCGTGCTGCTTACGGAATTGTCAGCGCGCGGATACAGCTGCACCGGTGTGGAGATCAGCAGCGACGTGGCTGAATGGATGCGCAAGACCACCGCGCTCGACATACGCTCAGGTTTTTTCCCGGGCGTCGACCTTCCCCAATGCGATCTGTTCCTCGCATTTGACGTGCTGGAACACAGTCCCTGTCCCGTAGAGTTTCTGAAGAACGCTGCAGAACATCTTTCGCAGAACGGCGTCGCGATAATTCAGACGGCCATCGACCGCTACGACTACCAGCCACCCTTCGGCGCTCGTTTTGACATGTTTGACGACCTCGAACACCTGTTCCTGTTCACCGATCAGGCAATGACGGCGTTGGCGAAAGAAGCAGACCTCGAAATCATCAGCCTGAACGAAGGACTATGGCTTGGGGGCGAAGCCTGCATTCTCCGAAAGCGAGTGAAGAGTTGAACATCGCTTTTCACCCCATGGGCCAAACGGGTTGGGTAGGTGGCGGCATCTACTTACAAACACTGCTTCAGGCTTTGAAGCAAGCAAACGGCCAGGGCTTGAAAATCAGCATGGTTGGAGAGAACGGCTTTCTCTCGAAGGATTCTCAACTTCGCGAACTTGTTGATGAGGTCATTAGTTATCCACCGGTCAAACGCTGGACGTCTACCTGGGCAAAAGAAAGCGCAAGCTTGCGATTGCGGCGGCGCGGAGTAGTAAGAGATCAAATACTGAAGCAGCATAACGTTGACGTCATCGCATTCGGCGAAGCGCCTGAAGGTTCAAAAATCCCGGCGCTGGCCTGGATACCTGACTTTCAACACCGCCACTACCCTGAGTTTTTCTCGGCGGACGAATGCCGCAACAGGGATGTCTCTTTTTCTCGCCTGGCAGAACGGGCCGCCATGGTGATGCTCATCAGCGAATCGGTAAAGAAAGATTTCGTAACGTTTTACCCGCGATTTGCTGACAAGGCGAGAGTTCTCCAGCCGATCTGCACGATCCCGTCATCCGTTTTCGATGATGACCCGGTTTTGTTGTGTGCGCAGTACAACCTGCCGGCAAAGTTTTTCTACTTGCCAAATCAATTCTGGAAACACAAGAACCACATCACAGTTTTTCGTGCCTTAAAGATATTGAAGGATCGAGGCGTCCCGGTTTTTGTTGTCTGCAGCGGTCATTTGGATGACTACCGGCACCCCACTTTTTTCTCGGAACTACTCCAGGAAATTTCTCGGCTGAATGTTCGGGAAGAGGTTGCGGTGCTCGGTGTCGTGCCCAGAGAGCATGTGTTTCAGTTAATGCGCCAGAGTGTTGGTGTCTTGAACCCTTCGTTGTTTGAAGGATACGGAATGGCGGTGGAGGAAGCGCGCTCTTTTGGTAAACAGATTCTCATTTCAGATATTGCCTCGCATCGAGAACAGAACCCGCCGCGCGCGACTTTTTTTGACAAACTGGATTGCGAAAACCTGGCAGATCAAATGGAGCGCGTTTGGCGCGAGACTGCCCCTGGCCCTGAGGCCCGGTTGGAGGCGACGTCCAGATCGGAAATGCCTGCACGTACGCGCAACTACGCCGAATCATTTATTGCGATCGCGAACGAAGTCCTGATTGAGAAGTTAGATCCGACATGCGTAGCCCAACTTTAAGAGATCTTCCGCCACCGCCGCCGGGCAAAACCGGCTGGCCCTGGACTGAAGAAACGCCACCTGCCGCTGACCTGCTCCCCGGCAAAGGCCTGCCACGCATCAGTCCTCGTGTAAGTATTGTCACGCCGTCGTTCAATCAGGGATGTTTTCTTGAAGAGACCATTCGTTCGGTCTTACTCCAGGGTTATCCTGACCTCGAGTACATTGTCATTGACGGTGGTAGCACAGACCAAAGCGTTCAGATTATTCAGAAGTATCAAGAATGGCTGGCGTACTGGGTCAGTGAAAAAGATGCAGGACAAGCCCATGCGATCAATAAAGGATTCTCACACGCGACCGGCGAGATTTGTGCTTACCTGAACTCCGACGACGTCTTTTGCCCTAATGCGTTGAGCTCGGTAATTTCGTTTCTCGACAAACGCCCAGCAGCCGCGTTGGCCTATGGTGATTGTCAAATAATCGATGAACTAAGCGCGGTGAACGATCTATGGCTCTCTCCCGAGTTTGATCTGACGGAGTTGCTGTTCCGTTGCTACATCGCGCAGCCGGCGAGCTTCTGGCGCAAATCCGGAATGTCGGCCGTCGGCGATTTTAATGCGGGAATGCACTTCGCCTTCGACTATGAAATGTGGTTGCGGTTGGCAGCCGTTGGAGAAACTTTCTCGCGCGTACCGCTCCTGCTGGCGCAGCATCGCAAAACAGAGGGCACAAAAACGGTCAGCAGGCCTGAAGCCTTCACCGCTGAGATTGTTAATGCCCTCGAGACGTTCTTCAAACACCCGGCTGTAACCGCAGCCTTTAAGTTACTTGAAGCCGACGCTTATGCCATCGCGTTTCTGAATCACGCGCTGCTGAATTTTCGCCTGCAGTCCTGCGACGAAGCACGGCAGGCTTTGGAAACTGCCTTTCGACATTCGCCCGATTTGGTTCGAAGTCAGCGCGAAAGAATCATTCGCGCCCTGGTCGATAATGCTGATCCTTCAGGGCCGCTTGATGATGCTCGCGAGTATTTGGATCTGGTCTTCTCGCAACTTCCCGGTAATGCCGGCGCGCTCAAGCAACTCCGCACCAGCGCGTTGCGACGAGTGGAAATTCTGCATTCAGCACGCTCACAAGATGGCGAGACTTTGGTTCACGCGCGTCGTTTGCTGCTGGGAACTTTGATAGACGATTCTGCGTGGATGCGGAACCATGCGGCCCGAAGTGAATTTTTGAAAGTTCTCATAGGTCAACCAGCCATGCAGCGTCTTGCCGGGTTCAAGCATTTATTGAGGACAGTTCGCAGCGCGTTTCCCCGCACGAGGAAAAATTACGGCTGAGACTCTCAGTATTTGTTTTGTAAGCCAGGAGTATCCCCAGGAAACTGGCTGGGGTGGAATCGGGACTTACACTTTTGAAATGGCGCATGCAATGGCGCGCGCCGGTCACAAGGTCATCGTTATCAGTCGCGCTCTTAGTGAGCGGCAACATTACATCGAGGCGAATGGGGTTGAAGTTTTTAGAATCCGGCCGGCCTTCGATGTTAGCTCCAGGCCGGCTCTGTGGCGTCTCAATCGTTGGTGGGAAGGTTATCGTTTGGCGGTTGCGATTCAGTTGAGAGAAATCCTGCGCCAACGAAAAATTGACATCATCGAAAGCCCGGAGCTACACGCCGAACCAATGCTTTACTCAGCACTGAACCGCAGGCCGCCACTTGTCGTGCGTTTACATTCAGGCAGCGACATCGTAGCAAACTTTGAGCCCAATCATGTGAACGGTTCCAGCCACAGCGCGCGGTCGGAACGGTGGCTGATGGGGAACGCCGCGCATGTGACGTCACCCAGCGAAGCCTTACTGACGGCTACACCCCGGGCGAATTTCAAGCACAGCACGGTGATCCCTAATCCAGTTGATACTGACTATTTTAAACCAGCATCTCAATCCGTGGCAGTTGATGCTTTCCCGAATGTGCTGTGTGTTGGTCGCCCGCGTTTTCTAAAAGGGATTCATGTTCTGGCAAGAGCAATCCCGACGGTCTGGGAAAAAATTCCGGAAGCGACGTTCACATTTGTTCCCGCTTCGATGGGCAAAAGTGGTGGGTCTCCGGCCGACGCCTATCGCGAGATTCTCGGAAAACTACTTGATGATCCTCGCCTTCGAATTGTCGAGACCGTTACACGGGCCAACCTGCCGGACTACTACCAGCGCGCGACCATTTGTGTGGTCCCGTCGCTTTGGGAAGGATTCGGTTATGTCTGCGCGGAAGCAATGGCCTGCGGCGCGCCTGTTGTTGCGAGTAAGACTGGCGGCCTGGCGGAGATCATTGAAGACGAGCGATCAGGTGTCTTCGTTGAGCCCGGCAACGCGGAAGACTTAGCTGCGGCAATCTTGAATCTAATTCAAGACCCGGAACGAAGGGCTCGAATCGCTGCCGGTGCGCGCAGACGCATTGTTGAAGAGTTCTCCAGCGCCACCATCGCCGCGCGAATGACGCAACTCTACCAGCAGGTGATTCACCAGGCGTGATGCTCAAATCGTCGGAATTAGTTGCACCAGTTAGTTTTCCTGCCAGCCGGGCAGGCCTGCCCAGTCTCGTCAAAAGTGAATGGGCGATAACGGCGCTGCTTGCACTGATTGCCGGCTTACCAACCCTGGCACTTTGGAATCGAGCAAGTTATTTGACTGGGGATAGCTATCAATACCTGCGCGCAGCGACGACATTTGCGAACGGTCAGGGCCTGCGCGACATGAGCGGTAATCCTTTTACAGTCCTGACGCCGCTCTATCCGTTGCTAATCGGCATCCTCCACCGGCTTACTCCGGCAATGGACATCGAAACTACTGCCAGACTGGTTTCATTAGCCGGCGCCACAACGGCCGTAATCGCTCTCTACTGGCTACTGCGCTCGCGATACTCGTTGCGGTTTTCGTTGGCTGTGACTTTGTTATTTGCGCTCTTGCCGCTGCGGGTGTGGAGCGGCCTCTGGGCGCTGAGCGAAGGTCTTTATCTGGGTTTGGTAATGCTTGGCGTTGCAGTGCTATTTCGTCCGCAAAATCGTTCCTGGTTCAGCGCTGCAGCGGGTGGGGTGCTACTCGGCCTCGCTTATCTCACGCGACCCGAAGCGAACTTATTCCTCGCCGGCGTGCTCACGCTGTTTTTTCTCAAGGCCCGGCGTGGTCCAAAAACAGCTCTGGTTATTCTCGCGGGATTCTTGTTAGTAGCGCTGCCGTATCACGCCTGGGTTTATAGCGTAACGGGAAGTCCGGGCTCGGGCCGCATGCACATTCTGTTGGCCCAATCTCAGTCTCTTTATGAAGGTAACCTCTCCAGGGTGTTCCTGCTCGATGAAGTGCAGCCGGATGGTTCTACGGTTTCCCGCCTTGGCTCCGAGATGACTCTCGGTGCTATAGCGAAACGATATGCGTTTTTTGCCCGGGTTGAGATCGGGCGACTGCTCTACCTGCTCGGCCCATACTTTCTGGTTATGGGGCTGCTGATCGTCGGCATAGCTGTTTGCGTTCGCAGGAATATCAGCCTGTTAATGCGAAAGGTTCAGCTCGCGGACGCGTGGCCTTTTATCCTTGCGTCGTGGCTTCTGTTTTTGCCCTTGCTACACGTTGAAGACCGATACATGTTGCCGGTGCTGCCTGCGTTTTTGGTTTGGCTGGTAATGATCATGCTGACCCTGCAAAAACTTGTCGAATCGAAACTTCCGCAGCGCTACAGGCGGTTCGCGGTTGGCGTCCCGTTAGCATTGGTCGCGCTTTTCGTTCTGTCTTATGGTTACCGACTTGCGACTCAACTTCCGCAGAACCATCCCAGCTTGTTCGCTCGCAACACGGCGCATTGGTGGGAAGCAGAAGGGCTTTCGCCCGCCCCCATCCTTTCGCAGAATCCGGATCTCGCTTTCTTTACAAACGGCGAACACCGCTGGATGCCGGCCGGCGAACCTGTCGACGTCTTAAAGTACGCGCAGCGAAATGGTGTGAACTACATCTACGTCTCATCGCAGGATGTAGCTTCACCGCTAAATAATTTGCTGCTGGGGAATACGGCTGGGATACCAGCCTCTCTCAAACTGTTGCACGAGGAATCGGATGGCGCGAGGCTTGGCCGGCTGTTCGCATTCAAATCCCTTTGAAGACGTTATCAGTAGCAATCTGCACTTATAACCGCGCGGTACTTTTGAATCGTGTGCTTGATTCGCTTGCGAACCAGACGCCGTCAAACTACGAAGTGGAGATCCTTATCGTAGATAACGGCTCGACAGATGAAACAAATCAGGTAGTTAACCAGCGTACAGCCCTTGATGCGCGCATCCGTTATGTCGTCGAGCGCGAACCGGGTATTGCGCATGCGCGTAATCGCGCGTTGACTGAAGCTCACGGCGAATATCTGGCGTTTATTGACGACGACGCCTGGGCCGATGGGGATTGGTTGGAAAATCTGCTGGCGCCCATTCAATCTGTCAGTCCAGCACCCGAATGCGTGGTCGGACCCGTGTCGCTTGTGTGGGAAGGGAATCGACCCGATTGGTTTCCGGATCGCTTTGAATCGCTCTTGTGCCGGTATGAGATGGGGAATGCGCCGCGCTTCCTCGATGCGGATGGTTATCTCCTGACGACGAATTCTTTATTCCATCGCGAAACATTGCTCAAGCTTGGTGGAATGCGCACTGACCTCGGGCATAAACGAAAATCGCTGCTGGGCGGAGAAGACAACGACATCTTCAAGCGTCTGATTGCGAATGGTAATCGCGTCTATTATCAGCCCACCGCACACGTCAATCATCCAGTACCTAAAGAACGGCAGACACACCGCTTTCTGCTGCGGCGACTCTTCTGGGATGGAGCCTCGCAACCTTTATTTGAACGCGGAAGTGTTGCGAACCAGAGATCGTCATTCAGCGCCTGGGCGGAGTTGTATAAAGACTGCCGGCGCCTGGCGCGTTTTGCCTTAGAGGCTTCAGCGGGAACGCTTAGACGAGAGCCTGCGATTGCGAAAGATGCCGTCTACCGGCTGGTCCAGCGTGCTGGGCGAATACGGACGCACTTCCTGATGGTGGTGGGAGCGCAATAACAAAATGACGCCGGCTGAGCCATGCACGATCGCAACATTTGCCTCCGCGCAAATCGGGGACACCTTGATGGCGACATCACTCTATCAAGCCCTGCGGCAGCGCTATCCGTCTTCGCAAGTCACGTTGCTGTCGCAGGTCCCCAATCATCCGGTACTCGCTGGGCTCAAAGTCTTTGATGTAGTCGAACCATATTCATCGTCAACTGACTTGAGTCGCTTCGAGCTGGTGGTACTGCCGGTTTTCTGCGGAGATGCGAAGGTGCGCAGCCATTTCGATAAACATCCGCGAGTGGTCAGTCTCGATCGCCTGCATGCGCCGAGACGCGAAAGTTTACGCAATCGTTGGGACGGCTTTTATTCACACCTGCTCTTTCACAAACATCAGGTCGAACTGAACGAGGAACTGGCGCGTGAGTTTGGCTTCAAGGAAACGATGCCGCCCTTGTATTGTCCGCAGGGTGATGCAAATCAATATGCTGAGCTTCGCGGTCGCATAGGTCTATACATCAACACGCCTATTAACGAGTTTCAGTCTCTTCCGAATCGACAGTGGCCGCTCTCCGAGTGGCAAGGTCTAATCGGTCTGCTTGGTGCGCAGAATGTAGTCCTGGTTGGCGGCCCGAGCGACCGCCCAAATCTCGAGCTGCTTGCGAAAAGGACGAAGGTTGAATTTGTGGTGACGCCTTCGCTGGCAGACTTTGCCTCCGTCTGTCGAAACCTGCGTTCATTCGTTACCACCGATGGCGGACTGATGCACGTTGCCGGAACTACTGGCGTCCCGATTGTTTCGCTTCACGGCGCCTCGTCACCGATCTTGCTGCACCCCTGGATCTACCCTGACGGCAAATGCATTTCGATTCTGGCGCCAAACACCTGCAGCCCCTGTCAAAGATCTTTTCGTTTGCAGCTTTGTGAGCAAGGCGTTACCCAAATGGCCTGCATGGAACGTGTTGACGCGGCTTTAGTTCAGCTCGCTCTTGATAAGATTGAGGGACTGGATAGCGGGACGTGTTTGATTCTGAAGAGTGGTGAGCTCATGACTAAGAAAGCATATCTGCGCAGCTGGCGTCGTAAGGCGTTCTCGACCGTTAACTATAATCTCGCGCGGCTTACTCTGAACTGGGGTGTGAAGGACCGCAGCCTGGAGAATCCCCGTTTCTCTGCATAAGAAAGTCCTTTTTCTAACTAATGCACGTTTGTTTCTTACTTCCTGAGTTTCACACTGCGGCCGCTGGCGGTGGGGCTGAGTCCTATGTCAGTACGATTGCGGATGCCTTAAGAGAAAAGGGTAATCATGTTTCCGTGATTGCGTTTGGACGTCCAAATGGAGATGAAGGACACGAAGGACTGATTCAACTGAACAAGCCAAACCTGCATTGGTATGTGTATCGAGGTTTGCCGTTCGCCAAATCGTTAGCCATGCCCGTTCGCGAAATCGAATGGTCTCGTCGCGCCTGGTCTGCGCTGATGCTGTTGCAGCGCACCAACCCGGTGGACGTCGTTGAAACAGGAGAGACTCTGGTTCTGCAACAAGTGGCGTCGGGCAAGAAACCACCGGTGGTTATTCGCGGGCACGGAAATCCTCTCGCAATAAAACGTTTCAGCGGAGTGCGCGACGGCTGGGGAGATCGACTGGGGCGTAATCTGCAGGTGATGGGGATGAAACGTGCCAGTGCCATTACCGCCGTAAGCCAATTTCAGGCAAAGGAAATTGCGGCTGACCTTTCACTCAGCGCCAACGAAATCCATGTTATTCCTAATCCAATCTCGCCCGCACTACTTCGGCAAGCACTGGCACAACCGCGCGTTGAGCCGAGCAAGCCGGTGGTTCTCTATACGGGCCGGATTGAGTTTCGAAAAGGCAGTCTGGAATTACTGCGCTCAGTGGATCGGGTTGCTTCGCGTCTTCCGGATGTTGAGTACGTCATTGCCGGTGCGCGACACAATTCGATTGACGATCGCATGCTAAACGGCGCGCTCGGTACGAACGGCACGCGCAAGCATGTGCGGATGGTAGGCCACGTGCCCTGGCAGAATTTGGCAGACTTGTATCGCCGCGCCAGCGTGTTTGTTATGCCGTCTTACTATGAAACCTTCGGCATCAGTGTAATCGAAGCCATGGCCTTCGGGCTGCCGGTGGTCGCGACCAAGGCAGGTGGCTTGCCCGAAGTTGTTGAAGACGGTGTGACGGGCATTCTGGTGCCGCCGGGAGAATCCGAAGCTCTTGGGGACGCGTTGCTGCGGTTGTTGCTCGACCCCGACCTGCGCGCGCGTATGGGCCAGGCCGGACGGGAGCGAGTCAGATCTGAATTCACAGTTGATCGGATCGTCGCTCAGACGCTGGACGTATATCAATCCGTCATCCGCAATTAGTTAACTTTAGAGACGAACAAAATGCGCGTAGTCATGCTCTCAAACAGTTTTCCGCCGGAGATAGGCGGTATTCAGGAGCATGTGTCGAACCTTGCCCAGACGCTCGCGCGGCAGGGACATCAACTGAAGATCGTTACCGTGCGTCGTAACAAGTCGGAGCGCGTACGCGACAACTTTGCCGGTCTCGATGTGGTTCGCGTGCCGCAACTGAATCTGCCGAAGACATTGACCACGCAGTACCTCGCAATCACTACAGCGCTCTTGATTGCCATGCGCCTTCGTGGGCAAGCCGATGTTGTTCACTATCATACTTTCTGGCCCGACGCCTTTACCGCCTTCGTCGTCAACAAATTTGTGCCGACGGTTTATACGGCCCATGAGTCACGCTTTTTACTGATGGCGGAACAACCGCGGTCGCGACGATGGCTGAAGCTGGCGCTGCGGCCATTCCAGGGAATCCTCGCGCCCAGTACTGAGTTATTGGAAGTTACTCGACAACTTGGAGTTAGTCCTGAAATGAGCGCGTTCATTGCCAACGCCGTCGATGCCAGAAAGTTTCGACCAGATGTAAGCGGGGAGACGGTGCGAGCGCGCTATGGCGTTCCGATGGATCATTGTCTGATCTTGTGTCCCCGACGGCTGGTTCCGAAGAATGGACTTGAGTTTCTGATTGAGAGTCTTCCGTCGATCCGGCGGCGCTTCAGTGATGTTTCGGTTTTGATCGCTGGCGACGGACCGGAGAGAGAAAAACTGGAGACACGCGTCCGCGAGTTAGGCCTACACGACTCCGTGATTTTCGCCGGCAGTCGAAATAACGACGAGCTGCCCGAGTTCTACGCTGCTGCTGATATCGTAGCTATCCCGTCATTGAAAGAAGCGACCAGTATTGCCGGGCTTGAAGCGATGGCTTCGGCGTGTGCGGTGGTGGCGACGAATGTCGGCGGCTTGCCTGAAATTATCGAAGATGGTGTCAGCGGTTTGCTGGTGCCGCCTCACGATCCGGAAGCCCTGGCCCAGGCGATTACGCGCTTGATCGAAAGCCCGGGATTACGAAAGCAGTTGGGATTGGCTGCACGCGCGCGCGTTGAGCAAAAATTTACCTGGGAGCAGGTGGCGAGCGAAACGACAAGAGCATACGAACGTGCCGTTGCGGTTTGGCATCGGCGCCCGCTCCCGTTACTTGCAGAAGCATGAAAATACTTTCGGTAATAGGCACGCGCCCTGAGGTTATTAAGCTGGCGCCGATTATTCGTGAGCTTGGCACCCGCCGCGAGCTGCAAAACGTCGTCTGCGTGACGGCCCAGCACCGGGAGATGCTGGATTCAGCTCTCGAACTTTTCAAGATCAGGCCGGACTACGACCTCGATGTGATGGCTGAGAATCAAACACCGGCGCAAGTGGCGTCCGCAATCCTTGCGAAGCTTGATCCAATTCTGCAAAAGGAGCAGCCAGATTGGGTACTGGTGCAAGGTGATACGACTACAACGGCCGCGGCAGCGCTGGGGGCTTTTTATAGACGAGTTCGCGTTGGTCACGTCGAGGCGGGGTTGCGCACCTTCGATAAGTGGCATCCGTTTCCGGAAGAGATCAATCGTCGCGTCACGAGCGCTATTGGAGATTTGCACTTTGCGCCGACGGCATGCGCCAAACAAAATCTAATGCGTGAGGGAGTTGCGCAAGAAACCATTGCCGTCACCGGCAATCCCGTGATTGACGCTCTCGAGTGGGTTGCACAATTAGCTCCGACGCCGGAAGTTGAAGAGTTGTTTAGCCGGTTGGATCTGATCGGGCGGCGTCTGATACTGGTAACTGCACACCGCCGCGAGAATTGGGGACGGCCCTTGGAGAATATTTGTTCGGCCTTGCGGGAGATAGCTGCAGCTCGACCCGGGGTTACGATCGTCTATCCGGTCCATCTGAATCCAAACATCAACGAACCCGTTCATAGATTGTTAGACGGAGTTCCAAACATCGTTCTACTTCCGCCGGTGGATTATTTGACGACCGTGCATCTGATGCGTCAGGCGTGGATCGTGGTAACGGATTCAGGCGGCATTCAGGAAGAGGCACCGTCGCTTGGGAAACCCGTCCTGGTGCTCCGGCAGGTCACCGAACGCCCCGAAGCGGTCGAAGCGGGCGCGGTGAAAGTGATTGGTACCGAACAGCAAGCCATCGTGAACGAAATCTCACGTCTTCTGGACGATTCAGTGGAACGCGAGCGCATGGCGCGAGCGGTGAACCCTTATGGTGATGGCCATGCGAGTGGACGCATCGTGGCGGCAATACTGGGTGAACCATTTTTGCCTTTTGAGGGCGCCGAGCATATCGGGCTGGTTAATGGAAATTGCGATTCGGAGCAGGTGGTTTGCGACTCCACCGTTTGAGAGACATCCGCAGATTACGCAGATTCCACAGATTAAAAACTTCTTAATGCCGCGCTTACTGGACTGATTAATCTGTGGAATCTGCGTAATCTGCGGATAGGGTTTTGTCTACGCAATCAATGCAATCGATTCAAACCGCTACGCCATTAACATCCGATTACGGACTGACTGAATTACGAGTCAGGATGCGCAAGACCTTTTTCAGGTTGATCCTGATTGTGCTCGGTATCGGCGTCGGTCTTGTGATCTCCGAAATAATCATGCGAGCTTTTAAGCTGGGCCATACGAGGAGCGTCATCCTCTACAACGATAAGATCTTCAAACTACCGCCTCACGCCAGCTTCATGAATCTTGATGAGAACACGATTCTCATGGAGACGAACAATCTCGGGTTTCATGATCGCGAGCGCCAGGCTGCTAACGACGACTACCGCATACTCTTTCTCGGAGATTCTTTTGTAGAAGGTCGTCAGGTTGACACGCAAAGTCTCTTTACCATGCGTTTGGAAAAGAAACTCGCTGACGGTGGCCAAAAAATTGAAGTGATTAATGGCGGCGTTCCCGCCACCGGCACCGCCTACCAGTATTCTTTATGGAAGGAATTTTTTGAACCAAACGTCAAAGTCGATCACCTGGTTCTTTGCTTTTTCATGGGGAATGATTTGGTTGATAACAGCACCGACCTCAAGCTTTCAACTTTTGGAGAAACCGACAATTCGTTCTTCCTTGATAGCGAGGGGAATATCCTGGCCACTCGCAAACAGCCTGGGGTGGTTAAGTCGACTATCAACTACGTGCGAGACCATTCTGTCCTGATGGATCGTTTGTACGAAACCGCGTATCGAATGAAAAAAAATGTTCAGGAAGGATCCGGTGGCGGGGCTGGGGACGATGGTGGACGAGTAGACAGGTCCGGCGCCTGGCGCGCCTCCGAGCAGGGGACGATAGCGCTAATCAAGCGGTGGCGGTCGGAACTGAGCGCTAAAAAAATTCCCTTCGATGTTGTAGTTATCGACCGACCTGGGAAAGTCTATAACAAGTTTGAGCTGGAGTTCGCCGATAGATTGCTGACTACCTGCGCCGCGGAGGGAATTGATTGCCTGCGGTTGAAGCTCACCGATGATCCTTTTGAATCATACTCGTTTGACAGGGCAAATCTCGGGCACTTTAATTACAAGGGGCATGAGCTGAGTGCGAATGAGTTATACGATTATTTCAAATCTCATCATGCTGCAATATTTAACCGTACTTCCGAAGAGCACAAATCGAACTAAAGCACGCTAAGAAGAACTCAGTCCATTTAAGTCGTGAAGTTGCTCAAACCAAACCACTGGCCCTCGTACATCAGAACGAATCGACTCCGGATTCTGATGTATCACAGCATCTCTGAAAGCAATCATGACCGGCTCACGGTTGCGCCGCAACGATTTGCCGCCGAGATGCGATTGCTTGCTGAGCAGGAGTTTAGGGTCGTCTCTCTTTCAGAAGCCTGCCGCCGGCTGTCAGCCAGCCATGATCTGGCACGCACAGTGGTCCTGACTTTTGACGATGGGCACCGCGACTTTTTGACAAACGCAGCGCCGGTGCTAAGGCAGCACGGGTTTAGCGCCACTCTTTTTGTCGTAACAGGTCGCCTGGGCCATGGCACGGGTAGCAGGCCGCCGCAGAAAACACGTGCGCTGCTCAATCGCGAAGAGCTTTGCGAGTTGAAGTCTGAAGGGTTTCAGCTTGGCAGCCACACGGTTACCCACGCGGACTTGCGAAGGCTGGACGACGACGCGTTAAGCCGAGAGTTAGCTGATTCGCGCGCCGCAATCGCAGAAATGGGTGAGACATTTATTCCCTTTGCTTATCCAGGCGGAACGTTTGCACAGCGTGAACGTGACGCCGTGAAACGCGCCGGATACGACTGCGGTGTGATCGTGGGTGGACGTTGGGGCAACGGGCCGGAGACTGATCGATTCCTGCTCAAGCGCGAGCCTATGCTAGCTTCAGACTCGCTCGACTGGTTCAAGAAGCGGGTGAACGGGTTTTATGAAGCGCACTATTTAATGGCACGCGCCCGGGGCATTGAAACGCGCTAGAGACTTCGCGGGCCCATTTTCATTGGCTCAAACCGCAGATGCGAGCAAAACTCAGTGTATTGTTGCCGACCTTCAATAACGAGGGAATAATCCGCGCGACCCTCGAGTCGATTAGTTGGGCGGACGAGATTCTGGCGGTCGATTCTTTCAGTACTGACAACACTCTCGACATCTGTCGTGAGTATGGCGCTCGCATCCTTCAACACGAATATGAGCAATCGGCAAAGCAGAAAAACTGGGCGATCCCGCAATGCGCTCACGATTGGGTGTTTCAGATAGATAGCGACGAGGTATTGGAACCCGGACTGCGTGAAGAAATTGAAGCAGTGCTTGAGAACCCGCCGGCTGGCGTTAACGGCTTTCGGATTAACTTCAAACATCACGTACTGGATCGGTGGGTTCGCGTTTGCGGTTTATATCCCGAATATCACTTGCGCCTGTTTCGTCGCGATGCGGGCCGCTTTGAAGATAAGGAAGTTCATGCCCATGTCCAGGTGCCGGGAGAAGTTGGCACCTTGCAACGCCACATTCTGCACTTCGGTATGACTTCACTAAGCAAACAGTTGAGCAACCTCGATCGTTATTCGCGCTATCAGGCTGATGAGTTGCGCAAGCGCGGCAAGCGTTTCAGTTGGTCGCAGGTGGTCTTGCGTCCCCCTGCCGTTTTTGGCTACCACTATTTTTGGAAGCGGGGTTTTCTAGCTGGCTATCGCGGACTGTGGCTGGCGGCTATCGCAATGACATCCGACTTCTGGGTGCATGCGAAGCTGTGGGAGTTGGAAGCTCTCAATCTTCCATCAAGCCCACGCTGAGTCGTATCTAAACCTATGTTGCGGCTTTGGTACTTCCTATTTCGGCTGTGGGCGAGGTTATTCGCTGCGATTTACGGCGGCGAGGGCATCAACATTCCCCTGATGTTCATGCCTACCCAGTCGATCGCTCCGGTCCTCAGGACTTTTGGTGCTCGCATTGGCGCCGATGTCCGCTTTCGATCTCCGCTGGTTATTCACAATAGCTGCGCGGAACGAGGCCGGTACTATGAAAACCTGCGAGTCGGTGATCATTGTTATCTGGGACGCGAATTGTTTTTGGATTTGCAGGACAAGATCTTTATCGAAGATGAAGTCACTATTTCACATCGGGTGATGATACTCACGCACACGGACAGCGGCGCCAGCCCGCTCAAGTACAGCTCGCTACCGGCTTCTCAGTCACCAGTAACCATCCGGCGAGGAGCCTACATTGGGGCCAACGTCACGATTCTGGAGGGAGTTGAGATTGGCGAAGCAAGCATTGTCGGAGCCGGAGCAGTCGTAACCCGATCGGTACCTCCAGCGACGGTCGTCGCCGGCGTGCCGGCTCGGGTCATTAAAAACCTGGGAAGTGAACAGGGTGAAATCAGGAGGTTGCGGGCGACAAAATGATTGAACGAGTAGGAGGATTAAAGCTCAGTAAGGGTCTCGTTATTGGAGCGGCAGTTTTTCTGCTGGCAGTCATTGCCGTGGAATTCTACGCCGACCGCCAGGGATTATCGTATCGAGAGTTGATCGTTGCCGTGGGCGCTCTGATGGTCGCTGTAATCGTTTTCGGCGGCGAACGCGGCATTCGCCTCGGCCTCGTTCTTTGGGTACTAACGCTGGCTCTGGGTTATCGCACGGTCGAGTGGACTCCCAACTTACGCATTCATCCGTCTGAAATTCTTATTTGGTTGCTACTGGGCTGCATCTTTGCCCAACGCGAATTGGTCTCGAGAAGTCGGTTGTCACTGCCCTGGTGGCTTTGGCTGCTCATTCCTTTCTGGGTCTTTGCCTGGTGGCCCTTGATCCCTGGTGACGCGCCCTGGGACCAGATGCTGAATGAGTTTCGGGATTTCCTGCTTTTGATTCCGGTGATGGTTGTCTCGTGCGTAGTCCTGGAGCGTCGGTCCTACTGGCGCCATCTATTGCTGGCGTTCTTCGTTGCCAGTAGTTGGATTGCGTTCATGGGCGTAGCTGAGTACTGGTTCCCGGGAGTGGAGAAAATTTTCCCTGCTTTCATCCGCGCTGCTAAGCCGGAATTAACCGCGGACGGTTTCGTTAGAGCTCAATTTTCATTCTGGGGAGGATCTCAGGCGACCTTCATATGTGTTTTGGCATTGCCCGCCGCGATTTATCTGGCTGCCTGCTGGCGCGGATGGATCTCGCGGACGGCGATCATCTTGGCTGCGGTCTTGCAGCTAATGGCCATTTATATCGGTGGCTACCGCAGCGTTTGGTTCGTGTTGTTGATTCAGGCGGCAGCCGCTTGTGTTTTGAGAGTGAAAAAGCACGGGTTGGCAGTCGCGCTGGTCGTCGTAGTTGTTGCGGTGGGGGGCTATCAGTTCATACCCAAGACCAACGAGCGAATAATTACGGGCTGGGCCGCCTTGCAGGGAGCTCCAGTTGACCACAGCGCCCAGGATCGCAAAGACAGAGCCCTTCAAGCTGTGGACACCGTGTTTGAAACTCCCTTTGGCAAAGGTTGGAGCGGTGCGGGCTGGGTGCACAGCGACTTCCTTCAAGTCGCAGCGAATCTGGGTCTACTTGCAGGTCTGATCTTTCTCGGCGGATACCTCCACACCCTACTGCGTCTGGTTCAGCAAATGCCGACCTGGCTGAAATCGACGGCGCAGGGTGAACTTGGACTTAGTATCTTATTGTCGTTCATGGGAGCGGGGGGTCTGTTAGCGACACAAGGGGTGCAAGTGTTACCGCAGATGGTCTTGCCCGTTTGGTTCACCTGGTCACTGGTAGATATATGGCTGCGGCAGATGGCAGAGGCCAGAGAGCCGTCTTATTCGACTGCTATCGTGAATCTTCGGCCTGTGCCGACTTTCAACAGTAGTGTCCCGCTTGAGCTGATCAAATCCACAGCGCCGAAATGAAATCAGAATCACGCAAGACAGTGGTCTTTGTAGAATCCGCGGCGGCCATGGGCGGTGTGCAATACAGCACACTTTACCTCGTGCGGAATTTAGATCCAGCCCAGTGGCGGCCGATAGTGGTTTGTCCCGAAGAGGGAGACTTAACCCAGGCCTGCCGCGATTCCGGAATTGAAGTTCACGTGCTTAACCAGCCGCGGCTTTGGTCAACCAGTGTTCGAATTGGTTCAGCTCGCCTGCCCAATCCTGCTGCCTGGGTTTGGGACGCATATTTAATTGGCCGGACAGCCAAACGACTCAGACGCTTTCTGCTTCAATGCGCGCCCGATTTGGTCGTGACCAAAGGACTCTCTTCGCATTTCCTCGGCGGCTTAGCGGCGCGGAAACTGCGAACTCCCTGCGTTTGGCACGTGCAGGATTTTATCTCCGAGCGAACTTTTGGAATTTACCGCCACGTCTTTGGCTGGGCCGCGCGATTCTTACCTGAGCAGATCATCGTTGATGGAAACAGCATCGCCGAGCAGTTGCCACGATCGCTGGGACCTCGCATTACTGTCGTTCTTAACGGCGTCGACACGAAAGTTTTCCGGCCCGGTCTCGACGGGACAATCGTTCGCGAGGAACTTGGTATTCCCAACGGCGATTTGGTGATAGGAAATCTGGGCCGTATAACACCGTGGAAGGGTCAACATTATTTGATCGAGGCCTTCGCGTCGATAGTCGCCGAGCACCCGAACGTTACCTTATTGCTGATTGGGTCTCCGGTTTTTGATAACGACACTTATCAGCGCCGTCTGCTGAAAACGGTGGCAGATCTAGGTCTCGAGGGCCGGGTGAGATTACCGGGCTACCGGCACGACACGGCAAACGTGCTGGCCGCGATGGATGTGTTTGCATTTACTTCGGTAGAAAAAGACACCAGCCCGCTCGCGCTCCTATCGGCGATGTCCTGCGGACTTCCTATCGTGTCGTTTGATATCGCGGGGGCGCGCGAGTTGATGGCTGATGATGATCAGTTTTTGCTCGTTCCGGTTGCAGATGTCGCTCGGCTTGGTAGCGCGCTCGCCAGCGTGGTCGCAAACGAAAATTTGCGTGGGTCGCTGGCAGCTGCGGCTCGCAAGCAGGCGGTAAATGAGTTTGACGTTGAGATCTACCGCGACAGAATCGAGCAAGTATTTAGAAAGGTTCTGCTGAACGGCAAGCTGGGCGTTAATGCGACGCTTCCTGAAGTTCAACGGGCTCACTCGGAACTTCAAGTCTGATTGTAGTGCATCGAATTCTCTTCATTCACAATGCGTTAACCGAGTTTGTGCGGCTCGATTTGGAAGAGCTCCGCAAACATTACGAAGTTACCGAGCACTATGAGAAGTCGCGTTATATAAATCCAGCTACGCTTTGGAAACAGGTGCAGGAACATGATTTGGTGTTTGGCTGGTTTGCTTCATGGCACACCTTCCTGCCGTTGCTGATGGCCTCCATCACACATAAACCGTCAGTTCTGATAGTCGGCGGCTACGACGTTGCGAAGATGCCGGAAATTGGTTATGGCCATCAGCGTGGCGGGCTAAAAAAATGGGTGAGCCGGCGAACTATGCGATTCGCGAACCGGCTGGCGACAATTTCGCTGTACAGTCGTGACGAAGCGATCAGAAACGCGGCGATCCCGAAGGAGCAGGTGAGCGCTACCTATCTTGGTGTGCCCGACCAGTTTGGAAGTCTGCCGCCAGGATCACGCGGGCGCATGGCGCTGACAGTAGGGAATGTTGATCGTGACAACCTGCAACGCAAAGGGCACGAACCCTTCGTGCGCGCCGCGGCGCTGTTACCTGATGTTAACTTCGTGCTGGTAGGAAACTGGAAGGACGATGCGATCGAACACTTAAGAAGTATTGCGACGCCTAACGTTACTTTTGCCGGTCGCGTCAGTAACGATGCCTTGCTCGATTATTATCGCCGCGCCGCAGTCTACGTTCAGCCTTCGCTTCATGAAGGCTTTGGACTCAGTGTTGCCGAAGCGATGCTTGGAGGCTGCGTGCCAGTGACCACGGGCGCGGGTGCCCTGTCGGAAGTTACCGGTGAATGTGGACTACGCCTGGGTTCGGCGGCGCCTGCGGAGATAGCCCGCGGAGTGCAGGCAGCGTTAGCTTTTCCGGATGCAGCGCGTGCGGCAATCAGAGCGCGCATCCTGGAAGAATTTCCCATGAGCCGGCGGCGCGAACAGTTGCGCCAGCTCGTCGAGCCCTTTATGAACGGGCACAACGCAAACTAATGCCGGATACACCATTCGTATCAGTTCTTATGCCCGTCCGGAACGAAGCGGCTTTCATCCGGCGTAGCGTCACGGCAGTGCTGGCCCAGGACTACCCGCGCGATCGCATGGAAATAATAATCGCGGATGGTCTTTCGAATGACGGCACCCGTGAAGCGATCAAAGAAGTGCAGCTACTGAATCCCAATGTAGTCTTGATTGATAACCCTGGAAAGATAGTGTCGACGGGCCTCAATGCGGCGCTGCGTGTGGCCAAAGGCGAAATCATCATTCGCGTCGACGGCCATTGCGAAATCACCGGGGATTATTTGAGCCGTGCGGTTTCGCATTTGACTGATTCCGAAGTCAGCTGTGTTGGCGGCCCGCTCGAAACAGTTGGCGAGACTTACGCAGCGCGCGCTATTGCGGCGGCGATGAGCTCATCTTTTGGAGTCGGCGGCTCAGCGTTTCGCGTCGGCACAAACCAAGCAAAGTTCGTCGATACGGTTGCTTTTCCAGGTTTCCGGCGTGAAACGATTCAACGCGCCGGCCCCTTCGACGAAGAGTTAGTGCGCAATCAGGACGATGAATACAGCTATCGCCTGCGTAGGCTTGGCGGGCACATCCTCTTAGCGCCAGATATGCAATCGCGCTATTACAGCCGCGCCAGCTTTCGCAAACTCTTCAAACAGTATTTTCAGTATGGCTACTGGAAAGTGCGCGTGTTGCAGAAGCATTCGCGTCAGATGTCGGCGCGTCAGTTTGTGCCACCGCTGTTCGTCTTGACCTTGCTGTTGTTCAGTCTGACGGCGCCGTTATTTATGTTGAGCAAGTGGGGGCTGGCAGTCACGGTTAGCGCTTACGCGATCCTTAATCTTGCGGCCTCTTTCGCAGCAGCGCGCAGAACAGGGTGGCATTTCTTCCCGTTATTTCCGATTGCGTTCACGATCCTTCATCTGGCCTATGGCGCAGGTTTTCTTGTCGGCATTTTCAGGTTCTGGAATCGTTGGGGTGACCACACGATCAGCCCGGAGGGCTGGCAGATAGTAGCCGGTGGTTGAAGCGAAGCGAAAACCACCGGACAAATCAGAGAATACTTGCACCCCGAAGGGGAGCAAGAAACTCAAAGGCAAGCTCTTTGGAATCCCCGCTCATCCGGCACCCCGTCGGGGTGCGGTCATTATTGTTCTCCAACCGGTGGTCTCCGCTTCGCTACGACCACCCGCTACTTTCTCGACAACCCTTCGGGTTGCATCGTGCACTTCAAACTGTTTTCACCTAAAAGCAAACGTAAACCATTTTGAAAACCATTCAAGTCCCATTTTTTCGACCCGCGCTTCAGAAAGAAGAAGTTGACGAAGTCATAGCCACGCTGCATTCGGGATGGCTGACTAGTGGGCCAAAGGTAAAGCGTTTTGAAGCGGAGTTTGCGGCCGCAGTGGGAGCAAACGGCAAGGGGCAAGGTGCGAAAGCCCAGGGAAAACCAGTGCATGCAGTAGCATTGAATTCGGGGACCGCAGCGTTACACCTGGCCGTTGAGGCGCTTGGTTTGAAACCCGGAGAAGCTGTGCTGGTTCCCACGATGACTTTTGCCGCAACGGCTGAAGTAGTCCGTTACCAGGGCGCCATTCCAATTCTGGTTGATTGTGATCCCATTACGCTGAACATGGACCTGGATGACGCAGAGCGCAGAGCGCAGAGCGTGAAGAGCAAAGGGAAGGGACAGCCGGCGACAAAAATCGTTGGCATCATGCCGGTGCACGTCGGTGGGAAACTACTTGACCTGGAATTACTGGAGCGATTCGCAACTGCGCACAAGCTTTGGGTAGTTGAAGATTCAGCTCACGCCTTTCCCGCTGGACTTAAGCGAGCGGATGGTACATGGGCCCAGCGCAGCAATGGTGCGAAGTCCGTCACCTGTTATTCGTTTTACGCCAACAAGACGATCACTACCGGTGAAGGCGGCATGGCAGTTACCAGTAATGCCAAGCTGGCGGAGCGAATGCGACTGATGTCTTTGCATGGTCTTTCGGCGGATGCGTGGGGAAGGTTCTCGACCAACGGGAATTGGGATTACAAGATTGTCGCGCCCGGATACAAATACAACCTGACAGACATCGCCGCCGCGATCGGCATACACCAACTCGGCCGTGCCGAAACGATGCGACGCGAGCGCGAATCACTCGCCCGCCGCTACAGCGAAGCGCTCGCCGAAGTGGCAGAAATCGAGTTGCCGCCTGCGGCGGACAGTCGAGAAAACCGGATCGATTCGTGGCACCTCTTTGCAATCAAGCTGCGATTAAAGCGTCTGAAGGTTAATCGCGACGCGTTCATGAACGAACTCAAGCGCTCCGGTGTGGGTTGCTCGGTCCATTGGCGCCCGCTGCATTTGCACCCTTATTATCAGAAGACCTTTGGCTGGCGCGCCGCTGATTTTCCCGTCGCGAGCGCTCAGTGGAAGCGGCTCATTAGTTTGCCAATCTTCCCGGGCATACTTGAAAGCGAGATCGAATACGTAATCGATACTCTCAAAAGAATCTGCAAGTCCAATGCGCGCTGAAGTCATAGTCAAAGAAAAAAGCATCGGCATGACCGAAGCAAGGAATGGACTACCGCGCTGGGCGGAGGCAACGTTCGCGATCGCCGGGCTCGTCGTCGCTGCGCCTGTTATCGGGTTAACCGGGCTCGGAATCGTCGTTTTTTCGGGCCGCCCGATTTTTTTTCGCCAGCAACGAGTTGGACAACACGGCGACACATTTAATCTTTATAAGCTCCGCACAATGATGCCTTCCGTTGGTGGGCCGCAAATCACCAGCAACGGTGATTCGCGCATTACGCGCCTGGGCAGGTTCCTGCGCAATACGAAGCTAGACGAATTACCAACCCTGTGGAATGTAGTTCGTGGTGATATGTCACTCGTTGGTCCGCGGCCTGAAGTTCCACGTTTTGTGCAGTTGGCCGACCCAACATGGCAAAAAGTCCTGGCAGTGAAGCCCGGCATTACTGACCCCGTGACGCTCCGACTGCGTAGTGAAGCAGAGTTGCTGGCGCAGATCGAAGGAGACACGGAAGAGTACTACGCAAAAGAATTACAACCTGCGAAGTTGAAGGGCTACGTCGCTTATCTTGAAGAGCGAACGTGGCGTACTGATCTCAAGGTTTTGCTGCAGACCCTTGTTGTTGTAGTTGTGCCTCGTGAATCGGGCGGGCAGTCAGTTGACGGAGTCACCCGTCTGGCAAAACCTGAAAACAACCTTCGCAACGACCATAACCGCCTGAAATAATTTGAAGGCTGACACGAAGCTGCAGTCGGTTGTCGTAGAGAGTTTTGATTCAAACAGGCCGTATAAGTGAGTCGTGTCCTGATTCAGGGCAGTGTTGAGCGGGATTTTGCCCCCAATTAAGCGTTTTCAATGAGAGTCGGAGCTTCAAGGAGACGGTCCCAATTTTCTGACTCTTCAGGGTTAGAGCCAGGAGGGAACCTCGCATGCTAGAACTGCCCCCAAAAAGACATCTGCTTGCAACCAGCATCCAGGCGCTCCTGGATCTCTCGCTACTCCTGGCGGCCTTTACCGCGGCCTACCTGCTGCGTTTCGACTTCATGATTCCGTCGGATGAATACCGCAATTTCCTAAGCCAGGCGCCGGTTGTGGTCCTGCTGCAGTTCGTAATTCTAACGGTCTTCGGATCTCGCGCTTCTATCTGGCGCTATACAGATCTCGCCCATCTAAAATCGTTTCTCTATGCGGGTCTTGTTTCCTTAACAATCGTCACTCTCTTGCGCCTTGGCCTGGTGCCTTACAACGCCTGGCGTGTGCCTCTCTCAGTTAATTTCATCGATGTGCTGCTGGCCTTTGGCGGAGTCTATGGTATTCGCGTGTTGCGTCGCGCCGAGTATGAATACGTACAGAAGCGACTGCAGCTAAAAAGACATAACAACGGCAATGGCAACGGCAATGGCAACGGTAAGAACAAGCGCTCGGTATTACTGATCGGAGCCGGCAGAGCCGGACTGCTTGCCGCCAAAGAGATTGATGCTCGTGGCGACCTGGATCTTGCGATCAAGGGCTTCGTCGATGATGACCGCGCCAAGTTGGGCAGGTCGGTAGTCCAGGGCCACCGGGTTTTAGGGGCGACACAGGATCTGCCGCGTCTGGTTCACACACACGGCATAAATCACGTCATCATTACTATTGCCCATGCTTCTCGTCATCAAATCCATCGCATCGTCAAGATATGCGACGCGATTCCGGTCAAGGTTCGAATCATTCCGGAGCTCTACGAGATTATTGAAGGCAAGGTCGAGATAAGCCGTATCCGCGACGTGGAAATTGAGGATCTTCTGGGACGTACACCAGTCCAACTCGACACTGAATCAATCAGGGAAGAACTGGCGGGCAAGACCGTCATGGTAACTGGCGCCGGTGGTTCAATCGGTTCAGAGCTGGCCCGGCAGGTCCTGCGCTTTGCACCCGCCCGGCTGTTGCTGGTCGAACGCGCTGAGTCGGCGTTGTTTGATATTCATTGTGAGTTACGGGCCGATCATCCGGCGCTCTCAATGGAACCGTTGGTAGCTGATGTCGGCGATGAGTCAAGGATGCGCGCGATCTTCGATCGCTACCGGCCGCAGGTAGTAATTCATGCGGCTGCTCACAAACATGTGCCGTTGATGGAGAGCAACGCTACCGAAGCCGTCCAGAACAATGTTTTGAACACGCGGATGGTTGCGGATCTGGCAGGTGAGTTTAAGTCAGAAGTATTTGTTTTGATATCTACAGACAAAGCGGTGCGGCCGACTTCCATTATGGGAGCCAGCAAACGCGCTGCGGAATTGGTCGCCCAGGATCTGAACCGGGTTTATGACACGAGGTTCGTGGCCGTGCGTTTCGGCAACGTTATTGGCTCTGCGGGTTCGGTGATTCCGATCTTTCGCGAGCAGATTCGTAACGGTGGTCCGGTAACTATTACGGACAAACGGATGAAGCGCTACTTCATGACGATCCCGGAATCGGCCCAGCTCGTATTGCAGGCCAGCGTTCTCGGCAAGGGCGGCGAAGTGTTTATTCTGCACATGGGTGAACCGGTGCGCATCATAGATCTGGCCGAAACTCTGATTACCCTTTCGGGTCTCAAACCGCATGAGGACATTCAGATTATTGAAACGGGCGTGCGTCCCGGCGAAAAACTTTATGAGGAATTGAGTTTCGAGACAGAAGAAACAGCGCCGACTTCGCACCCTAAGATTTTCATTAACAAGCTGGATACCGCTGAACCGCAAACCTTGCAAACAGCGTTGAAGGTTTTAGCTCGGTTAGTAAGCGAGAGAAATGAAGATGAACTGCGAAGATTCTTGAACGGGTTACTTCCGGAAGCTCGTTTGCACCTTTCCCCCAACGGTCACCATCGCGAAAGGAAACCGTTGGTCCTGGTTGCCGGCCGAGGACAATAATCAGCTTCAAAAATAATCTTTCCGGTTGCCGATTCAAGCGCCCAGTGGGCCATGCCGATTCTTGACGTGTGTCGTTTTCCATAGTAGTTTCCCCTAATGTTGTCCAACTGACTTTCGAACAAGGAGATAGCCACATTATGCGTAGACTCTTGCCCTGTTTATGCCTGGTACTTTTTTGTGGAAGTGCAGCGTTTGCCCAGGACCGTGATTACCCAAAATTTGATTTCACGGCCGGCTACACTTTCAATTATCTGGAAACACCGGCGCCCACCAGCGACCGCGAAAATTTGCACGGCTTTACCCTGGCAGCGGCCGCGAACTTCAGGAAGCACTTCGCCGTTGAGTTCGACGTGACCTACACCAGGAAGGACAATCTTGGCGTGAACCAACATTTGCTTACCTACATCGTTGGCCCGCGTTACACCTGGCGCCACGATAACAGCAAGCTGGAACCGTTTGTCCATGCGTTGGTCGGCGGCGGCCAGCTCGGTGGCTTCCCTGTCACAACCGGAACCCCGCCCATCACTACCGACGGTTGGGCCGGAAAGTTTGGCGGCGGCCTGGACGTCAAGGCGGGGAAACACGTAGCCGTCCGCGTGGCTCAGGTCGACTATTACCGGTTCCACGGCCACGTACCGGGAGGTTCGCAAAGGTTGGACAACCTGGCCTTGACCTTCGGTATTCGGATCTTTTAGTAAGCGAGCAGTTACGCTTTGCGCGGTCTTCGCGTTAGGGCTTTGAGCGAAAAGCGCTCGATCGTAGCCCTAAAGCGTAACGGGTCCGTTGCGTATAGAGTTGGGCAGATTTTCGATAAGGTTAACCAGCAAGAATTTTCGAGCAAGGTTTTGCGGAGGTTTCGGTTGAGTAGTTTTCGCAGGCTGCAACGTTTATCAGCTAAGGAGCGCCGGTTACTTACTCAGGCGCTCATCCTATTGCCTCTGACCTTTTGGGGAGTCTATGTGCTGGGTGTCAGCAGATGGCTCCGCTTCCTGGCCCGACTAGCATCTTTCGGCACAACTTCAAATCATAGCCCTCTAGTCGTCGCAGATGCAGCAGCAACCGAGCAGGCTGGAGCCATTGCGCGGGTAGTAAAAATTGCGGCGGAGAGAGGCGTCTATCAGGCAAAGTGTCTGCCGCAGACGTTAGTTTTATGGTGCCTGCTGCGACGAAACCACATCGAGAGCGAAATTCGTTTTGGTGCCCGCAAGCAAGGGGGCGAACTCCAGGCACATGCCTGGGTCGAGGTCGGCGGCGTCGCGCTGAATGAAGACAGCGACGTGTGCCTGCACTTTTCGCCGCTCGGAACCGATGACGGTGCGGGGTTGACTCTGGAAATGCCGACGGTGAGCTAGTCTGGCCCGCTGAGAGTTTTATGATCCAAGTCACGCGACGGGGAACGGAGCTCTCCAGTTCTACTGAAGCTTTGGCTGCCCTTCGAGACCAATTCGAGCAGCGACATTATTTCCTGCTTCCCGGGTTACTCGAACCGGAGCTGGTTGATTTAATTCAACAACAGATTGACCGCGGTGAGTTTCGCGAGCGCGTTCACGAAGATATCGACCTCAATAAGGAACTTTGTTTGACCAAAAGCGCGGCCTTTGGCGCTTTACTATTCTTGATGAACGACGAAAAGCTTTTCCAGCTCATCGAGGACATAACCCGCTGCGATCGAATCAACTGTTTCGAGGGCAGAGTTTATCGCGTCAACCCGGGTGAGGGACATCACGATTCCTGGCACAACGACATTGGTGAAGGCAGGCTTGTCGGCCTGAGTCTCAACCTGAGCCGGAAGGTTTATGCCGGCGGTGTGCTGCAGATACGTAACCGGGAATCGGGAGCACTCGTTAGTGAGGCGGCTAATATTGGCAGTGGCGACGCCGTCATCTTTCGTCTGTCGCGGGATCTTCAGCATCGTATTACCGACGTAGAGGGCAGCGCTTCCAAGACAGCCTTTGCGGGCTGGTTCAGGTCGCAGCCAAATGTTTCTTCTTCGCTCACTGACGGCCGGCCCGGTGAGGCGCCTTTCTCTTTTCGCATTAGATCCAGAGGGCCGATCACTGCTGAGCATTTGTATTGACAGGCTCTACCGGCCACGGTAATTTTTGAGAAATTGAGACGTTTTTATTCAGCATGCAAGCCAGAGATTTAGTCTGTATGAAGCCAAACCCCAACGTGCTCTTCAAGCGTCTTGGTGAAGAAATGGTCCTGTTCAATCTGGACACCGATCACTTTTACGAGCTGAACGGTCCGGCAGCCCGGTTCTGGGAACTGCTGAGTGCTGGACACGACACGGCTGAAGTTAGCGAGCGAATGCTTGACGAGTATGAGGTAGAACGAGAACAGCTTGCCAGCGAAGCAGGGGCTTTGCTTGCCTCTTTACAGCAAGAAGGTTTGGTGAGCAGTGGTGAGTAAATACCAGGTTCAGGAAACGGAGCAGGATGGTGCGCCAGGGCGGACCGTTGCCCGCTGGTTTGCCACGTTCACCAGCAACCTGCCCGTTGATCTGCCTGGATACATGGGGCAGGTGATAGGGACGAGCGGCCGCTCACAAACCCTCTACCTCGGTAACGAAATCAATGGTGTCCCGCCACTGTGTGCGGCGCAGGAAAGCTGCAGCGTGATCTTCGATGGGGCATTGTTCAATCAAGAGGATTTGCGGGACGAACTTGGAGACTTCCTGTCGCCGGCAGCTGGGAATGAAGCAGAACTTATTCTCAAGGCCTACTGGCGCTGGGGCGAAGACTTGTTGAAGCGCCTGAGAGGCTCGTTTGCGCTGATCATATGGGACGGAGCTCGAGAGGTTTTGCTTTGCCTTCGCGATCCGCTGGGGAGCCATCCGTTATTCTACGCGCAGTCTCGTAATGATCTGCTGCTGTCGCCTTCGATTGAGGAGTTGCTTCAGCAGCCGCATGTTTCAAGGGCATTAAATCGCTCGGCACTGGTCGACCATTTCCTGGATCGTTATCCGAGATTGGAAGAAACGTGTTATGAAGCCGTGAGCCGTGTGCCACCCGGTCACGTGTTGCGAGTCGCAGGCGGGGAACGCCGTAGTTTTCGCTATTGGGACCCTGCGCCGGACGGAAAGGTGCAGTGGCTAACCCCGGAAGAGGTCGAAGGGTTTGATGAGTTATTGGATCGCGCGGTTAGCCGTTGCTTGAATTTCGGGCCGGCCGGAATCTTCCTGAGTGGTGGTCTTGATTCCGTCACAGTCGCTGCTGTTGCTACCGAATTGTGCCGTACAAACGGATTGCGAAAACCCTGGGCGCTGTCACTGATCTTTCCTGATCCACTCTCAAATGAAGAAGTGGTGCAACGAGGCGTAGCGACGCAACTCGGATTACCACAGGTTGTGAAGCCGTTTTTTGAGGCGACCGGAACTAACGGACTATTAGGTCCGGCTCTGGCTCTCAGCAGTTCTTTGTCATGCCCGCTCATGAATACCTGGCTGCCCGCGTATTATCAGCTTGCGCTTGAGGGCAAAAAACGTGGCTGCCGGACGATTCTCACCGGTGGCGGCGGAGATGAATGGCTCGGGTTGAGTCCTTTACTGGCCGCCGATCTCTTGCGCGATTTTGATTTTGTGAGTCTTTACAAGTTATGGCAGAGCATGCGACGGTCATTGCGGCGCTCCAGTGTCGCGCTGGGCTGGAATCTTCTTTGGAAATTCGGAGCCCAGCAACTCGTCATGCCACCGGCGCACAAGTTTCTCAAGGAAACGGCCCCTTGGGCATTGAAGCTTCGCCGCCGTTTGTCGCCTCGACCGGCCCCTTGGGAAGCCCCAAAGTGGCTGGCGCCTGGCACTGAGTTGCGTGCGGAGTTTAATCGACGCAGAGAAGAGGAACACCTTAACAAGCTGGAGTCATCCGACAGCCACTATATTCAAGACATCAGGCCGGCACTCGACCATCCGGTGGTTTCTCGGGAGTTGGAAGAGATGTTCGAGGTTTACCAAAAGGCCGGCGTTCGAATGCTGCAACCATTTTGCGATACGGATTTGGTAGATATGTTATATAGAACCCCGCCTTTCCTGTTGATCCAGGATGGTCGCAGCAAGGGGTTGGTTCGGTCTTCCATGGCGCGCAGATTCCCAAATCTGGGCTTCGGACAGCAGCGAAAGGTGGAAGCAACCAGTTTTTACGCGTCTTTAATATATAAGGACGGGCGCAACATCTGGGAACAGTTGCAGGGAGCGAAGGCACTTTCGGATCTTGGCATAGTTGATGACGCAGTATTGAATACCACCATCGACACGCTTTTAGCGCGACGCCGCGACGGCAGCGCTGCCCACCGCGTTTGGAGTACTTTGAATTTAGAAACCTGGGCCCGGACCCACATTTCATGAAAGGAGGATCGGTCCTTGAAAAACGAAGATCGACCCTTGATACCAGACAACAATAGCTCGAAAGAAACTGACTCAAAAGAGTCGAAAAAGCCCTGGGAGCCTATGAAGCTCACTTACACGGGAGAGGCAAAAGACGTAGTGCAATTCCCGGGAGGCGGCAAGTTGAGCACAGCACCCTCCGATCCGGGCGATCCCAAGAAGCCGACCGGCCAGGGATAATCGACGGGCTTGAGCGCGGTAGCTGCTTCGACGGTTGCCGCTGAAGAGACGCAATGCTGAAACTCAGGATTGAGCGGATGGGAGCCATCGTGCCTCCATCCGCTCGGACATTTAATCCATGGTGTGACGTCTGGCGCGACGGCGACGGAGGTGTGTATGCCTACGCCGAGAATCTCGGCGATGAATATTGGATGCACCTTCCAAATCTCGCGAGCTTTCGGTTCACCAGTCGCGGTGACGAAGTTGCAGCGGCAGTTTCCGATACTGCCACGGATGAACTGGTCCTGGACGCCTACCGGCGAAGAATTTTGCCCATGGCCCTTCAGGTTTCCGGGCGTGAGGTGTTGCACGCCAGTGCGGTACGTTCGCTTGCGGGCGTGACGGCACTGTGCGCTGATTCCGAGACCGGAAAATCTACCATCGCTTTTGGACTGAGTAGTAGAGGCTATCCAGTCTGGGCGGATGATCTGGTGGCCTTTGAAGTTTCAGATCATGGCGGCGTAGCAATCTCGCTTCCTTTTACCATGCGGCTTAGGCCGCCCTCAGCGGCTCTCTTCAAGGAGACTACCGGCGAGCCGGTTGTCGAAGTTGATGAAACTGTTTCGCCCGGTGGGGAAAACTCGCCGCTGGCTGCGATTTGTGTGCTTCGCAGAGAAAGCACTGCCACCACACCGGTTTCCGTGCAACGCCTTTCATCTGGCGAAGCGCTGGCGGCGGTGTTGTCGCACGCCTGGTCCTTCGCACTTCAGGATGCTCAGCGTAAGCGCCGAATGATCAATCACTACCTGGAACTGGTCGCCAAGGTTCCTGTGTTTGAGGTTTCTTTCCCGTCAGGTCTCGAAAACTTACCAGCCACGCTGGATGCAATCGAGAAGGTATTGGCCGAGCACGCGCGCACAGTTTAAGGCGTAACCAGATCTCACCTCGTTAATCTCCACGCAGAATATTCGGAAACAGCCTGGAACTTGAACTCACTCGGGCGAACTCCACCAACTCCATGAAATGATTTCAGAATTCACCGAGGATCGGAAAAGCAGGATCGAACCGTTTGCGGAACTTGGTACGCTGGTCGAAAACCGCTGGCGTGCCGAGGACTACAACGAAAGTGTATTTCCTGGGATTGCCGCTCAGGCGCTGTCAGAACTGAATCTGAGCGCCCGCGTTAATCCCTGGGAGATCATTCGTTGGGTGCACAAGACTCCTGACTTGCCCGAGCAGATGGATCTTGCAGGGAAATTCGGGAATCCTCCCATTACTATTTACGTGGGTCCAAGGTTCTTCATAGATGTTTACTATTGGCTTGATGGGACCACGACGATCCACCAACACTCGTTTTCCGGGGCCTTTGAAGTGTTACTTGGCAGCAGCGTCCATAGCCGCTATCGCTTCGCGAAAGAACGGGAAATCAATCCACACTTCCTGGCCGGGCAGATTGAGTTCAATGACGTGTCGTTGTTGTCTCAGGGCGATATACGAGAGATCGATTCAGGCTCGCAGTTTATTCATTCCCTTTTTCATCTCGATAGGCCATCGGTAACTATCACTGTGAGAACTTACAAAGCGCCCGGCGCTCCGGTTCAGTACTCCTATCTCAAACCCTTTCTGGCGGTTAATCCCTTTTTCACTGATGCTTCGCTGACAAAAAAAGTGCAAACGGTTTCGCTGCTGCTGAGGATGAAACACCCGGAGGCAGATCGCTTCATCGAGGACCTGCTTGACGAGTCAGATTTCCACACCGCGTTTGCCGTGCTGGAGCAGGCGTTCGATTTTCTTTGTCATCGCGAATTGGAGGAAATCATCGGTGTAACCCGTAGCAGTGATCGTTTTCATTCGCTGCTCGATCGGGCGCGCAACAAACATGGCCGGCTTGCCGACTTACTTTTGCCAGTATTCGAAGAGGGATGGAGACAAGCCGAGATCACTCGCCGGCGTACCGAAATCAAGGGCCAGGACCACCGCTTTTTTCTGGCGTTGCTATTGAACGTGCCAGACAGGGCCACGGTACTGCGACTGGTGAAAGAAAAATTTCCCGAGCAGGATGCAGTCGACCTCGTAGTCAAGTGGGTAAGGGAACTGTCGGCAACAAAGATCTTCGGCTCTAAAGAACCGAATGTCCTGGGCTCCGCCGAATTTACCGATCAGCACCTGCTTGTTTTCAAGGGACTGCTGGAAGGTCTCACCACAGAAGAAATAATAGCCCGCGCGGCGTCTACAGCTCAGCAGGCAGCCAGCGCCTCCTCATCTGCTGAGGACATAGCAAGTCACCTTCAGTCACTTCCGCTGTTCAAATCATTGTTTTGTTCGTAAAAGGGCCGGCCGTCCCTTACGTCTGCAGCCGTGGTCTTTTGAACGAGAGACCAGGTCGCTTATCGTATTTCCATTCCGCGTAAGGACCGTTCTGGTCGACGTAGTGCAGGAAAACCTGAGCATTGCGCTCGCTTTCGAGGGGCTCGCGCCAATGTGGACATTCGATCCCGCGATAGAGCAATGCATCACCCGGAGCCAGTTCGACCGCTGAGCTGCCACCGGGTCCCTCGACCATCAATGGCCAGGGCTTTTCGCCCTGGTAACCCAAACACAACGACAAGCTGATCTCGCAGGATTGGCGATCGGTATGCTTTCCCAGGACATCGCCGCGATGGTAGACGCGAAAATAGGAATAGGTAGGAAAAAGCTTCAAACCGCTGAGCCCCTCTGCGCGTGGTAGTAGATCCATTAGCAGCCCGTCCATAAAAACGTCTCCGGCAGAGGAGAGTGCGCCGGGCGACGTATCGTCGAGAAACATGGTGCCAACCTCGGCTCGCCTGCAAGCCCACCGGTAGAGCAAGCTCAGGTCCGGATCGTTGAGGCATGAGTGCCAAACAAGGTATTTTTGTCGCGCGAATAACTCAGCTGAGTCCGTCATTGGAGGTAAGCTATCATCGTCAGCTGCCTTGATTCAACTCGCAAGCAGATGACAGTCTCCGAAGTACATTAGCGAGATTTCAGCGCTTGCTTTCCGGGTTGCCAATGTAATGCTAATCGCACGTCCCGAAGACCAAATTCTAGTTTGCGTGGCCCGCCGATCGCTCGATCTTGCCGCGGCAGCGAACCTTCGTCAGTTACTTCGAACGGACGTGGACTGGAATTATCTGCTGTTGATGGCCGAGCGTCATCGCTTAGTTGCAAGTCTGCTTTATCACCTCGTTAACGAGTGCCCGGAGGAGATACCTGCGAACGTCAATTCCACGCTCGAGAAACTCACTCAGGAAAACACCAGGTCGAACCTTTTACTCACGGGCGAACTACTGAAAATCATAGAGCTGTTCGAAGGGCACGGGATTGCAGCTGTTCCGTTTAAAGGACCCACCCTTGCCCTGTGGGCCTACGGGGATGTGGGACGAAGGGAGTTTGGCGACCTGGATATTTTGGTCAGGAAGCATGACGTTCCGGCCGTCATAAAATTGCTCGTCAGTAACGGCTTTACTCCCAGACCCGAACTTAGCGCAGCGCAACAAGCAGCTAAACTCAGGTTTGATTGCTCGCATAATTTTGCTAATGAGAAAAATGTTTGGTTAGACGTCCATTGGGATTTTGTTGTGCCCTCAGCCGCAGTTCAGATTGATACGGACAAATTGTGGGACCGGCTTCAACCGATACCGATCAATCAAAGGGTGCTGAAGACCGTTTCAGTTGAGGACTTGTTGTTGATCCTTTGCCTTCACGGCTTTACGCATTTCTGGGAAAGGCTTGGTTGGATTGCCGATGTCGCAGCACTAATTGAGCGTCAGGAAAAAATCGACTGGCCTTTGTTGCTCAAAAACGCAGACAGAATGGGCAGCCGGCGAATGATCTCACTGGGCCTCTATTTAGCAAAGAACCTGTTAGGGGCCTCAGTCCCGGCTGATGTTTGGACCAGCGCGCCGGCGGACGCGACGGTAGTGGCGCTGGCCGACGAGGTGCAACGCGGTTTGTTTACAGAAGGAACTGAACGAATTGGAATTCTCAGTGAGCTTCGTCTTAATCTGGCGATGAAGGAAGGAAAGCGAGATAAACTTAGGTCTTGTATTCGTTTGCTGGCCACCCCCCGAGTCGATGATTGGAAGCTGTTGCCGCTGCCAGGGTCGCTTTTCTTTCTTTATTACGCGCTGCGGCCATTTCGTCTAACCGGAAAGTATGCAGCGAAACTTTTGAGAGGTTCGGCCGATCCAGAGACATCTCCAAACGGGAATAAAGGAATCGTCTCTTGAGCATGAAAATCTTTGGAGGCACTATGACAGATCTTCAACTAACGGAAGTACCGACTGCTAAAACAGAGATGCTCATTAGGAAACCAGTCGCGGAAGTTTTCGAGGCTTTTGTTAATCCTGAAATCACCTGCAGGTTTTGGTTTACTAAAAGCACCGGGCGACTGGAGGCTGGTAAGCACATTACGTGGACGTGGGAAATGTACGATATTTCCGTTGAGGTGAATGTCAAAGAAGTAGAGGCAGGTAAAGGATTTTGATTGAATGGGGAACTTATGGCTCCATGACGTTAGTCGAGTGGGTGTTCACTCCTTATGAAAACGACACGACCTACGTCAGCATTACAAATTCCGGTTTCCAGGGAGATGGCGATAAAGTTGTGAAGGATGCGCTTGATTCCAAGGGAGGCTTTACCTGGCTTCTTGCCGGTCTAAAAGCCCTTCTTGAACATGACCTCGAGTTGAACGCTATTGCTGACGCTTTTCCAAAGGGATTGAAGAAGCACTAATTCAGCCGCGCAGGAACTTCATTCACTTATTGAGTAATAGCAGTTTGTTTCTGTTTGTCCTCTTCAGCCCATGCCTTTGCGGATACGAAAGAATCCTTGTCGTAGATAATTACGATCGTCCCCACCGGCAGCATCTCGCTTATCGTGCGAGATGCGAACATTGGAACTCGAATGCACCCATGACTCTCTGGCTGGGAAGGGACAGATGGGTTCCCGTGAATCGCCAATCCATCGCTGAAGTAGTTTGGATAGTAGAGCAATCCAAGAGGCGATTTTCTCCATCCCGAGACTTTTCCATAGATCCTGAAGCGGCCCTTCGGTGTGTAGGCTAAACCTCTGTTGCCTTTCTCATCGTAGCGCCTGCCACTGCCGGTCGAGACCGGAACAATCTTGATGATTTTCCCGTCGTCGTCGATCATCGACAGCACCTGCCGATCGATATCAATCTCCACGTGCTTATAACCTGTGTCCCGGGGCTGCGGTGAAGGCGCATTGCTAATCGCCTCTACCTCATCGCGGGTAAGCCGCCCCGTAATTTCGCGACCCTCCCATTTTTGGAACGCGATCAACGCAGTGCGCGTGATGCCGTCAACAACGCCGTCGACCGGCCCGGTCCAATAACCCATCTCCGAAAGACGACGTTCTGCCTCCTTCGCTTCGACTCGCGTCGGTAAACGCGCAGGGGCCTTCTTAGTCTTCTTGTTGGCCAGGGACTGGCCTGCCGTCAGTAGCAGCAACCCAATGATGACAAGTAAAGTTAATGTATTCTTCCCTGAAACTTGCATGAGAACCTCCCGATAAACCGACTCAGAACGCGTTCACAAAAGTGCGAGCACTCTAAATTTGCGAATGACGCGTTGGTCGATGATCAGTCTGGTCAGGGGGGCGGGAGTCGGGGGAATTACCTTATAGTGAAGGTTTACCGCAGCCAGTCTGTACTCTGAACTCTGTCAGAGTAAACAATACGACTGACGCATAAAGTCAGTCAAATATCGATGCGGAGGTTGGCGTAATACCGGTGCGGCATTCAAGCGTTCGCTTAGCAAGTTTTCTTGGATTGACCATTTTGAAATTATTTGTAGAATGCAGTGCAACGGCGCTGGGTTGCTGGGGTGAGGACAGTAACCTGTTGAGGCTGAAAGTCTCCGCCAACCGATTTGAGGCCGGGCCAAACCCGGCCTCTCGGTTTTTGGGGTGCAGGTGGTGAAACGCTGATCCCTCCCTCGCGACTTTCTCGCATAATCACGTGGACCTGCGGCAATCAAGACCGTCATCTCGAAGGTTCATCATGACCGGAATACGGTCTAATCGCAGACCCGCCTTCTCGATTTGACAGATCTGCTTGATTGACTTCGTTCGAACGCAGCGTCTTTGTTCCAAAAACGCAAGAATCTCTCCCGTTCACCAACTCAGTTCCTTGTTGGCACAGGGCGTGCACTACCGGATGCGGCTCCTACCCGGGAGCTCTAATTCTCTCACCAATCCTTCTAGCGCCCCGCTGGAGAATCATGAGACGTGCGGACAAAAAATCTGAAAAAGCAGGTGACATGCAGAGGCTTTTATCTCTCGTAACCAAGGTTCCAATTAAGTCTGGGGCACGCCTGTTAGTTGCCAGCATTGCTAGTGCTTTCCTGGTTATCGTTACTGACGATCCTACCTGGCCTTTGTGGATTTCTGCGCTGATGGTTCTCGCTGTTATTCTGCCGGTTCTCTATTTTTCCTATCATTTGCCCGCCCAAAAGCAGGACGGCGAATTCCCTACGACGATGCGAGACACTTCGGAAATGTTTCGCGTCGCCTTCGACTATTCCGCTATTGGAATGGCTTTGGTGTTTCACACCGGCCGGTGGCATCGAGTCAATCGCTCGCTGTGCCAGATTCTTGGCTATTCAGAAGCGGAGCTGCTGGCGCGAGATTTTCAGGATTTTGTCCATCCGGATGATCGTCTTACGTCGATGGCAAAGCTGGAGCAGTTGCTCCGAAGCAAAATTGCGACTTACCAAATCGAAATGCGTTGTGTTCACAAGGATGGACACGAGGTTTGGGTCATGTGGAGCGTGTCGCAGGCGATAGTGGAGGACACTGAATCCGTACATCTGATCTATCAACTGCAGAGCATTACGGATCGCAAAGAGGCCGAAGAAAGACTACTGCATGACGCCTTACATGACACGTTGACTGGTTTGCCAAATCGCGCCCTGATGATAGATCACATGAAGCTGACTATCGCGCGTGCCAAGCGCAGACAGGATCTCAAGTTTGCTGTCTTGTTCCTGGACCTTGATCGCTTCAAGTTGATCAACGACAGTCTTGGTCACATGGCCGGCGACCAACTGCTCGTCGGCTTTGCCCGCCGGCTCGAAGCATGCTTACGACCCGGAGACACGATAGCTCGCGTCGGTGGTGACGAATTCACAATCCTGCTTGAAGATCTAGCCGACGAAAAGGAAGCAGTGACAGTTGCTGAACGCATTCATGAGGAACTAAAGTTGCCGTTCAACCTTTGCGGTCGCGACGTTTTTACCACCGTCAGCATTGGGATAGCTCCCGGCTCACTTGCTTATAACCAACCCGATGAGATCCTGCGCGACGCCGATACCGCGATGTATCGCTCCAAGTCGTTAGGTAAAGCGCGTCACGAAATGTTTGATGAAGAAATGCACGCCCGCTCGACGGATCTACTGCGGATGGAAACTGATCTTCGTCTGGCCCAGGAACATAACGAGTTCTTTATTAACTACCAACCCATAGTTGCGCTCGATGATTTTCACGTCTGCGGTTTTGAGGCGCTGGTGCGCTGGCAACATCCCGAACGCGGCCTCATATCCCCCCAGGACTTCATTCCAGTTGCAGAAGAAGGCGGTCAAATTCTGCAGATTGGACAGTGGGTGCTACGACAGGCCTGCTATCAGGCCAAGCGCTGGCAGGACAGGTTTCCATCAGACGATTCTCTTTACATGACGGTAAACTTGTCGGCTAAACAATTCGCCCAGCCTGATCTGCTCGATCAGGTAAGTTCGATTCTCGATGAGACCGGCCTGGATCCAAATTTCCTCAAACTCGAGATAACCGAAAGTGTGCTGATGGATGACTTTGATTCTGCCGCCGCCATGCTCTTCAAGTTGCGCGCGCTTGGAGTCAGATTAAGTATTGACGACTTCGGAACCGGGTACTCTTCGTTGACGTACCTGCACCGCTTCCCTATCGACACTTTAAAGATTGATCGCTCCTTCGTCTCGGTCCTGGATAAAGACAATATGGAGATTGTTCGCACAATCCTAAACCTTGCTGAAAACCTTGACATGGATGTGGTAGCGGAAGGGGTCGAGACTCAGGAACAGATGTCGTTGCTTAGAAACCTCTCTTGTCAGAGCGGTCAGGGATATTTCTTCTCCAGGCCTATGACCGTCGAAGAAGCGGAAAGAGTACTCGAGGAAACCTATACACCAAGCCTCGATCGAGTAGCTTAACCGCACGCCTCTCCACACTTTCTCTTGAAACAGTTTATGCGGGACGCTCAAAGCGTTTCGTCTGCAGCAGTCGCCGGTCCGGTATTGCTAAAACAGATTCCGCTATCCGGATCCATGTAGTAAAAATTCCTGCCGGTTGCCCCCAGGCCTTCCGCCTGCTCGGGGTTGGCGTTCACGCTAAACGTCGCCACGGTATTCTCTGATTTAGGAGTTAGGGTCATAACGAAAACATAACCGCGCTCGTGCGGCTGGTCGTGGTTCATTCGTTTATCAAGATAACCCTGCTCAAACAGCTGCGGAAATGTCCCATATTGTTGCTTGTGGTCTATTACGTATTTAGCTTGGGCGACTCTTATGGTGTTAAGAGTAGCAACTGCCGCGGCTTCGTTAGCTTTGCGCACGCTCGTCTTATAAGCAGGCACTCCGATACCAACCAGGATTCCAATGATCGCAATCACGATAAGAAGCTCGATCAATGTAAATCCTTTGCAGCTTGATTTGGTTCGCATGACTATTAACCTCGCCTACTTCACGAGTGCAGCAGCCTAAGGTTCCATTTATTTAAGACGCGAGGGTGTGAACGAAGGTGCAGTCGTGATCGGTCTGAGGCGAAAAACGGCTAGTCAGTATTTAGCGCGGCTTGCAACCGGACATTCGAAACGCCCCAATGCGGCTCGAATAGTTTGCCTGATCCTTTTTGATGTAATCACCGACGTACCAGATCGTGCAGTCGTCGCTTGGATCCATCGCGGTCTGAGTATAGTCCTGCCAGCGCATGACTTTCTGGACGCTTTCGCCTTCGATGAGGATCGTTTCGCGGAGCGTTAGCTGCCCCAACGGATCGTTAGCGAGCCGGCCGGCAAATCGCTGCCCGGGAAAGTTAGGCGTGCCGCCGAATGAATAGCCAATGCCAATATTCCCCTTGCGATCCATCGCCGGGCTTGCCATCCACCGGTAAAAGTTATCAGGCGCATAGGTCCCCTGTTGATAGAGCGAAGGTTCGCGGTTCTTGTCTAGCCGGAACTCGTACCAACGAACTCCGCCTCCTCGAGCTTCGGTGTTGACTGAATGCACCGCCACTATAGATTCGTGACCATTCACCTTCCGATAAACTAACCTCGCCATGATCTTGTCGCCTTGCGAATCGAGGCGCGAGTCGGTTCCAGGTTGGGGCACACAGTTGGTGAGTTGGCCACCGCAAAGGTACTGATAAGGCGCGACGAAGATTTTCGTGGGACCAATAAGTTCTGTATTGGCCGGATTGTTCCAGTCAACATGGAACTTCCAAACTAAGATCACGTTGTCAAAGAGAATATTCTTCAGTTGAGCGCCGCCGGCGGCCATCATGATGTTCGGCGCGCCGCGTGGCGGCAATCCCGTCCCATCAATGTCGGCGTTGTTTAGAAAATTGACACCGTCGATGACAAAGCACTGCTCGGTTGCCGGCAGGCCTTTAAGCATCTTGTTGCGCTCGACGACGCACGCGTGTTTTTGAATCAAGTCATCGCTGGTACTTGTCGGCAGGTAATATCCGTCTGGCCAAATCGCTGGTCGCGGGTAGTCCGGAAAAAACGGCCGCAGGAATTCGTAGCGATAGTATTGCCCGAGCGGATCTGACGTAAGACTCACCGCATAACACATTGAGAAAGGACCTTCGCCCGCCGTCGCTGGCGTGGCTCGATTGGGGTTCGCTGGATTGGGTTCTGCCGGCGGAACGAGCTGAAACGGCGGTCCCGGTTGCGCGGGGCGACCCGGCGGACTGCTTTGTGCGGGCTGTCCATCTTTCCCAGGTTCTGGTTGATCCGGTCGCACGGGTCCGCGGCCAAAAATTGGCATGACGATCAGCCAGCGTTTGGCTAGTTGATCATAGCGAACGACAGCGTCGCCGTTGTTGCGCGTCTCACATTGCCCTCCGAATCCTGCAAAGAAGGCTTTAGTGACGACAGGCCCATACAGAACTTTTCCGGTTTGTTGAAAGCGACGGCCTTTCTTGGTGTAGATCGCCACTCGTGTGTTTACCGTTTGGACAATGTGATCAGGACCGACAGCCAGGCTGTTGTCTGAAGGATTGCGAACGTTAGCCTTTCCCTGCGGTCCTTCGAAACCAACACCCAGACCATCAAAACTTTCGACAACTTGGGCTGGTGCGCGATAACCCTGGGACCTTTGTTCCACAGCGGCGCCCGCACCAGGCATCGTAGGGTGGCCCCTGGTCTTGCCTGTGCGCTGTGGTGGTGCTGTGCCGACGTCTAGATCAAACTTCGCCGCCAGGGCGTTAGAGGCCAGTTGTTTAGCAAACGGCTGCGAAACGTCGTTGCGCACTGCCTCGCGAACGGTTAACTCTTGGTTATTACTTCGGATGTTCTGAGAGAAACTGACGGGCTGTGATCTGTCGAGTGCAAGTCGTGTGCTCGCGTGGCCATTTGTCTCGACGACCTCGTAGCAGCCGAATGCGAGGACGACGGTCGCAAAAATGATCGTAACCGCTGCAATCCGGATCACTCGTCGATGATGCGTCAAGTTTTTTTGCTGCATGACCGGAAGCGTATCCAGAACCTAATCGCGCACGACCAGGACCAATCCTAAAACACAAAATATTAGACCGAGAATATTTCGCATAGACAAATGATCTTTGAAGATCACAATTCCGATTGGGACCAACAAGAGCGTCACCGCGACGTTGGTTGCTACCGCAGCCACGCTGATTCTCCAGCCGTATCTATAAGCAAGCAGAAACCCTAACTCAATGCATGCGGCCCCAGCGCCGACAGCCACAATGGCCCAGTTTGATTCCTTGAGGGAGCTGATAAAAGACTTGTTACCGGGAAGCGTTATGGCACCTATGGCCAGGATAACGATTCCTGCAGCATACGCAATGATCATCGCATAGAACGGATTGATTCCTTTGGGGATGGATTTTTGCCCCAGATGATAAAAGAGCATGCCCGTCACGGCGAGCACCAGGGGAAGATAGAAGTTTTTCATCGTTGTCATTTATCTTTTCCACTCTCGAACGCAGACTTAACGAACCAGGTGCAGTGAGTGTTTGAGTGAGATCAACTCCGGGCTACGATTTCTTGACCGCCACGTAATAGAGATCAGTCGCCACCTGGAAATCTTCCTTCTTTGACTCCATCTTCATTTCCTGCCACTCCGTTGTCGGTTGAATGATCTGCCAGCGCTCTTTTGTTCCGACTCGCACCGGCATAGCAAAACCGGGCTCATCCGCGTGCCAACGGTAACGGACTGCCTTACTGCCATCGTCGAAAATCAGTTCGAGGACGGGGATGGCCGTGTGGCGTAAGTACTGGTCAAAGATGGGCGTGAGGTTCCTTCCAGTTTTCCGGTTGAAATACGCTACGATGTCTTCCGTCATGATCGTTTGATACTTGAAGTGCTGATAGAAATCACGAAGCAGCGCCCACCAGCGCTTGTCGTCGTTCACTATGCTGCGAAGTGTGTTGATGAAAAGCGCGCCTTTGAAGTACTGGTCTTGCGGCGGTGTCGCATTAATCCCGCGAGGAGCGATGATTGGTTGCTGGTTTCTGACCTTTGCCTGGTAACCATTCGTATACTTCAAACCATCATCTTTACCAAACATGTATTCGACGTAGAGACATTCTAGATACGTCGTCCAGCCTTCATGAATCCACATGTCGGATCGGTCGGCGGCAGTGATGCTGTTGCCGAACCATTCATGTCCGCTTTCGTGAATGATAATGAAGTCAAATCTCGGTGAGATGCCGACGCCCGTCCAGTCGCGCTCAAGATAACCGTTAGCGAAGTGGTTGCCATAGGTGACCGCGGACTGGTGCTCCATGCCCGAGTAGGGGGCCTGGATCAACTTGTAGCCGTCCTTCTTGAATGGATAATCGCCGAAGTAATGTTGATAGGCCTCGAGCATGCCCCTGGCTTGGGCAAATTGTTTCTTCGCTTTGTCCAGATCTTCCGGCAGCGCATAGAAGTCGAGTGAAAGGTCGCCGAGCCGATCGTCAAAGTGAACATAGTTGCCGATGTTCAGGCTTACGTCGTAGTTATTGATTGGATATTGAACCAACCAATCCCAACGTGTGTAACCGTCGCCGAGATCTGTCTTGCCGAGAAATTTTCCGTTTGAGACATCGGTGAGATTGTTGGGTATCGCGACGCTGATACGCATCGAATCCGGCTCGTCTTTCCATTGATCCTTGTTTGGCCACCAGATGCTGGCGCCCTCGCCTTCGCAAGCTGTGAAGATCCACGGCCGGCCCGCCGGATCTTTGCTGAAAGTGAAGCCACCGAAGCGGCCAATCGTCTGCGGCGTCCCGGAGTAGTGGAAGTCAATGGTATAGGAGTGTCCGGCTTTGAGTTTTTGCGGAAAGTCTACGAACACCGCTCCTGAGTCGCGCGTGTACTTTAGCACTATCGGATCAGACAGCTTGGTGGTTGGATCTCCGGGCCGCGGGCTGAGGATATTACTCCCCGGTTCAAAAACAATTTCGTCGACTTTCAGGTTGTCATAAAGATCAAGCTGAATCCGATTGTCGTCCTTGAGCATCTTGAAACGGATCGTGTTCTTGCCGCTCAAGAATTTCTTCTCAGGATCGACGCGAATATCGAGATGGTAGAAAAGCAGATCGTTGTTGGCCCGATAACGGCCATACTCACCGCGCAGAACATCGGCGTGCGTGACGGGCTTGGCAGTCGGCACCGTTTGCGGCACGGCAGTTCGTGTTTGCGAGAATAGAGAAGTAGACGCGGCTGTTAGTAACAGGAGCGTAATTATCAACTTGCAGACAAGGGATGCAAACATGACGCTACTTTAACCAATTGATCGCAAGGCATCCAGTTTTGGTTCGGCCGATCAAGTGATTTGCTGGGACCGCGGGCGTCCCGCCCGCAAACGCGCCGTTCAGGCGCGCACTTTTCTCCGTTGCTTTCCAAATCTTTTCGCGCTTCGCGCTCATGGCGGGCGGGACGCCCGCGGTCCCAGCAAATCACTTGACCGATCCAGTAAGAGTCCGCGGTGTTATCATAGTTAAGATATTCAACGCCCCCAGGTAAAGCGATTATGGCTACTGGAAAAAGTTCCCCCTTCTTCGGTCGTAAAGCAGCGTGGCTGGCACTGTTGGTGATAACCGTGGTTGCCTTTGCCGTGGTGGCTGCGCCGGTCTGGATCATTCAACCCTTTCAGCCTCAGACGGCGCGCGGAGTTGCAGTTTCCTACACCTTGCGTCGCTGGTCTCCCTGGATAACCGTCCTTTCTTTGGCGTGTGCAGTATTCCTTGTCGCACAGCTGTGGCCTGGCTCGCGTTGGTGGAAGAAGGCGTTTCTCGTAATCGTCTTCATACCCCTGCTCGCCTCAACCTGGTTCGCGCGGCAAAATCATTTCGAATGGATGTTTAATCCGCTAGCGAGCGCAACTTACGCAAAGTCGAGCGAGGCGGCATTCGTAGCTGACACTGACATTGTGATGACCGTGGAGAGCAACGGCGAAGCGGCGGCTTATCCGATACGCCAGATGGCTTACCATCATCTAGTGCATGACGTGGTGGGAGGCACCCCGATAGTTGCCACTTATTGAACGCTCTGTCACACCGGTCTGGTGTGGGCGACGACGGTAGACGGACGGCAGCTTCACTTTCATCTCGCGGGTATCAATAATCAAAACTTCATCATGCGCGATGAAGAAACAGGTTCGTGGTGGCAGCAGGTTACTGGCGAGGCGATTCAGGGGCCACTAAAGGGACAACGGCTTCTTCCGGTCTTTCATGATGAGTTGACCTTCGCATTATGGAAGCGGGAAAAACCTGAGGGACGAGTGCTCCGACCGAACGAGCAGATCGCGCAGGCAGGGAAATATGTGCCGGCCAATTGGGAGGAGCGAATGATCAAGGTGCCGGTCGCAACCTCGGTTGCAATCGATAAGACCCTTGAACTACGAACCCTCGTCGTCGGCGTTACGCTTAATGGAGTCGCGAAAGCTTATCCGTTCGACGCTCTGGTGAAGCAGAATTTGATATTGGATGATGTGGGTGGCGTGCCAATTTTTATTGTTCTTGGCGACGATAAGAGATCTGTCCGTGCCTTCGAAAGCTCAATTGATGGCCGCAAGTTGGAATTCTTTCTGAAACCAAACACCAGCACCTTTGTCATGGTTGATGCTGAAACCGGCAGTGAATGGGATTTCACCGGGAAGGCAACTGGAGGGCAGCTTAACGGCCGGCAACTGAAGCAGATCGCCATCCTTAACGACTACTGGTTCGATTGGGTGTCTTACAATCCGAAGACAATTGTCTACACCCTGGGGAATCGCTAGCATGAAGTTTGTCCGTGAATCGGTTCTGTTTCGAGCATTTCGAATTTTCGCGCTGGTTTTACTCTCGGTCTGCGCTAACGCTTTCGCGCAGCAGCTGCAGACACTTACCGGCGAAATCCGCTCGCACAAAAGCTTCCACTCAAACATCCTCAAAAACAATCGTGATGTAATCGTTTACCTGCCGCCGGGCTACGACACCTCAAAGTCCCGGCGCTATTCCGTCTTTTACATGCACGACGGTCAGAATCTATTCGACGGCGCCACGTCGTTTATTCCGGGTCAGGAATGGCGCGTCGACGAAACAGCCGAACGTTTAATCGCCGCCGCCAAGATCGAATCCCTAATCGTTGTGGGTGTCTACAACACGAAAGACCGCATCGATGAATACACGCCTGCCGCGGACGCGAAGTATAAGATGGGGGGCCAGGCGGATCTTTACGGCCGGATGTTGGTAGAGGAGTTGAAGCCTTTCATCGACTCCCGGTACCGGACGAAACGCGATGCAAAGCACACCGGTTTGGCTGGTTCATCATTGGGCGGGTTGGCTTCGCTCTACCTCGCCCTTAAATACCCAAACGTCTTCGGACGCGCCGGTGTGGTATCGCCGTCGGTGTGGTTTGCCGGTAAGCAAATCGTTCACTACGTAGAATCGCTGCCTAAGAAACCAAACGTTCGCATTTGGATGGACATGGGAACAAAAGAAGGGCGAACTCCGGAAGAAGCGCAACAATCAATCGCCGACGCCAGGCTTTTGCGAGACGCACTCGTCCGGAAGGGTTGGAGACTCGGGAAGGACCTTAGCTATTTCGAAGTCGAAGGCGCGGAACATAATGAAGCCGCCTGGGCTGCACGCGTCGAAGCGATCCTGGCGTTTCTTTTTCCACGAAAGATGTAAGATAGTCGCCGTCGGCAACAAATTTTCGGAGTGCGGTGACCTGTCACCGCTTTAGTCGGTTGCGACTTGTCGCGACCATCGTTCGACCGCCGGTTAGAATTTGGGCGTCAAGTCGCCCAAGACCAAAGCGGTGACAGGTCACCGCACTCCAAACAGGAGAAAACTATGAACCATTTCAGAAGGTGCGCACTGACAGGAGTCGCCGCCCTGGCGGTCTTTTTTTCGATGACCCTCGTTGTTGCGGCACAGGAGCGTGCAGTTGTATTAACGGGTGCAGACTTAACGCGAGTGGTGCCGCCCGGATTTTACTTCCAGGGCCTGACGGCGCCCACCCAGATGCGTAATGCCGCCGCCGCGCGTTTTGGTAAAGACCGCTACGTGATCTCGGGCATGGTTGATACTTCAGGGTATGCGGCCGACGTACGGGCCACCTATGAAGGATTTCTGATCACGGATTCTGCGATTAGCATTAATGGCTCCGAACTTGGCGTTGGCGCATATGGTTTCGGTTTTAGTAAAGACGGCAAGTTGAATATTCTCGATTTGGCCGGCAGCAAAATACTCTCCGTCTCCACCACCCGGGACAGTCAATTGAAGCGCCCGCGTCCGCTGATGATGACCAGCGCAGACGACGGGATTCGACTCTACGCAGGCAAGGAATACGTAGTCATCGCTGCGAAGTAAATGCTTCCGTTCCTGATACGTGGCCTTCGGTTTTGTCTCTCGCCATTGGTGGCATTTTTGTTTCTGTCACCGTTAGCAGTGATCGGTCAACAACCAAGTCCGAGTCCGAGCCCACAACGCACGGGCAAGTCTTATAGTTCGGAAACACCAAACAAAAAGCCGCCGCCACCCGCGCCGCAAGCGCAGTCGCCCATTACCTTCAGCGACATTACGACTTCCACAAATATCAACTTCAGAAGGACGCCGTCCTTTACCTCAGTAAAGTATTTGCTCGAGGCGGTAGGCGGCGGCGTTGGCATGCTTGACTATGACAACGACGGTCGCCTGGATTTGTTTTTTACCAACGGCGCGGCTTTGAAGGATCCGATGCCGAAAACAGAAATGCCTGACAAGCACGACCCGAAATACTGGAATCGGCTTTACCACCAAAAGCCCGATGGCACTTTTGAAGATGTCACGGAAGCCGCGGGACTTAAGGGCAGCGGTTTTAGCCTCGGGGTGGCCGCCGCTGACTATGACAACGACGCCTACACCGATTTATTTGTCACCGGTTACGGCGGCAATTTTCTCTATCACAATAATGGCAACGGTACGTTTACCGATGTCACAAAGAAGGCCGGCGTTGGTGGGGCTGGGTGGTCAACCAGCGCTGCATGGATTGATTACGACCGCGACGGCCGGCTCGACCTTTTTGTGGGTCGCTATGTTGAATGGGATTTCGAGTCCGGCTCTCTCTATTGCGGCGATGCTCGGCCCGGCTATCGAGCCTTTTGCCATCCGGATAATTTCAAGGGCGCTACGAACATTCTTTATCACCAGCGGGCAGATGGCTCGTTTGAAGATGTAAGCGCGAAGTCAGGGATTGAACAGCCGGGCGGAAAGGCCCTGGGAGTTGCCCTGGGTGATTTTGACAACGACGGCTTCATGGATATCTTCGTCGCCAACGACAGCGTGCGCCAGTCGCTCTATCACAACAAAGGCGATGGAACGTTTGAAGACATCGCCGTTTCTTCCGGCGCGGGCTATGACGAAAATGGAAAGACCTACGCAGGAATGGGAACCGCTACGGGGGATTATGATAACGACGGATATCTCGATGTCTTCATCACCACACTCTCTAATGAAACGTATCCGCTCTATCACAATGATCGGGATCTGAGTTTTACCTACGCCACCAACTCCACCGGAGTGGGCCAGATAACGCTGCTCAATTCCGGATGGGGGACAAACTTTATCGATGTCAACAATGACGGCCTGCGCGATCTCTTCGTTGCGCAAGGCCATGTGCTTGATACCATCGAGAAGACAAATCCCTATTTGAAATACAAACAGACGCCGTTGTTGATGCTCAACACAGGCAAGGGTTTTGTGAATATATCGGGTACAGCGGGGCCGGCTTTTAGTAATTCATTAGCCGGGCGCGGCGCAGCATTTGGCGATTTGAACAACGATGGGCTAACTGACGTGGTGGTCGCGACTCTCGATGGTGCGCCGGTGGTGCTCAGAAACGACGGAACTAAGACTGGTGCGAAGAATCACTGGCTGGGTTTGTCGCTGGTTGGATCAAAATCCAACCGCAATGGAATTGGCGCGCGCATCGCCGTCACCGATAGCGCCGGCAAGAAACAAGTATTTGACGCGACCACGTCCGGCAGTTACCTGGCGTCGAATGACCCGCGAATTGTTGTGGGGCTGGGAGCAGCCGCGCGGGTGCGAAAAGTTGAAGTGAGCTGGCCGAGCGGAATTGTTCAGGTGGTTACCGAGCCGCAACTCGATCGATACCTGGTCATTACCGAAGAGAAGTAGTCTGCATGCACTTCAGGTCAACCTCTTCCCTGGGACCGCGGGCGTCCCGCCCGCAAATGATTCGTCAGCAGGATTGATGTGTGGCCAAAGGCAGCTCGCGCGGGCGCGCTCGTTTGCGGGCGGGACGCCCGCGGTCCCAGGGAAGAGGTTGACATTGATCAAGCGGGCCGCTTATTTTCGGTCGAGTTCTACTTGAACTCTCCCGTCAACCACCGATTCACGTTCGATCTGAATAATTGCTGGTGAAAATGTCTTTGAAAAAGCCTCGCGGTGTATTGCAGTTTCGATCAGTCATCCGGCCCTTCTTATTGGCCTCCTTTTCCATCTTCGTTATCGCTCAAACTCCGCCGCAGAAGCCCGCGCCACAAGGGGGCGGTGTCTCCACCGGAACTCCGGTGAACTATTCGTCGCGCCGTACTGCCGGGGTCACGGATCCGAAAGCCCCAATCGTATTCGAGGATGTAACTGACAAAACAGTGCTCGCAAACTTCAAACATCGTTCCGGCAGTCCGGAAAAGAATTACATTTTTGAAACTACGTCCGGCGGCGTAGCGATCTTTGATTATGACGGAGATGGACGTCCGGACATTTATTTGGTTAACGGTTCGACTGTGGCAGCGCTCGAGGGAAAAGAGAAGCCGCCCCGGGCCGCGCTCTACCGCAATCTCGGTGACTGGAAATTCGAAGATGTGACTGCCAAAGCGGGGGTCGGAAACGACCGTTGGGGATGCGGAGTAGCTGTGGGTGACTACGATAACGATGGCCACCCGGACATGTATGTTACCAATTTCGGAGTGTCACGACTTTACCACAACAACGGCAACGGATCATTTTCCGACGTCGCTGAAAAACTCGGCGTCGCCCGCAAAGGTTGGAGCACCGGGGCGAGTTGGGGTGATTACGACGGCGATGGCAAGCTCGATCTCTTTGTCCCAGGTTACGCGGAGATCGATCTGAATAATTTGCCTCCCAGTCCGAGCGAGGCAGGGAAGCCGGGTGGCGTTGGTCTTAACTTCTGCCAGTTTCGCGGTGTAGTGGTGATGTGTGGACCGCGTGGCCTGCCGGGAGAAGGAGACACGCTCTATCATCAAAAGGCTGATGGTAGTTTTGAGGATGTGAGTGCGAAAGCCGGAGCAAGTGATCCGCAGAAGTATTACGGCTTTAGTTCAGCGTTCATTCATGCAGACGATGACAAGCTGCTTGATTTAATAGTTGTTAACGACTCGACGCCGAAGCAGCTCTACATAAACAAAGGTGACGGAACGTTTGACGAGATTGGTTACCCGTCAGGCGTCGCTCTGAATGAGAACGGACGCGAACAGGCGGGCATGGGTTTAGCCATCGGAGATTATGACAACGACGGCAGGGTAGATTTCCACATCACGAATTTTTCGGACGACTCCAACGTTCTGTATCACAACGATGGTGAAGGGAATTTTACCGATGTAACCTTTCAAGCCGGCCTTGGTGAACCCACTATTCCGTTCCTCGGTTGGGGCACGAGTTTCATCGACTATGACAACGACGCGTGGCTGGATCTATTCGTTGTAAACGGACATGTCTACCCGGCGGTGGATGCCAACCAGTGGGGAACTAGTTTTGCCGAGCAGGCGCTGCTGTTCCACAATCTTAAGAACGGAAAATTTGAACGAATAGGCGCGGCTCCGGGTAGTGCGCTGGCGACCTCCTGGTCCAGCCGCGGGCTGGCGGTGGGCGACCTGGATGCCGATGGCCGCCTTGACCTGGTTATCAATAACATTGACGCTAAACCGGCAGTCTTGCGGAATGTCGCTGCGTCCACCGGACATTGGTTAAATTTGCGGCTCGTTGGAAATCCCGAGAAGAAAACTCCAAGGGACGCGGTCGGCAGTGTTGCCTACTTGACTACTGGTAAGATTAGACAAAGACTCGATCTCGTTAGTGGTGCGGTTTATTGTTCACAGAATGACCTGACGCTGCATTTCGGACTGGGCGCTGCGACGAAGGTAGATAAACTGGAAATCCAGTGGGCCAATGGAAGCGTCGAAACTTTTGACGTCCCGGCAATTGATAAAAGCGTAACCATCATTCAAGGGAAGGGCGCCGGCAATTAGAAGCAACACCGGCTTCGACCCCAGAGGGAACAATGGCTCTTTTCCGACCGGAGCTTTGAAACCTTGCGACGACTTGATCTAAAAAAAACACAGGCCGCCCGCCTCAATACAATCCGCGATATAAATCGGCAGATCGTTTTGAATTACATCCGCGAGCGTGAGCCAATTTCGCGGGCTGAAATTGCGCGCGAGACTGACTTGCAGCGCTCAACCATCTCGGCAATCGTCGAAGCGTTGGTGACTGAAGGTATGGTTGAAGAGGTCGGTGAGGGCGAATCAACCGGAGGCCGCAGGCCGACTCTGTTGCGACTGAGAACGAAAGAGGCAATCGCTATTGGGGTGGCCATCACGCCGACTTGCACAACAGTGGCGACGAGCGATCTGGCCGGCCGAATAGTAGAGCAAGAAGAGTTTCTGACAGATCCCGATCCTGACAAAACCGTACAGCAAGTAATTGCTCTGGTTCGGGAATTCTCTTTCAAGAACAAAGGTTCGATCGAAGCAGTCGGCGTCAGTCTACCGGGACTGGTTGATCCCTCGACCGGGACCGCCGTTTACGTTCCCTATTTCAAATGGCGGGATATTCCTATCGCCAAAACCATTTCCACGGCGTTTGGCCTGCCTGTAATCATCGACAACGACGCCAATTCCGTAGCGCTGGCCGAACTTTGGTTTGGTCGTCCGGAGGTAAGCGATGCCAGGGACTTTATCCTGGTGCTGGTCGCGGAGGGCGTAGGCACAGGTATTATTTTTGATGGTCAGGTTTACCGCGGACAGCGAGGGGCAGCGGGCGAGTTTGGGCATATGGTCATCGGAGCGAACGCGCCAGTTCCGTGCTCATGCGGCAACCGAGATTGCTGGGAAGCCTTTTCATCCGAGGGAGCTGCCAAGGCTCGTTACCTCAAATTGTCCGGGGAAGAGAAGGCGGCGTCATTTGGTTTTCGCGAACTAGTGGATCGAGCGCTCGGCGGCGAGCCAAACGCCAGAGCGGCGCTGATCGAGACAGCTCACTATCTCGGTATCGGAATCTCAAACCTGGTAGTTGGTTTCAGTCCTGAGGCTGTCGTCGTCGGTGGCGAGATGGCGCGCGCCTGGTCATTGGTTGAGAGTGCGCTCACAGAAACGATCGAGCACAGCGTTCGCCGCGGACTGCCCTCGGCAAGAATCTTGCCGTCTACTCTGGGAGAGAAGCCGACTTTGAGAGGGGCGCTTAGCCTGGTGCTGGCGAGCAAGTTTGCTGCTGCATTCGCGGCTTAGACGTCGCCTTTTCAGCTTTTGCTGGTTCGCGCGCGGAAACCGATGTTTATTGACCTGTTAAATATCTTGCCAATGGACTCGAAAAACAGTTGACAGGCCTTATAAACTATATTAAATACTTCGTTGGTTTAAACAACAAACTGTCAAACAGCTTTTCATTCGGACAGTTCATTTCTCTTTCTGGTTAGCTTTTTCGTTCGGAAACGCATTCACTGAGCCAAGCGTCCGCAACAGCGCTTTGGCCCTTATCTACAGTAAGAATCTAAAAGGACAGCCATTTATGCCTGGAAACAGGTATGAGTGCTCCTTCATCTCCTTCTTGACGGCACGTGAGGACCAAACCATGACAAAGCCACGACACGCGGCGCGATTCATCTCCCTGGGCTTGATGATCTTAGCATTCTGTATCCCGGCCCTGGCCCAGAGTAATAAAGGCACGGTTGTTGGAACCGTCAAAGATCCAAACGACGCGCTGGTTACTACCGCCAAAGTGACGGTCACAAGTATTGCTACCAAAGAGACTCGCGAGGCTACTACCGGCTCTGACGGTACTTATGTCGTTTCGAATCTTGAGCCCGGTCGATACACTGTGACTGTTGCGGCTCCTGGTTTCCAAAACGTTGTCTTTGAAGAAGTCGTGGTTGAGACGAATGCGCGCCTGCCGCTCGATGTAAAGTTTACGGCTATCACCGGCGGCGCTGGATCAGTAACCGTGACCGCAGACGACGTGCCGATAACTGAGAGTGAGACCAGCGTGCGGGGCGATGTGATCACAGGTAAACAAGTTACCGATCTGCCAATAGCGCAACGCAACTTTACTCTGCTGGCTACGCTATCGCCCGGCGTGACGCGTCCTATCGTTGGTGTGATTGGTGGCGGCGGGAATTTCGAAGGCGGCGGCGGCAATCCTGTTGGCACCTCGACTGAGTCGACTCGCTTTCGTGAGTCTGGTGGCTCCGTGCTGGTAGTAAATGGCGCGCGCCCAACCAACAATAACTTTTCGCTCGACGGCGTAGATAACAACGAAGGAAATTTCGGACAAATCGGCATCTATCCACCACCCGATGTCGTTGCCGAATTCAAAATCGAGACCAGTGTAGCTCCGGCTGAGGGAGGTCGGGCCGGTGGCGGCATCATCAACGTTACAACCAAGTCTGGCGGCAACCACGTGCACGGCACCTTGTATGAGTTTTACCAGGGTCGGCTCTGGAGCGCGTTAAGCCGAACAGAAAGAACCGTCCCATTACACCTGACCAATCGAAATACCCATCAATATGGCGGCACTGCAGGCGGACCGATCTTCCTGCCTCGCTTTGGCGAAGGTGGCCCATCAATCTGGGATGGACGCAACCGCTCCTTCTGGTTTGGGTACTACGAGGAACAGCGCAACGCCACACCTTCGACAACCGGCGATTTCGGCTTCGTCAGTGTACCGACAGCAAGGATGCGAGTCGGTGACTTCGGCGAGTTGATTCAGCCTGGCACCACTCAGACGTACCATACAATAAACGGAGACGTGGTTGCACCGAAAGGCACTGTCTTCTGTAAAACTGGAGTCGCCGCAGCCGCAAACGATATCCGCAACTGCGGGCAGGTTTTGTCTCCGGCAGGACTCAATGTGTTGCAGGCGTTCCCGCTCCCAACAGTGACGGGAAGAATCTTTGATAACTTCGCGACCAACCGCAAGGAAAAATACAATCGCAAAGCTTACGGTCTGCGCTTCGATCATGCCATCAGCAGTTCCGACTCCGTCTTCTTCGCTTACAGCAAAGACAACAGTTCTCGAGCGCGCGACAATAACTTCCCCATCGGCTCATCGCCTACCGGCAAGGATCTACCGTCGGGCTTCGGTGCTGGCGATGAGTTCGGTAACTCGCGTGGCGTCCGCCTCGGCGAAACGCATTCCTTCTCACCCACGGTCATCAATGAGTTGCGCGTCGGCGCGACACGCGTTGAGATTGGGATCTTCAATACCGGCGTCGGTGGCGCACTCGGCTTCGACCCGCAGATTTCAGCTAATCTCGGCATTCCCAATGCCAACACTTGTGGCGAGTGTACCGGCTCGATATTGCTCGGCATCGAGGAGCCGTTCCAGAATGGCCGCCAGAACCAACTTGAGTTTATCGGCGATGGTGGTCCTTTCTACTTCAAGTCAAATAACTTCAGCTTTGCTGACACTCTAACCTGGTCGCGTGGTTCCAGCACGTTTAAGTTTGGTGGTGACTTGCGAGTCCGTCAAAACAGTAACTTCGATGCCGGGCGCGCCGGTGCGATCAAAGGACAATATCAATACGGCACGGGTGCAGGTGGTTTCCTCGCCGGTAACTACAGCGGTATTAACATCGGGCCGCGGGACTCCGGTTCGGGCGCCGCTAACTTCCTGCTCGGCTACACTCCGGCTTTCGTTAGTCGAGGGACCCCCGGCACGCCGCCGTTCCTTTCAAACAAAGAAATTTCGTTTTTCGGGCAAGACGATTGGAAGGTCAACTCGAACCTGACGATGAATCTCGGATTGCGCTGGGACCTTTTCACGCAGCCCACCGAGCGCTTCGACAGCATGTCTAATTACAATCCTGCTAACGACACGCTCACGCGCGCTGGTGACAGCGCACCAAACGGCCGCGACCTCGTCAACAGCGATCACAACAACTTCGGGCCTTCCGCCGGCTTCGCCTGGGCCGGATTTAAGAACGATAAGACGGTCGTCATTCGCGGCGGTTACGCAATCAAGTATTCGGTGGACACTCCGGGAATTCCGGGTATCCTTCAGGCCAACCCGCCCAGCGGAGCTGGCTATAATTGCAATCTTCAACAATATGGAACGGCGAATTGTCCGCAGCTTCCGGCCAATTTTAGTCTGGACAACGGCATTCCTTTTCCGCTGGTTAACAATACCATCGCGCCGGGCTCCACGTTCGCGGCGCCATCCGGCGCTCCTCTGGTGTATGTGAACCCAAACATCCACAACGAAATGTTCCACCAGTACAATCTGACGGGCCAGTGGGAATTCCGTCCCAGTTGGCTGGCCGAAGTAGGCTTTGTCGGCAGTCGCGGTCGCAACTTGCTGCTGGTTAAAAATATCGGCAACTCTCCAGGAGGCTTCCCGGGTTCGCGTCAGGTGACGACGCACGGCACGGTTCAGACCGTTGAGTACTCCGGCACCTCCTCGTACGACAGTCTTCAGACCAAGATCGAGAAGCGTTACAACAAGGGCCTCTCGCTCATCTCGAGCTACGTTTGGTCGCACGCCATTGATAATTCACCGGGGAACTTCTGCACCGGCGGTACCGGTCCGAGTACTTGCGGTTTCGCGAATCCGTTGCGACCCGAACTTGATAAGGCGAGTTCTGATTTCGACGTTCGTCATCGGCTCAGCTTTGCTGCGGTGTGGGATCTACCTTTTGGCACAGGTAGGAGGTACGGCACCGACATGCCGCGAGCTGCAGACCTTATTGTAGGCGGCTGGCAACTGAACACAAACATTAACATCCAAAGCGGTCCGCCGTTTTCAGTTCTGGCAAACGGTCAGCGCGTAGACGTGGTTGGCAGCGCCGCTGCTTGCACAACTGGAACTGCCAAGACTTTCCAGGGCCTCGTACTCTGTCCGGCTCGCACACCTGTGTTTGCCAGCGATCCCGGTGGGCCGAAGTTTGGCAACCTTGGTCGGAACGTTTTCCGTGGCGCCCGCCAGGAATATGTGAATGCTTCGATTTTCAAGAACCTTCACATTGCTGAAAGCGTGACCGCGCAATTCCGGCTGCAGGCCTATAACCTATTTAATCATTTGAACGGGTTCCGTCCGGTCAACAACTTGAACAGCTCCGATTTCGGACAAGACACAGCTGAGCAACGTCGCCGGCAACTCGAATTTGGGTTCAGGTTAATCTTCTAAAGTAGACCGTCCAGTCTCCCGGGTGCCAAACTGTGGCGGGCGTCTCCTTCGGTGGACGCTCGCCACTTTGATTATTTGTTTTAATCCCAGTCAGGGCCCGTCGCCGGCGAGCTTGAAGTTGGTTTTGAAAGCAGCTAATTTTGCCGAATTGTCGGACGGTTTCACTCCCCCAGCATTCGCAACGTTTCTCGACTGCGCGTTAACGGCAATCGCGCAAACCCTGCTTGTCGGAAATTAAAGATGAGCGCGAGCGTACGAAAGTTGAGCCTGAACAAGTTGGTTGTCGCGCTCAGCCTTGCCGGCACGCTCCTGGTTGTCGCTTCCCTAAACGCCTTGGGGCTGCAGAACGACTACGTGCCCGCCGTGCAGGTAACCGAAATGATTGCGCAGGTGCGGGCAACATCAGCTGCCCAAGCGCCGACGGCTGGCGCATTCCAGTTGGGACGTCGACTTCTTATCGAAGCGCGTTATAGAGAGGCCTACGAGTTGTTTACAGCGCTTCTTGAAAAATGGCCACGAGAGCCCGAGGCCCTTTACGGTGCTGCGTTGTCTTCTTTTAACCTCGGCCAGCCGGCAGAGGCGGAGCCACTCGCTCGCGCGGCTACTGAAGCTTATCTGGCAGGAGTAGGCGGTCAGCCCGGCACAAATTCAGGATTGCCGAATCAGATAATTCGGGGCACTGACGCGATCGTGTTGCTCGCGGTAATTCAGGGTGCGCGCGGTGAAGATACTGAAGCTTTGAAGAGCGCCAGGCGCGCAGTCGCACTTGCCCCCGAACATTTCGACGCGCAGTTTATTCTCGGCAGAGCTTCATATGGAGTTGGAGATTCCGCGACGGCCGTCGGAGCGTTTCGCGCCGCTCTGAAGCTCAAACCAGACGATGCCCGCTCACTATTTTTTCTGGCCACCGCGCTTGAGAGTGCGGGCAATACAGATGCTGCGCTGGACGCGTATCGCGATCTCGTCCGGCGACAACCGCAGGCTGCGGAGGGTCACCTCGGTTTGGGCGTGCTCTTGACTAAGCGTGGAGGGGCAGACGCCAGGAAGGGCATTGAGGAATTGCGGACCGCGGTGCGCATCGATCCGAATCAATACGAAGCGCAAGTGACTTTAGGACGAGCATTGCTAACCGAAAAACTCGCGACTGAATCGGTGGAACATTTAAAGCGCGCCGCTGAATTAGCACCGAATAATCCCGAGCCGCATTATCAACTTGCGCTCGCGTACCGGAGGTTAGGCTTAAACGACAAGTCAGCGGCTGAAACGGCTATCGTAAAACGAATTCACGAAGCGCGGCGCGGCGACGGGACGCAGAACAATACAGCGAGACCGAACCAGTGATGAGAATTTCAGCGGAGCGGGATTACGCTCGAAAAAGCAGGGTTCGGGGGAGTAGGTGCTGCCGGATCGTTGTTGTTCTAATGCTGTTTGCGGCCATAACCTCCGCCCAATCAAACTTCGCCCAGCCTGCTCAAAAGCCTAATTCTCAGCCTGGCAATTCTTCTTTGATTCGCGAGGCAGCGACACTTCTCGAAGCCGGCCGACTCGAAGAAGCGGAAGCAGTTGCACGCCGCGCGGTCGCAGGACAGCCTCGCAGCCCGGCGGCTCGCTCGGTGTTGGGAGCGATCCTTGAACAGCGAGGGCAGACAAAAGAAGCGGAAGCGGAATTTCGGGAAGCTTTGCGACTGGACGCAAATTCAACGGTTGCGCTCACCAACCTTGGCGTGCTGCTCGTTCATTCAGGCCGAGCCGATGAAGCGGTTACAACTTTCGAGCGCGTACTTCGGTTAGCGCCAGGTCACCCGCAAGCGACTTTTAACCTCGCGGCGCTTTACGTAGCTCGCAAGGATTATGTTCGTGCGATTCCCTTGCTGGAGCGCGCCGCGGGTGTGAATGGCGAATCGGGCCGGCCCGACGATATCCCGCTGTTGTTGACGCTGGCGAATGCTTATGCGCATGCGAATCGGGCCAAAGATGCGGTGAAGATCTTTGATCGAATTGAACAACGAGCGGGTGATGATCCTCGCATACTTTTTACGCTGGGTCTTAACGTGGCCGATGCCGGTGACTACCAGCGGGCCGCGAAATTATTTAGCCGCACTGATACTTTGCGGCCGGGCACATATGAGGTGCTCTACAACCTGGGAATAGCCTTCTACAACCTGGATCGTTTGGACGAGGCGCGGGCCGTGCTCCAAAGCGCCGCGACACTCAAGCCTGAGCAACCGGAGGTTTTTTACCGGCTTGGTCTGGTCGCTTCCGCGAAGAATGAAAGTGAAAATGCGATCGGTCTGATGCAGCGCGCCTTGAAACTCCGGCCAGTCTATCCCGAGGCGCAGTTTATGATCGCTGAGGAGCTGGTGAAGAATGGCCGAGCTGACCGGGCCGTCCCTTTTTACGAACAGGCAGTGCGAGAATCACCGGGAGAACCGATCTACCAGATCCGGCTTGGCGTGGCACACTTTCGCGGACGCGCGTACGCGAAGGCCGATGAGACTTTTCGGGCTGCGCTCGCGCGGTTTCCTGATAGTCCCGTAATCTATTACTTGATCGGCTACACAGCGCGCGCCGAAGGCTTGTATGACGAGGCGGTGAAGGCTTTCACACGGTCGCTCGAGTTGCAGCCAAACAACGGCGCGGCGTTGGCCAACCTTGGTTTCATTGCGGCGGAGCGCGGCCAGGACGCGGAAGCTGAAAAACTATTACGTCGCGCAGTGGCGCTGGAACCGGACAATTATCCAGCCCATTACGATCTGGGACGATTGCTCGTGCGCCTCAGGCGTTATAGTGAAGCACTTCCTTTACTCGAACGAGGCGCCACCATGAACGGCGACGATCCCGGCGTCCACTACCAACTCTTCATCACTTATTCTCGTTTGAAGCGCAAGGATGATGCGGACCGCGAACTTAGTCGATTCAAGACACTTGAAGAGGCTCGCAAAAGCGGAAGCGGTATGACTCAGAAAGATGATTTACCGCCCCCTAAAGTGAGCAGTCATTAAGGTGTAACGGTTCTGGCTCGATGGTCGTGAAAGGAACACCTAAACCCGACGTGCCTATTCGATTCGAGGTGAGATGCAGGCTTTTATCCGTTGTCTTGTTGTTGCTTTGGGCGTGCTTGTGTCCTGTCCTGGGGCGCAGTCGCGTCATCACGGGAAATCGGTTTACAAAGCGCTCGGAACCTTCCCCACATCAGATGGCACAGCTGCAAGCCCCCCAAACTGTCGCCCCATCCGTCACGAAGGTTGAACCGCCGTCCTGGTGGGCGGGACATACCGTAAACCCGGTGCGATTGCTCGTGAGGGGCCAGAATCTTCATGGCGCGCGTGTTCAGCCCATGAATCGCGCGCTACAAGTTTCTGAGGTTTTGGTTAACAGCGCCGGCACTTATCTATTTGTAAACGTGAGTATCAACTCTAAAGCTCAACCTGGATCGTATCCAATGAAGTTGACCACGCCACAGGGAAGCACGACGATTCGTTTTTCACTTCAAACCCCTCTCGCCACCAACACACATTTTCAGGGCGTTACCGCTAATGACGTCATCTACTTGATCATGCCCGATCGCTTTGCCGACGGTGATCAGGCAAACAACACTCCGGCCAACGCTCCCGCGGCCGCTAACGATCGAAAAAATCCGCGCGCTTATCATGGCGGGGATCTGCGCGGTGTTATCAATCATCTTCCTTATCTAAAAGACCTGGGCGTGACGGCGTTGTGGCTCAATCCCTGGTATGACAACTGGAACGGGGTGAATAACTGCGAAAGACCCTGGTGTCCGAATACTTATTATCACGGTTATCACGCCATCGATTATTACGCCGTTGAAGATCGGTTTGGCGATCTGTCGACGTTGCGCGAGTTAGTCGAGAAAGCACACGCCGTGGGCTTGAAGATTATTCAGGACCAGGTGGCCAATCACGTCGGCTCGCGACATCCCTGGGTGACTGACCCGCCACTCGATGATTGGTTTCACGGTACGCTGGCGCAACACACAGTCAACCGCTTTAACAATAGTGCTTTGCTTACGCCGCATGCGAACCGGGATGAATTTCGCAACACTCTGGACGGCTGGTTCAACGACGATTTGCCCGACATGAATCAGGAAGAGACTGAAGTTGCGCGCTACGAAATACAAAACGCGCTCTGGTGGATCGGGACAACCGGAATTGACGGCATTCGCCAGGACACAATTCAATACATGCCGCGCAGTTTTATTCGCGACCTCTCAAACGCTTTGCACCGGCAATACCCGAAGATGTGGATGGTGGGCGAGGTCTTTGATCGCGATGCCGCCCATACCTCTTATTTCATCGGAGGCCACAGGGGCTGGGACGGCATCGACACCAGGCTGGATTCCGTATTTGATTTTCCGCTCTGGCATGCATCGCTGCTGGCGTTCACCGGCAAGGTGCCCCTGCGGGCCCTGCGGGAACAATTGAAATACGATGCACTCTATCCCGATCCTTCAAAGGTCACGGTGTTCGCAAACAATCACGACACCGCGCGCTTCATGTCGCTTGAAGGCGCCACACTTGAAGGCGCAATGATGCACGTTGCCTTCACGCTCAGCGTTCGCGGCATTCCGCAGCTTTACTACGGCGAAGAGATTGCGATGGAAGGGAAGGACGATCCTGACAACCGCCGTGATTTTCCCGGCGGCTTTCCGGGAGATCCTCGCAACGCTTTCGACGCCTCGGGACGCAAACCCAGAGAGCAAAAGATGTATGAGTGGACGCACGCCTGGCTTCGTTTGCGAGCAGAGCATCCGGCGTTGAGAAGCGGCAGCTTGATCGATCTCTTCTATGATGACGACATTTACGTGTTTGCGCGCCGGGACCAGAACGAGACGGTGATCGTCGCCTTCAATCGATCGGGGCAGGACAAGAATGTGACCGTGCCCGTCGGTTTAGTCGGAGTTAAGGATGGGGCTAACCTCGCTGCTTTGATCGGAACGAAGACGAGCGCCCAGGTTGTGAAAGGGCACGCGACACTAGCGCTTCCAGCACGGACCGCTGTGGCTTATAACCTGCGCTGATCGCGGCTGTGCTTTTGTGCGACCGCGGGCGTCCTGTCCGCAAACGCGCCGCAGGCGCGAAGTCTTTCTAAGGAATATCTGATCGTAATCAAAAGCTTTTCGCGCTTTGCGCTCATTGCGGGCGGGACGCCCGCAGTACCAGCAATCGCATTCGCGGTCGGCGCGGGTGCTTAGAACTCTAATGAACTTCTCCAGATCCAGCGGCATTCTGCTTCACCCGACTTCCTTGCCGGGGTCCTTCGGCATAGGCGATCTCGGACCCACGGCCTATGCCTTCGCTGATTTTCTCGAGGCTGCCGGTCAGAGCCTATGGCAAGTTTTGCCGCTTGGCCCGACCGGTTACGGCGACTCGCCCTATGCTTGTTACTCAGCATTTGCCGGCAACACTCTGCTCATCAGTCCCGAACAACTTATTGCCGACGGCTTGCTCGCCTCTGAGAATCTCGGCGCCATCCCGAAGGTTGAAGACGAACGAGTCGATTTTGAAGTCGTCCACAAATATAAGGACTCAATTCTGCGCCAGGCCTTCGCTTCGTTCACCCAAACCATCGACTCAGAGCGCCGCAACGACTTCGCGAAGTTTTGCGCGCAGCACGCCTCCTGGCTGGACGACTACGCTTTGTTTCGGGCGTTGAAAGATGAGCATGGCGGCGTCGCCTGGAATGAATGGGAGCCGGCGCAGGTCAGAAGAGAGACTCAGGCACTGGAAATCGCCAGGCAAAAACTCAAAGAAGAAATCGAGGCGCAAAAGTTTTATCAGTTCCTGTTCTTCCGGCAATGGTTCGCACTCAAGGCTAACTGCAATCGCCGCGGCATCAAGGTCGTCGGCGACATTCCGATTTTCGTTGCACACGATTCGGCAGACGTTTGGACAAACCCGGATCAGTTTAAGTTGAATGAAGATGGAACTCCGATCGTGGTAGCGGGAGTGCCTCCCGATTATTTCAGCGCCACCGGCCAGCTCTGGGGGAATCCTCTTTACAACTGGCAGCGGATGCAGGCCGATGGGTTTAAATGGTGGATTGATCGCGTTAGCGCCACGCTCGAGACATTCGACATCGCGCGCATCGATCACTTTCGCGGTTTTGCTGCGTGCTGGGAAATACCTGGCGGCGATAAGACTGCCGAACGCGGAAGTTGGGTTACGGCGCCCGGCAAAGAATTGTTCACCGCTATCAGGGAAGCGCTTGGCCAGGTGCCGATAATCGCGGAAGACCTGGGCGTGATTACGCCTGACGTCGAAGCTCTGCGAGATGGTTTTGGTTTTCCCGGCATGCGCATTCTGCAGTTTGGTTTTAGCAGCGATACAAAAAATATCGATCTGCCGCACAACTATCACAAGAACGTTGTGGTCTACACCGGCACACACGATAACGACACAGCGGTTGGTTGGTTCAGCAGTGTGGCCGGCGAAGGCTCCACGCGCGATGCGCAACAGATCGAACGTGAAAGAAAGTTTTGCACGAGGTATCTCAACACCGATGGCGCCGAAATCCATTGGGACTTTATTCGCGCTCTGCTGGCCTCGGTCGCGAATACGGCGATTGTTCCTTTGCAGGACGTGCTCGGTCTGGGTACCGAAGCGCGCATGAATCTGCCTAACACCACCGAAGGAAATTGGGCCTGGCGGTTTAAAGCCGGAGCACTGACCGAAGGGGTTAGCGAACGCTTGCGCGAGTTGACGGAGTTGTATGGCAGAGCATAAGGAAAAACAGTCCGCGAAACGGACGAATGATTGTAGCCCAGCGATTCATCGCTGGGATCAGGTTCGTGTTTCAAGTCTGAGTCCGCGACGCGGACGACTGAACCTACTTTCTCGCCTTCACCGAATGATCCCTTTACAACCCTCAGTCGTCCGCTTCACGGACTCACGGGCTTTTCTCCCAAACGATCCCAGCACCGAGGTGCTGGGCTACTCTCAGCCATCCGCTTCGCGGACTCTTATCCCGGTGGCCCGTGGGTTCTTCGTCCTCATGGTTTTGCTCGGCGGTGTTTTCTCTGCTTTCTCACAAACCACGCCCGAGGTTCTCAAGGTTGAGCCGCCGAGCTGGTGGGTTGGCAGCTCGGTTAGTCCGGTGCGCTTGCTGATTCGCGGGAAGAATCTCCGAAACGCCAGGGTTAATGCTGTAGGGCGCGGCTGGCGGATCTTAGGCGCGCCAAAAGCTAACGACAGTGGAACGTATTTGTTCGTTGATGTCGCGATCGCTCCGAACGCGAAACCCGGGCCTCGTACACTATTAATCAACACCGGAGAAAAACCGTCATCTTTCACCATAGCCCACGCTCCCTTCGAAATTCTCCCGCCACTGAGTCGCACCGGCCGCTTCCAGGGATTCTCCCCCGCGGACGTAATGTATCTGATCATGCTCGACCGGTTCAGCGATGGCGATCCGGCAAACAACGACCCGCCACAATCTCGCGGCATCTACGATCGCCAGAACAAGTTTTACTACCACGGCGGCGATCTTCAGGGTGTCATCGATCGCCTGCCTTATCTGAAGGATCTTGGCGTCACGGCGATCTGGCTCACGCCCTGGTATGACAACTACGACCATTCAAACCAGATAGAACTCAAGGAAGGTAAACCGAGCACAGGCTTTCACGGTTATAACCCGCAGGATTTTTACGGAGTCGAAGAACACTTCGGCACCCTGCCGAAGTTACAGGAGCTGGTAGCTGCAGCGCATCGTTCGGGGATCAAGATCATTCAGGATGAAGTCGTGAACCATACCGGTCCGTATCATCCCTGGGTCGACGATCCACCCACGCCGACCTGGTTCAACGGAACCAGGGCGAACCATTTGAAAAATGTTTTCCAAACGTGGGTGCTCCATGATCCGCATCCGGTTGAAGATCTGAGGCGTGCGACGATGGAGGGTTGGTTCCTCGACTTCCTGCCCGATCTAAATCAAGAAGACCCGGAAGTCTCGCGCTATCTAATTCAGAATACGCTGTGGTGGATTGGCACCACCGGACTTGACGGCATTCGCATGGATACCTGGCAGTATGTGCCAAACAGTTTCTGGCGCGACTGGAACGCGGCTTTGAAGCGTGAGTTTCCCAGTTTCAAAGTAGTCGGCGAAGTTAAAGACGGCGACGCGGTCCACACCTCGTTTTTTCAGGGCGGTGGAGTGCGCTTCGATGGCGTGGATTCCGGTCTCGATTCGTTGCTGGACTTTCCACTCTTCTATCCCATTCGCCATGCGTTTGCCGAAGGACACCAGCTTGATGAGATTCCGAAGACGCTGGCGAGGGATTATCTCTACAACAACTCAGAGATTCTGGTAACGCTGCTGGGTGGTCACGACGATGGTCGCTTCATGAGCGAAAGGGGAGCGACTATCGCGGGTCTGAAGTTGGCAAATGCATTTCTACTGACGACGCGTGGTGTGCCGCAGCTTTACTATGGCGACGAGATCGCCATGACCGGGCCCGACGAACCCACTACGCGCGCTGATTTTCCCGGTGGGTTTCCGGGAGACAAGCGCAACGCCTTCCGGAGCTCGGACCGGACGAAAGACGAAGAGGGTTTGTTTCAGTACGTTCGCAAGCTCACCAGTTTGCATCGCGAACTTGAGCCACTGCAGCACGGGAAGCTGGTCAATCTATACGTTTCCAATCAGCAGTATGCTTATGCACGGAAGACGAATCGTTCGGCAGTCGTAGTGGTTATTAATAACGAAGCCAGGGGTGTCGAAATTGAGTTTGATGTCTCGCCGGCTGGTTTCGCTGACGGTGCGCGCCTCGTTGATCGCCTGGGCGGCAGCAAAGAGATACAGGTTTCCGGCGGCAAGTTGAAAATGAAGTTGCCGGAACGCTCCGCGGTAGTTCTGGTGCAGAAATGAAAACCAAAGCGCTGTCCGAACAGGTCGCGATCGTAACCGGAGGTGGCTCCGGGATCGGACGCGCGTTTGCTGAAGCCCTGGCTTCCGCCGGCGTCAGGGTTGCGATTGCTTCGCGTCGCACCGAAGTCCTGCGCCGCACCGCCGATGAAATCAATGCCGGCCTCGGTTCCGAACTCGTCGTCCCTTATGAGTTTGATATTCGCGATCGATCTCAGACAGAAGAGCTGGTGACCGACGTCTATGCCAGGTGGCAAGCGATTGACGTGTTAATTAACAACTCTGGTCTGGCGGTTGCAGAGACGGTCGAAGAAATGACCGATGATGGTTGGGAAACTGTTATGGATACCAACCTGCGGGGAGTCATGCAACTGGTACGCGCCACTCTGCCGTTGATGCGGAAAGATGACTTTGGCGACATCGTTAACGTTTCCTCGCAGGCGGGCAAACACGGTTACGCCGACGTGCCGTCTTACTGTGCTTCGAAGTTTGGACTACTAGGTTATGCCGAGGCCCTGCGCGACGATGTGGGTAAGACTGGAGCGAATATTCGCGTCTTCAATTTTTGTCCGGGACTGGTAGACGTGGAGAACTCGAGAACCGATCAAACCGCGCGTGAGGGTTTTGTTCACGTTGCCAACATGGCGCGCACTTTGATTTATGCGCTCTCGCTTGATCGGAATGTAGTGCTCGAAGACATTAGTATCTACGCAAGATAGAACGATCTGTCGCGGCTTCGCCGCCTGATTTGCGGAAGGCCTGCGGCCTTCCGAAAGACAGGTATGGCTTTTGGGCTACGCCCTCAATTGCGGGGCGTAGCCCCAGAAATAATCAAGAGCGCAGACGGAAGGTCATAGACCTTCCGCACATCGGGCGGCAGAGCCGCAAAGATTGGAGACTACTCAATGCAAAAACCACGCTTGAGCTTCTGGCAAATCTTCAACATGAGCTTCGGCTTTATGGGCATCCAGTTTGGCTGGGGCTTACAGCTCGCCAACATGAGCGGCATTTATACCTACCTCGGGGCAAGTCCGGATGCGGTGCCACTGCTGTGGCTTGCCGGTCCCATGACCGGACTACTGGTCCAGCCCATTATCGGTTCAATGAGCGACCGCACGTGGAACCGTTTGGGCCGTCGCCGGCCCTACTTTCTTGTCGGCGCAATCCTGGCCAGCGTCGCTCTCTTCTTCATGCCCGATTCCTCCGCTCTCTGGATGGCTGCCGGACTTCTCTGGATTCTCGACGCCAGCATTAATGTCAGCATGGAACCATTCCGCGCTTTCGTTGCAGACAAGCTAAACGTTAACCAGCGGACGGCCGGCTTCGTAATGCAAAGTTTTTTCATCGGTATTGGGGCTTCAATGGCTAACGGTCTCCCATACTTGTTTCGGCAGTTAGGCGTAACCGGCACTACTCAAAGTGGGATCCCTCTAACGGTCCAGTACTCCTTCAAGATCGGCGCAGTGGTTTTTCTGCTCGCGGTGTTATGGACGGTGTTTACGACCGGTGAGTATCCGCCCGAAAACATTGAAGAGTTTGAGCGAATGCGACGTCAAACTTACGGGAGCGCCCGGGGTCTCGCAAAGATATTCAAGATCATCGCCGAATTGCTCCGTGAGATTTCAAGCGCTTTTGCCAACATGCCGAAGACAATGAAGCAATTGGCCTTCGTTCAGATTTTTACCTGGCTGGGGCTGTTCTGCATGTGGATGTTCTTCGGGCTGACAACCTCGTACCACGTCTTCGGCGCTCGGAATGCCGCCGATCCGCGCTTTGCCCTGGGACAAGAATGGGGCGGGAACGCCTTCGCCATTTACTCGGTGGTCTGTTTTATTATTGCCTTTCTGCTTCCGAAGCTTGCAGCAGCCACCAGCCGCAAAACTGTTCATGCAATCTCGCTGACTTGTGGTGGTCTGGGTCTCATGTCGGTTTACTTCATTCAGGACCAGTGGGTTTTGCTGATGACAATGGTTGGAGTGGGCATTGCCTGGGCCTCAATTCTCTCGATGCCTTACGCGATCCTTTCCGGCGCGCTGCCGGCGGCACGGATGGGCGTCTACATGGGGATATTTAACTTTTTCATTGTGATCCCTGAGATTTTGGCGTCTCTTTTCTTTGGACGAATTATCCGGGCCTTTTTCGGCGAGAACAGCACGGTCGCCCCCCTTTACATGGTTATCGCGGGAGGCGTGTTCATGTTGATTGCCGCGGCGCTGGTTACAACGGTGACGGATGTGGCAGATCGCAACGTGCCGGAAGAGGCAGTGATCGCAGCAGATCAGCATGAACTGTTGACAGTGCCTGAATCCGTACAGCCGGTACCGAGCACTGGATTGATCGATAAGGATTGAGAGGCAGCGGCGTAGGCTCTGAAACTAAGAGAGTCAAGACGGAAAGGCTGAGCCTTTCCCCACGGAAGGCAGCCAAGCCGCAGATGTGAACATGAAAAACTCTTCAATTACTAAGCTGGCCTTAGCGCCGCTGGTTCTATCCATTCTTGTCCAGGGCGTCAGCGTCGCGGCCCAACAGCCGGCGCGTGATGTCTCAAAGGAGTCCGCGCGCGCTTCCCGCGATTGGGTGCGCGATGGCGTAGTCTATGAAATTTTTCCGCGCGCATTTTCAGCCGAGGGAAATTTCAATGGCATCACGTCGCGTCTCGACAATCTCAAGGACCTGGGCATCGACATTCTTTGGCTGATGCCGATTCATCCCATCGGCCAGGAAAAGAAGAAGGGAAGCATCGGCAGTCCTTACGCCGTGCGCGACTACTACGGGATCAATCCCGACTACGGAACCAGGGAAGACTTCAAGAGACTCATCGCCGAAGCGCATCGTCGTGGCATGAAGGTCATCATCGATATCGTGGCCAACCACACGTCGTGGGACAGTGTGATGATGAAGAGGCCGGATTTTTATGAGCACGACGCGCAGGGGCGCATCACCTATCCACATGATTGGAGCGACGTCGCCGAGCTAAATTACAACAACCCGCAATTACGACGCTACATGACGGATATGTTGAAGTATTGGGTGCGCGAGTTTGACCTCGACGGCTTTCGTTGCGATGTTGCGGAAGAAGTGCCAACCGATTTTTGGGAAAATGCGCGCGCCGAATTGGAGAAAATCAAACCTGACATCGCGATGCTCGCTGAGGGACACAAGGCTGAGTTGCTGCTCAAAGCGTTTGACTTCGACTACTCCTGGCCACTTCACAGTGCGCTGACCAACGTGCTTCAGGGTCGCGCCGGCGCGGTTGATCTGCGTTCGGCGTGGGATCAGGAATTTCGGGAATGGCCCCGTGGTTCTCTGCACTTGCGCTTTTCCGACAATCATGACGAGCGTCGGGCGATTGCGCGCTTCGGCGAACCGGGTGCGCTGGCGGCGTCTGCGTTGATGTTTACCCTCGATGGGGTGCCGTTGCTCTACAACGGTCAGGAAGTTGGCGATACGGCGGAGTCGGGCGCACCGGCCTTGTTTGAGAAGCTGCCGATCTTCTGGCCGATAGCAGAGAGGCGCCCGGAGTTTCCCCGCTTCTACAAACTACTGATGGCCCTGCGCCGCTCGAGCAAGGCGCTCCGGCGCGGCTCGCTTGAATGGTTGGCAAACTCAGACGAGTCAAGGGTGTTGACTTACGTACGGCGGACAACAGGTGAAGAAGTACTGTTGGCGATTAATCTTTCGAACCGTCCGTTTACTGGGTCAGTCAATATCGGCAAGAGCGAAACTTTTGTAGACGTTACTCCGGATGTTGACCCGCCCCTGCCGCCCGATGCTCCGGCGCCTGAACGTTCCGCGAAGAAACGGATAGTAAGCCTGCCAACACTTTCACTTGACGCCTGGGGTTATCGAATCTTTCGACGACAAAATTAGCGGGGGCAAGCCCCCTTCCTGACCCTGAGACTCCCAGCGTGCGCGACTATTCCAACCTTGAATGCCTTTCAACGCAATACCGCCATCAAAGTCAAATCAGCTCACGGTGAGGAGGGGGCTTGCCCCCGCTCATACGGAGCGTTTCAAAAGTAAGTCTATGCCGCTTTCTTGATGGGAAGCTGGCTTTGTTTTGTTCGATATCGCGCCAGTCCAGCTAAGCGCATCGCCCGCGGTATCTCCGGGTTGCGCATGAACCAACTCCAGACATTTCCCGTGCGGGCGTTCTCGGCGCTTAACAAAATTATTCCGGCGTTGATCCCAATCACGTCGCTGTCCACCCACCCGGTGTTAGGATTGAACGCGTCGATGAATCCATACTTCCCATAAATCTTTTGTCCATACTTCTCCCTCATTGTGCGAAGCGCGACTACTGAAAGTTCCGGAGTGAACATCAGTGAGCCACCCGCCGCTGAAGGAACCACGGTGCCGTCGATCTGCGGATCGCGCGGCGGTCCGCCCCAGGCGAGATAACCCTTCGCACTATCGGAAGCAGTGATGCCCCAAACGTTTGGACCGAACGCGGGGAAGTCGTGCGCCAGATTTACACAAAAAGCACGATGGGCAAGACTGGCTTTGACTGAGTTTTCAAAATAGTCAATCCGGTCGCCTTTGGTTTCGCGCCGGCTACGGTAGTCGATCCAGGCGTGTGCATATTGATGCATGAAGAGCGGCACGCCGATGGTGGTGAAATAGGCGTGACCTTCATAGCGATAACGATCGCGCCACAATGCGTACCAGGATGCAGGTGAGATCGGATGCGTCGGCGATCCAATCGCGAGCAAATAGAGGATGGTGTCTTCACTGTAGGTGTCCCAGCGAGGTTTTAGAAATCCGGTCTCCGGTTTCCAGCCGTGCGACAGGAGCACTTGCTGGCCGTTCAGCATCCATTGAAAGTCGACTCGTTCGTAGATCTTCGTGGCCAGTTTTCGTATTTCCGGATCATCGCGGAAATACTGGCGCGCGGTCAGCACACCACCCAACAGCAAAGCGGTATCGATTGACGAAACTTCGCTTTGCCAGCGCCGCTCCCCCGTCTTCGCATCGAGCCAATGATAGAACCAGCCGTGTTCCTGGAAGGCTTTGTTTGCAAAGAACCGGAGGGTGTTACGCGTCCGTTCCTGAGCTTGATTGCGACTGATCCAATTGCGATCGGCGGCGATAGAAAGCGCCGTAAGACTAAATCCGGTCGCGGCTACGCTGGCTACTTTACGATGGTTCTCATCCAGCGGTGATCCATCCATGCGGGCGCGATCGGGCACGAGCCCGGTATCCGGGTCTCCTTCTTCCCAGAAATATTGAAAGGAGCGACGCTCCAGGTCCTCAAGGAATTGTTGGTCACTAAGGCTGAATTTATTAGTAGCCGGGAGCGCTTGAGTAGAAGAGTGGAGAGTCGGGACCAGAGGCCGGGCCACAACAGCCGAAACGACGACTAGCAGGAACAGGACTGTGGTGGCTGAACTTGCGTTCGAGAAGGTGTTTCGTTTGCCTGAGTTCATTTGGTACCGGAACCGGAAGACCGGTGACGTTCGAGTCGTCAGGTACAACCTCCTCGCTTCAGCGAGGCGAAATGTTTATAGCCCGAAGCTTTGCTTGATGGCCTCGCTCTGGAGGAGCGAAACGTTTGTGATCGCTCTCATTGCAGAGCGGGCAAACAAATCACTATTGGCTATAAACATTCGGTTCCTACGGAGCCACGCGAACATAGTCTGCAACATCGACAAGACGTCGGCTTCTTCCAGCCTCATTCAACCGCAAACTTTGTCTCGATGAGCTCTTCTGAGTTTTGACCTACCATCACCTTGAACTCTCCCGGCTCAACCACAAAACGCATTTCGCGGTTCCAGAACCCCAGATGTTCCGGAGTCAGCACAAACTCCAGGTGCTTTTTCTCACCCGGCTGAAGAGTGACACGCTGAAATCCCTTCAGCTCTTTTACCGGGCGGGTCATGCTGGCGACCAGGTCACGAACATATAGTTGGACTACTTCATCACCCGGGCGTTTGCCGACGTTCTCAACATCGACCGTGACGGTCAAGTTGCCAGTGGTTCGAATTCGCTGAGCGCTGAGCTGCAGATTTGTGATCTTAAACTGCGTGTAGCTTAACCCGTAACCGAAAGGGAACTGCGGTGTCCACGGAACATCGAGATACTTCGAGGTATAGCGGTTGTTGGCTTCAGGCGGACGGCCGGTGTTCATGTGATTGTAATAGATGGGAACCTGCCCGACAGTGCGCGGCCACGTCACCGGCAGTTTGCCTCCGGGATTGACGTCACCAAACAAAACGTCAGCGATGGCGTTGCCTGACTCGGTTCCGCCCATCCACGCCTCCAGGATGGCAGGAGCATTTTCGACTACCCATCCTATCGTGAGTGGGCGCCCGTTCATTAGAACGACGACTGTGGGCTTACCCGTGGCTTGTATTTCTTTGACCAAATCCATCTGCCGGCCGGGGAGATCGAGAGAACTCTTCGAAGCGGCTTCACCAACAGACTCGGCCGGTTCACCCACGAAGACGAGGGCAACATCGCTGGCGCGCGCGGCGGCGACTGCTTCGGCGAAGCCGGCCGTCGAGTCGCCTTGAGTTTCACAGCCCTTTGCATAACTGACCTTAGTTTCAGGCGAGACCTTCAGCTTGATGCCGGCCAATGGCGTCACCGTGTCGGGCGGCTTGCCGTCACCACTCCACCAGCCGAGTGGCGCGCGTTTGTCGTCGGCCAAGGGACCGATCACGGCGATGGAGTGAACGGCCTTGCTCAATGGCAGTGTCTCTCGATCGTTCTTCAACAGCACCATCGAACGGCCTGCGATCACGCGCGCGGCCGCACGATTTTCAGAAGTGAGAAGCGCATTGCTTTCGAGGGTTTCAGCTACATACGGATGTTCAAACAGTCCCAGCCTGAACTTGATGCGCAAGATGCGTCGCACCGCTTCATCGATCGTTGCCTGTGTGAGTTGTCGTTCCCGTAGCAGCGAGGGTCCTTGTTGATTGAAGGTCCGGCTCACCATCTCCATGTCCACGCCGGCATTCAGGGCTGCGCGCGCGGCACCTTTGTCGTCGGCAGCCAGTCCGTGATTGATCAACTCTTTGACCGAGGTATAGTCGCTGACAACGAAACCCTCAAACTTCCATTCGCCTCGCAAAACCCTGGTTAGCGTGAACGGGTTAGCTGAGGTGGGCACGCCATTGAGAGCGTTAAAGGCGCTCATCACTGTGCCGACGCCCGCATCGACTGCGGCTTTGAATGGTGGAAAGTAGACCTCTCGCAAAGTGTTCTCGGACATGTCAGTGGTGTTGTAGTCGCGCCCTCCTTCCGCTGCTCCGTAAGCAACCCAATGTTTGGCGCAGGCCAGGATCTTGTTCGGGGCACTGTAATCACTTCCCTGAAACCCGCGAACGCGCGCGCGTGCGAAGGCAGCACCGAGGTATGGATCTTCGCCGGCGCCTTCCGTGATTCGTCCCCAGCGCGGATCGCGCGCGATGTCCAACATTGGTGCAAACGTCCAACGCAGACCGGTTGAGTAAGCTTCCCTCGCCGCGATGCTGGTTGATTGTTCGGCCAAGGCCGGGTCCCAACTGCTGGCCTCACCCAGCGGTATCGGGAAGATGGTGCGGTAACCATGAATCACGTCAAAGCCGAACAGGACCGGGATCTTCAGCCGCGATTCATCCATGGCCACATGTTGCAACTGGTTGGTGTTCCTGGCGCCGCGAACGTTGAGAGTTGATCCCAGCAGGCCCTTGCGTATCAGATCCAGGTGTTCAGGACGGAAAGTCCCGTTGCCTTCGCCATCGAGCTGCTGCAACTGGCCGAGCTTCTCTTCGAGGCTCATCTTTGCCATCAAGGCATCGATTTGCAGTTCGACGTTTTTTGGCCGTTGCGAACGCGAAGGAGATGCGAACCCGAATAAGAAAATGAAGACAACTAATGGGAGAAGTGCCGGACGAAGAGATTTGATTAGGCTCATTCTATTTTTTCCAAAGAGATTGAGTAAACGCCTTCTTTAGTCTTCGCCGCAGAGCGGCGGACTGAATTTAGCCCGGCCTTTCAAGGCCGGGAAAAGGCGTCCTTCTTTTTTGTGGTCGCGTCAGCGACGCCTGAATTGGGATTCAATCGTCGCTAAAACGACGGGCGCAAATTTTGTACTCTCCTCCCGGCCTTGAAAGGCCGGGCTAAACTCATCCGTCGCTCTGCGACAAAGTCAGTTATCAACTTACGGACGCCAGCAAGGTACCGTAGTATATTCTCCCCAGCGTTTGTTCAACCAGTACCTATGAACGCCCGTCTCATGACTCGGAACATTAGCAGCCTGTTACTCTTCGCCGTTTGCAGCTGCACCTTTACTGCGATCGCCGCCATCCAACAACGCGCGCCAGGATCCAAGCCTGCTCAGGTTCAGTCCGAAGAAATCATTGCTCAACTGCGCGAAGCAGCTTCGTTACTCGAAAGCGGCCGGGCTGCTGAAGCTGAACCAATTCTACGCCGCATGCTGATGGCGAGTCCCAATAATTCTGATGCCCACAATCTACTGGGAATCATTTTGGATCAGGCCGGTAAAACTGCTGCAGCCGAACGTGAATTCCGGTCCGCTATTCGACTCAACCCGAGTGGCATATCCGCCTTAGCCAACCTCGGCGTACTATTCGCTCGCACCAATCGTGCTGACGAAGCGATAAAAACTTTTGCAAGCGTGTTGCGGTTGGCTCCAGACCATCCGCAGGCAACTTTGAATCTGGGTTTGCAGTATTCGCAACGCGGCGACGATGCCAAAGCAGTACCACTATTACAAAAGGCGATTGCACTGGGACTCGACAGCTACGACGTCCGTTACCGTCTGGGATTGAGTTTCTATAACCTGGGGCGTTACGACGAAGCGATTCCCAGGCTTGAATCAGCCGCCGCGTTTTCGCCCAGTGCAGCTGAGCCCCACTACTTTCTGGGCCTGATCTACTGGACGCGCCAACAGGATGAAAAGGCCGCCGAATTCTGGGATCGCGCAATCCAGTTGCGCCCAAACTTTCCTGAAGTGAACTTCATGTTAGGTGAAGCTCTCAGGAAGAATCGCCGGAGCGAGCCGGCGATTGAATTTTACCAGGCAGCCCTGAGCCAGGATGCGACCAAGTTTGTCTATTACGCACGGCTTGGCGGCGCTTATTTGCAACTTGGTCAGTTGGATAGGGCGCTCGAAGTTTTTGGTCGCGCTCTGCAACGCTTCCCGCGCCTGCCCGAGGCCCACTATTTTGTCGGCATAGCTGCGCGGGCCAGGGCTGATTATGCTCGCGCGGAATCTGAGTTTCGCGAATCGCTGCGATTACGTCCAAAAAATGTCGATACACTGGCGCAACTGGGATTCATCGTTGGCGAGCGCGATCGCTACGCGGAAGCGGAAGAGTTATTGCGAAGTGCGATAGCGATAAATGACCGGCACTTTTATGCAAACTACGATCTTGGACGCCTGCTCGTAAAGTCAAAACGCTACGAAGACTCGCTCGGGATCCTCCGCCATGCCGCAACTCTCAAACCCAGGAATGCGAGCGTTCACTACCAATTGTTCATTGCCCTTTCACGCTTAAAACGAAAAGAAGAGGCGCAAAAGGAACTGGCAATCTTCAATCAGCTCGACGAAGAGCGCAAAGCTCAATCACGTCAGAACGACGACGCCGAAGTCGAAAACCCTGAACCTGCCTCGCCTCCGCAATAGGCAGCGCGGAAGGCCTTTCTAGCAACGCTTCGGGTTGCATTGTCCTACCAAAGCTAGAAACTCAAACGACCCTGAATCTCAACAACTCGACCCGCGAGTCCGCGCTCAGCTCGCCCGAAGAGTGAGTTCTGCACTTGTGTACTCGGGCTGTTGGAATTGAATGGTTGCAAATTCAAGATATTGAAAACGTTGAAGAAGTTTGCCTTTACTTCGAAGAATTTTCCTTCACCGAAGAGGTCACCCAAACCGAAACGCTTACTGACGGCCATGTCGATGTCAAAGTATCGCGGGCCGCGGAAGGAGTTTCGGCCGATACCAGGCAACTGGAATCCAACCGGCGCCGTGGTGCTGAAAAAGTGCGAGCCACCACCCGGAAAGTTGCTGCCGCTGATAAAGGCATCGTTGGAGCTGTCAGTGCCGGCACCACCAAGGTAAGAAGTCGGCCGCACGGGACAGATACTCGGCCCGCGCGTGCTAATGCATTGTCCAATCACTGGAGTCCAGGGAAATCCTGTATGTGCAGTGGCAATTCCGCTCAACTGCCAACCGCCTAAGATGTTAGCAACTCCATCGTGGCGGTTCCTGAAAATAGGCAACTCCCAAAGACCGGAGGCAACAAAGTGGTGCCGCACGTCAAAGTCTGATGGACCCCTTTCCTGACGCACGTCTAGTGGATAAGTAGGATTGGTGTTAGCGGTTGGTCCGTCGTACGAGACGATGTCGATGCTCTTCGAGAAGCGATAGATCGCATCAAACTGAAAACCACTACCGAAGCGGCGATTCAGCCGCCCGATTAAGGCGTCGTAGCTGGCAGTCGTGTCAGGTGTGGGGAACAGGATGTTCGAGAAGGTGCCTGAGCCCGAGAAGAAAAAGTTTTCGTTGACCAGTCTTATCAACTTCCGACTTCTGCTCCCTTGATAACTAACGTCCGCGACCAGTTTGCCTGGCAGACTGTACTGTCCCTCCAACGAATACACGTAAACATATGGCGTCGGTACCTTGGCCGGCGCTCCCCAGATCTCAACCGATGCTCCCGGCGGCAGAATGGGGATGCCGCTTGCATTGAAGGTCGCTCGCAAAGCCGGATTGATGGGGTAGCTGAAGGGAGAGTTGTTAGAGCCCAGCGCGTAGAGAATCTGACCGTTGTTAAAAGGAGTACTGAAGTCAGAAGCTGATGTGCCGCAGCAGATCGCGTAACGCGCAAAGAACGGCGGATTTCCGCGACTGTTGGCAAATTCAAGAAGCGGAATCCGATTGTAGGCGACAGCGAAACCTCCCCGCAGGACAAACTTGTCCTGGTTGAGCAGTCCATGAAGGTTTTCGCCAAAGTTGGGGCTGTAGGTAAAGCCGACGCGTGGCCCGAAGTTATTCTTATCGCCTGGGTAGAGCGATTTGGCGACTACGATTCTGGCCCCGCTTAACTCCTGTCCGGCTGGACCGAGGATCAGGTTGCTTAATGTTCCATCCTTTTCACTGAGCGGCGAAAAGTATTCCCAGCGCAAGCCCAGATTAATGGTCATGTTGGGCCGCACTTTCCAGTCGTTCTGTGCATAGAGCGCAGTGGTTGAAGCGCGGAACTTGCGCTTTGATTGCGCCGGACCGCCCGTTCGGGGGTCGGCATTGATCTGGTAGAACAACGGTGTGTCGTTGGCAAAGTTGAAGAGGCCGGCGAAAGTGTAGAGCGGTCGCGAGCCACCGGACAGGTCATTATTGTCCTGTTCCCAACGACGCTCACCGCCAAAAGTCCAGGCCTGGTTTCCACGCACCCAAGTGAATTTTTCACTTAACTCGAAAGTATTTTCGGCAAAAATGCCAGGGGTTGTTTCCGCCCAGGGCGCGCCGAAGCGTAAGCGGTCAAAAGGAAGGGTCTCGATCTCGATCCGCGGGATGCCAAAGTTAGTGTCACTGGATGATTTGATCTCATCGAACGCGAAGCGAGTGGCGTTAAATCGCAGCTCGTTTGTCTTGTTGGAAGAGATGACGCGCCCCCAGGTGACCATGCCAAAGAGATTCTGCGGAGCGGTAACGATATCGCCCATGGGCCGGCTGCGGCCGCCGGGGTCGCCACCCAGACCACGAAAACGGGAAATGAACGAGCTGAACGTAAGCGTGTCGTTGCTGGTGACATTGATGTCGATGCGTGGATTAAACTGATTGCCGCGACTGATGGTTGGAACTGAAAGTTGCGCAAACTGGATATCCGGAATGCCGTCTGGACCACCGCCCGAAAGGTCGCCAAAGGAAATGTATTGTCCCTGCGCTCCTGCGATGCGGCCAATGTCGAGACCGCCTGCGAGTTGTACGCAATTGCTTCCGAACCCGCCGAAGGCGCAAGTGGCGGGAATAACGCCGATGATTCGGGGCCGGATGCCTGGAGCGCCCAGGATTCGCGCGGCAATACTATTTGGCCGCGCTGCAATCACCGCCTGCCGAAAGTCCGCCGTTTCTACCCACGCGTTGACCGTATCGGAGTTGCTGCTGCGCAAACCTTCATAGGAAAAGAAAAAGAAAGCTCGATTCCTGCCGTTCCAGGTGGAAGGACCGCCCTCACCAAAACGTGGCAAGACAACCGGTCCGCCGATGCTGCCGCCAAACTGGTTAAGGCGCTGATTCACTCTTATTGGCGCAGCGCCATTGGGACCACCGTATTTATTGAAAGCGTTTAGCCCGGGGCTGTTGTTCTTAAGGAAGAGACTGCCGTGATAGTTGTTGGTTCCATTTTGTGAAACAGTCAACACCTGCGCGCCTGAGTTCCGTCCGTACTCAGCTGAGTAGACGTTTGCAATAACACGCACTTCCTTTACTGATTCCTGATTCGGAGTTATTACCGCGGCGCCGCCATTGGTCAAACTATTGACGCTGGTACCGTCGATCTGGAAGTTGTTGGCAGTGATACGCTGGCCGTTGGCGGATAATTGTGGTTGATTCTCTGTTTGGAAAATCGATCGGGACGAGCCACCTGGTCCAGCGGTGTTGGGCAAGCTGACCGCGCCACCGGTGCCGCCGCGCGCGGCGTCGCCAAATACTCCCGGGGTTAGGCGTGCCAACTCATAAGGGTCTCGTCCAAACTGCGGCAACGCGCGAACTTCCTGCGTCGTTATTGCTTTATCAACGTTCGCGTTCTCAGTCTGTAGAGTCTGTCCCGTTTCCTCGGTCACGGTAACACTCGCGCTGACGTCGCCGGCTTCAAGAGTTACGTCGATACCCTGCGTGGCCTCGGCATTGACTGCTACGTCGTCAAAGACCGCCTGTTTGTAACCGGCTTTCTCAACCGTGAGTTTGTACTTGGACGGCGGCAGGCCGGAAAGCCTGTAGAAGCCTTCGGCGCTGGTTGTGGTCTCCTGAGTTTTTCCCGTCTCCGTGTTAAGCAGCGTTACCTTAGCCTCAGGCACCAGTCCGCCGCCGGAATCGGTCACAGTACCCTGAATACCGGCCTTGAATTGAGCGTTGGCTGATCCCAGGAACATTAACAGGAAAAGCGCGCAAGTTGTGACGCGGACCACGCTGGACATAGTTCGGTTCATTGAATAGGCCCTCCTAAAGGCCAGACAGGGATCTCATTTACTGACATCTATGACTGAAGCCATTGCCGGAACGAATTACCTGGGCGGCATTCGGCAGATTATTCCACTGCGACTACCCAGTGGCTGATTAACGGAAACTTCGAAATACTACGCGGGGGTAGGGGAGTTCGTATGTGCGCCAGCACGCTTATCGTGGGGAATTAATAGCACTAAAAAACCAAAACTTCAATGTGTATTTCCCTGAGAGACTCTGATAAGCTGAGCGCCTCGAATACGTAATTCCGTAGTTCCTGTAACCCACAACCGCTGGTTGGGGTTCAGGGCGAATCGATGCTGGCCCGGACGCCGCTGCAATGATTGTGTCATTGCGTCTGAAACACGGACGCCGAATGGTTTCAATTATTTCCGTGATCTTTAGTTCAAACCGCTAGAAGGGAAAGATAACCCATGCAACGAAGAACACTGCTGCTTTGCCTGCTTGTGCTTGGCCTAATCGCCGGCGCGTGCGTCTCCGGCACGCAACAAACAAATAACGGCCCGCGGAAAAAGAAGGGACCCAATGAGCAGATCAAAATTGGTTTTTCGATGGACACGTTGAAGGAGGAGCGCTGGCAGCGGGACAAAGACCTGGTTGAGAAGCGGGCTAAGGAAGTCGGCGCCGAAGTGAACGTGCAGGTGGCCAACAGCAGCGACAGTGAACAGATCAAGCAGGCTGAGAACATGCTGACGCAAGGTATCGATGTGCTTATCGTGGCCCCACACAACGGCGAGATAGCGGCTTCCATCGTTGAGGCGGCACACAAGCAGGGTGTGCCCGTTATTTCCTATGATCGCCTTATCAAGAATTCGGACGTCGACTTATACATCTCGCATCAGGTGGTGAAGATGGGTGAGATGCAAGCGCAGTATTTGCTCGACCACGTGGGGAAGAAGCCGGCAAACTTTGTTATGGTGGGCGGCTCGCCGACTGATAACAACGCTTTGTTGTTGCATAAGGGACAGATGAATGTGTTGCAACCGGCCGTGGATCGGGGCGACGTAAAAATTGTTGCCGATCAATACGCGAAAGAGTGGCAGGCAAGCGAAGCTCTCAACATCGTTGAGAATGCTCTGACGCGGACCAACAATCAGGTTGATGCAGTGGTAGCTTCAAATGACGGCACGGCGCGCGGAGCAGTGCAGGCGCTCGAAGGCCAACACCTGGCCGGCAAAGTTTTGGTTTCCGGGCAGGATGCGGATCTCGCCTCACTGAAACTCATCGTTGAAGGTAAACAGACGATGACGATATATAAGCCGATCCAGCCACTTGCCTATGGGGCGGTGGACGCGGCCGTAAAGCTGGCGCGTGGCGAAAGCCTCTCGACGACAGAGACCATCGACAATGGCTTTAAGCAGGTGCCGGCAATCCTGCTTGAACCGGCTGCCGTCGATAGAAATAACCTGACCAGCACCATAGTGAAAGACGGCTACCACACGTTGGCGGAAATTTGCGCGGGCCTGCCGCCGGAGAAGTGCCCCAAGGAGTAGCAGGGTGAGTGGTTGGTTAGACAGCAAGCAAAAAGAAATTTTCCATTTGTCATTTGACATTTCTCATTTGTCATTTAATGAGAATGGTGAGTAGGTGGCTTCGTGATTTCGCTTGGTTTAAAGCGTCGACTCACGCCCTAAATGACAAATGAAAAATGTCAAATGACAAATGGAAAATCTTCCTGAGAAATATTAGCTAAGAAGTCCTGGCAAAAAACGAATGCCCCCAGACTACCCATTCCTGGAAATGCGCAACATCACCAAGACCTTCCCGGGTGTTCGCGCGCTTGATGGCGTCAGTCTGGATCTGCAAAAGGGTGAGGTGCACGCGCTGGTCGGGGAAAACGGCGCTGGTAAGTCTACCTTGATGAAAATCCTCGGCGGCGTCTATCCACACCCGCAGTATGGCGGCGAGATCTTCATCGAAGGCAGCCCGCAGCAGTTCAGCGGAGTTCGCGATGCTGAAAAGGCGGGCATTGCGGTTATCTATCAGGAACTCTCTCTCGTCAGGGAGATGACCGTCGGTGAAAACATTTTCCTCGGACGCGAGCCTCGCAAGTTTGGTGTCATTCGTTGGGAAGATCTCTATCGTCGCGCGAGTGAGTTGCTCGCCGATCTGCATTTGTCGATCGACCCGCACACACTGATTCGCAACCTTGGTATTGGCCAACAACAGTTGGTGGAAATCGCGAAGGCACTCTCACATGACGCCCGAATCCTTGTGCTTGATGAACCAACTGCGGCGCTAAACGATGGCGAGGTAGAGACGCTGTTTGTCATTCTCAACAAACTACGGGCGCGCGGCGTCGGGATGATCTACATTTCACACAAGCTGAATGAAGTGTTTCGGATTAGCGATCGCATCACGGTCCTGCGCGATGGCAAAACCGTTGGCACAAATGCCACCTCGGCCTGGACCGAGTCACAGATTATCGCGCGCATGGTTGGGCGTGAAGTGGGCGACATCTTTCCCGTCATCGATCACGCCCAAGGCGAAACTATCTTTGAAGTGGCAAATTTTTCAGTGACTGATCCAGCCGTGGCCGGCAAGAAACTTGTGGATAACGTTAGTTTCTCGGTTAAGCGTGGGGAAGTGTTGGGGATTGCGGGCTTGATGGGCGCCGGCCGCAGTGACCTGCTGATGGGCATCTTCGGCGCCCACCCCGGCCGGGTCTCCGGTGAGCTTAAACTCGAGGGCCGGCGGATCGTTATCAGCAGTCCTGCTGATGCAATTAAACAGGGCATAGGTTTTGTCACCGAGGATCGGAAGCGATTTGGCCTCGTCCTCGATCAAACAATTCTCAACAACATGACCCTCGCCGGGTTGCGTCGCATCTCGGGGCGCTTTCTTACCAGCGTCGACGCCGAGTCAGCTGCCGGCGAACGCTCGATGAAGGAACTTCGCGTCAAGGCCAACTCGGTCTTTACTATTGCCGGCACACTCTCCGGAGGCAATCAGCAAAAAGTTGTGTTGGCAAAGTGGTTGTTGACGAACCCGCGGGTGTTGTTTCTTGACGAACCGACTCGCGGCATTGATGTCGGTGCGAAGCAGGAAATCTATGCACAGATCAACAAGCTCGCGAAAAGCGGACTTGCCATCGTGCTGGTGTCCTCGGAATTACCGGAAGTCCTGGGAATGTCGGACCGTATCCTTGTGCTGCATGAAGGACGCATAACCGGTGAATTCGGCCGGGCCGCCGCTACCCCCGAGAAGGTCATGGCCTGTGCTACCGGTCGTGCGCAGCAGGCGGCTTGAAAAAGTTCAAGCGGGTGTCTATCTGCTAAGGGTAGCCAACACGAAATGTCGTTAGAGTCATTTTGTGTGGCTTCGTGGATCACACTTCTTGTTTGCGGAAAGGGCCGCCTTGTGGATGCTTATGAATAAGCCTGCAGATACAATCGGAACTGAAAAGCCACCCGCTCTTTCCGAGCCTGCGCCGTTGCCGGATGAAGAGATAACGCCGGTCACCAGTATCGGAAAATTCAAGATTCCGACGGAGGTTCTCCGCGCTTACACGATGGTGTTTGCGCTGGTGGCTATCTGGATCTATTTCCACTTCTCAACCAGTCGCATCTTCCTCGATCCGCGAAACTTCTCCAACTTGATGCGACAGACGTCTGTCACCGGAGTGTTGGCGGTGGGAATGCTGATGGTCATCATCACGGCCCAGATCGATCTCTCCGTTGGTTCGTTGGTGGGTCTTGCCGGTGGCATCGCCGCGATTGCGCAAGGTTGGTATGGTTATGGGTTGGTACCTTCGTTAGCGGCCGGCGTCGCCGTGGCGATTGCGATCGGCGCTCTGCAAGGTTCCCTGACGGCTTACCTGAACATCCCCGCGTTCATTGTTACCCTGGGAGGGTTGCTCGCCTGGCGTGGCGTCATCCTCGGGTTAAGTAAAGGAGAAACAATCCCGCTCCGGCTGCAGAGTTTTAAGGCTATCGGACAAAACTATGTCGACCGGCGGGCGGGCTGGATACTGGCGGCGCTAGCGATAGCCGCGGTGGTATGGATGATGATCGCCCGCAATCGCGCCCGGCGCCGGCATGGCCTCGCAGTGCCTTCCTTAGGCTCGACAGTTATTCGCATCGCGCTTCCCACCGCAGTCATCCTTTGGTTCATTTACACGATGAACACTTACGAGGGCGTGCCGATACCAGTAATCATTTTGATCGCGATCGCTTTAGGCGGAGCGTTTTTGACTCAGAACACAACCTTCGGTCGTTATCTTTATGCTATTGGCGGCAACCCAGACGCGGCTCGACTTTCCGGCATAAACATCCGTAAGCACATTCTGGCAGTGTTCTGCATCATGGGCGCGCTCGCGGGCGTGGCGTCAATCATCTACACCGCGCGGGTCGGCAGCGCTTCGCCTGACGCCGGACAACTGCTCGAGCTGGACGCTATTGCGGCTTGCGTAATTGGCGGCACCAGTTTAATGGGCGGGCGGGGAACTGTCTTCGGCGCCATACTCGGCGCGCTGATCATGGCGAGTCTCGATAACGGCATGTCGTTGATGCGAGTCGAGCCTTACTCGCAAATGATTATTAAGGGTGCGATCCTCGTTGCCGCCGTTGGGTTGGACATGGCCGGGCGCAAACGCGGCTAGGAGATGCGACCGGATCATTCAGTTCGTTAGGAACTAATTAATCTGTAAGGTAGTCGCTGGTCCTGTCTCCGGTCTTGTGGCGCGATTTTCTGTTCCGACTTCAATAAAGCAAAGATGCTTCGACTAATCGTCATCTCGACAATCTTGCTTTTCTCCTGCTCAGGTTTGTTTGCACAGGCAACTAACGTGCTCGCTCCGGGCGCGCCCGGCAACGATGCGCATTGGCCGAGCGCCGCGAAGAATGGATTCGGAACCTCAAACACTTTAGCTTCGAAGGTTTGGTTTACGCTGAACAACGGAGTGATGTCCGAGGTCTACTATCCGAGACTCGATGTGCCTAATGTTCAGATGCTGCAGTTGTTAATAGTCGGTGGCAAAGTAGAAACTGAAAGCGATGACATGAGTCATCGCGTCGAGGTGGGTGATCCCCGGGCACTGTCGTTCCAACAGATCAATACCGCGAAAAGTGGGAATTACACGATCAAGAAGACTTATGTTACCGATCCGCAGCGCAGCAGCGTCTTGATTGAGATCGAGTATTCCAGCAGAACTGCGAACAACGTTTACGTCTACTATGATCCCTCGCTGAAGAATAGCGGCATGCACGACTCCGCCTGGACCGAAGGCGATGCGCTGTTGAGTCGCGACGCTGATACTGCCTCGGCTTTGATTTCCAGTTCTGGATTTGCTTACCCGGACCAGTTCTCCAGAAATGTTCCAGGATTTGATCGAGCAACGAAGCGGGAGGTTTCCAATGGCTATCTTGGCACTAGTGACGGTCTTACCGAGTTGAAAAGGAATTGGAATCGTTCGGGGTTCACTTCTTATCAGCGCGCCGTCAACGGCAACGTTGTACAGGTTGCGGCGTTGAAAGGCCTGCAGGGTTCTCCGGGTGTTGCGTCACGGCGACTGACGCTGGCGCTGGCGTTTGGGAAAACGCCGCGAGAGGCGCTCGCCAATGCGCGTGCTTCACTGGCGAGGGGATTCGCGCGAGTTCGTCGAGAATACGAGGCCGGCTGGCACGCATACCTCAAACCGCTGCAAACGGTCGACTCAAAATATCAGCAGCAGTTCCAGATGGCGGCGATGACGTTAAAAGGCCTCGAGGACAAAACCTATCGCGGTGCAATGATCGCTTCGCCCTCCATTCCCTGGGGCGGTGGGCCAAACGCAAACGAACCGACGATTAGTGGTTATCACGCGGTCTGGGCGCGCGATCTCTACCAGGTCGCTACCGCGTTTCTGGCGCTGGGCGATCGCGCCAGTGCCAATCGCGCCCTCGATTATCTCTTCAACCTACAACAAAAAACGGACGGCAGTTTTCCGCAGAATTCCTGGGTCGATGGTCGCCCCATCGGCGGCGGCTTGCAGTTGGATCAAGTGGGTTTTCCCCTCGTGCTCGCCTATCAGTTGAAACGAACCGACAGGACGACCTGGCTGACACATATCAAGCCGGCGGCGGATTTCATTCTTAGCAAAGGTCCCGCCACAGAACAGGAGCGTTGGGAAGAGAAGAGCGGTTATTCACCCGCCACAATTGCTGCGGAGATTGCCGGTTTAGTTTGCGCGGCAAAAATCGCATCAATCAATGGTGACGAACCAAACGCAAAGCGTTATCTGAAAGTAGCGGACCAGTGGACGCAGGACGTCGAACGATGGACAGCAACTAAAGGCCGTCGGCGCGACGGACACTATTATCTGCGCATTTCCGCGAACGATGATCCGGACGATGGAGCCAAGCTCGAAATTAACAGCAGCAACCGTCTCGTGGATGAACGCGCTATTCTTGACGCGGGCTTCCTTGAATTAGTGCGGCTCGGGATAAAAGATGCGAACGATCCATTGGTTAGGTTGTCGCTCGCTCTGGTCGATCAGTTAATCAAAGTGGAAACTCCCGGTGGTTCCGGTTGGTATCGTTACAATCACGACGCCTATGGCGAGCGACCAGATGGCGGCAATTATGACGGCCGTAACGGCGTGGGACGCCTCTGGACTCTGCTCTCCGGCGAACGCGGCGAGTACGAGATCGCGCGCGGTGACCTGACCAGCGCCAGTAAGCACCTCGACGCGATGATGGCTTTTGCAAACGAGGGAATGATGATTCCGGAGCAAGTGTGGGATCGTAAGGAAAGTCCGCGGCCGGAGCTTCGCTTCGGCGAAGGCACTGGCTCGGCGACGCCGCTGGCCTGGTCTATGGCGCAGTTTATCCGTCTCGCAATCAACCTCAAACAGGGACATAATACGGAGACTCCAAACGCAACCACAGCACGATACGGAAAGGTTCAAACAAGCAATTGACCGTTGACGGAATAAAAACGTCTGAGTTGGTTTTCGCCGCGGATCTCGGTGGTACTCATCTTCGGGTAGCTACCATCGACCGCAACGGCAAGCTCTACTGCCGGCGGATACAGCCTACGCCGCAAGCAGAGAAGCCGAACGAGATCGTGCACGCGCTGATCGAGGCCGCTCATTCATTTCAGCCTACGCCACCGAAACAGGGTGGTGGAATTACTGCCGTGTCGGTAGTTGTACCGGGAACTGTGAACGTCGCCGAGGGCGTGGTTGTGAAAGCTCCGAATGTGCCTTGTCTTGACGGGTTTCGTTTGGCGGCTGCGTTGGAGAGTGAACTCGAGTGGCCGGTTATTCTGGAGAATGACGCGAATGCCGCGGCGATCGGTGAGTTGTGGCAAGGCGCTGGACAAGGGTATCGCACACTGATCTGTGTGACGCTGGGCACCGGTGTCGGTGGCGGAATAATTCTTGACGGAAAACTGTGGCGCGGCGTTGATGGCTCGGCGGCGGAGATCGGGCACATCGGCGTGGATCCGTTCGGAGGAGTTCCCTGTACTTGTGGCAGCCGCGGATGTCTCGAAGTTTATGCGTCGGCTACCGCCATTGTGCGGATGACCCGCGAGGCAAGACCTCGTTATCCCAATTCAATGCTGCATAACACTGAAGATCTAACATCGGAAAAAATTTATCAGGCGGGCATGGAAGGCGATGAACTGGCGATTGAAGTTTTCCGCCGCATGGGAGTCTATTTGGGAATCGGTCTCGCCAGTCTAATCAATGTTCTTAATCCTGAAATCGTGGTCATTGGCGGCGGGCTATCAAATGGTTGGGATCTGTTTGAGAAGCATATGCATCAGCAGGTTATTGAACGTGCGTTTCCGATTCCAGCACGACGCGTCAAGATCGTGCGCGCGCTATGTGGCGACGACGCCGGCTTGCTTGGCGCGGCGCGCCTGGCATTTAAGGACTAGCTTGAGGAGCGCCTGGAGCGTAGCCACCGGCGTGCGATGGCGGGGGAAAGCCACTCTTCCTGACCTGGAGCTGAACAAAATGAGTAATAACTTTAATGCTTGAAAGTCTTTCAGTGAGCGAATAAAGAATTCAACTAAGAGAAAGTCTCATGGTTGCGAAGGCGGGCTTGCCCGCCCTTCCGCACTCATCAACACTATATGAAACGCTGCACCGCAATCGCTTTTTGTCTTCTGGGTCTTGTTCCTGTCTGCTTCGCGCAGGACATAACCAGGCTCGAGAAGATTGGCTCGATCGCTAATTTCACTAAGTTTGAAAAATCTGTTGTTTTCAACTGTAAGGACAACTCGCAAGTCCAGCTAACAATTCTCAGCCCCGATCTCGTGCGCGTTCGCGCGTCCTTCGGCAAAACAATCCCGGCGAAGGATCATTCATGGGCAATAGCAAAAACCGAATGGGCGACGCCGCGCTGGAGTCTGTCTGAAACAAGCGATGCCGTTCTGATAACCACTGACGAACTGGAGGTGCTGGTTCGTCGCTCACCTTTGCTTATCGAGTTTCGCAATGCAAAGACCCACGCAGTTATCAATGCTGATCAGCAACCAATGGCCTACGACGCCAAGGGACTGCTGAAAGATATGTTGTTTGATTCGCGTGGGACTTTCGTAGCTGCGGCGAAGAACCTTGGTTTCGACGAACACTTCTATGGGTTGGGAGAAAAAGCCGCCCGTCTCGACAAGCGTCGCAGTTCATTTGTGAACTGGAATTCCGACACGCCGGGTTATCTCGAAGGCAGAGATCCAATCTATCAAACCATACCGTTTTACACTGGACTGCAAAACGGCAACGCCTACGGCATCTTTTTCGATAACAGCTATCGCAGCTATTTCGACTTCGGGAAATCGTCGCAACAGCGTGTTTGGTTTGGCGCCGAGGGCGGCGAGTTGAACTATTACTTTTTCTACGGACCTTCGCTAAAAAAGATTTTGAGCCGCTACGCTGACCTCACCGGGCACATGCCGATGCCTCCACTGTGGGCGCTGGGGAATCAACAGAGTCGCTGGGGCTATTATCCTGACACTATGGTTGAGCAGGTTGTGAGCGAGTATCGCAAACGCGATCTGCCACTCGATGTGCTTCATCTCGATATTGACTACATGCAGGGTTACCGCGTGTTCACCTGGGATCGAAATCGTTTCCCTGACCCAAAGGCGCTTAGTGAAAAACTCGCGAGACAGGGTGTCAAACTCATTACAATTGTCGATCCGGGAGTCAAACATCAGCTGGTAGCCAAAAGCACTGCTCAGATTACCTCGATTACGCCGGAACTTGAGCGACAGGATCCGCGCTATTACGTTTTTGACCAGGGACTACTGAATAACTATTTTCAAAAGCGCGAGAATGGCGACCTCTTCATTCCGAAGGTCTGGCCCGGAGAGAGTGTTTTCGTCGACTACACGCTGCCGGCGGCGCGCGAGTGGTGGGGAGGCTTGCATCGCGCCTATACGGACAACGGCGTAGCTGGTATTTGGAACGATATGAACGAGCCGTCCGACTTTGTCGATCAAACCGGCAAGAACCAACTGGATGTCGTCAGCTACGACGAAGGCGAGAAGTCTACGCACGCGAAGAATCGCAATGTGTTTGCGCTGCTAATGGCCCGCGCCACCTACGAGGGACTGGAACGTTTACGACCAAACCAGCGTCCCTACGTGATCACGCGCGCGGCCTATGCCGGCATTCAAAGATATTCGACCATGTGGACGGGCGATAGCAACAGCACCTGGGACGCGCTGGCCATGAACATACCGATGTTTACCTCGTTAGGGCTTTCCGGTGAACCCTTTATCGGCAGCGATGTTGGCGGTTTCATGGGTCGCGGCAGCGGCGAGCTGCTGACGCGCGCATATCAGGTGAGTTTCCTGGCGCCGTTTTGCCGCAACCATAAAGTGATCGATGGGTACGATCAGGAGCCGTGGCGTTTCGGGAAATACTACGAGGACATAATTCGTAGATACTTGAAGCTGCGCTATCAGTTGCTGCCCTTTCTTTACACCACTATGGAAGAGGCGCACCAGACCGGAACGCCGCTGTTTCGCCCCTTGGTGCTCAACTATCAGGACGATCCCAACACCTACAATCTCGACGACGAGTTCATGGTTGGCAACGATTTGCTCGTAGCGCCAGTGGTTAAACCCGATGTGACCCGGCGCTTGGTTTATCTGCCTAAAGGAACGTGGTACGACTTCTGGACCAACAAGAAGTATGAAGGCGGCACTATGTTCACTGCCGACGCGCCGCTGGAAACCGTGCCGATGTTTGTGCGCGCCGGAGCGATTATCCCGATGGGTCCTGAGATGAACTACACTGGTGAGAAGCCGCAGGATCCAATCACCTTCAACATTTACTTGGACGATCAGGGTTCGGCTTCAATGACGTTGTATGAAGATGATGGCGTTAGTCCGGCATATAAAGATGTAGGATTTCGCCGGACAATGGTAAGCGTGAAGCGGGTGGGCCTTGGCTATGCTGTAACCGTCGCTGCGCCGCAAGGCAGCTATAACCCCGGTAGCAGAAAATTTTCTTTCGTCGTGAAGTCAACCGGCCGCACTCCTCGCGTGGCTACAGCCAACGATAGCGGAAGCGAGCAGACTATCAGGATTAACTGATATCAACCGCGTGTAAGCTTTTCGTCTTGCCCGGCTTTTGCTGCTCACGCGCAACTCGCAGAAAAGCGCGTGCAGCGTGCGACAAGGTTGCACCCTTCCGATAGACCAGGTACAGCTTTCGTTCAAACTTCATTTCGCGCACCGCGAGCGCGGCCACCTGACCACGAGCAATTTCGGCTTGAGCGGTTAAGCGCGGAACCAACGCCACGCCCATCCCTCCTTCAACGAACCGCTTGATCGCTTCAAGCGTCGGCATCTCCAGCGAAATGTTCAGCGGGGTCCGATACTTTTCGAAAGTACGCACCACGCGTTCTCGATAAGGAGAGGGAACGTTATGCGCCACAAACGACTCAGCACCCAACTCACGTACTGAAACAACCTTCCTGGCGGCCAGTGGATGATCCGGTGGAACGATTAACGCCAGCTCATCCGTCAAAACCGCCACGGCGGTGATCGCCGCGTCGTTCGGTTTGAAGGAAACTATACCGATCTCCGTTTCTCGCGCGAGTATTTCCGACGAGATACGACTCGCCAGACTTCGCTTTACTTCGATCTTGATATGCGGATGCCGGGCGCGAAATACGGGCAGCAGCGGCAGTAGATACATTACCGTGTATTCGTTGGCGGTCAGGCTCAGCTTGCCGCGATGTAGGCCTTTCAATTCTTTGATTGCCGCGTGGGCGCCGTGACGCAGATTTATCATCTGTTGCGCCAGTCCGAAGAGAACGCGACCGGCGGCAGTCATGGTCCCGTCCTTCGACGAGCGATCGAAAAGGGGTTCGCCGATTTCAGTCTCGAGCCTGCGAATAGCCTGGCTAATAGCCGGCTGCGTGCGGTGAAGCCTTTCTGCCGCGCGAGAAAAACTCTTTTCCTGTGCTACCGCTATCAGCACCTCAAGCTGGTTAATATCCATCAGGCACCTCCGCTGGCGAGCAGCCGCTGCCGGGGGTCTTCAAATCCGAGTTAGCGACTATTCCACAGGCTTATCGATCTCAATGGTCGCGCTTATGATATCACAAGAGATTATGATGCCATAGATATTATAACTTTGACTATTCCGGGCCCGCCCCCTAAGATCAAGTCTTTTATTGCGGAAGGAGACCCCGAGATGGCTGGAGCAAGAATAGCGGTTTTTGATACCACCCTGCGTGACGGCGAGCAATCCCCCGGCTGCTCCATGAATCTGGCTGAAAAAGTGCGCATGGCACAACAGTTGGAGACTCTCGGGGTCGACGTTATCGAGGCGGGCTTTCCCATTGCCTCAGATGGCGACTTTGCCGCGGTAAGGGCGGTGGCGGCGGAATGCCGGAAGGTGACCGTGGCGGCACTGTGCCGCACTTCGGCGCCAGACGTCCTGCGAGCGGCCGAGGCATTAAAACATGCGGCCCATCCGCGCATTCATACATTTGTGGCTACGTCCGATCTGCACCTTGAATACAAGCTGAAGAAAAGCCGTTCAGAAGTAATCGAGATGACGCGCCAGGCCGTGGCACTCGCGCGCGAGTGTGCTGAGGAAGTTGAATTCTCAGCTGAGGATGCAACCCGCAGCGATGTTGATTATTTGTGCGATGTTTTTGCTACCGCAGTGTACGCCGGCGCCACCATCATCAATGTTCCAGACACCGTTGGCTATACGATGCCGACAGAGTTTGCAAAGCTGGTGCGCAGGGTGCGCGAGCAGGTCGTAGGAGATCGGAACGACATCACGATCAGCGTGCACTGTCATGACGACCTTGGCCTGGGAGTCGCGAATACTCTGGCCGCTATTGAAGCCGGAGCGCGGCAGGTTGAATGTACGATCAATGGCATTGGCGAACGCGCCGGCAATGCATCCCTCGAAGAAATTGTGATGGCAATGAAGGTACGTGCCGATCATTTGCCTTTTGATACTGCTGTTCAGACTCAGCAACTCTATCCAACGAGTCAACTGCTTTCGTCGATTATTGGCTGTGCGGTGCAGCCGAATAAGGCGATTGTCGGCCGCAACGCCTTTGCACACGAGGCTGGAATTCATCAGCACGGGGTGATCAGTAATCCACTCTGCTACGAGATCATGACGCCCGAGTCGGTTGGTGTTCCTACGAACAATCTTGTTTTGGGCAAGCACTCCGGACGGCACGCGCTTGCTTTGCGTTTTGAGGACCTGGGCTATTCCATGCAGCCCGATGAGTTGGAAGCAATCTATCAGCGCTTTACCACGCTCGCGGATCGCAAGAAGCGAATTTACGATCAGGACTTGATTGCTCTGTTGCAAACCGTACCAGCCGCCAGCGACAGAATCGCGACTGAAGGAACGACGGCAACCAGCTGGGTACGAGCGTCGTCGGCTGCTTGAGAAGATACGAAACACTATCGGAGTCCAACAGGCACGCATGCCTCTCTCTACTGACGAATGAAACTGAAGATCACAATACTTGAAGGCGATGGAGTGGGTCCTGAAGTTACGCGCGAGGCGGTTCGGGTCCTGCGTTCAGTTGCCGCACTTCACGGCCACGAGTTCACCTTTGATCAGCAACTGATTGGAGGTGACGCAATCAGGCAGACCGGGTCGCCGTTGCCGACCGCCACTCTGGAAAGGTGTTTGGCCGGCGACGCGGTGCTGCTTGGCGCTGTAGGCTCACCTGAATTCGATTCGCTGAAGCCGATTGAGCGACCAGAGGCGGGACTGCTCCTGCTCCGGCGCGCCCTGGGAGGGTATGCGAATTTGCGCCCGGCGATCTCTTACGATGCAATCGCAGCAGCGTCTCCCCTCCGTCCGGAGATCGCGGCCGGCGCAAATATTTTGATAGTTCGAGAACTGTTGGGTGGTCTTTATTTTGGTGAACCGCGCGGCACGACGGGTGAAAACGGCAACTCCGTCGCGGTGAATACCATGACTTATTCGGTCGCTGAGATCGAAAGGGTCGCCCATGTAGCTTTCGCAGCGGCAATGAAGCGAAAACGGAAAGTTACTTCAGTTGACAAGGCAAATGTGCTGGAGACATCGCAACTCTGGCGTCAGACGGTCGCGCGTGTAGCGCTGGAGTATCCGGAGGTTGCCCTTGATCACCTGTACGTTGATGCCTGTGCGATGCATTTAATCACTAACCCGCGGCGGTTTGATGTCCTGCTGACAGAAAACCTTTTCGGCGATATTCTTTCGGATGAGGCGGCGGTAATCACCGGATCTTTGGGTATGCTGGGATCGGCAACCATCGGCGGAGAGGTTGGGCTTTACGAGCCCGTGCATGGTTCGGCGCCAGACATTGCCGGCCGCGGCATTGCCAATCCTTTTGGCGCGATAGCGTCAGCGGCGATGTTGTTGCGCTACAGCGCCAGGCTCGATCGCGAAGCAGATGACATTGAAGAAGCGATTCAATTCGTACTCAACGATGGCTATCGCACGCGTGACATAGCCTCAGCTGGAGTGGGATATGTCGCGACTACGTCCGAAATTGGTGAACGCGTAGCCGAGACGGTGGCGGAGATTGCCGATGTTCGGCACGCGTATCATGCGGTGTGAAAACGGTCTTTGGACTTTGGACTTTGGCTTTAGAACTTAGTACTTTGAACTTGGTACTTTGAACTTGGTACTTTGAACTTAGTACTTTGAACTTAGCACTTTGAACTTTGTACTTTGAAACGTTGAATTTGCCGACGAGTCTTCGACGATTTCAAGCAAATCAAAGCACAAAGGACAAAGCACAAAGCACAAACCACAAAGCGCAAAGTACAAAGTTCTAAGCATTAAAGTTTCCATCCATGTCGGGTACATTATTTGAAAAACTCTGGGACGCTCACGTAGTACGCCAGCCTCAAGACCAGCCCACTCTCCTTTACATCGATCTACATCTTGTCCACGAAGTTACTTCCCCGCAGGCGTTTGAGGGACTACGGGTTGCGAATCGTCGCGTGCGCCGGCCCGATCTGACCGTTGCGACCGCCGACCACAATGTGCCTACCACGGACCGTAGTCTACCCATTGCCGATCCGATCGGTGCTAAACAGATAGATACACTTCGTCAGAACTGCGGCGACTTTGGCGTCCAATTATTTGATATTGATTCACCCGAGCAGGGAATAGTGCACGTGATCGGTCCCGAATTGGGTCTTACGCAGCCGGGCCTGACGATTGTTTGCGGCGACAGCCATACCAGCACGCACGGCGCCTTCGGCACTTTGTCGTTTGGTATCGGCACCAGCGAAGTTGAACACGTACTGGCCACGCAATGTTTGCCGCAAAACAAACCGCTTACGATGTTGGTGGAAGTTAGCGGAGAGTTGCCGCAAGGCGTTACTGCCAAGGATCTCGCTCTGGGAATCATAGGACAAATAGGCACCGCCGGTGGGACCGGTCACGTAATCGAATATGCCGGCGACGCAGTGCGCAAGCTTTCCATGGAAGGGCGCATGACGCTCTGCAATATGAGTATAGAGGCCGGCGCGCGTGCCGGAATGATCGCGCCTGACGAAACAACCTTCGCCTACTTACAGGGCCGCCGATTCGCGCCAAAGGGGGAGGCCTGGACCGAAGCCCTGGCTTACTGGCAGACGCTGAGCAGCGACAGCGACGCCAATTTCGATCGCACTATTCGAATCGATGCGACGACGCTTGAGCCACATGTTACCTGGGGCACAAGCCCTGGCATGGTTGTTCCAGTCACCGGTTGCGTTCCCGATCCGGCGGCGTCTGTAAATGATGCTGACCGCCGTGCGTCCGAACGGGCGCTCGAGTACATGGCCCTGACACCACTCACCAAAATTCAGGATATTCCGATCGATCGCGTTTTTATCGGCTCTTGCACCAACGCGCGTATTGAAGATTTAAGAGCAGCGGCTCGAGTAGTAAAGGGATACCAGACCAGCAGTTCAGTGAGCGCAATGGTTGTTCCGGGCTCACAGGCAGTGAAACGGGCCGCCGAAGCTGAGGGTCTGGATCGCATTTTTCGCGACTCCGGTTTCGAATGGCGCGAAGCCGGTTGCTCAATGTGCCTGGGCATGAACGCAGATATCCTACAACCGGGAGAGCGCTGCGCTTCAACCAGCAATCGCAACTTTGAAGGGCGGCAAGGGCGCGGTGGTCGCACTCATTTGGTGAGTCCGATGATGGCAGCGGCGGCCGCGATAACCGGACATTTCACCGACGTAAGAGAGTGGGAGTTTAAGTAGCACGCATCATGAAACCGTTTCGCACACATACGGGCAGGCTTGTTCCGCTGGATCGGGCTAACATCGACACCGATCAGATTATTCCCAAACAATTCCTCAAGCGAATTGAGCGCACCGGCTTTGGCGAATTCCTGTTTTACGACTGGCGTTTTGAACCTGGCGGCGAACTTAACTTGTCATTTGGTTTGAACCAACCGCGTTATCGTGGGGCTTCGATTCTGGTGACCGGTAAGAACTTCGGTTGTGGTTCCTCGCGCGAGCATGCGCCCTGGGCGCTCGCCGACTTTGGTTTTCGCGCGATTATCGCGCCTTCATTCGCCGACATCTTCGCCAATAATTGTATGAAGAACGGTTTACTACCGGTGACGCTTCCCGAAGAGCTGGTAACAACAATCATTGAGCAGGCGCGTGCAAAAGAAACTTATGAATTGACCGTTGATCTCGAAACACGAACTGTCACTGATGGCAGAGGTCTGTCGGCGGCGTTTGTTATTGATGATTTCCAACGACACTGCTTAATGGAAGGTCTTGATGACATCGGCCTCACCATGCTGCATGAATCCGACATCGCGGCCTATGAAGCAAAGCGAGCCGGCCGAAGTTTTTGAACCCAGGCTTTTAGCCTCGCAGCAAGAGACGGCTCAGGCAGTGACAAGTCTCTCTTCCGCCTTTTCCTTACGACTCTCCGCCAACTCACCCATTACGCGGCAGTGGCAGTCGGGACAGATACCGTGACTGAATTCGACGTCGGTGTGATCCGAAATATAGCCTTCAACTCTTTGCCAGTAGTTCTGATCGTTACGAATCTTTTTGCAATAAGAACAGATGGGCAACATACCTTGTAGTTGCTTCACCTGTGATAGCGCCACCTCCAGTTCCTTCACGCGTTCAGCCAGATTCCTCTGCAGCTCCAGCATTTGCGCGCCGACTGCGACCCTGGCTTTCAGTTCGTCTCGATGAAAAGGCTTGCTGAGATAATCGTTTGCTCCCGCCTGAATACCGTTCACAACTTCATCTTTGCTGGCCATGGCCGTCAGCATAATTATGTAAGGCGGTGTCGGCGTGGGCAATTGTCTGACCCGTCGGCAAACTTCGAGTCCATCGAGGCCCGGCATCATGATGTCGAGGATGGCGAGTCTGGGTGCATTCTCGCCTTGCAGTATTTCCCAGGCTTGCGTGCCATCAATTGCTACCCAAACTTTGTAGCCCCACTTTAGGAGCGTAGCTTCGAGTATGCGTCGCGAGACAGGATCATCTTCGGCAATCAAAATCTTCATAGTTTTTCTCTGCGGTTAGCTTCGCATCAAAGACTGGATGCGTTTGGACATGCTGCTCTTGGATTTGAATCGACCTATCCGGTTTGGCAGGTCAGGGTAACGACGCTGCGCGAGGTCGGGTTTCATTTTGCATTACGCGTGCCAATGAGCCCGAGACGATAACGGATCCGCTCGCCTGATCAGGCCATCCCGGATCCTCAGAATTCTCAAGGAAAAATTGCGTCGCCGGATGGCACAGTGGATGCCAAGAACGCCTTGGGATCGGCTTGGCGCGAGCATTCCAGGCTCTCATGCGGTGTTGTGCCTCACCTAATTGTTCCAGGAGCGGCATCCTACCCAATCGTATCCAACTCCAGAATGCAGGAGAGATTGCATCGCACTCGGCCAAAACCGCAGCTCATTTCTGACCACTCCCGCATTTGAATCAAACAAAAATGGCGGCGCGATCCTCGTGCACCTTACTAGTACAACCCAGAGCTACGGCGTCTTAAGGGAATTCTTGATGACGAAATATGCAGCGCGGAAAGTCTTCTTGCCGATAGTCATCATCGTTTGGCTCTGTGCTGTCGGCGTGGGGGTGCGCATGGTTTTGATCTACGAAAATTCTCCAGACACTGTTGGAGAAACCCCTAAAACCTGGCCTCGTGAGAGCCGGGTGCAGCACTCCACAGACTTGCCAACTCTCGTGATGATGGTTCATCCGCATTGTCCGTGCTCGCGCGCGAGTGTAAGTGAACTGAGTCTGTTGCTGGCCGAGGTTCAAGGACGCGTGAATGCCAATGTATTGTTCGTGAGACCCCTGGGAGTCCCCGAAAATTGGGAAAGAGCGGAGCTTTGGGCGAGTGTGGCAAGGATGCCCGGAGTGAAATTGAGTGTTGACAATGATGGCGTTGAGGCGCGCCGCTTCGGATCCAGCACGTCTGGCCAGGTGATGCTCTACAACACAGAGGGGCAACTGCTTTTCAGCGGCGGAATTACGGCTTCACGAGGTCACGCTGGTGAGAACGACGGACGGAGCACAATTGTGGCTCTACTAACTCGAGGCCAGGCAGCGATGGATGAAACTCCCGTGTTTGGCTGCCACCTTTTGGGGAAGGTGAAGGACCAGGAGGAGTTCTGCGATGCCAGCCAGAAAAATTGAGAGCCTGAGCGACCGGGAATGGCAAACGGCGCAGGAGCTGCTTCACGAACACCGGCAACTAATCTACAAACGTACTGATCGTATGTTTGTAATCCTGATGGCCATTCAGTGGTTGGCAGCGATCGCCGTTGCACTCTGGTTGACTCCGAAGACCTGGTCCGGCGCAGCCAGTAATATACATCCGCACCTGACGTCAGCACTGTACCTCGGTTGGATGATTTCCGTGTTGCCGATAATACTGGGATTGAAGCGGCCGGGCGCAAGATCGACACGCTATGTAGTGGCGATTGCGCAGATGTTGATGGGATCGCTTCTCATCCACGTAACCGGCGGACGCATCGAAACGCATTTCCATGTTTTCGGTTCGTTGGCCTTTCTTGCCTTCTATCGCGACTGGCGCGTATTGCTGCCGGCGACTCTGATAGTGGTGGTCGACCACTCGGTGCGTGACTTGTGGTGGCCCTTATCAATCTACGGCTCAGTCTCAGCCTCTGAATGGAGAACGCTTGAACATGCTGCCTGGGTAGTTTTTGAAGACATCTTCCTCGTGCTTTCCTGCATTTACAGCCAACGCGACATGCGGGGCAAAGCGGCGCAGAGCGCCAAACTCCTTGAAGTACAAGAGGAACTTGAGACCCGAGTTGAGACGCGAACTGCTGAGCTGGCCGCGGTCAACAGTGAATTGAGGACCGAAAACCACGAACGCGAGCAATTTGAAATTGCGCTGCGTCAGAGTGAAGAGCGATATCGCGACCTCTTTCAAAACGCTAACGACATTATCTACACCCACGATCTCTCGGGTACGTATACGTCGGTCAACAAAGCCTGCGAAATCGTAACCGGTTACACGGCGGAAGAAGCTCTGCAAATGAACGTAATGCAGATCGTGGCGCCGGACTGTTTCGAGCAAGCTAAGGTACTAATGCAGCGCCGGATGGAGGATCCGTCTGCCACCGCCTACAGACTGAACATCATTGCAAAAGATGGACGACGAGTGACGTTGGAAATAAATTCGCGCGTTGCCTTCATGGACGAAAAACCTGTTGGCATTCAGGGAATCGCCCGCGACATCACCGCACGCGTTCGCCTTGAGAAGGAACGCCAGACTATTTTCGAGGTCACAGAAAGCGTCGGTCTCACCTCGAACCTGGATGAGCTTCTGAAGCTGATCCACCAATCGCTGAAGCACGTTATCTTTGCAGAGAATTGCTTTGTCGCACTTTATGACAAGAAGACCAGTCTCTTCACGATGGAATTCTTTGTTGACCAGTTCGACCGTGCTCCGACTCCGTCGAGACTGTCTAAGACCCGTACTGATTACGTCTTCCGTACTGGCCAGCCTATGCTCATGACTGACGAAGCTTTTCGGCAATTGGTCGAACGAGGCGAGGTCGCATCTGTGGGAACGCCTCCGGCAGCGTGGTTAGGCATACCCTTACGGACGCCTTCAGAGGTAATGGGCGTCCTGGTGGTCCAACACTACGCCAACAGCGAAGCATATTCATCAGCTGACCTTGAGTTTCTGAGTTCGGTTGGGGGACAGATTGCCCTGGCCATTGAACGTAAGAGAGCCGAAGAAGCGCTCCGACAAAGCGAACAGCAGTTAGCTGAAGCGCAGCGGCTGGCTCACATTGGGAGTTGGAACCGGGACCTAATCACTAACTCTCATACGTGGTCTGAAGAGAACTACCGAATCTACGGCGTTGACCCTGAGAAATTCAAGGTCAGTTATCAGGCAGTTCTCGGACAACTTATCCATCCCGACGATCGGGATTGGGTTAGTGACGTTACCGCGAAGGCTATCGCAACAAAAAGAGGGTTTGATGTCCATTACCGCATCATCCGGCCCGACGGCGAAGAGCGAATAGTCCATTCAACCGGAAACGTTGGTTTCGATGATCACGGAAATGTGGTCAGGATGTTTGGAACTGCACAGGACGTAACCGAACGAAAGCAAATTGAAACTGAGCTCAAAGAAGCACGTGACGTGGCGCTGGAATCCGCGCGCCTCAAGTCAGAGTTTCTGGCGAACATGAGTCACGAGATCCGCACCCCGATGAACGGTGTGATCGGTATGACCGGCCTGTTGCTCGACAGTGAGTTAAACATCGAGCAGCGCGAGTTTGCGGAGACTATCCAGTCAAGCGGTGACGCACTCTTAACCATCATCAACGACATCCTTGATTTTTCCAAAATTGAGGCGGGCAAGCTTCAGTTTGAAACGCTCGACTTCGATCTTAACCAGGCTATCGAAAGCACAGTTGAGTTACTCGCCGAGCGCGCGCACGAAAAGAAAGTTGAACTTGCGTCTCTGGTTTACAGCAACCTGCCGACGGCGTTGCGCGGCGATCCCGGCCGTCTGCGGCAAGTGCTCACTAACCTGATTGGCAATGCCTTGAAGTTTACCGAAGTTGGGGAAGTTGTGGTGCGAGCCACGAAGGAAAGCGAAAATGAGGATTCCGTTGTGGTGCGCTTCACAATCGACGACACCGGAATTGGCATACCGGAAGCGGCTCAAAGGAAACTTTTTCACGCTTTTACTCAAGCCGATGGTTCGACAACGCGGAAGTATGGCGGCACCGGCCTGGGGCTCGCCATTTCCAAACAATTGGTCGAGTTGATGGGCGGAGAGATTGGTGTCAATAGTCGACCAGGCAAGGGTTCAACTTTTTGGTTCACGGGACGCTTCGGCAAGCAGCTCACTCCGGCGCTGGAACTGCGCACGGAAGTCGCGGGCCTTGATGGTCTGCGTGCTCTGATTGTCGACGACAACGCAACCAACCGCAAAATCCTCTCGCACCAGTTCGATTCCTGGGGAATGATTCATGAAGAAGCAGATTCGGGGCTGAAGGCCCTCGAGTTGTTGCGCGCGGCCGCTGTCGAGGGCGTTCCGTATTCTCTGGCTGTACTTGATTTGATGATGCCAGGCAAGGACGGTCTTGAACTTGCGCGCGCTATCAAATCCGATCCTGATCTTGCCGAAATACACCTGGTTTTGTTGACCTCTTACGGGCAACGCGGGGATAGCGCCAATGCGCGTGAAGCAGGTGTAGCCGCCTATTTAACCAAGCCCGTTCGTCAATCACAATTATTCCACTGCCTTGCCCGAGTAGTTAACCAGCCAATGGTCTTAGGCGAACAGAGCCAGCCTGCGGATGCAACGGCTGGCCTGGTTACGGAACACATTCCTGGAGAGAGACTAGTCATGTCAGACAAACTGATCCTTTTGGCTGAAGATAACATCGTGAATCAGAAGGTTGCGATTCGTCAGCTACTCAAAATGGGTTATCGCGCAGACGCGGTCGCTAATGGTTGCGAGGCGCTGGAGGCCCTAACGAGAATCCGCTATGACCTGGTGTTGATGGATTGTCAGATGCCGGAGATGGACGGATACGAGGCAACGGCCGAAATTCGCCGTCGCGAGGGAGCCTCAATGCATACTCCAATCGTGGCCATGACCGCCAATGCCCTCCAGGGCGATCGCGAAAAGTGTATCGCGGCCGGCATGGACGATTACATATCCAAGCCAGTCAAGCCTGAAGAGCTTCAGAGAGTATTGGAAAGTCTGTTTGCGAAATTGGAGAACGACACGGCCAGCCAGGTTGTGGATGCTGAAGCTACTCTACCAGTGGATCTGAATCGACTATATCAGGCACTCGGACGCGAAGCCGAGGAGTTTCGTGAAATTCTGGATCTCTATCTCGAGCATATGCCAATCAGTCTTGAGAAACTGCGTCTGGCCGTCGAGGCCGGCGACGCCCGCGAAATACATCTGATTGCCCACAACAGCGGAGGAACCAGCGCAAACTGTGGCATGACGGCGATGGTCTCTCCGCTACGAGAATTAGAACGTATGGGACGAGAAAAACAACTCTCCGGCGCCACGGTGTTGAGTGCACAGGCTTGCCTGGAGTTTGAACGGGTCAAGTTGTTTCTGGAAGAACACCTCCAAACAGAGCCGGTCCAACAGCAGGGAGTCTGAAAGATGTTCCCAAAACGAGCCGACACTTCGCATCGAGTACTGGTCGCCGATGATGATCCGGTAATCAGGAGATTGTTAACCGCTATCATTGAGCGTGAGGGTTATACTGCTGTAACGGCTGTTGATGGACGCGCGGCCTACCGCATTCTGCAGTCTGACGCTGATTTCTGTGGCGCCATCTTCGACATGATGATGCCAAACCTCAATGGCCTCGAGCTCATCCGTTACATGCGAACCGAGAAACGCCTGATGCGGATTCCGGTAATGATGGTGACCTCAGAACAAGACTTAAAATTTACAGCAGCCAGCTTCGCCGCCGGCGCCACAGTTTTTCTTCCCAAGCCTTTCACGGCCGCGCAGTTTCAAATAACTTTCAAAATACTAGTTGCAGAGCGTCGCGTCGCGGCTTAAGCACACCGAAATCAACTCGACTGACCGTTCAAGTGATTTGCTGGGACCGCGGGCGCCCCGCCCGCAGGCGCGCAGTCTTTCGGAGGAAATCCATTTTCGCGCTTCGCGCTCATTGCGGGCGGGGGCGCCCGCGGTCCCAGCAAATCGCTTGAGTGTTCGGTGCTATCTCAGCTCCATACAAGCCCGCTGGCAAGACTCTGCGAGGCATGATTTCGTAGTTGCCTTGATGCTTCCCAGGGCCAAAGGTATAAGACCGTCAATCGGGTGATTGGCTGAACGCCTCACCCCGGTGCGGTCGATTGAGCTTGCTCTTGATCGCGCTTAGAGAGCGGCGGCGGAGTGAGAACGTCGCCGCTCTATTTTTGTTTTAGGGGCTTGATCCATTCTTCGTCACCGACTATCTTCACCGGATATGGAAATCAGTAGAATAGAAACTAAGAACGCACCAGCCGCCGCCGGTCATTATTCGCAGGCCGTCGTCTACAACGGGTTAGTATTTGTTTCCGGTCAGATCTCGATTGATCCCCAAACTGGCGAGAAGAGACTCGGTTCAATTGAAGAGCAGACTGAGCAAGTATTGAGGAACGTTGAGGCCATTCTTAAGGCAGCCAATAGCGATTTCAACCGAGTACTAAAAATGACTGTTTACGTCGCTGACATTGAACTGTGGGCTGCCGTAAATGAGGTCTACGCTCGAGTGTTGGGAGAGCACCGCCCGGCGCGGGCCGTTATTCCCACTGGAAAACTTCACTACGGTTTTCTAATCGAGATTGATGCGATTGCCGCCGCTTATGACTAGTAGCCCTATAGTCACGTCGCCACACAAAATCAGAACTGGGAGCGAAGCGGGGGCCCCGCGCGGGCAGCCCGCGTAGGGTGGTGGTAGCGACCAGCCAAGAGTGTACTGATCGAAATGTGCATAATAACTGTGTCCTTGACTTTGAAGTTTTGACAGATTACTAACGGAGCGAACATGAACAGATTCGGCATTAACGGCAATCTCGTGGTAATGACCTGCGTGGTCATTGGCTTATTTTTCTGCCTTGGCGTAAGTTCATTAGCATTCCAGAAGGAGAAAAAACCGCTTATGACAACTCACGCAAGTGGGACATTTGACGTGAAGGTAACGCCGCAGGAAACGGACGAAAAAGACCCGGCCGCCGCAGTAGGCAAATTTTCGCTCGACAAACAGTTTCACGGTGATCTTTCGGGAACAAGCAAAGGTGTAATGCTGGCGATGAGCACAGCCGTTGCCGGTTCAGCTGGTTATGTTGCGATGGAGCAAGTCACCGGCACCTTAAACGGACGCACCGGCACCTTCGCGCTGCAACACACGGGCACCATGACTCGCGGTGCGCCCCAACTCAGCGTTACGGTTGTGCCTGACTCGGGCACCGGCGAACTAGCCGGTCTTTCCGGAAAGATGGATATCAAAATCACGGATGGAAAACATTTCTACGAGTTTGACTACATCATCGCGCCCGCGCCTTGAGCGTACTTGCGCTTTTCAAGCGTGATCCACGCATTAATAATCGATTGAACTGGAGGAAGGATCGAACGATGGTAGCCCGAAGATGGATGATTCGTTGCCTTTGCGTAATCGCAGCGCTCTCTTTAACAGATTGCAAAGTGAACAACCGAAACTCTGCGACGTCGGGATCAGCAAATTCGCCCGCTGCGAACGAGCCCGACCGCGGTACAACTGGTATTGAAAAAGTTAAGCCTGCGCCTGGAACAGGCAATGTTCAGGGCAAGGTGTTATTCAATGGCAAGCCGGTCGAGAATATCGAGGTCAAGTTATGCGAGACCTTCAATCGATTTCTGGGCGGATGCGGCGGGAAGACTTACACGGCCCGAACCGACAAAGATGGTGACTACGTTATTACAAATGTGCCGCCCAAAGTATATGAAGGACTGTTAGCACGCGTGTTCGATACCGACTCCTATATATTTGCCACCTCTGGTATCGCCGGACTGAGCGCGAACAAGTACGAGGTTCTGGCCGATAAGACTCTGTTCGCGTCGCCGACGAATCTCTATAAGGGCGATCTCAAGCTGCTCAATCCCAAGGCCGGATCTAAAGTGAGCGCCCAGAATCTCGAACTCAAATGGGAGGCATATCCGGACGCGGCCTACTACAAGTTCAGCATCTTCCCGGACGAATCGAGCATCACGTCGCCTTACATCAACCAGCGCGTCGAAGCGACCTCCTTTAGTCTCGACAAGCCGCTCGAGAAAGGCACTTACCGTTGGCAGGTAGAAGCATTCAACAGCTCTGATAAAAAACTTTCGGAGAGCAGCAACGATATAAACTTCACGATCAACTAGCCGTCGGCTCATTCAACTGGGACTTTGGACTTTGGTCTTAGGTCTTTGAACTTTGTACTTTGAACTTCGTACTTTGTGTTTTGTAGTTCGTTACTAGTTTGGGAACCGGCTCATCAGTCTAAAAGAGAACCAAGTACAAAGTTCAAAGACCAAAGACCAAAGACCAAAGTCCCACCTTTTGGTTCAGTTGATTAAGTCATCAAGCATTGAGCCTGGCTCGAGTTCTACCGGATTGGATCCGCGACGGAAAATGCGCGCGTTCGTCCGACCTTTTAACAGGTGAACCCCTCGCTCCACGCGAATCATGCATCCCTCCCGTAAACCCACCACGGTAGTGTCGTTATCCTCCAGAAACTGATTGATCCTGACTTCACGCGTCTCGCCCATATGCGTAGAGTTGGCGTCCGGGTCGAGATAATGAGCGTTAATCTGGAAGCTTATCAGGCCGAGGGAGTTGAAGGAGGGAGGCTCGATGATCGGCATATCGTTGGTTGTCTTTATTGTCGGTGCGGCCACCACGGCGCCGGCACTGGAGCCCATGTAAAGCATTCCTTCCTTCACCCGCCGGCGTATCGGCTCCAGAAGATCGAATCGGTAGAGACTATCCAACAGCCGGAAAGTGTTGCCGCCGCCGATAAAGATTGCTTCTGCCTTGTCTACTTTGTTTCCCGGATCTGTGCCTTCGTGAATCGACTCAAGCGCATAGCCCATCTCCTCGAAACGCTTTCGTGCCTGGGCGGCATATGCATCGCGATCATATAAGGCGAACGGAACGAAGAGAACCCGTTTGATCGCGCCGAGTGCCTCCCGAATTTCCCGCTCCGCATGATCGAGATAACCGCTGCCATGAAGGGTTGAGTTGCTGATCAACAGCAGTCCTTTCCCTTGAGTTTGACTCTCCACCGTTTTCACTCCTTAAGAAACGTTCCGAACAATTATCCACAGATTGCACAGATAAAGTAATCAGACTCCTCGGCGCTACTGCCTACCCCAAAAGGGAACTGAAGAAGTTGAACGTATACCGTATCGTAGGCTCGTCTAAAGAATTTCTTCGAGCTCTCCGTTCCGGCGGACCAGTTTCCCTCAAAACAAGGCAATTTATTGCTCCGCGCGCAAAACGGCAGTCGTGGCATGCTCGTTGCCAAATGTCTCGCCGGAGGCACGAAATGAAAAAACTAATTGCAACCCTTGTTACCCTCGTCGTTCTCAGCATGGCTGCTTTGCCAGCCGCAGCGCAGACTCGCAGCCGCTGCACTACCAGATCGACTAGCAGCGGTCGCACCTATACGAGCGAGGCCCGCTATCGAGATAGTCAGTATCGCAACGATGCCTATCGTAATGACGTTTATGCCGACAACTACTACGGGCAGGATCGCTCGATTTGGAATAAGCACCGAGACAAGATCACTACTGCGGGGGGCGCACTAGGTGGAGCATTGCTCGGCGGCTTGATCGGTGGCAAGAAGGGCGCACTGATTGGTGCAATTACAGGGGGCGCCGGTGCTGCTGTCTACACGTACAAAATCCGCGACCGGGTCAACAGATACTAACTGTTGGTTGCGGTAGAGCCTGGTCGCCGGTTGAAAAATCGGTGACCTTGTTTGAGGCCCGGATGCGAAGGGGAGAGCGCATCCGGGCCTTCAACAGTTTATTCGTCCCCTTAGACAGGATTGACAAGATTAAAAAGGGCGCGCGACTTGAAGGTTGAAATGCGACTTTCCAAAAGCTGCCAATGGTTATCAGCCCGGAGGGCTGGCAGATAGGGTTGAAGCGAAGCGAAAACCACCGGAACAAATCGGAAGAGAGGTGCACTCCGAAGGGGTGCGAGAATCTCAAAGAGAATCCCTTGGATACGGCTCTCATCTGGCGCCCCGTCGGGGTGCGATCATTCCTCCTGCTTCAACCGGTGGTCTTCGCTTCGCTACGACCACCGGCTACTTTCTCGCAACCCTCCGGGTTGTAAATCCTGTCTGGTGTTCCCTGCTTTCTTAACGCTTTGTCGGCGAGGGAGAAGGCTCCGTCAAATCAATTCTGGCGTAGAAGATGTCCGTCTCTTTCTTCTTCTTATCTTCGGCCACTATGATGGCAAGTCCTTCCTTTTTCTCACCATCCTGGCGCTGATAAAGGCAGACTGCACCTTCGCTTTTCTGATCCTCAGTGTCGCCCAAACATCCCTTCTGATTAGGGGTCCAACCGGCCGACTTCATAATATCTACGGTGTAGAAGTCTTTTACCTCCTGTGCGCTGCTGGGCGTCGTAAAGGCGATGAAGTTAATTTTGCCTTGCATTGCGGCCCGCAGCATCAGCCTTACTCCAAGTGGAATGGCCAGGTCAGCCTTAGTTGCGCCGGCGAAAGGTGGTACGTCGGGCCAAAGACTGTTGACGGTGCCGGCCTTCTCGCCGCCTGTTAGCGATTCCACCATACGGCAGGAAACAACTGCGCCGAAAAGAAGAAGGAGAGCGAAGAGCGTTGTCGATTTTTGGGTAACCGTTCTTGAGTTCATATTCATTGCGTCCTCCAGAGCGAAGACTATAGTTGATTCCCGTCCTGCGATCCAAAAATTAGACGACCCGGCAGGCAATGATGCAGTTCAGAAGCTCAAATTTTAGGTTCTGCTTTCGGTTCCAACGAAACCCGCAGCCTCAAGGCCGAACTCCGAACTACTTGCTCAAACTGCATCAGTACCAACCCGGGCAGGGTGCTTGGACAAAATCCCCAACCTTCACTTAAGGTAATCCATTCGTCTTAACCCTGAAACAGTGAACCGCGACCCGGCTTCCATTGTCGGTTCGCTCAATCAATGAACCGCAAACACACGCGAGCCAGAAAGTTCTTCGCAAAGCTGCTACTGGTCGTCCTGGGCTTTGCGATAGGGGGCGTTATTGCGGAGCTTGCCCTGCGCGTTAGCGGCTATTCTTATCCGCAGTTTTATCAGCGCGACCAGGTTCGCGGGCTTTCCCTGCTGCCCGGCGCGGAAGGATGGTATCGAAAGGAAGGCGAGGCGTATGTTCGCATTAACAGCGACGGCCTGCGCGATCGTGAGCATACGATCGCGAAGCCTCAGGGGACTTTCCGAATCGCAATCGTTGGTGATTCCTATTGTGAGGCGTTTTCAGTCTCCCAGGAAGAAGCCTTCTGGTCAGTGATGGAAAGGCAGCTCGAGCAGTGTGATGCTTTTTCCGGCAGAAAAATTGAAGTAATCAACTTCGGCGTTTCCGGTTATGGAACCGCGCAGGAACTGCTCACCTTGCGGGAAAAAGTCTGGCAGTATTCTCCTGATCTCGTGCTCCTGGCTGTTACTACGAACAACGACATCACAGACAATTCTCGCGTTCTTAAGCAAACTGGCGACATTCCCTACTTCATCTACCAAGGCAACCAACTAACCCTTGATGACTCGTTCCGGAATTCACGCGGATTCCTTCTGAGCAATTCCAGACCCGGCCGCTTTGGCGCCTGGCTGAGCGCACACTCACGATTGCTCCAGGCGATCGCACAGGGTCAACGCGGCCTCAAGGTTCTGCTGGCGTCGTGGCGCGCGAAACACTCGAACGATGCGCAGCCCGCAGCCACGCCGGCGGCGAACCCAGTAGACACGGCGAAAGCGCCAGAGAAATCTGACTTGTTTGCGCGCTCGGCAGAACTCGGCGCCGACAACCTCGTTTATCTTGAACCGAATAATGCGGTATGGAATGATGCATGGCGCGTAACTGAGGGCTTGATGATCGAGATGCGGGACGAAGTCGCGAAGGACGGCGCGAAGTTTGTCATCGTCACGCTCAGCAATGGTCCTCAAGTACTTCCCTATGCAAAATCGCGCGAAGCTTTCAAGAACCGTTTCGGCATAACCGATCTGTTCTATCCTGATAACCGGATTAGAGCGCTCGGCACGCGTGAAGAAATTCCCATTATTACGCTAGCACCCGAGTTGCAGGAATTTGCCGAACATAACGGCGTTTTTCTACACGGGTTTGGGACGGATACCGGTAACGGCCACTGGAATGTGATTGGGAACAGGGTGGCCGGTGAACTAATTGCGAAAAAAATTTGCGAAGGTGCGTTTCTCAAATAGCGCGGCCGCCGCAGTTCTGCTAGAAGAGTTAGGTTAGAAATAGACCAATCAACTGTTTCGGAGACCGGAATGCACTACTACGACAACGTACTGGGATTAATCGGCCACACACCGCTGGTGAAGCTCAATAAATTGACGCGCGACATCAAAGCGCTGGTGTTGGCGAAGATGGAAAATCTGAACCCGGGCTTCTCAGTTAAGGACCGCATCGGCATTTCGATGATCGAGGCCGCCGAGCGCGAAGGTAAGTTAAAACCAGGCGGGACAATCGTTGAGGCAACATCAGGGAACACGGGAATCGGATTGGCACTTGCAGCATCCGTCAGAGGTTACAAATGTATTTTCGTGATGACTGACAAAGCCTCTATTGAGAAGTCGCGGTATTTGAAAGCCCTCGGCGCCGACGTTGTGATCACGCCGGTATCAGCAAAGCCAGGAACACCGGATCACTACGTTTCCACCGCCCAACGAATTGCCAAGGAGACGCCAAATTCATTCTATCCCGATCAGTATTCGCACCCGGCGAATCCAGAGGCCCATTACCGCACAACCGGTCCGGAGATCTGGGAACAAACGGAAGGCAAGATCACCCACTTCGTGGCCGGCATAGGAACTGGCGGCACGATCTCCGGTACGGGCAGATATCTTAAAGAGCAGAATCCGAACATCAGAGTGGTTGGCGCCGATCCCTATGGTTCGATTTTCAAAACCTACAAGGAGACGGGGAAGGTCATTGAGACGACCCCTTACCTCGTCGAGGGAATTGGCCAGGAAGTTGTGCCTCCCAACGTGCACATTCAATACATCGATGAAGTAATGAACGTCAGCGATGGCGAGTCGTTTGAAATGTCGCGGCAGTTGGGTCGCACCGAAGGCATCTTCTGCGGGGGCTCAAGTGGCACGAACCTGGCGGCCGCTCTTCGGGTCGCTCGCGAGTTGGATGAAGACGCCGTGGTTGTGTTCATAATCTGCGATACGGGTGAACATTACCTGACGAAGCATCATTCGGATGAGTGGTTGAAATCGAAGCGCTTACTCGAGCCGCAGAGAATGACCGCCGGCTTGATTAGCGGAACCAAAGCGGCGAATGCGCCGCAATCGCTGGTGTCGGTGGCGCCTCCGGACAAACTCAGCGAAGCGCTTGCAAAGATGAACGAGTTGGGCCTGACGCAAATCCCGGTGCTTGAAGAAGGACGGCCGGTGGGCTCTTTACGTGAGAACCGTGTGTTGTCGAAGGTCGTGCGCGATCGTCATCTGCTCGAGTCGCCTGTGAGCGAAGTGATGGAAGCGAGTTTCCCAACGGTCGATGTCGACGCCAGCGCTCAGGAAGTGACGCAGCAACTGCAAAGCAGTCCGGCGGTGTTGGTTGAAGAGTATGGCCGCATCATTGGCATCATTACGCGGCATGATGTGCTGGATTTGAAGTTAGGGAATACGGGTTCGTTGAGCTAGTCGGAGAGCACTGATGGCCAAAGCCTGCAGAAGGTTAATCGGAATCTCGCATGCGGCCCTACCTCTCAGGTAAGGAAGGTGGGCTTGCCCCCGCTCCTGAATTGAAAAATGCTCGGCTCAGAATAAGCGAGGCAAGCCGCCCTTCCTTACCTGAGAGACGGTCTGACTTGTCGGGTTTAACCCTACACGCGTTCATAGAAACGCGCGATCAGGTTTTCTTCAAGTTCTCTGGATCCAACCGCCCGAAAGCCTTCCAAATAATCCTTGGGGATGAATGCGTCAGCGTCTTCAATCGTCAACGGCACTTCGGTAACGATCCACTTGTCGATATAGGGAAGAAAAGATCGGTAGACTTGTTCGCCGCCGATCACGTAAAGATCCCTGTCCAGGGTTTCGGCCAGGGAAAGAACTGACTCGACGTCGCGAAGAACAATTACGGAAGCTTGCGGTTCAATCTCAGACTGCCGGCTCAAAACGATGTTCAGTCTGTTTGGTAGCGGCTTTTTTAAACTTCGCCACGTGTTGTGGCCCATCACGACAGCATTTCCTGTAGTCGTCACTTTGAAGAACTTCATGTCGGCAGAGTAGTGCCACGGCAGCTTCCCGCCTTTACCAATCGCACCGTTTCTATCTACCGCGACGATTCCGATGATCATATCTTGCTGCGGCTTTCCGCACGGAAAGCGGCAAAGCCGCGATTAGACTGCTACCGTGGCCGCAATTTTTCCATGAGATTGGTAACCCATTAGCTTTAAGTTTTCGTAGCGCATTGTCAGCAAGCCGTCGAGTCCGCGCAGTCGTTCACCTTCATCAAGAATCTCAAGTTTCGGGAGAGGAAACGGCTCGCGCGCCAGCAGTTCCTCGACCTGTTCAAGATGATTCTGGTAGATGTGGTAATCGCCCAGGGTATAAACAAACTCGCCGACCTCGAGCCCGCAAACACGCGCGATTAGGTGCATCAGCAATGCGTACGAACTGATGTTAAAGGGCACGCCGAGAAAGGCATCCGCTGATCGCTGGTAGAGTTGGCAGTGCAACACGCGTCCATCCACTTTGAACTGGAACAAGGTATGACAGGGCGGCAAATCAACCTTGTCGGCCTGACGCGGATCCCAACCAGTGACAATCAAGCGACGGGAATTAGGATTTGTTTCAATCTCCGAGATGAGGCTCGCAATCTGATCGACTCCGTTCCGTCGCGGGTAATCTCCACCGAAAGAGCGCCAGAGGTAGCCATAGACGGGCCCGAGATCACCCGCCTCGCGTTGGAAGCGTCGCGTGTGTTCGTCGTCGGCCCACTCGGCCCAAATGTCCACGCCCCTTGCACGCAGGTTAGCTTCGTTTGTGTCGCCGGAAAGAAACCAGAACAGTTCTTCAGCGATCCAGCGAAAGGGAATCTTCTTTGTTGTTACAATCGGAAATCCCTCGCGTAGGTCAAAACGAGTTTGATAACCAAAATGCGAAATGGTTCCTACGCCGGTCCGGTCGTGATGCTCAGTGCCGTTAGCGAGAATTGATTTCAGAAGATCATGGTATTGTTTCATCGAAAGTGTTTGACGCCACGTACAAATGAACAGTTCTGACAGGATTTACAAGATGAACAGGATTACTCGATCGACAATAACGCTCTCTCCTTTATCATCTTGTAAATCCTGTCTTTTCTTCGGCAGCGTTTGTCAGTATAACTTTGCTCCTCCTCAATAGGTAAGGATGAAACAATACAATCTTTGTTTTCTTGGCTTCGGAAACGTTGGACGCGCGCTGGCGCGTCTCTTAGTGGCGAAGTCTGCCGAGTTGCGCGAGCAGTATGGAATCGAGTTTCGCGTAACGGGAGTTGCCAGCCGGCGTATTGGTTGGCTTGCGAACAGCGACGGCTTGGAAGTGGCGACGCTCGTCTCGAGCAATCCGCTTGCCCAACAAACACCTGCTGACAACATTACCAGTTGGCTTAAGGAAGCACAGCCTGATGCTGTCTTTGAAACGACTTCGCTTAATCCCGATTCAGGACAGCCGGCAATCGATCATGTGCGCGCGATCCTGGACGCGGGCGCGCACGCCATCACTGCGAACAAGGGCGTGCTTGTTCACGGTTACCAGGAGCTTGCCGCGTTGGCCCGCAAGCAGGGCAAGCGACTTCTTTTTGAAGCGGCAGTGCTCGACAGCGCGCCGGTGTTTTCCCTTTTTCGGGAAACGCTTCCGGCAGTCAAGCTGCGAGGATTTAGCGGACTGTTCAGTTCAACTACGAACGTGATCATCGAAACGATGGAAGCCGGGCGCTCGTTTGAAGAAGGGTTGAAGACTGCGCAGGAACTTGGCGTCACGGAAACGGATGCTAGTCATGACATAGATGGGTGGGATGCGACGGTCAAAGTCTGCGCGCTGGCCAACGTGCTCATGAATGTCCCGTTGAAACCAGCTGAAGTAAATCGGGAAGGAATTCGCGACCTTACGCATCGGAAAGTACAGGCCGCGCGCGCTGAAGGGAAACCGTTCAAGCTAATGGCACGCGCGAAACTGACAGGCGACGGCAAGATCGCTGCAACGGTACGGCCAGAACAGATTCTCGCCAGCGATCCGCTTGGCAATGTCAGGGGAACTTCACTCGGGATTCATTTTGAGTTGGACATGATGCCGGGGTTGACGATCACATCCCACCGGCCCAACCTGCAAAGCACTGCGTATGGACTACTCGCCGATTTCATCAATGCGGTGAAGAACTAAGTCCAAGGTGCAAAGTCCAAAGTCCAAGGTCCAAAGTCTAAATGTCACTCGAAACTGGAAGTGAACTCTAAAGTTGAGCGGCATTCCGACTTTGGACTTTGGACCTTGGACTAGTTGATGATTTCCGCCACTCCTTCAATCAGTCGATCGACTTCGTCCTCCGTCGTATAGCAGGCGCAACCTGCGCGCACCAGTCCTTCGTCGCCAAGCCCGAATCGCTCTACTACAGTAGCTGCGTAAAAGTCTCCGTGCGAAAGGAAGAGTCCACGAGCCGCCAGCCGGCGCGAAACTTCAGTTGAAGCTACACCGTCTACTGTGAAAGCAAGCGTCGGTGTTCGCGGCATTTCCGGCCCCGGTCCGTAAAGCCTGACTCCTTTCAAAGAAGCCAGTCCGTGCCACAACCTGCGCGTTAGTTCCGAACTTCGCCTGTGCAATTCGTCATAAGCTGCGGTTAGTCGGGCGCGTCGCGACTCCCCGCCGGCAAGTGATGCCAGAAAGTCCACGGCGGCCCCCGCGCCTACCATGCCTTCCTGATTTTGAGTACCGGTCTCAACATTCTCCGGCGCCGCCTCAGGAGCGGGAATGAGTTTGGGAAAGTCTATCGACTCTAACAGAGCGTGTTTGCCAAACAGCACGCCGACGTGTGGTCCGTAAAACTTGTAGGCCGACATCGCGAGAAAGTCGCAGTCGAGTGCCTGAACGTCAAGGAGTGCGTGGGGCGCGTAATGAACCGCGTCAACAAAAACCAAAGCGCCAACAGACCGCGCCATTTCGATTGCGCGTCGCACATCATTGATTGTCCCCAACGCATTTGAGGCGGCGCCAATCGCAATCAGCTTTGTCTTTTTGCTTATTAACTGCTCGAAGCCATCCCAATCTAGTTGCCCGGTCTCAGTTACCAACTTTGCGGTTCTTACACGGATGCCGCGTTCGACCGATAGCCGGTGCCAGGGGGCCACATTCGCGTGATGATCCAGTTCGGTGACGATGATTTCGTCGCCATCTCCGTATTGCTGTCCTAAGGCTCGCGCGAGATGAAACGTCAGTGTCGTCATGTTGGCGCCAAAGGCGATTTCGGCGGGCGAAGCATTCAGTAGATCAGCGCAAGTTTGTCGCGCCTTAGCGAGCGCCGCGTCCGTCTCCTCGCTGGTCGGATAAGCCCAGTGAGTGTTGGCGTTGTGATGATAAAGATAGTCGTTCATTGCCTCGACCACCTGACGCGGTACCTGAGTTCCGCCGGGGCCGTCAAAATAAGAAACGGGTTGGTTGTTGTGTTTGCGCGCGAGCGCCGGAAAACTGGCGCGGATGTCGGGAGTAGAAGTTATCGTCATTATTCTGTGAATAGGTCGCTAGGGCTTGACGGTCATAGTAATATCCAACTTACGATTTAGCTAACGGACCTGATCCTTACCTTTTCACACCGATCACACTGGAGGCAACATGGCTCAAATCTCACCGAGCGCTTCGGAAACCAAAACAATCCTGGCGAAACCCAAAACCCTCTTCCTGGGGCCCTTCGTCGGCGACATTACTCGCTCAAGCGTCAAAATCTGGCTGAACATCCAGGAGGCTGCCGCTGCGGACCAGAATATTTATGTGACTCTGGAAGCAGCGGAGCAGGGGCCCGTAAACGAAGCGGAAAGACTTGAGAGGGACCAGAAGAAGGAACCCCTCATCAAGAGCGTTAGAGGCACCCAGGCCGTGAGAAGCGAGTTAATTCGTTGTCTCAAATCCGAGTTGGGCACGGGCGTCGTCACCATCAGCGACCTTAATCCGAATACGAAGTATTCCTACCGGCTTTGGCAGGATGAAGCACAAACAATCAAACTGAACCTGAACCCATCGCTGAATGCTAACGATGAAGAGAGTGACCCTCAAAAGGGTCTGCGGGACGAAGATCTGTTTTTCTGGACGCTTCCTGAAGATGGATTTGGGCGTCAGTTGGATTTTCTTCTTATGACTTGCCATCACCCTGGAACGAAGAAGAATGACGGCTTCGACGGGTTCGCCGTATGGAATCGAATTCCGGAAATAATCGCGACGGAACAAAATGCAAATGTTCGTTTCGCGATTCTTGCTGGAGATCAGATCTACGCTGACGAGATCGAGACCAAAGTTCTTAATGAAGAGGATCCTGCAAAAAGAAGACAACACTACTTAGACGTCTACCGAAAGTTCTGGGACAGCGAGCACTATCGCCGCGTGCTCTGTCGCTTGCCGGCAGTCCTCATGTGGGACGACCACGACATCACTGATGGTTGGGGCTCACGCGAAGATTCCTTCCAGAAGGACAAGCCCCAGGAATTCGAACTGCAATGGCTTGGACTCTTCGACGCAGCCAAAGACATGTTTCGGATCATGCAAGCCTCGCGCAATCCTGACCCGCTTTCAAACGATTTCACCCTGGGTTTTGATACTTGCTTCAGCGTGGGTCGCGCCGGCTTTGTAGTGCCTGACCTTCGCAGTCATAGAAATGTTAGAGCTTTCAGAAGAACCGAAAACGGTAAGAGCGAGTTTGCGGGGCGAATTTGGTTGCCGGAACAATTGCAGCTGATCAAAGACTGGGTCGCGGCAAACAGGGAAAATCTCGACACGCTTTTCTTTGTGAGCCCGGTAGTCTTCTCACACGGCGCGCCGCAGGTTGAGAATTACCTTTTGAGGTCCTGGTTCAGGGTAATCACAACCGTCAATCTGGCAACGCGCTTTCATCTGGCGAGGAAAACAATCCAATGGTTTAACGACAAGGTCGGAGATCTGCGCGACGACATAAACGACTCCTGGGGTTCTGAGGTCAACCGAGACGAAGCAGATACAGCGCTCGACTTTTTATTTGAATTGGAGAATCCGCGAGCCGGAGAGCGCGCGCTCAATGTGGTGATACTAAGTGGCGACATTCACACGCCTGGGTATTCGACACTCTATTCATCCGATCCGCTGCATCAGAAGAAAGCCGTGATCCCCCACATCGTCGCTTCGCCGGTGGCGTATGAACCTTTTAGTTGGGTGGGTGAGGCGATTTTCAGGCACCTTACCAAGGTAGTGCGGATCGGGAGAAAGGGAAGTTACACCTCGCAGGTAAGTCACCATTTCTGCTACCGAAATGTGGTTGTCGTTTCACTAAGGAACTACGAAGAGGATGAGTCGTACGTCAAGGTGAAGTACTACCTGGAAGGATTTCCCGAACCTCAAGTGATGCTATTCGACTTAAACCACGGGGCCCACCGCGAAACGATTCACTGGCGTGACGTGAAGACACCGAAACTGTGGCGTCGATTTGTGGCCTGGTTAACCGGGAAGCCTATACCTCCTTCTTTTATTGAGCTGCCGCCAGCGGCTGCGACTATCCCACTCCCGGACAAGCCTCTCGATTAAAGTTTCGTGGGCTTACCAAAAAGCTGTGCAGAAGAGCGGGGGCGAGCCCGCCTTCCCGACCCTGAGCTGATTTGAGTTGAGTTGCGATCCTAAGCAGGAAAGACCTTCAACAATCTTAGAAATCGAGCAGTGCAGAATCTCAGGGTCGGGAAGGGGGTTTACCCCCGCTCTTGGTAACGTACTTATGCGGCGCCGGTGACCAGCCAATCCTTCCCCTCTTCCACAAAAACTGAACCGCACCTCACGCGCGGTATCGACTTCCAGAAAACCGGAAACACCTGTCGATTGCCACTTTAACTGAGGAGCAGACCTTTATATGAACAACCACAGCCCTGGCAAATCTGAGGCGCAAGTCTCCGTACGCGATGTAGCAAGCGTCATCTTCCGTCACAAGTTACTCCTGTGCGTGACCTTTCTGGCGGTTGCGCTGGGTACGGCGGCGGTAACGTTTCTCATGCCGAACGAGTATGAGTCGCGCATGAAGATTCTCGTCAAGAATACTCGGTCTGATGTGCCCATTACGCCCGAGCAAACCATTGGCTCAACCGGCAACAATTTCGAAAACGACGTCTCTGAGAACCAAATAAATTCTGAAATAGAGTTGCTAACAGGCGAAGACTTGTTGAAACAGGTCGTCACCGAATGTGGCTTGTACGGCGGCGGCGGCTCTTCGTTCTCCTCAACTCTTGGACTCAAGGAAGCGCCGAGCTCCCAAGCGACTCAAATTGAGGAAGCAGCGAAGCGCCTGGCAAAAGATCTGGTGATTACGCCGGTCAAGAAGGCGAACATCATCGAAGTCAAATACACCTCCCGTTCGCCTGAAAAAGCTGCGGCAGTGTTGCGCAAACTTGGGGACCTCTATCTGGAGAAGCACGTCAAACTGCACCGGCCCCCGGGCACCTACGAATTCTTCAAGACGCAGGCGGATCAATCCGAAGGTCAACTGCAGGAAGCTGAGAAGCATCTCTCGAGTTTTCAGCAGTCGATGAATGTTGTCTCCCTAACACAGCAAAAAGACCAGACGGTACAGAAGCTCACGGAAGCCAAGTCGAAGTTACTGGAGACGGAAACATTTCTGCGCGAAGTATCTGACCGAATAGCCAAAGGCCAACAGCAATTGGAAACTCTGGCGCCGCGGGTGGTAACCCAAAGCCGCGCGTTGCCGAATCAGTATTCAGTTGAACGAATGAATACGCTGATTGTGGAGTTACAGAACCGGCGCACGCAGCTGTTGACGAAGTTTCGTTCCGACGATCGTCTGGTCAAGGAAGTCGATCAGCAACTCAGGAACACCAGGGCTGCTCTCGATAAAGCGTCGAAGGAAACTGCGACTGAGCAGTCAACCGACCTGAATCCCTTGCGTCAATCGTTGGAAACTGAGCTTGCGCGCGGTCGAGTGGATCAGGCAGGCGCTGCCGGGCGACGCGAAATGTTAGCCGGGCAAGTGAAGCAGTATGAGGCACAACTCTCGCGACTCGAAGGCATCACTGCCGAATACGAGGATCTGGCGCGGCAGAAAAAAGAGAGCGCTGATAATTACCAGCTCTACAAAAAGAAAGAGGAAGAAGCGCGCATCACCAACGAACTCGATCTGAGCAAAATCACCAACGTTTCAGTAGCCGAAGCGCCTGTCCAATCTCAGCTTCCGGTAAAGCCAAACAGGCCGCTCAACTCGATCCTGGGAGTTTTTCTCGGCGTGCTGCTCAGCATCGGCAGCGTAGTGATCGCAGAGTTTCTGCGCGATACCGTTCTGACTCCGCGGGAGTTGGAAAAGTTGACTGGAGAAAAAGTCCTGGCCTCGTTGCCCAATACCGGCAGAGCGCGGCGTGAGGTTGTGTTTATAGAAAGTAAGGCTGCTGAACGTGAAGTTTTCGAGCCGCTGCCTCTTGTCTCGAAGCATAAGTTGTCTCAGCCGAAATTTGTCGAGGACCCGCGACTCGATTGGGCCTCGGGCGAGTAAATCCTGGACGACGGGAAGACTAATGAACCGCAAAAAAATCAAATCAGGATTCTATTTGGAACTCATCCGGACCGTTTTTCAGGCGGTCGATGAACAGGGGAAGCTGCGCAATCGCGTAGTTGCAATTACGTCTGCAACGCCGGGCGAAGGTGTTAGTCACGTGGTTAACCTTCTGGCCGAAGAGCTTGCGGCGCAAACACAGAACCGCGTGCTGCGCGCTGACGCTTCAGCCCTGCAAAACATTCGCATGACAGACCCCAGTCAGGTGTCGAGATATTGTGAAGAAACAGAGATCGACAACTTGCTTACGTTGTCTAAAGAGGCGGCAACTCCGAGCGTAAGCGTTGCTACGGCCTCGCGAAGAGCGAGCAATTGGGAGTCAACTCCCGAGTATCGCGCCGATTGTCTCAAGGCTTTGCGTTGGAACTTCGACTACGTTCTCATCGATTGTCCATCGCCTGCTACATCGTCGGAGGTCGCTACGTTGGCGCCACTGGTTGACGGTGTCTGTGTCGTGGTAAAGGCCGCGCAAACACGGCGAGGGCAGATTCAACGTTGCCGACAGTTGATCGACAACGCCGACGGAAATTTCCTCGGGTTCATTCTCAATCAAAGAAAATACCCTGTGCCCCATTGGCTTTACCAGAGACTGTAAGAGAGGTCAGACCGTGCTGATTAAAAGAGTGATAGCGATTGCCTTGTTGGTAGCCAGTCTGAGTTTGGCTGTGCACGCACAACGACAATCAACCCAGGCGCCGCGACTTGGAACCTTCGGCGCGGAAGAGCGTTACGTGCTTCATGCGGGCGACGTGCTGGACATCCAATATCGCTACACCCCTGAGTTTAATCAGACCGTAACGGTCCAACCTGACGGCTTCATTTCACTTGAGATTGGCGGCGACGTGAAAGTTTCCGGCCGCAATCTGGAGCAGGTGCGCAACGTCATCCTGACAAAAGCGCGAACACGCCTGGCTTCGCCCGAGTTAATTGTAGTCTTGAAGGAGTTTCAAAAGCCCTATGTAGTAGTTTCCGGCGAGGTGGTTCAACCCGGCAAACTCGAAATGCGCGAAAAACTTACGGCGCTTCAGGCCGTTCTGCTGGCAGGCGGTTTTAAAGACAGCGCGAAGTCATCCCAGATTCTGATCTTTCGCAAACTCAACGCCGACATGGCAGAAGTTAAGAGTTTGAATTTCAAGTCACTCAAGCGCACCAGCGATCTCGAGAATGATTTAACGCTGGAAGCGGGAGACATGATTCTGGTGCCACGCAACCGAATCAGCAAAATCGAACGCTACGTGAGAATTGCCAGTCTGGCGACGTTCCTGAATCCACTAATCCCATGATTTTGGAGTGCGGTGACCTGTCACCGCTTTGGTCCTGGGCGGCTTGACGCCCATGCTTTTGGTGGTTTTCAGCTCAGACGATTCGCGACAGGTCGCGAACTACTAAAGCGGTGACAGGTCACCGCACTCCAAAAAGTCGAACAATACCTATGACCGCGCGTTATGGACAACTAGCGAATCTGTTCCTGAAGGTCAGCGACCTGCTGCTGATGCTCTGTGCCTTGAGTTTGGCGCTGGTCCTTAACTACGCCCACGAAGCGCGCGTGCCTGTTTCCGACTATGCCATCGATTTTTTATCCACCAGGGTAAAGGTCACCAATGTGCTGCTCTGCACCGCGATGGCGCTCGTTTGGTATTTAGTTTTCAACCTGCAGGGAATTTATCGCTCGCATCGGCTCAGCAGATTCACCGAAGAACTCAAGGAGATTGGCCGGGCAGTTTTTCTGGCTTCACTAATGTTGTTGATGGTGGCACAAATCGGAAGCTGGCGAACAATAACACTCTGGACTGCAACCTGTGTGGGTGTGATCGGCCTCGCGCTTATCGTGACGATGCGAGTTTTGCTGCGACTAAATTTGCGGCGTTTACGCCTGCGCGGACACAACCTCAAGACCCTTTTGATCGTGGGCGGTGGCCCGCGCGCCAGCTGGTTTGTAAATGAAGTAAACAGGCGCCACGATCTCGGTTACCGCATCATCGGCTACGTCGACGATGAAACAAACTTCAACGGACATGGGGTGAACGGCGTGCCGCGGCTCGGTGACGTCGGAGATCTGGAGCGACTGGTCGCTGCCAATGTGATTGATGAAGTTTTTGTGGCCCTGCCGATCAAGTCGCAGTACTCGCAGATAGAAGCAGCTATCAACCAGTTGGAAGAGCAGGGCATCATGGTGCACATGTTCACAGATCACTTTCCGCACCGGCTGGCTCGTTCGCATCCCTCCGACTTTGAAGGCGCGCCTCTGTTGTCGTTGCACAGTGCTCCGCCGGTTACCTGGCGCACAGAAATCAAGCGGATGATGGATATCGCAGTTGCACTGTGGACGCTGTTGTTGCTGGCTCCGCTGTTTGTGCTCGTTGCCCTGGCCATCAAGCTTGATTCGGCAGGCGCGGTATTTTTCATTCAGGAACGCGTCGGATTCAACAAGCGCCGCTTCCGCATGATCAAATTTCGAACGATGTGTGTCGATGCCGAAGCGCGCATGAAGGATATTGAACACCTAAACGAAAAGACCGGCCCCATTTTCAAGATAACCAACGACCCGCGCACGACTCGCGTCGGCAAGTGGCTGCGCCGAGCCAGCATCGACGAGTTGCCACAACTGATAAACGTACTTCTCGGTGACATGAGCATAGTCGGACCGCGGCCATTGTCGGTTCGCGACGCGCTACGCATGGAACTGTCGTGGCAAAAGCGCCGCTTCAGTGTTAAGCCCGGATTGACTTGTCTCTGGCAAGTGTCTGGCCGCAACAACCTTTCGTTTGAGCAATGGATGGAACTCGACCTCGAATACATCGACCGCTGGTCGTTAGGACTTGATGGTTTGATCCTGCTCCGCACTATCCCCGCCGTCCTGCTCGCTCGTGGCGCAAGTTAAAGGCTCAGAAATGCCAGCCGCGGATTTTCGCGAATAAACGCGGATAAGAAATAATTGAAGCTACGTTAAGACTGCTGCAAGTTCAGCCAAGCGCCAGGTTCCTGCTTTTAGTCTTTGCAGATTCGCATCTATCCGCGGAAATCCGCGGCTAAAGATCCTCTGTCTCTCTCAATCCGATCACTCGCCTGCGAACTGAAAATACGAGCCCATTCTGAGTCTTATACATAAGTACCAGAAAGGTTTAAGCCCATTGTCAAAGATTGCCCTCGTACACGACTACTTCATTCAAATGGGAGGAGCTGAGCGCGTGGCTGCGGCCATGCACGACTCTTTTCCCACTGCCCCAATCTACACCACCGTGGCTCTGCCGCATCGTCTCCCAAAAGAATTGCGTGGCGCTGATATCCGCACTTCCGCCATGCAGCTTTTGCCGGGAATAGAGCAGCGCTTTCGGCAATACTTCATGCTCTACCCTTTCGCGGTGGAACACTTCGATCTCTCCGAGTTTGATCTGATCTTCAGCAGCAGCTCCGGCTACGCCAAAGGCGTGCGCCGGCGCAGCAACGCGATTCATGTTTGCTATTGCCACACGCCGATGCGTTGGGCGTGGCGCTATGAAGATTACGTGGCGCGGGAAAATTTCGGTCGAGTGACTCGTTCACTCCTGCCACTGTCATTGTGGGGACTCAGAAAGTGGGACCTGCGCGCAGCCCAACAACCAAACTTCTACATCGCGAATTCGCGCTTGGTAGCAAAGCGCATCAAAGAGATCTACGGCCGCGAGGCCTTCGTTATTCCTCCGCCAATCGAGGTCGATCGTTTTCAAATGTCTTCAGTAGTTGATGATTACTATCTGGTTCTGTCGCGGTTAGTGCCTTACAAGCGAATCGATCTGGCAATCGAAGCCTGCAATCGTCTCGGCCGCCGTTTGGTGATTATCGGTGATGGTCCCGATCGCGCGCGGCTGGAAAAACTTGCCGGACCGCAAACTCAATTCCTCGGACGCCAATCCGACAGTCAGGTAAACCACTACGCCAGTCGTTGTCGCGCACTCTTGTTTACGGGCGAAGAGGACTTCGGCATGGTGCCTTTGGAGGTAAACGCCGCGGGCCGTCCAGTGATCGCATTCCGAGGCGGCGGCGCTATGGAAACGGTTGTCGATGGAATTACCGGCGTCTTCTTTAACCAGCCCACCAGCGCCTCTCTTGAAGGGGCGATGGAGGACTTTGAAAGCCGCAGATGGCACCAGCAATCGCTCAGAAAACATGCAGAGAAGTTTGATCGCAGCGTCTTTACATTCCGGATACTGCAGTTTCTCAGTTCAGTGGCGCCAGCATCATGTGTCAGTGAACTGACCGCCGGTGCACGCTTGCTCTCGGGCAACGTCGCCGCGCGCGCCTGGCCGCGTTTGGCTGTGGCTCGTTGAAGCTAGGGTCAATTCTTTGGAGTGCGGTGACCTGTCACCGCTTTTGCCCGGCCGCGACCTGTCGCGGCCACGGTGGGACTTGAAACTTGAAAAAGAGAAGGGCGTCAAGCCGCCCTTGACCAAAGCGGTGACAGGTCACCGCACTCCAAAATAGTCAGTGCAAACCAATCACGTGAGTAGTCTTCTCATCAACGAACCGCTTGTCGCGAACACCCCGCGGCGTCAGCTAAAACTCTGGCCGCTGGTAACCCTCCCTTTGTCAGCGCTCGGAGCCTGGGCTGTTAACACTGGCGGTGAAGCCCTGCGTTATGTTGGCCTCGGTGCAATTGCGTGGTCGCTTGCTTTGCCGTTGCTAGTCAGCCTCGAAGCCGGCCTGTTTGGAATGATGCTGTTTGAACCATTGCGGGGCTTCCTCAGGCGCGCGCAGTATCTCTTTTTGCCCTACTCAGCAACCGATCCGATCCACGTCGTCACGCCGCTGGTCACCCTGATGGCCTTCGCGATGCTCCTTCAGCGTCGCAAGCTGCAGATATTGCGCGCGACGCCACTGGCAGGTTGGGTATCTATTCTGGGACTGATCTACTTCCTCGAGATCTTCAACCCGCTGCAGGGTGGTGTCACCGTCGGCCTTTCGGGCGCATTGTTCATGCTCGTGCCCGTCGCCTGGTTCTACTTCGGTCAGGACATGAAGCCCGCTTTCATGGAAACGACATTACGACTGATGGTTGTAATGGGAGTTCTCACTTCGCTCTATGGCCTCTACCAACTCGCTTACGGGTTCCCCAGCTTCGAGCAGTATTGGATCGATCACACGGAGTTCTACAATTCAATTTCGGTTGGCAACGTGAAGCGCGCGCTCGCGACGTTTAGCAGCGCCGAAGAATGGGGCCGTTATATTGAAATCGGTGGTCTAGTGGCGTTTGGTTTCGGCGCCTGCGCCCAAAATTACCGCCGGCGCGCCGGCTGGTTTGCTTGCGGTGGAGCCCTGACACTGATGCTGATGCTCACTGGTCAGCGTACCGCGATCTTTGGATTGATCCTCGGTGTGTTCGTCTTATTAATGTCAGGAGCACAAAACTGGCGCGGCGCCGTCAACCGTTTGCTGTTGGCTCTAGCGCCGGTAGTGCTCGTGGCTGCGTTTGTGCAGGCGCCGACCAACGACGATATGTTGAGCCATGGCTCCGACGACAAGATGGGGGCCGTACTTTCGCATACGGCGCGCGGAACTCTAAAGCCCGGCGAAGAAGAGAGCCTGCAGGAGCGCCTTAAGAATTGGACCTTCCTTTTTACGGAAGTGATTCCATTCCGGCCGCTCGGCATCGGTATCGGCGGCACGTCCGTCGGCGCCTGGATGTTTAATGCCGATCTGGATCTACCTCCGATTGATAGTTACTTCATTTCCACCGTGCTCACCTGCGGTTTGGCCGCAGCGCTAATCTTCATGTGGATACTGTTTCGCGCTACGCGCATGAGCTGGCGGGCGTTTCGTTTGGCCGAACCTGGTTCGAGCGAGGCGCGCGTCTGGCGGATTGCTGTGACATTGATGCCGGTCCTAATCCTCAACAGCCTGTTCGGTAACACCTTTACACTCTACTCAGTCGCACCCATTGGCTGGCTGCTGGTCGGTTGGATCAGCGCCGGCGCATCCGGAAAAATGGAAGACTCGGGCGTCCACTCGGAATAGAAGAGTCCTGGCACCCGCCGATCGCATTCCCTCTCAAGCTCTTCCCTGGGACCGCGGGCGTCCCGCCCGCCCGCGCACGATAAGCTCAAGCATCAGGAGTTGAATTTATGGTGCGCGGGCGGGCGGGACGCCCGCGGTCCCAGGGAAGAGCTTGAGTGTCTCAGGCTTCCTGTTCACCGGCTGTAATTGACGGCTGTTCCCCGGCAGCCCATGCACTAAAATAATTATGCCAAACGTAGCTAACTGCATTCGCGCGGTTTGCGTCGTTACGTATGGGCAGTGATAATCAGGATGGTCTCCCGAGGACGTTACACGTTTAAAAAAGACTCCCATGGCATACCACGAAGCAAAGGTTTTTCGTTTAGTCATCACCCTCTCTCTCCTCGCAGTTTCAGCCACGCTTTTCACAGGCTGCGCGAATAAAGCCGCACAACAGGGAGGATTTGAACGGCCACCGGCGCCGGTCTCGGTGAGTGCCGCTGTTGCCCAGGACGTCCCTACCTACCTCGACGCAATCGGCAAAACTGTCGCGCGCGAGGTAGTTACAATCCAGCCGCAAGTGTCGGGTCGCATCACCAAAATCCATTTTACTGACGGCGCGAACGTGAGGAAGGGCGACATGCTGTTCACGATTGACACGCGGCCGTTCGAGGCAAATCTCAGCCAGGCGCGCGCAAACGTGGCGAAGGATCAGGCCCTGAAAAAACAAGCCGAAGCGAATCTCGCCAGGGAACTCGCACAAGCGAAGTGGGGTTTGGTACAGGTCAATCGCTATAAGGTGTTAGCCGAGCAGGGCGTCGTGTCGCGCGAACAGTATGAGGAGTTTCGCGCGAATCTGGATTCACTTAATGCGAACGTCGGTTCCGCTCAGGCCGCGGTTAACAGCGCGGCGGAAACAATAAAGGTAGATACGGCTGCGGTTGAGAGCGCGAAAGTTCAACTGAGTTATTGCTTCATTCGCTCGCCGATTGATGGCCGCGCCGGCCAGCGACTCGTAGATGTGGGTAACGTGGTCAATCCAGGCGGAGCCTCGGGCAACACAGGTTCCAATGGCGAAAGCGCCGACAGTGCTAAAGGTCTCCTGGTCATCGAGCGCCTGGATCCTATCTACGCAGACTTCACCATTTCCCAAAACAGTCTTGTAAGTGTCCAGCAGCAAATGCAGGCAGGCCGCCTGAGGACTGAAGTGCGACTGCCTGATACTGGCGACCAGATGGTTATTGGTCAGCTCACATTTCTAAATAACGCGGTAGCGGATACAACCGGCACGGTGAGTCTTCGTGCGACGATCCCTAACAGTGGACATATTTTTTGGCCGGGCAGATTCGTTAATATTCGGTTGGTCTTAAACACAATACATCAAGCCGTGCTTGTGCCTGCGTCGGCGCCGCAGATGTCTGCCAAAGGATCGTTTGTCTACGTGGTCAAGCAGGACTCGACCGCCGAACAACGGCCGGTGACACTCGGCCAGCGACAGGGAGATCTAGTCGTAGTTGAAAACGGAGTTACAGCCGGTGAGAGTGTCGTGATCACTGGTCAACTCGGTGTTACACCGGGCGGCAAAGTGCACATTGAGCAACCCGCGAGTCCGACCGCGGCAAGCAATGGGGCGAAATAGACTTGGCCGCGGATTTACGCGGAAAGCCGCGAATCTGAAATGCAAAGCTTTGTGCTTGTTGCCTGTAGGATCTGATCCGCGTTTATCCGCGTGAATCCGCGGCAGATATTTCTTCGATCATGAACCTTTCGGAACCATTCATCCGGCGACCAGTCATGACCGCGGTGCTGACGCTCTCGGTAATTCTGTTCGGCGTATTGAGCTACCGGCAACTGCCGGTGAACGATCTGCCGGCCGTGGACTATCCGGTTATCCAGGTCACCGTAGGTTATCCAGGCGCCAGTCCGGACACGATTGCCAACAACATCGCCACGCCGCTCGAACGTCAGTTCATGCAGATCAATGGTCTCGAGGTAGTCACCTCCAAGAGCACCCAGGGCGTTGCCACCTTTACGCTTCAGTTCGCGCTTGAAAAGGACATCGATGCTGCCGCCACGGATGTGCAGACGGCGATATCGCAGTCCATCGGCAGTTTGCCTGCCGACCTGCCATCGCCACCGACCTATTCAAAGAGCAATCCTAACGACCAACCGATCATGTACATCGCCATGACCAGCGATTCCGTGACGCCGGGTCAGCTTTACGACTACGCCAGCACACAGGTGGGCCAGCGACTCAGTATTTTGCCAGGCGTTTCGCGGGTGAATGTGTTTGGCACGAAGTCGGCGATTCGCATCAAGGCCGATCCGGCGGCGTTGTGGGCGCGCGGTATTTCGATTGACGACCTGAGCGCGGCCGTCAAAAGCGGCACCAGTTACACCGGCGCAGGACAGTTGGACAGCAGCACCGGGACCTCGATACTGCGGCCGCAAGGTCAACTCGAAACTGCGGAGCAGTACAGCAATCTGATCGTCGGCGGCACCAGCGCCTCGCCGGTGTATTTGCACGATGTTGCCGTGGTTAAAGATTCGGTTCAGGACGAGCGAGTCAACATGCGGTTTTGGGTGCGCGGTTACGAAGTGCCGTCGGCGACCGTAATAGTGGCGGTCAATCGACGCGCCGGCGCGAACGCAGTGGAAGTATCCAGAAGTATCCGGGAGATCTTGCCGCAGGTAAGCAATCAGTTGCCGGGTTCGATCCGCGTAACGCCGATCTACGATCGATCTTTAAGCATCGTTCACTCAGTCACCGACGTAGAAACCACGCTGATCATCGCTTTCGTTCTGGTAGTCATCGTGATCTTTGCTTTCCTCGGGCGAGCCACTGACACCCTTATCCCGACTGTGGCGCTGCCCTTATCGCTGCTCATTACCTTCATCGCGATGAACGCTCTTGGCTACAGCCTCGACAATTTGTCCCTGATGGCGTTGACCCTGGCGATCGGATTCCTGGTTGACGATGCGATCGTGTTTTTGGAGAACACCGTAAGAAGAATGGAACGCGGTGAGGAACCGTTTGCCGCTGCCATCAACAGCGCCAAGGAGATCAGTTTCACGATCATGTCGATGACGATCTCGCTGGCGGCGGTGTTTATACCCCTCGTTTTCATGACCGGCCTGGTGGGACGCATCTTCCGCGAGTTTGCCGTCACCATCGTGATTGCGATCTTCGCTTCCGGTGTGGTCTCGTTGACGCTGACGCCTTTAATGTGTGCTCGGTTATTGAAAGGGCGCGGGGAAGGCACGAAGAAAACCTGGATGGAGCGCGTGATTGGCGGCATCGAAAAGCAAGTGTTGGCCCTTTATGGAGGATCGCTCTGGTGGTTCCTGAAGCATCGCTGGGTGTCTCCCCTGATTTGGGTCATCTGTCTGGCCGGCACCATCGTGCTCTTCATACTGGTTCCCAAGTCGTTCCTGCCAGCGGGCGATAGCAGCGTCATCTTTGGCGCCTTCATTGCGCGTGAAGGTTCGTCGCCGGCACAGATGCGTGAGTTGCAGAATCGTGTGGACCAAACTCTGCACCAGGATCCAAATGTGATCACCGATTTCACAATGACCGGGGCCACTGGCTTTCTGGCTGCGAATCAGGGCATCACGTTTACTTTCATTCGCCCACCCGAACAGCGCAAGCCGATCCAGGAAGTGACCGCGGAGATGATGGGTAAACTGAATTCGATTCCCGGGGTGTTCACCTTCCTGCGCCCGTTTCCGGTTTTGGAAATCAGTACGGGAGTAACCAGTCAGCAGCAGGGCCAGTATGCATACGCCGTCTCGGGCGCGAATCCTGAGCAGGTCTATGAGGTCAGCGAGAAGCTAATGGCCAAGCTTATGCCTTATCCGGGCTTCCTTACCGTTTCGTCAGACTTTTATCACAACACTCCCAACGTCAATATCGATCTGAATCGCGATCAGGCGAAAACCTACGGCGTGTCTGAAGCAAGAATCCTGACGATGCTGCGTAACGCGTATTCGCAAAACTATCTCTACCTGATCAAGAAGCCTGAGGATCAATATCAGGTCATACTGGAAATTGCAGACGAGGCACGGGAAAATCCCGACGACCTGAAGAAACTCTACATAAGGTCTGACGACGGACAACGACTTGTGCCGCTGGGCGAGTTGGTTACCTGGAGAACAACGCTTGGGCCGCAGACAGTGAACCACTTGAATCAGTTTACGAGCGTAACGATCTTCTTCAACCTCAAACCGGGTGTAGCGCTGGGCACCGCGACGAATTTCATCAACAAAACGGCGGCGGAAGTGGTGCCGTCTGGTGTGCGTGGGGAGTTGGTCGGCGAGGCACAAACCTTCTCGAACACCGTGACCAGTCTGACCGTGCTGATGGCATTGGCAGTCTTCGTGATGTATGTGATCCTGGCAATACTCTACGAAAGCTACGTGCACCCGCTGACCGTTCTATCAACGCTCCCCACGGCGCTGGTCGGTGGCTTGTTGACGCTGCTGCTGTTTGGCCAGGAGGCTTCGCTTTACGCTTTCGTCGGCATGTTCATGTTGATGGGCATCGTTAAGAAGAACGGCATCATGATTGTCGACTTCGCGCGACAACGTGTTGACGCCGGCGAGTCAGCGGAGCAGGCGATTCACGACGCGAGCATGGATCGCTTTCGACCGATCCTGATGACCACGCTCGCCGCCGTCTTTGGCGCGATGCCGATCGCGCTTGGTTTTGGCGCCGACGGCGCATCACGTCGGCCGCTGGGGCTGGTAGTTGTCGGCGGGCTGGTTATTTCGCAGTTTATTACGCTCTACATCACGCCTGTGATTTATCTCTACCTCGAGCGTTTTCAGGAAGACGTTCTCGACCGCACCTCTTTCTTCGGCTCGCGGAAAGCGCGCAAAGCCGTCCCCAGCACGCTCGTTGGCGAATAGCGTCAAGTGATTGGCTGGGACCGCGGGCGTCCCGCCCGCATCGGTGGCCATACAGATCAAGATTCACAGGTCTCAGTTCAGGTCAGTCTCATTGGCATTCAACGAAAGCGGGCGGGACGCCCGCGGTCCCAGCAGATCACTTCTGAGTTTCGACGAACTCGCTCCATTGGGATGATGAGGCTTAGAATGACTGGCGCCCGCGTCGACAATGATCACAACCTACTACGCAAAGGGGAATGTGAGATGCACGACTCGAATCAGAGCGAAACCCAACCAGAGCAAAGCGAAAGGTCTGTCGCGAAGACGCAAGAGTTGCCGCGCGATCTGCCGGATATGATCGCGCCGGAAAATGAAGCAGCTTTTCTGGCGGGACAGGAAAAGGTCCTTGAGATGATTAACGCCAACGCGCCGCTCGGCGAAGTCCTCACCAAGCTGGTATTACTGATGGAGGCGCAATCGCCTGAGATGCTTTGCTCTGTGTTGCTACTCAGCGACGATGGCGATCACGTACGACACGGAGCCGCGCCGAGTCTACCGGAGGAGTACGTGAAGGCCATCGACGGCGCTCCTATCGGGCCCAGGAACGGATCGTGCGGGACGGCGATGTGGCGCGGCAAACCCGTGATCGTCACCGACGTCCTGGCAGATCCGCTCTGGGAGGATTACCGCGATCTGGCGTCAGCGAGCGGTCTGGGTGCTTGCTGGTCGACGCCGATTCTGTCGGGGAAAGGCAAAGTCCTGGGTTCGTTTGCCATGTATTACCGGCAACCGCGCGCGCCCACCGGCGTCGAGGCTCGACTCACGGAAGTTGCGACGCGACTTGCGGGAAAAGCAATTGAGCAACGGGCGGCATCGCGCTTGTGAACACGGCAACACTTGGCAGTGGGGATTTTCATTGATGCCCCAACGGGGCATCATAGTCGTCAGGGGGAATTCCGACTCTTAAGGCAAAGCCGCTGGAGTCTTTATCCCAACTTGAACCGTCGTTCCGCTCGCCACTCTCACAAATCAAATCGCCCGCTGGCCGCCGACTCCAATCCGCCTTTGCACAAGTCGCTCTACGTTCAGCGGTACGCCTTCAGCTTTGGCCTTGCGAATGAACTCAGCATCGATGTTGAAGATGCGCAGCTTCACACTGTCTTCAACCGAAAGATCCTTTAAGCCTTCGTTGCGAACCTCAGCCAGGAATTCCGGCGTCACCTTAAAAATCCGCATCTTAACCAGATTCTCAAACGGTTCCTTGCCAAAACCCATTTGAGTTGCCTGGCGAACGAATTCGGCGTCGATTTTGAAAATCCGTGCTTTGACGAGATCTTCCATGTCCATGTTTGGGTATCCGGTAGCTTTCATTTCCCGCATGAACGCGGAGTCGATCTTGAAAATCGTTGCCTTGAAAAGATCGTCCGCAGTAAGCTTGCCAAACCCAGCCGACAACAGGTCGTCAGCCAGCGCCGTAGTGACGTTTAATGCCGCTGCGGTGAAAACTTTGTCTTCCGAAAGGCCGTAATGTTTTCTGGCTGACTCAGCTTCGAAATCGAACCCCTTGCTCTTCATTGCAGCAATGAAACCCGGGTTTCGGGTGAAGCGGAAAGTGCCTGAGCCTTTTCCATTTTGAAAACTGCCTTCGCAACTAATCGTGCCGGCCTCGCGCGCGAGAGTGAATGCAACCGGCCCGCCCTTCATTACTTGTTCGCGAGTCAGTCCTAATTCGGCAAACTCGTACGTCTGCCCAAACTGATGTCTGTTGCCTCTCTCACCTGTTCGTTCGGTCTCCGAGGTCTGCCCGAAGGTTAGATTGATTCCGGAACCCTGTTTTTCGACTGAGGCTGTCCACTCGCCCGTTGATATTGGCATGTTCTGGGCGGTGGCGACTGAGCTGCGGAGGGAAGTCATGAAGGCCAAACTGACGCCTATAACCAAGCTGCAAGCCAGGTGCATCCATGTTTTCATTGACATAGAATCGATCTCCTCTATTTCGTATTTGTTGCCGCTCAAAACTACTGATCAACGTTCAAACGCTGCCATGAAGGTTTGGTTGCAGAAAGTTTGCTAACCGTAACAACAGGTAATAGGCGATAGTAAGTTCTTGTTTTTCTGACAACGTTTCGACGCTGTTTGATGTTTGGTAAAGTGAATCATTGAGCCAGCGAAGCTGGCGGGCAGAGTGGTAGCCCGGCGATGGCGAAGCCGAGCCTGGGGTAACGGGCAGCATTTCCGAGAGCCTGCGAAGCTGGCGAGGGATGCGAGTCGGAGTATTCTGCAATGAAAAAACCTGGGTCCTGGCTAGATCTTGTACGTATCATTTGTCGCCCACTTCGTGGGCTGCGATGGGTGTTGGTTCGGTTCTCCAGGCTCGGCTTGGCCTTCGCCTGGGGCTAGCACTCTCGCCGCCCGCTTCGCAGGCTGGCTGAATGTTTCCTTCCAACCGACGTTGGTTCTTTAAGTGTCGCGTACGACAGAGCAGCGCCTACAAATAATCGAAGATTCCATTCGCTGGCGATCCAGCTTGTGACTTTCAAGCGTCGCATCCCACCAAACGCGACGATCAACCGGGCAAGCGCGATATCACCTTGAGCCGCTCGGCTTCCAACCCGCAAAAGGCTTCACCGTTGCACAGTTTGGTCCGCCATCTTTTCCGGTGCCCGCAACGCGAGCTTCAAGCGTCGCTGGCGAAGACTTAGCCGCCTGTGCGATCAATTCCCAGGTGATACCTCTTAGCGGGATTTTCAGGCGCCGGCTCCATGGCGTGTTTGTTTGTCCGGCGCAAGTGCCGATATCGAGATAGACGAAGCGCTCGTGGGTTGGACCGTGAACAAAAGGGCCGAGGAAATTCGGGAGGCCATCCTTTCCCTCGCGCACTCGCACGTCGAACTCAAATCGCAGGTCGGCAGACTTTGATTCCACGGTCTGCACAGTTTCATAGTTGCTGCCGCCGCCTTTTTGTAAACCGAAATAGACGCCCGCCGGAGGACTCTCAACAACAATTCGCAGTGAGATTTCACGTTCCATTTGTTGTTCACTTTATCATTGTCGGTCGGCAAATACAGAACCGGGAGCGGTAGCGACCGGCTTCAACTTGCGATAGGAACTATCTCATGTATGTGCGATCAGCCTCGGGGAAGTCGCCTCATCCATGCGTAGTCACTATCGGAAGTTGAAGCCGGTCGCTACCGCTCCCGGTTCTGAATTAGTCGACCACGCGTACTATTGTGCGTTTTCGAGGCAGGCCTTGAGTTTCGCAGCCAGCTCGCTGACGTGAGGTTCTTTGATCATGTCGAGGTGGCTTCCCGGAATTTCATGGACGTCCATGCCGCCGCCCGCCAGCACGCGCCAACCGGTTACTAAATCAAATGAGGCGCGCACGTCTCTACTGGCCCAAAAAAGCGTGACCTTACCGTCATATAGATGCGGAACATAGCTGTGCGCCGCAAGCCAGTTAAACTCCTGGACATCACGGAGGGCACGCGGCAGGGCGCGACCGAGATTCTTGTAGCAGCGATAAATCGCGCGCCATAACAGACTCTTGAACCTGATTGGGGCGTACTGCGCTTTCTCAAGAACGTATTGAGATTTTTCCTTGAAAGAGAAACCCCGAAGGTTTGAGACGTGAGCTCGTAATCTTCTAATCGTACGTCTTACCGTGCCACTCAACGCACCAGCGTTTTGTTTCATTTTGCTGTAGCCAACCGGATAGGAATCGAGCAGAGCCAACAGGCTGACTTCCTGGCCCGCGGCCTTAAGTTGAGAGGCCATCTCGAAAGCGATCATCCCTCCGAGAGAACGGCCGCCGATAAGGTAAGGACCCTCTGGTTGAAACTCGCGTATCTCCTTGATGTAGTGAGCGGCCATCTCGGTAATGCGCGTATGAGGTTGTTGCTGGCCATCCAGGCCACGAGATTGCAGTCCATAAAACGGCTGATCAGGACCTAAGAGTCGCGCCAGGTCATAGTACTCAAGCACATTTCCACCCACCGCATGCACACAGAAGAAGGGTTGTTTTGGGCCGAGCGGTTGAATCGGCACCAGCGAAGACCACGCCGCCGACCGGCTCTCTGTTTTCAGGAGAGCGGCGACCTGTGCGACTGTGGGCGCCTGAAACAAAGTCGCAAGTGGCAGTCGTTTGCCAAACTTCTTTTCGATAACTGCAAACAAGCGCACCGCCAGTAAAGAGTGTCCGCCTAACTCGAAGAAATTGTCATGAACGCCGACTTGTTCGACTGCCAGCATCTCTTGCCAGATGTTTGCGAGTGTCTGCTCGATCGCTGAACGCGGCGCGGTGAATTCGCTGCGACGGTCCTGCCTAACTTGATCGGGAATAGGCAAAGCACGCCGATCGAGTTTGCGGTTCGGCGTCAAAGGCAATGCGTCCAGGGTTACGAAGGCAGTGGGCACCATGTAGGCGGGAACTTTTTCGCTCAGGTACTGGCGCAGCTCGCCGGTTGTTGCTGAGTTCTCAGCTGGTACGACATAAGCAACCAGGTAAGTTTCGCCCGAAGCATTCTGTTGGGGCACTACGGCAGTCTCGCGCACATCGGGATGCTCGGTCAGCACCGCCTCAATTTCGCCGGGCTCGATGCGAAAGCCGCGAATCTTGACCTGACGATCAACGCGGCCGAGATGCTCGACGTTGCCGTCGGGCAAATAACGACCCAGATCCCCGGTGCGGTAAAGTCGATCACTGGTCGTCTTCGTAAACGGATTAACAATAAAGCGTTCGTCCGTTAGCGTCTCATCGCCGAGGTACCCTCTGGCCAGATGCGGACTGCGAAAATGAATTTCACCAGCCTCGCCGATTCCGCACAACTGATGCGCCGCATTTAGTACCAGCAGCTGCACCTCCCTAATCCCTTTGCCTAACGGCAGCACTTCTTTTTCTGCTGTGTTCGCTCGTTCAATTTCTGAAAATACCTCGTCCTCACTCTGGACAACGAAATACCCAACCGCCCTTTGCGATTCAGTGGCGCCATACAAGTTGACGCAGGTTATTTTGGGGGCGATCTTCTTTAGCCGAGACACATCGCGTTTGGTCAACACATCGCCGACGAGAAATGAATAACGAAGAGACTCGAGCTGTTCATCAGGCGTTGTCGTATCCGTTTCGCTAAGCAGCTGGCTCATCGCCGGAGTTAAGTTCGCAACAGTGATCCTCTGTTGCTTCATCCATGCTCTTAGTTTTTGTGGGGCTTCCAGATCCGAGGGCTCGGGAATGCAGATGCTGCCGCCAAGCTGCAGCGGTGTGAAGATGTCGCGATGAAGCGGATCGTGCGCCAGGCCGGAGAGCATGCAAAAACGATCCGACGCGTTCAATCCAAATTTCTCAGCAGCCCATAAGGTGAACAGCGTGAGAGGTCCATGTCGACCCATTACTCCCTTGGGGTTGCCGGTTGAACCGGACGTGAATGCGATATAAGCGAGGTCGTTCGAATTTGTATCGACCTGAGGGTTCTCAAATGAATAGCCTACCAGGCCGCCCTGATCCGCATTGTCGCTGGCCGGCAACTTCAAACGACAACAACAGTCCAGCGTTTCAACAAACTGATCCAAAACATCCGGTAATGCTCCTGCCTCATCGATCTGAAGAAAGGCGCGGGGAGCCGCAATCTGAAGGCAGTTGACTAATCTGGAGGCCGGATACGTTGGATCGAGAATGACGAACGCAGCGCCGGCCTTGAGTACTCCGAGTATTGCCAAAACCAGAGGCGCGCTTCGGTGACCATAGATTGCGACGGTGTCGTGCGCCTCGATGCCACTGGCGCGCAGGTAGTTGGCGAGCTGATTGCTCCGCGAGTCTAATTCCTGATAAGTCCAACTTTCGTACGGGTCGACGATAGCGAGTTGGTGCGGACGTCGTCGAGCTTGATCGGAAAACAGTTTTTGAATCGACTCTCTCGGTTGGGCGTTGAAGGGTTCGGTCGGATCTGGCAGGAGCATTTGGGCGCCGGGCGTTACGAGCGAGAGACGTTTGATCTCTTCTGTGGGCCGCTCAACAATTTGCTCTAACAGGTGCCTGAATTGCTCGAGCATCTCTCCGATCCGTTCGTGCGAAAAAAGGTCAGTGTTATATACCAACCCCAACTTGATCTCTTTGTCTCCAACGCCCGCATATAGAGTTAAATCAAATTTGGACAAATTCTCTTCAGACTGCAGCCAGGCATCGACGAAGCTAATCGCTTCGCCGCCAGGCAGTTCGATTTGATCCGAGAAGCTGAAGAGATTGAAGTAAACCTGGAAGATTGAAGAGCGACTCATGTCACGCTCAGGTTTCAGTGCTTCAATGAGTTTTTCGAATGGAACATCCTGATTCGCATAAGCATCGAGCGCCGTTTTTCGCACTCGCGAGAGGAGCTCGACGAAATTTGGATCGCCCGACAGATCAGTACGCAGTGCGAGGTTGTTTAGAAAGAATCCGATAAGTTTTTCAGTGTCAGCTACCGGCCGGTTGGCGATCGGTGAACCAACAATAATGTCTTCCTGGCCGCTGTAGTGATGAAGCAGTACCTTGAAGGCCGCGAGCAGCGTCATGAAAAGGGTCGCGCCTTCGCGTTGACTAAGCGCCATCACGGCCTGAGTCAAGTCCGCGGGCAACGCAAGTGTCACGCGGTCGCCCGGATGCGTTTGCACCGCCGGCCTTTGCCGATCGACCGGCAATTCAAGCACCGGCAGCTCGCCACCTAACTGAGTCTTCCAGTAAGAGAGTTGCCGTTGGAGCAAGTCTCCCTGGAGCCAATCGCGTTGCCAGGCTGCATAGTCGGCATACTGGATCGCAACCTCTGGAAGGGGACTCGGCTCGCTACTGGAAAAGGCGTCGTAGATCGCAGCGAGCTCCTGAAAGAACAGGACTAACGACCAGCCATCGCTCACGATGTGGTGCATCACCACCAGGAAGACGTGCTCTTGCGGGTCTATCGTGACTAAGGTCGTACGAATCAGTGGGCCGTGAGTTAAATCGAAGAGCGCTTCACATTCCTCAACGAGCAGCGCGCGAGACCGTTCCTCGCGTTCGTCTTGCGGAAGCGAAGTGAGATCCTGCAGCTGCAGAGCAATCTTAAGTTGAGAGCGAAGGGTGGGCTCGGCTCGGCCTGCAACCGTCGGGAAAGTAGTGCGCAAAGCTTCATGGCGACGAACTATTTCGTTGACGCTGCGCTCGATTACAACGGGATCAATTGGGCCGCGGAGTCGCACGGCAAGGGGAACATTGTAGACTGCGGAGCCGGGATTTAATTGGTCAAGAAACCAAAGCCGCTCCTGCGCGAAAGAGAGTTGGGGAACGCCGCCTGGAACAAGTGGAACGATGGTGCGTGGTGAACTCGACCTTTGCTTAACGTCTCCGCGCAGATATTTTTCCAGCAGCTGTCGCTTCGCCTCGGAGATGTTCGGCAAAGTTACGTCGGTTGTAATCGCTGAAGAGTGTTCTTGCAAAATCTATCGATTGACCTCCAACCTGGCTGAAACGCGATTGCTCTTTACTGGGACCGCGGGCGTCCCGCCCGCTCCAAGTTAAGTTAGTGCCAACTCACGATACTTGCGCGCCTGCCGTGCACGGGCGGGCGGGACGCCAGCAGTCCCGGAAAAGCGCTTGCACGTATCCTAACTTGCTCCATGAAATGGACAGCCGCTCGCACTCGCCACCGGCGTAACTAGGGCCGGAGTCTCAAAGTTTGATTGAACCTCATCGAACGTTACCGGCAATGAAGTCAGTCCGCGTAAACCAAGGTTATCGCGCCAAACGATCGGGCCGGGAGTGATTTTCATGTTTGCTGTGCGTCGCACCAGAGCGTCGAATGCGAGTTGACCTTCAATGCGCGCCAGCGGTGCGCCGAAACAAAAGTGACTGGCCCAGCCAAATGCCAGATGACGATTATCCGTGCGGCCAAGATCGAGCTTATCGGGATCGGGAAAGCGTTCCGGATCGCGATTGCCGGCGCCCATCACCGCAATGACTGCCTGACCTTTACGAATCAGGTGGCCGCCGAGCTCCGTATCCTCACGACAAATGCGGGCGGTGTGCTGGCTGGGACTCTCGTAACGCAACAGCTCTTCAACGGCCGAGGGAACCATGCTCAGATCGGTTCGTAGTCGTTCGAGTTGATCCGGATTTCGTAGCAGCGTCAGAACTCCGTTACCGATTAGGTTGGTCGTAGTTTCCTGTCCGCCGACCATCGTCACAATACAATTAGCGACGATTTCTTCTTCAGTCAGGCGATCGCCATCAACTTCTGCTGTCAACAAAGCGTTAATGAGGCCTTCGCGAGGGTTAGTTCTCATTTGCTGAACCGCGTCGCGAAAATAGGAAGTCATCTCTTCTACGCATTTCAAGGTGCGCGAAGAACGGTCAGGGTTATGTTGAAAATTTCCCAGCACTTCCGCGAAATCTGCTGACCAGTTTTTGAGTTGATTCGCATCCGCCGTGGGTAAGCCCATCATCTCCGCGGTAACAATCGCCGGCAGCGGCGCGGCCAGATCGGCAATCACGTCCATGCAGCCGGCTTGCAGTAGCGGCTCGAGCAGGTCGTTGAGAATTTCTTTAATGTGCGAGCGGAGCGCTTCAACTCGCGCTGGCGTGAATGCCGTCGACGCCAGACCGCGCAAGCGTGTGTGATCCGGCGCATCCATAAACAGCATTTGTTTCACCATCACTTGCGCCAGCGGGCCGAGCTCAGCGAGTCCCATGGCCGCGAACTGTTCGGGAGTCGGAGTGCGATTCGCTGAGAAGTGATGTAACACGGTGATCACATCCGCATAACGAGTGACGACCCACGCATGCAGATACGGATCCCAATGGACGGGTGCTTCAGTGCGCAACCGTTCGTAGAGCGGGTAGGGATTTGCCAGGACTTCCGGATCGAGGAGCTGGAAGAGACTCAGGGGCGGTTTAGCGTCGTTGTTTTTCATAGTTATTGACTAAAGAGATTTTTCATTTGTCATTTGACATTTCTCATTTGAAGAGCGGTGTCTCAAGTTCGCCCCCGGGGCCCGTCCGATCGGAAATTGCTAACAGAAACGAGCCGGGTCCGAAACCAATGACAAATGACAAATGAAAAATGTCAAATGGAAAATGGTTCTGAGTTTGCTCATGTAAGCGTTCTCATCCCAGCAAGCGCAGCACTTCTTCCTCACTGAGAGCGTCAACCTGCGCCATAAGCAGCTGTTCGATCTCGGTTGATAGTTGTTCGATGGTTGGAGATTCGAAGAGTGTACGCAGGGCCAGTTCAACTCCAAAGGCCCCGCGAATCTGGGAAATCAACTGCGTGCCGAGTAACGAATGTCCGCCCAGCATGAAGAAATTGTCGTGCACACTTACCTGTTCCAAATTCAACAACGAAGAAAGCATCGCTGCCAGGCGTTGTTCTAATGGAGTGCGGGGTCCGATGAATTCTTCATCTCGCAGCGTGTTATCGCTGTTAGGAGCGGGGAGGGCGGCACGATCGACTTTACCGTTTTGTGTCAGCGGAAAGCGGTCCAGGCGCACAAAAACTGCCGGCACCATGTATTGCGGTAATTCTTTTTCCAGAAAGCTGCGCAGGTCGGAAGCCGACGGTTGCGATTCAGAACGAAACACGATGTAGGCGACCAGATGTTTCTCGCTGCAAACTTCCCCATGCGCTATTACCCCACTTGTCTCAACAGACGGATGACGATCAAGTACCGCGACGATTTCGTTTGGCTCAATGCGATGCCCGAGGATCTTAACTTGTTCATCGATTCGTCCCAGGTAGGCAATCTCGCCATTCGCCAAATAGCGGGCAAGATCGCCGGTGCGATACAAACGCGCCTGCGGATCACGACTGAACGGATCGCGCACAAACTTGTCTGCGGTTAACTCCGGCCGATTCAGATAACCTCGAGCAACGCCGGCGCCGCCGACATAAATCTCGCCGGCTGCATGTACCGGAACTTGCTGCATATTCTCGTCAAGAATGTATACGTCTGTGTTTGCGATAGGCCGGCCGATGGTTGGTAACTTGTTTGAGTACGCTTCGCGCGGAACGGGTCCGGAGGTAGCAACCACAGTGCATTCGGTTGGTCCGTAGTTGTTAACTACATTGAAAGACAACTCGTCAGTCGGAAACTGCCGTAGAGTTTCGGCGCCGACTAACAAATTGCGAAGGGCGGTATGAACCGGCCATTCGAGCGTCATAACTCGCTCAGCGAGAGCGGTCGGCAGAAAGCTCACGGTGATTCGTTCGGCGACCAACCAATCGCGAAGTAGTTCCGGCGAGAGACGCGTCGCCTCATTAGGTAAATGAAGACTTGCTCCCGCTGTAAGGTAGGGCCAGGTTTCCCACACAGCAGCGTCGAAGCCTACGCCGGCCAGGAGACTCGCTCGGTCGTCATTCGTAATTTCAAATGCCTGCTGGTGCCAACCCACAAGATTCATCAAGCTCGCATGCGTGATCTCCACGCCTTTGGGACGGCCAGTCGAACCGGAAGTGTAAATAATATAAGCCAGTTGTTCAGCGGCGACGTCGATGTCTGGTGAACTGATTGGCTGGCGCGCGATTGCCGGCGCCGTGCGATCGAGGTCAGCAAGGTTGTCTATTGCGATGATCTTCCAAGGTCCGGCGGGGAGTTGGCGGGCCATTGCCGAGCTTGTAATCAGTATCCGGGGCTTTGCATCGTTCAACATGAAAGCGAGACGTTCCAGCGGATAGGCTGGATCGAGTGGAAGATATGCAGCTCCGGCTTTGAGGACCGCCAACGCCGAAACAACGCCGGCGAAAGAGCGATCGAGACATATACCGACCAGTGTGTCCGACCCGACCGTATTTTGCGTCGGAACGTCTGGCGAAATCAGGTAATGGGCTATTTGGTTCGCCAGACTATTGAGCTCTGCATAGGTCAAACTTTGAGCGCCTGTTGAGAGCGCGCGCGCATTCGGCGTCTCTAGGGCACGCAAGCTCACTAACTGCGGCACGCAATTTAGCTCGGGCTGCGTTCGCCATTTTGTTCTTCGCAAAGCGAGCCGGTTAGCCTCGACGCTCGCCGGCGGGCGCGGGCTTGCCGAACGAGACGGCGTAATTGAAGTCAGCGGGTAAGCAAGTCTGCTGGACATAATATTCAAATCAACTAGCAAGTGCTCTGGTGGATTGGATCCCTATCTCACAACCTATAAAGCCCTAATGGGATAGTGTTTCCCCATGGATCCGCATGTTTTCTGGAATTCACTCTCACGGCGCGGTTGGTTTCCGCAAAACTTGGCAAATCATTGAAAACAACCGCTGATTCGGACTTTAAAGGCTGTGAAGGAATAATTCCGAATTTTATGCACTCAGTGTTGGTTTACCACTCAATCAGCTCTCCAATTGAACCGATGGAGGCAGACGCCGATGTTTCGCCCGAGCGGTTTGAGCGTCAACTGCAATGGCTCTCGCGTTGGCGACAAGTTGTGTGGCTCGAAGAGACATTGCGCGCGCCGGCCCGTCGGAATCTGGTCGCTATCACTTTCGACGACGGCTACCGCGACAATCTGACCGTAGCGCTGCCATTGCTTGAGAAGTTTCATTTACCAATGACGCTTTTTGTTGCGGCCGGCTTCGTCGGACGCGAGGGCTATCTTTCAAGGGAAGAGCTACACGAAATTTCGCAACATCCGTTGGTCACGATTGGTGCGCACGGTTTATGGCATCGCCACTTCAATAGATTGACTGCGGTTGATGCTCGTTTTGAATTAGTAGAGTCGCGCCGGCTACTTGGCGAGATAACCGGGAAGCCGGTTGAGTTACTGGCCTGGCCCTATGGGGAATGTAATGAACAGCTGGAACGATTGAGCGAGGAATGTGGTTATCGTGCTTCCTGGTCGGTATGGAAGGGAACAAACGGCCCACACTCGCGCTGGCGCGTGCCACTCGGACGCCGGGATGACCTTACACGTTTTGTAATCAAGTCTTCCGGTTTCTACGCCCTGACGAAAGCAAAATGGCATCGGATGCGTGACGAGGTTCAATTTGTGGCCGGGGAGCACAACGCTCTGCCGACGGCAAACTAGAATTGTGTCAGACAAAACAATGAAGATTCTTTTCTACAACCACACAGGACAGGTAAGCGGCGCTGAACGCGTGTTGTTGATGATCCTTTCCCAGCTGGGACGCGAACGGTTTGACTCGTTGGTGGTCTGCCCGGAGCAAGGTCCGCTGCGGGAGATGGCGAGGGAGTTGGGCGTTGCGCTGGAAAGTGTCGCGTGTCTCGACGCGAGGTTTACCTGGCGCTTAGATAGCCTCGCACGCTATTGCAAATCTTTTCTTGAAGTTATTCGTCAGCTCAGGCGTCACGTTCTCGCTAGCAAACCAGACTTGCTTCACGCGAACAGCATTCGCTCCGGTCTGGTAGCGACTGCAGCCACAGTTGGAATGGGAACAGGGGTCGTCTGGCATTTGCACGACCTGTTGCCGCGCCACCCACTGGGTACGGCGATTCGTATTTTTGCTTCGCTCTCCAAGCGAACCCAGATGATTGCGGTTTCGGAAGCAGTCGGCAGAAACTTTCGCGGCCGCTTCTCTCGCTTGCTAAACGACCGCGTCACAGTAATTCTCAATTCGATCGATCTCGACAAGTTTCAATCAGACCCAACAGCGAGACGCAGAATTCGTAAAGAGCTACGCTTTCGCGCAACTGACATGGCGATTGGCATCGTCGGACAACTCACGCCGCGCAAGGGCCAGCTGGAATTGTTACGCGCCTTTGCCGAAGCGCTAACTATAGCTCCTAATTCGGTTCTGCTGATTGTTGGCGAGCCGATGTTCAATCGTGACTACGAGTATCTGGACCTGCTCAAACGCACGACCGCGGAATTGGGCATTGGGAAAAAGGTGCGAATTCTGGGGGCCCGGAGCGATGTGGGCGCGGTCATGCGAACACTCGATTTGCTGGTCGTCAATTCAAGTGCCGAGCCGTTTGGTCTGGTAATCCCGGAAGCGATGGCTTGCGGAACTCCGGTATTAGCGACCGCTGTGGATGGCATTCCCGAAATAATTAGCCATGGCGAGAATGGTTGGCTGATACCTGCGCACAATGAAGCAGCGCTTACTGAAGCTATTTTGCATCTGCAACGCCGCGACGAGCTGCGTGAACGGCTGGCAGAACGCGCCGAACAGCAGGTAGCTGCACGCTACTCGATCGGTCGATACATGACGGAGCTGCTTACTTTTTATCGCTCAGAAATCAACGCGCATTTGACACCGTTGCCGGCGCAGTCAAACGCGCTGGAATCAACCACGAGGCAGATCGAGGCCGCGTAGTTTGAGGTTCGTTAATGACATTGGGGAAACCATCAGCTAGCGCAGGTGGTCCTGACAAGATACAAATGGACGAAGCATTCATCTTACAAATTTCGTTGGAGATCGGACTTGGCGGTGGCAGCGAGTGTGTGTCTTACGAGCTGCAACGCGCCTGGCTAGCCATGGGACTCGACGCGCGCGTGCTCGCGAGCCTCGCTACCGAAGCTGAACCGCGGCAAGGAATTACTTATGTAGCTCCATGGCTGACAGCCTGGGGCCTGCGAGCGCGTTGGCGACATCTGGCGACGATCATCGCCGTTCCCCTGTTTACTTTGTTTGCAACCTGGCGCGCGCATCGAACGCGCGGCGCGAAGATCATCTTGAGTCATGGCGACTCGCTGATCGGCGACGTCTGCGTTGTGCATGCCGTCAACCGCGCCTCGCTCGCCGAGAAACGGCGCGCTGGATATTACGGTTGGCTAATCAATCCAAGTAATTTGTGGGTAGGCTGGCGCGATTGGTGGATGTTGCGGGGCCTGCGTTATCGCCGCATTGTGGCGATCTCTGAACGTGTCAGAGAACAGTTGAAGCACCATTACAAGGTGCCGGACGATCGCATCGTAACGATTCCAAACGGCATTAATCTCTCTCGCTTTGATCCGAAGAACGTGAGTGCCAGGATGGAAGTGCGGCGCAGCTTTGGGCTATCCGAAGACGTTCCTTTGGTCCTTTTCGTCGGCAGTCAATTTCAACTAAAGGGTTTGGAGTTTGCTATCCGCGCCCTGGCGGAGATGAACACGAAAGCGGTTCTGCTGGTCGTTGGTGGAGACTCTTCTGCGCCTTTCAAACGACTCGCCGAGCAATTGGGCGTCAGCAAACGGGTAATCTTTGCAGGTCCGCGAACCGATCTTCCCAGAATCTATCCCGCCGCGGATGTCTTTGTGCTGCCTACGTTATACGAGACGTTTGCGTTGGTTTGCCTCGAAGCAATGGCGTCAGGGCTTCCGGTCCTGGCCTGTTCGGTAGGCGGCATCGAAGACTATCTGCGCGACGGCGAAAACGGATTCTTCATTCAACGTGAAGCACACGACATAGCCGACAAGTTGGATCGCGTTTTGAGCGATGGAAATTTGCAACAGCGCTTGCGCGAAGGCGGGCTGGCAACCGCAGGGAATTACGCCTGGGAGAAAATTGCCAAACAGTATTTGCAACTCTTTCAAGAATTGATGGCCGAGCAACTTCACGACTCACGTAGTTCTCGCCTTCTTATGATTACTGAGCCGAACGTTTCAATTCAATGATGAAAACGAGAAACGCCGGCAATTCCAACGATGGAGGAGAGAACATGCGCGTCTTGCGTATTGCTCATTCAAGTTTGACTCCCGAGCTGAGGCAACGGGAGCGGGCGCTTGCCCGGCGTTATCCGGACGTGCAGCTGGAACTGGTTACAACCGAACGCTGGCGTGAAGCCGAGATGGAAGTTGACGCTACTCCAGACGATCTATTCCCGGTGCGAACGGCGCGCAGTTATCTATCAAAGCACATTCAACTATTCGCGTATGATCCGCGGCCGATCATCCAGGCATTGCGCGAGCATAAGCCACACCTCATCGACCTGGGTCACGAACCATATAGCGTGGCCGGTGCAGAAGTGCTGACGTTGTGTCGTTGGTTCGCTTCCAATGTTCCCATTGTGATGCAGACTAACCAGAACATCCTTCACAACTATCCGCCACCCTTTCGCTGGCTCGAACAGCGTGCTTTCAGAAGGGTCGACGCAGCTTACGGCTGTAGCGAAACAGTCTGCGAAGTGCTGCGGGCCAAGGGCTTTTCCAAGCTGGCTCCCGTGGTCCCCTTTGGCGTAGATACTGCCGCGTTTCGTCCACGACCTGAAGGTAGCGCGCGGCCCAGCGGACCTCTGACGATCGGATACATCGGGCGAATGTTGCCGGGAAAAGGCCTCAACGTGCTCGCCGATGCACTCGCGAAAATCAAGGGTGAAGCCTGGCGGTTGTTGGTTATAGGCGATGGATCTGAGCGTGAAGCTTTTGAGGAACAACTGCGTGTAGCCGGACTAAGCGAGCGAGCGGAGTTTACCGGCGCGATCAGGTTTGATCTGGTCCCTAAGTATTTTCATAGTTTGGACGTCATGGTAATACCGACTGAAACGACCAAACGGATTCGCGAACAGTTTGGACGCGTGATTGTGGAGGCGATGGCCAGCGGCGTGCCGGTGATCGGCTCCACCTGCGGCGCCATCCCGGAAGTCATTGGTGAAGCCGGACTCGTTTTTCCCGAAGGCGATGCCAGCGCGCTGGCGGACGCCTTGCGCCGATTGCTTGGGGACGAAGCCCTGCGAGAACAGTTGGCATCGGCCGGACGGGAGCGGGTGGAACAGTATTCGTGGGATCAGGTGGCGGAAAAAACGTACGAACTGTTTCGCCACGTTCTGAACAACAGGGAAACGCCGCCGGCTAAGCGTTGGCTGACCGGCGCCCAGGTTGCGACGCTTAGTTGCGCCATCATGAGCGCCCTGGACTGCTTGGTCTGAGACGCTTGTTGTTTTTGGTTTTGGTCTTTGTACTTTGAGCTTTGTACTTTGTACTTTGATAGGACTGTCCGGGTCTTAGAACATACCGAAGTTCAAAGTACAAAGCTCAAAGTACAAAGACCCAAGACCGAAGACCCAAGATCAAAGCCCCAAGTTAAAGAAGTTGGTTCTAAAACCTTAAATGCTGAAACGTAATATCAAGTTGGTCTTTAGCACGAATGCACTAATGTTGTGTTCGGGTGTGGTGACAAGTTTGCTGAGCGCGCGAGCGCTCGGTCCGAGCGGTCGTGGCGACCTGATGGTCGTGCTGATGTGGCCGGCCATATTTTCTCTGGTCGCGCAAATAGGTTTGCCGCAAGCTTATCGTTTTTGGATTGCCAAGCAACCTGAATATTCTTCGGCGCTGTTCTCAAACGCCGTGATTTTTACGCTGGTAATGGGATTACTTATGCTCGGCCTGGCCGAGTTGGTAATTCCACACTTAATTGGTGTGCGTAGTCCTGAGGTTTTGCGACTCACGCGCATTTACCTGCTGGTTATCCCGGTACATTTGCTGACCGATCTGACGCGCGGTCTACTTGAAGGAGCGCGACGATTTACCTGGGTGGGAGCGTTGCGCTTAATCCTTTTTGGTGTCCAGTTGGCAAGCTACGTCATGCTCTTCCTGTTGGGCCAACTGACGGTTGCCAGCGCCTCTTACACAATGCTCGTGTCATTGACAGCTTCCTTGATTGTTTCGCTCATCGCCGTTTGGAGCGAACTCAGACCAAAGTGGCAACCTGGCTTTTCGGAGCTGGCAACCACGCTTCGCTACGGAGTTCGCGACTATCCCGGAATCTTAACGGAATTCGTTAACTGGCGCCTTGACCTCATGATGCTTGTGGGCATGGCTTCAAGCGGAGCGGTCGGACTCTACGTCGTTGCACTCCGACTTGCCGACATCACCAGCACGCTCGCCGGTTCGGTGGGCGATGCGCTGCTGCCGGAAGTTGCTGCTTCGAAGAATGCTGCTCAGGCCACGTGTGTTGTCACTAGAAGTCTGCGACTAACACTGTGTGCTCACTTCCTGATTCTAATTCCGCTCTGGATTGCCGCGCCTTACGTACTTCGTTTCGGATACGGTCAAGGTTTCGTTGAGGTCACCAACGTCTTGCGCATGCTGATGTTCGCGTCTGTCATGTGGAGTGGAGGTGCGATTGTCATTAGCGGACTCAACGGGCTGGGATATCCGGGGTCGAGCGCGATTGCGAGAATAGCTGCGGCTCTGGTGATGGTGGTCGCGCTGGTTATCTTGCTGCCCCGGCGAGGAATTCAGGGTGCCGCGCTGTCATCAATAGCTGGTTATAGCGTCATGTTTCTGATGTCGCTGTTCTGGCTGCTGCGCCGTGGTCAGATTACTCTTTGGGAATGTCTGCGACCGCGTTGGAGTGATGTGCCGATGAGTTTGACGCCCGCCGGTATTCGCGTCGAAGTGGCCAGGGTCCTGCGCCGGGCGCGACCAACCAAGAGTCAAACTGCAGACGCCCTGGTTGCGTTGGAATAGCACGAAATCTCTTTGGAGTGCGGTGACCTGTCACCGCTTTGGCCCAGGGCGGCTTGACGCCCTGCTCTTCGATCGTTCAAACGCTACGGTGGTCGCGACAGGTCGCGACCGACCAAAGCGGTGACAGGTCACCGCACTCCAAAGAGTTCGTGGATCGTTTGTATGTCGAATGACCAAGCTTCGCTTCATTAACCCGCTCGTCTTAGTCCTCATACTCACGCTGCCATGTTTGGGATGCATTCGCGATAAGCGTTGTACTTTCGTTTCCCCATCTACACCATCCGGGCCCGACATTCCCGAAGGCTTCGGGGTCAACATCGATTTTACAGATCCCCGCCCGGGCGAAATCAAGATGCTTTCTGAAGGCGGCTTTCGCTGGGTGCGCATGGACCTGAAGTGGGACTTAACTGAAACCGAGAACGGCCAGTACGATTTTTTACCCTATGACAGACTACTGGCAGCCCTGCAGCCCTTCAACATTCACACGCTCTTCATTCTTGACTATGGCAACCCACTCTATGACAGCGGAGCGCCGCCTCGAAATGAAGCAACGAGAAAGGCGTTTGCACGATGGGCAGTAGCTGCTGCGAAACACTTCGGTGGGCGCGGCGCGCTTTGGGAGGTTTATAACGAACCGAATCACTCAACGTTTTGGCCGCCACAGCCCAAGGTGGAGGAGTACATCGAGCTGGGAAAAGCTGTAGGCCGCGCCTTTCGGGAGCAAGTTCCTGGCGAGAAACTGATTGGCCCGGCCACTTCGGAAATCGATTTCGACTTTCTCGAGAGTTGTTTCAAAGCGGGACTGCTTGAATATTGGTCGGCAGTTTCAATTCATCCTTATCGTCGTTCTGATCCAGAGACGGCAGCGGCGGACTATTGTCGGCTTCGCGAGTTGATCAAAAAGTATGCTTCCGCCGGTGATGCGAGCGGAGTTAGCGAAAGTCGCAAGATCCAGATTATCTCGAGCGAGTGGGGTTACTCATCAGCCTGGCGCGGCTTGAATGAGGACAAGCAGGGTGAGCTGCTCGCGCGCGCCTGGTTAACAAATGTCGCCAACGGAATTTCATTGTCGATCTGGTATGACTGGCGCGACGACGGTCTGAATCCGGACGAGCCTGAACACCACTTCGGCACGGTATCCAGGGGCTATCACGAGGATCGGGAGCCTGTTTACGATGCGAAACCGGCTTATCTGGCAGCGAAGGCGTTGACTGCATTCTTTAGCGGCTACCGGTTCGAGAGACGGCTGAATGTCATTAGCGACGATGACTACGTGCTTGTCTTCCGAAAGGCCGATGCTTTTCGATTCGCGGCCTGGACGACGGGCAGCAGCCACCAGGTGATCCTGCCTCTTAATGTGGGCCAATACAACGTCATCAAACACACCGGTCAGGAAATAGGTAACCTGCGTTCCGATCAGACCGGACTTGTACTCACGCTTAGCACATCGCCTACCTACTTTCGGTAACCAGTGCTTGGTTTCTGGCAACTTAGGTGCTTTGGCAGTTTCTATTCTTACGAAAAGATTGCAAACGCTTGTCAACGCGTTGATCGTAGAAACCGTCTTTCGGTGTATCGGAGAATTCAGAACCGGCAGCGGTAGCGACCGGGACACGGACTCAACGTAAAACTCCGAGGAAGAAAGAGGTTTAGCAGGACCAAACCGAGTTGAGTGTTCGACCCGGTCGCGACAGCTCCCGGTTCTGCATTTATCGACCCCCGACTGAAGCATTATGAGCACCTATCAATCTGCGCGGCGCGCCAGCGAACACCCGGCCCTGCAGCAGATCAACCTCAGCTATTTGCGACCAGACAGTCCGCTGCCACTCGTGGTTCGACCAGCTCGAGAAGGAGTTGACCTCGGGCTATGGGCAGCCGCGAACTCAGACTTCATTGAAACTTATCTATTACGAAACGGCGCGATACTCTTCCGCGACTTCGGCCTGACAACGGTGGAGGCGTTCGAGCGCTTCATTGAAGCGGTGTCAGGGCCGTTGCTTGATTATTCGTATCGTTCAACTCCACGACACATCGTTAGTGGCAGAATCTATTCGTCAACGGAGTACCCAGCCGATCAAACCATCCCGCTGCACAATGAGAACTCCTACACGCGCAACTGGCCGATGAAGCTTTCGTTTTTCGCGGTGCAAGTCGCGGAAACGGGAGGGGAAACGCCATTAGCGGACTGCCGCAGGATCTACAAAGCTTTGCCGCCGGAGATTCGCGAATGTTTTGGACGGAATGGCTTGATGTATGTGCGCAACTACGGCACCGGCCTCGACCTTACCTGGCAGGAAGTATTTCAGACTTCTAATAGAGCGATGGTTGAAGAATATTGTCGCAAATCTCGGATGGAATTTGAGTGGGTTGGCGAGGACCAGCTTCGCACTCGACAGCGAGCGCGCGTGGTGGAGACTCATCCTCGCACAGGCGAGCTCGTCTGGTTTAATCAAGCGCATCTTTTCCATCTCTCCAGGTTATCCGCCGAAGTGCGCGATTGGTTGCTGGCTGCTTATGGAGAACAGAACCTGCCACGCAACGTTTACTTTGCCGATGGCTCACCGATAGATACGGCATTGTTGGACGAGATCACTCAGGTCTATGACGACAATTCGATAGTCTTCCCCTGGCGCGAGGGCGATGTGCTGATGATCGACAACATGTTGACTGCGCACGGCCGCAAGCCGTTCGTCGGGAAACGTAAGGTCGTGGTTGGCATTGCCGAGTCGAACCTGAGCGTAGCAGATCTATCCACCGCTATTAGATAATAGTTGCCCTTGACCAAATACTTGTCTGAAGACCCTGCTGGTTATATCCCCGTGGCGCTCAACGACGGTGCCGTCACTCTGCCGCTCAGTTTGCTTGCCGACGAAGTTCACGTCTGGCTTGCTAGGCTTGATGATCACCCGGCTGATAGTTTGAAGGTGCTGCTGGCGGCAGACGAACTCGCGCGCGCAGCTCGCTTCCATTTCGACAGAGACAGAAACCATTTCATTGTCGCTCGCGCGCTGTTGCGCAAGTTGCTGGCCGCTTACCTGGATGTGGGCGCCGGCGAACTACAAATCTCCTACGCAGAGAAGGGAAAGCCTTCACTGGAAGACAGCCGTAGAACTGCGCTGAAGTTCAACCTCGCGCACTCGCACGAGCTGGCGATCTACGCGTTCTCCTGGAACCGCGAAGTCGGAATTGATCTGGAGTTTATGCGAGAGGATTTGGCTGATGAGAAAGTTGCGGACCGATTCTTTTCGCAAAGCGAGATCAAGAACTTGAGAAAGCTGCCTGCTGAACTTCGAAAGCAAGCCTTCTTCGATTGTTGGACGCGCAAAGAGGCCTATATCAAAGCGCGCGGCGAGGGGCTTTCAATACCCCTGGATGAATTCGATGTGTCGCTCCAGCCAGGCGAGGTGGCTGCTTTGCTTCGCAATCATAAGGATCCCGGTGAAGTGGCGCGCTGGTCAATGCAATCAGTGGCCGTGCCGGCGGGCTATGTTGGTGCTTTGGTAGTTTCAGGTCACGACTGGAAGTTAAAGAGCTTTAACTTGATTTCCAGTGACAAATGACAAATGAGAAATTGGATTCAAGTTGGAAGTGCAACCTGTGCCGTCTCATTAACACCTGGCTTCAGCCAGGTGGCAATGATTGGTAGAAACCAGAAACCGTTTAAACGGTTTCTCATCGTCAATGAGCACTCTGGGTCACCTGGCTGAAGCCAGGTGTTAATGAGAAAGCGATAGATGACTCACTACGTGGCTTCTACTTCCGCGGTTTCCGCTTCTTCTTTCTTCGATCTCCACATGCCCGCAATCTGGTTGGCTTCTGCCAGCGTCATGTTGTCGTAGATGTCAGCGTTATTCTTGATAACGCCGTCCTCCAGTTCACAAACTTCCCAATCCGGCGCTTCCGGATCAGTCCCCGCGCGTCCCGGTTTTACGCGGACGTTGAATGAAATTACCGGGGCTTTAGTTTCGTTTTCCATCAGTTAAGTCCTTTGTTGATTTCCCTTCAGCTGATCAAAGCGGACTAAATCTATCATAAGTTCATATGCACCGAGAATTCCCAGTCTAAGACGTTAGAGTCAAACTTGGTTCGCAGAGTCAAGCTCTTCTCTGGGACCGCGGGCGTCCCGCCCGCAATGATCCATCACCAAACTTGATTTGAGGTTAGCTTTACTCGCGCTATCGCGCTCGCTTGCGGGCGGGACGCCCGCGGTCCCAGGGAAGAGCTTGACTGTCACCTTCAAACATTTTGACAATCGCCAAGCCTCAGGTAGCATGGCGCGCGGAAGTCACAGCCTGAGTCCGACCAACTGAAAACAATCATGTGTACTGATAGAAGAGACTTTTTACGACTCTCTGCCGGCGTCGCTGCAGCGTCTGTCCTTGGCAGTTCGGCTCTTGCCGAAACAACTGAACCAAATCCCATTCAACAACGCGAGCTACCGGCTCCGATTCGCAAACTTCGAAAGATGATAGATGACGTCATGCCGATCTCGATGGACGAGCGACGTTCGAGAATTGAGAAGGCCCGGCGCCTAATGCGCGAGAACAAGATCGACGCCATCTATGTCGAGCCGGGTTCGAGCATGTTCTATTACACCGGCATGCGTTGGGGCACCAGCGAGCGAATGCTTGCCCTGGTGATACCCGCGCGCGGCGAGATCGCCTGGGTGTGCCCGAAGTTTGAAGAAGAGCGCGCGCGAGAGCTGATAACAATGGGCAAAGACATTCGCACCTGGGAAGAAGATGAAAGTCCTTACCAGCGCGTAGCCGAGATCTTTCGCGATCGGGGATTACGCACCGGCCGGGTCGGCATTGAAGAACGCGTGCGCTTTTTTTTGTTCGATGGCATTCGCAAAGCCGCGCCGAGATTGCAATTCGTTAGTGCGACCGCGGTGACCGCCGGTGGGCGCATGTTCAAATCTCCGGCAGAAATTGCGCTCATGCAAAAGGCCAATGACCTGACGATCATCGCCTACAAAGCAACTGTCGAAAGCGCGCGCGAAGGCATGACGCAAGACGAGTTTGCCGGCAACTGTGCCGCGGCGTTTCGTGCGCTGGGCGTGCAGGGAGGAGTTTTTTGCAGCTTTGGCAAATACACTGCTTTCCCGCACGGCAGCAGCACGCCGCAGAAATTAAAGGAAGGTGACATCGTGTTGATGGATGGCGGCTGTAGTGTGGAAGGCTACCAGTCAGACATTACGCGCATGTTTGTTCTCGGCAAGCCGACGGAGCGCATGAAGGATATCTGGAACCTGGAACGCCGATCTCAGGATGCTGGTTTTGCCGCGGCGAAACTCGGTGCGCCATGCGAGGTAGTCGACGCCGCGGCTCGCAAGGTAATTACCGACGCCGGCTTTGGTCCCGATTACAAAGTCCCTGGCTTGCCTCATCGCACCGGGCACGGAATCGGACTCGACGGCCATGAATGGACAAACTTCGTGCGTGGAAACAAAACCCCGATTCAACCCGGGATGTGTTTCAGCGATGAGCCCACCATCGTAATTTATGGAGAATTTGGAATTCGCCTGGAGGATTGCTTGTACATTACTGAGAACGGGCCCAAGTTTTTCACGGCACAGAGTCCATCGCTCGAGGAACCGTTTGGATAATTCTTTCTGCCTCCGCGGTGAAATAGAAAACGCTGAACCGACATTCACTATTGAGACAGTAAAGTCGCGAAGACTCACCCATTCACGGTTACGCCCGGAGGAGTGCTGAAATGCCAAACGTTAACGACATGCGCTGGTTCAAGCAGCAATTTCATCAAAAGATAAACGCGGCCGTGCAGGGCACACCCTATACGCTCGATTTCATGACGGCGCTGGCTTGCCAGGAAAGTGGTGAGATATGGCCCACCCTGCGCAAGAAAGATCTCAGCCTCGACCGCATAGTGGAACTCTGCGTGGGGGACACCATCGATGGACGTAGCGTCTTTCCTACCAGTAGGGCTCAACTCGAATCTGTGCCCAATGGGAAGAAGATGTTTGAAATCGCGCGCGCGGCACTCGTAGACATGGCCCAGTTCATTAATGGCTACAAGAAAGTTGCCAAAAACCCGAACAAGTTCTGTCACGGTTATGGAGTCTTTCAGTATGATATTCAGTTTTTCAGGAGTGAAGATCCCGACTTTTTCCTTGAAAGACGCTATACAGACTTTGACGCCTGCCTGCAAAAAGCGTTGGGAGAACTTCGCAGTAAGACGCAGAAACTTCATCTCCAGAATAAGCCGACCCTCACCGATCTCGAATTAGCGCATGTAGGCATTGCCTACAACACCGGCGGCTTCAAACCGGAGTTGGGCTTAAAGCAGGGGCACCAATCTGACGACGGGAAGTTTTACGGTGAGAATATTTTTTCTTTCATCCAACAAGCCAGGACGGCCACCCTGGATGACGCGACGCCGACCACTACCACAACCGTGACACCGAGCGCATTGCGTTTTGAGGTCACCAGCACAGATCCCCTACGCCTGCGCAAGGAGGCATTTAAAGATCCAAACAGCCCTGAAGCCAATGTGAGGGTCAAGCTTCCTCACGGCCAGATTGTTCTAGCTCTAGCAACCCAGCCGGTGAACGGATTCCTGGAGGTTGAGACCGAGTTTGGCGGCGAAACTCTAAAGGGGTTTGCTGCGGCCCAATTTTTGAAACGTGTTTAAGAGGGTGTATGCTTCCGTTTGTTTGGAGGCAACGCCCTATGACTGAGATTTGTGCACACCTTGATCAGGTCCGGCCAGTCACACCCAGCGCGAAAGGCTGCGAAGAGTGTCTTCGCATGGGCGCGCGTTGGTTGCATCTTCGCCTTTGCATGACCTGCGGCCACGTCGGTTGCTGCGACTCTTCACCCAACAGACACGCCACAAAACATTTTCATGCAGTCGGGCACCCGATCATCAAATCATTTCAGCCCGGCGAGGATTGGGGCTGGTGCTACCTCGACGAAATCATGTTTGATTCCCTGTAACCATTGCGAGGTCAAAACGTCCGCTCAAACACCGTGAAGTCGTCTTCAAGTTTCCATTGCAGCTTTGCTTTATCGCTGCCTTCAAGATATTTGCGACAACCCGTCGAAGCTAGCTTCGTCACGGCGACATCCTGAGCGCATTGTGCTACCGGTACAAACTTGCGTGCGTCCTTCCACAAACTGCCGCCGGCGATGAACGCATACTGCAGACTGTTTCGCGCCATAGTCTTCAGCTGAACGTAACCGAGCCCCTGTTCCTGCGCAGCTTTCAAAAACTCTCGCGAGATTTCTGAACGCGAAACTCCTTCATCGTCCGTAGCCAACGCCACCGGCACACCATATTGCAAATAAGTCGCCAGCGGATGTTGCGGCCCAGTGATGCCGAGAATTAGATCGTTACTCGAAAGACAGATTTCGACCAACACGTTTCGTCGCGCCATCTCTTCTAAAAGTTCATCCGGCTTATCTTCATGCATGATGTCCACGCCGTGACCAATGCGTTCGGCCCCTGCCACCATTACTGACTCGCGCACATGAAACGTCAAGCCCTCAGACGGGACCAGACCGGGCGCCAGTTCTCCTGCATGCAAAGTCAGGTGTGCTTGCGGATATAACGTCCGCAGAGCACCCAACATGCGCATGTGCACTGAAAAGTTTTGCATAGATGCCAGGCCATCTTCTCCCTGCACCAGATTCAAGCCGACCACTTTTGAGTTGGGATCGTTTGCCAGGGCAAATCCCGTTACCATCTGCGCAAAAACTGCGCCCAGCGAGCCGCCGCGCGAAACCTGCGACACGTAGCGAATCGTGACCTCGCAGCCTGGATCCGCTTGCGCGGTATTACACTTCAGGAGTTGATTTTTTTGCTCCTCGGCTTCGCGCAAAGTCTTCAACGCAGCGCTCGCGGCACTGGCAATGCCGGCGCTTTTTAATTTGCTCAGGGTTGTGTTTGCGTCTCCATCCCAGCCAACTTGCTGACCAATCTGGCTTGACGCTACGCCATCCGGAGTCAGCATCAACTCGAGATAAAGCACCTGTCCGCGGGCAGCACGTGAGGCAGCTTCAGCGATCATGCGACCGATTTGACCGTAACTGGCGGGGCCAAATTTAATAAACGCGTCGAAGAAGTGATCATGCCCGCTTTGTCCGGAAAGCTGCCAGTTTCGCATTGACCAGGCATCGATCATCTGCCGGTAGAGCACGTAATTTGTGAGCGCATTGCTGGCCGGACTGAGGTTCGACTTCGGATCACAGGTTGATTTTACTGGCGGTACAAGCAGGGTCATGGTCTCGTTGTTCACACATAAACCATTCTCAGCTGCCCATTGAATGTACGACTCGGCATAGATTGAACCGGAGAGATGACTGTGCAGATCTCCGCCCTTCGGCATCCTGAGTAAAAATGCCAACTGCTGGGGCGGCGACTGACGTAATGACTCGAAATGGCGCGCGGTCTTTTGTTCGTGTGCGCTCTGCTCCGATTTCAATCCCGGAATTCGCGCGTCCGGCGATTGCGCCGTCGCTGCCATCGCGCATAAAAGAACAAGCGTCAGAGATCTGACGGCTTTTACAAACATCATTCTGCTGGAAAATCTTCCGCGCATATTGGTTTGCTCCTGGCTTTGTTACTGAGGCTGAGAAATTGGTCTACCGGTTGACCGTCGCATTGTAGATGCTCGATAAAGGTAGAGTCTATGCATTGACAAGCCGTTTCTGCTGAGCATAGGGTAACTGAGCAATTGAACACTTAACAGTGGTCGGAAAAAATCAGAACGGGGAGCGTAGCGACCAGCCAGGGACTCACTTCAAAAGGGGTTTGAGTTCAAACGGCTTAGGCTGCCGTTCTTCGTCAGTTGCGCCTTGGCTGGTCGCTACGCTCCCGGTTTTGATTTTGACGTGGGCCACGTTGCGCTCCTACCTATAGACAATTCTCTATGCCAGTCTCAATGATTGACGACAAAGTTTGGTTTGACGAAACAACCAAACTGCAGCAGCTGTGTAAGGACGTGGCAGATGCTCGCGCGGACAGTCGCAGTGTTCTGCTTCTTTCTTACTTTGAAGCGACCCTTTCTCGCCTTTCGAACCTGCTACAAGAGAAAGCTGTTGGCCATGATCGGTTCTCAGCATTCAATCCTGCTGAACTTTGTACGAGTTTGCCCGGAAAGGTCTGGCTGGGTTCAGCCCTCGCCTTTAATGTGGGGCAACCAACTTCGGCCGCCATTACCGGAAACAAATTGCAAATCATTGTTGCTGAGCATTATCCGATGCAGTCGCGTGACCAGCAGGTAGTTGATTCCGCCAGAAGATTGGCCTGCGAAGGGAATCTTTGTTTCCACTTCTCGCTGGATGATCCGTTGATGAGACATTTCGGTTCGGAAAGGATCAAGGCGCTTTACGAGCGCCTGGGGATTCCCAAAGATGAGTGCATTTCCCATCATCTGGTCACCAGGGCTATTCGCACTGCTCAGGAGAAGATTGAAAGCAAGGTGGGAAGGGACGTGCCAACTCACTCCGCGGAAGACTGGTTCAAATACAATTGGCTGGAAAAAAGTCCAAAGTCCAAGGTCCAAAGTCCAAAGTCCACTGGGTCAGATGGACTTTAGACTTTGGACATTGGACTTTGGACAACTCTCTGGGACTTTGGACAACTCCTAAAACGCCCACCGCCCCCACGTAAACATACTGGTGAAGAATGCCAGGTACAGGATCGACCAGACCGTTATTACAGCGAACCACACGCGTCTGGCTGCCAGCATCGCGAAGAGAATGAAGATCGGAAACATCGTCAGCGTGTAGCGTGGCACGCTCAATACGAAACTCACCGAAACAAACATCAACCAGTTGCCTGTCATCCAGACACTGTACGCAGGTCGCAACTTGATCCAGCTCACGATGGTGCAAACGAGACCGAGGGCAATGAACAGAACTTCCTGCATCCCGATCATCTCTGCTTCCGAGGGTGCTCGACTCAACGAACCGAGCGCGTTATCGATCCCCGTAATTGGCGACGACAGCGACTTGCTGAAAAACTGCTGCATGAGTGACGTGAAAGCAAACGCATCTCCAGTCACATGTTTGTTGAGCAGCAAGTAGCCGCCGAATCCGAGACCCAGCAATGGAATGTACAGCCATTGCCACTGCCAGCGTCGGGTTGTCCAGTATTGATAGGCCGCCTCCATAACCAGCACCGGCCCCAGCACCAGACCGTTCGCGCGCGTGAGGCAAGTGAGCACACCAAAGAGCGCGGCCACGAACCAGCGTTGCTTGCGCGCGGCATAAACGCAGCTCAACGCCAGCATCAGAAACAAGCTTTCGGTGTAGCCGATGTGAAGAAAGTAGCTCGTCGGGAATATGAACAGGAACCAGACAGCGCGTTGCGCCAGCTCTCTTGGGTGATCGAGCTCAACCAGGCGCAGCAGCACGATTGCGGCTACCAGCGACGCCAGGGTGGAAATGATGAAGGCGCTAAACATGTAGTCGCGCGTGAAAAAGGCCAGCAGCCTGACGGTCCAGGGATATAACGGATAAAAGACGAGCAACGGTCGCATCTCGCCCGTTGCGGTGTATCCAAATTCCGCGATCTTCTGGTAGTTGACGGCGTCCCAGCGATTCCAAATCTCCAGCCAGCCCCGCGCTCCGGCCACCCGTTGATTTTGTAGGACCTGATAGCTCTGGCCCGCGAAAAGAAACAGCAGCGCTTTGATCGAGATTATGATCCCAATCATTTGCCATTCATGGCGGGGCAAACCGCGACGCGCGTCCTCCAGCTCAGTGATTGGAGGAGGGTTGGCGGTGTCATTTTCCATATAGGATGAGCTTGAAGAGATTCCAGACGGCTTGGCCAAAAGAAAGTAAATCAGCCGCGGCGAGTTGGCAATGGAAATAATAATACTGGTTAAGTTCGATATGAGTTAGTTATTGACTACTCCACAAGCGCGGCACAAATGCAGAAGCGGGAGTTGTAGCCACTGGGGCGATTCAGGGACCGACTTGATAATGATGAGGCGCCAACTGCTGAACTTGAAACGTTGGCAAGACAGCAGACAAGGGAAGGAGCGGCTGACGGAGGAATCCTTCAACGAGCCTGCGAAGCGGGCGGAAAGAGTGTTAGCCCCAGGCGAGGGCTGCCGAGCCTGGGGTCAGCGCCACCAATATTAGCGAGCCTGCGAAGCTGGCGACAGGTGGTGATCGTAAGTCTTCAATAAAGAATCAGGGTCTACGATGTTTCACGTTTCATCTGTCGTCCACTTCGTGGGCTGGGACGTGTTTTTGAGTACGGTTCCCCAGGCTCGGTGGCCCTCGCCTGGAGCTAGCACTCTCTCCATCCGCTTCGCGGACTGGTTGAATGATTTCTCGAACTGATCGCAGAGAACGCAAAGCGGCGCAGACGACATAGACACGTGCTTGAACTATTCAACAGGTCTAACTGCGACGCTGGAGCGGTCGCCACTGCTCCCGGTTCTGCATTAGTCGACCCAGTCGGTTTGTTGAATCCAAGTTAAGTTCAACCCGGTAGCTACCGCGCTCGGCTCCGTATTTGTGAATCGTAGCCTCAGGAATCCTGTCCGGGCTCGCCCAAATTAAACCAGTACGAAATAATCTGAAGCGCGGACCCCCGCGCAGTGATGTTATGCTCGGTGAACTGCCAAGCGATACCAAATGTCATCGATAAGCGAAACATGGGGAACAACGCCGGAGGAACGACGGCGCGTTTTTCCTTGTGACGGTCTTGTTCACGAACCTGACGACGCGCTCTATCGCGGCGTCACGGTCAACGCTCCAGAGGTCATAGTGTTTCGCTGGCTCTGTCAGATGCGAGCCGCGCCCTACAGCTATGATTGGATTGACAATGGCGGACGACAGAGTCCACGTGAATTGACTGCCGGGTTCGAAAACCTCACCATCGGTCAGGATTTCATGCGCATCTTCAAGCTTATCGCTTTTGAAAAAGATCGCCACCTCACGCTCCGTTTGAAAGCACACACGAGCGCCTCAAAAACATTTGGCGATGTTGTGGTGAGTTACGTGCTGGTTCCCATTGCCGGCGATCGCTCGGTGCCAAGTTGCCGCTTGCTCGCAAAGTTAATAGTCAAACATCCGTCTGGACTCTATGGCAGGCTCGTGCGAACTGTGTTGCCCTGGGGAGACTTGATAATGATGAGGCGCCAACTGCTGAACTTCAAACGATTGGCAGAACAGACAGAGAAGGGAATTAGTTAGCCCCATTAGCGGTCGTCATATTCAGTCGAGTCTTCACGGTCATCGATGTCATGAATAACCGGAATGCCATGCACTTCTTTTTGTTGTCGCAGTGCATATTTAAGAGTCTTGATTGTTCCGCCGCCTTTGCCCGACCAGAAGCCAAATATGATTCCTGACAGGTCAACCATATGACGGTTTCTGATCGCGCCCGCCGTCTTACGTCTTGGCAGCTGCAATTCAACGATGCGAGTGAGTTGCTCGAGCCAGGGCTGAACCCACTGTGGCTGTTTAAAGCGCGTATAAGGAACCACTGCCCAGCAGCTTTCACTATTTTCCAGCAGCCATTCCATCGCCCAGTGGTCGACGCCGCGAGCGGTGCCAACCAGCCAGGTTCGACCCTGAGACAGGAACGGCGAGAGGTGTTGCTCAAATAGTGTCCGCGCCGTTTCGCGATCCACATCTCGCGAACCGGTAATCATGATCGAGTTTTTGAGCGTCATGGCAGCGAACTCAAAGCGGGGAGAAAACCGCGCTCTTTCTGCACGTCTCCTGGAGATGCTATGAATACTCCAACCTTTGTTACTTCTTCCGGCACGGCAAATTACAAATCAGACAATGCGAGTCGTCGACTCTTTGTGAAATCATAAAACAATCTGAAGTGCTTAACCGTCCTGAGAGATTATCAAAAATCAAGGCGGCAGGTCTTACAACCTGCCGCCCGTGGATGATCGTAATATGAGCCGGTGAGCCAATCACTCGCCTCACAAAACATTTTAAGGGGTGAGACGGATCCACTGACCCTCGGAAGGTACGCGGTCCGAGTCTAAAATGAACAGCAGGTACCAACCGGGAGGCGCGAGATTCGCGTTGGGTGGCGTCTTTACATCCAGCGTGCCAGGACCCCTTCCGGCAATCACACACTCGATGCCTCGCTGGCCCATGTTGAATCCGTGGGTTGTCGCGCCCGCGCGGAGCAAGACTACTTCACTGATGTCAGGCGGTGTTGGCGTATCGATCTTGAAGTTGCCGCCGTAGTTGATAGTTCCCGGAGCCCCGGTGATCACCGGCCGCAACTTGTCGAAGTAGCCGGGGAAGAAGCGCTCGTGTGGCGTAAAGGGTGGCAAAGCGTTGTTTGGCGGGGCGCCGCCGCCGAGAATGCTTCCGTCCTGAAGCAGCAGGAATGATGAATGGTAGCTCCGTACAAATTTTATGTTAGGACCCTCCACCCAACCGGCGCCCGGATTACGCGGATCGAAAATCTCGCATGGGCCACCATCGGCGCCTCCTTCTATGCCGCCGGCAATAAACACGCGGCCGTCGGGCAGCAGCGTAGCGGTGAACTGCTTATTGCGAGCATTCTTGAGGTCAGGTAAGTCTACCCACGCCGGCGCCAGCGCAGACAAATCGATTTGCTGTGCGCTCTTCTCTACCGTCGGGAATTGACCGCCCATTATATAAGCTATCGGTTTGTAGTCGGGCGGTCGAAGAATCAAGAGCACGGAGGTGCCTTTCTCACCGGGGGTGGTGCGATCGCCCTTGCCCGTCGCAAACGACTCGACGCCGGCGGGAGCATTGAAATCGAAGCGCTGGCTGGGATCGTGTGGCCCGGCGATGAACAACCTTCCGTCAGGCAACAGATATGTCCACGGGTAATATTGGTGATGGCTCATTCCGAACGGCGCAAGGTCGATCGGTGGAGCCCAACCCACGCCAGGAGTGAACACCTCGATCGTTTTGACATTCCCGAACAGGGTCACAGCGCGCCCGTCGCCAATCACGATGGTCGTCGCGTAAAAGCGATTACCCACGGTGTTACCGACTTGCGCATAAGTTCGCGTGCTGGGGTCAAAGGTGAAGGCCCCGCCTCCCGTGAAGCCTCCATGCACGAGTAGGGTGCCTTGCGGTGTATCCAGCAAGGCATGCGCGGCTGACCACAGATCTGAGTTGGCTGTAAGATCGGCGGTTTGATTGAAGGGCGAAATGAAGGAGCCCGCAGGCGTGGAATAATCCCAGATGCGCGCCTGATCGGCCCGCGTCTGACCCCAGAAGAGAACCTGCTTGCTCTTAGGCAACAAAATCGAATGCATCAAGAGCACTTGGGGAGCCCCGGCAACTTCTTCCCAATGCCCAATGCGGTCGACTCCGCAGGGATCCGGTTCGACGTCCGGACAGGTGTTGCGTCCGTCGTCCATCGGTAGCCCTGTTCGACGGTTGATCTCGTCAGCCATTTCCGGAGTCAGCCAGAAGCTCTGCCTCGAGCGCACCAGCCCCGCCATGCCGTTCAACAAGTGGTCCTGTTCATGGCAATGAAACAGGAAGTCGCCCTTGATGCAGTAGAGCTTCGCCGCTTTCGGCCGATACTTGGGTTGCTGTATCTGTGCTTCTTCTTCAGTCAGCAGCACCACCGGTGGGATCGTCGCTTCAACGACGAAGGATTCGCCCGGCCCAAAGCTCCGAGTGTCAATATACTCACCGGCAAACTTCCAACGCATTCCGTGTGGATGAAAGTTGTGCCCGTTCGTGCTGATGTCGAGGTTGAAGACGTACCAACGAATGCGTTGTCCGGAGCGGCCAACGATGGTGGGCGTGTTCCCGACAAAACTGCGGCCGTTTATGCAGAGGCTCGGAATGGCCGCGCGTTTTCTATCCGGAACTAAAGGGTTCACTACGGGATTAACGGGCAGATCGAATGGCCGGGGTGCGAGCCCAACTGCCAGGTCAAGGAGCCGGCGTTGCCGGTCAAGGACCAGATCCAGATCCAAAAGTCTTGGTGGAACCGGCACCGGCGGAGTCTCTTTCCTCGACATCCGGTGGAAGAAGACTGGCACATGATCCGTCGGTATGTGCGCACTCGGCAGGGAGTATGCCCGCGATACGAACTCCTCGAGGAAGTCGAGGTGATGTTCCAGAAGTTGTTGGGATATCGGTTTGAGCCGTTTGAAATGTATTTGCGGCGCGAGGATAAAGGGAGCGGGACATTCATTAAAGTTGATCTTGACACCCTCCGGAAGGAAGCTGCGACCCTCGCTTCGTTCCAGGTCAGCATAGATACCGCCGAGCAGTCCCTCGTCGAACAGAAACGGAGCGGGCGCCTTGTCGCAGTAACTAAGTACAACGATCCCGCCGAACAAGCCCTGCTCAATGCTTATGTTCGAGTAATGCGTGTAGTCGTGGAACGGCCAGACTCCGATCATGTCGTAGGTGACATCGAAGGTGTAGCACCAGGTTTCGCCCGGGCAGATAGCGTCGGACCGTCCGCCGGCGGAGGCCTGCGTGCCGAAAGGCCAGGTCCCATCGGAGTCTATGCCGTAGCGTAGACCGTGAGCGTGCAAAGAGTGGGGCACGTCGTCAGTATTCCAGACGTGAATCTTGAGTCGTTGATTGGGGCGCGCGTAGATCACCGCACCGGGTACGCGTTCCTCGTAGAGCGGCTCATTGATATCGGCGTGAATTAGCTTATCCGGCTTGGGGATGAGATACGCGGAATCGAGGTATTCTCGATAGACGATGGCATCCAACGCACGTGCATCGATTTCGGGTTGCGGGATAAAGCCATTCTCGTGGCCCTTATTGCGCATGCAGTCGCGTCCGTAAGTCGCACCTCCAGCCTCCTCCTCCACAGGCTTCACCGGATTGTAGCCAAAGCGCTCGATCTTCAGATAGACGTGCCGTTCTCCCCAGGCCACTGGTTTGAGCGGCGGTATTTCGATGGTTACGTAAGCATTGGGGGCCTCTACTCTCCAGTGCGTAGACTCCTGGGTGCTCGCCAACAACTCGTCGCCGCAGTAAACATCCAGGTAGATGTCCGGGTGTCGCTCGCGGAAAAGGTCCCGGTACGTGTCTTCATCGAACGGTATTGCAAACGAGCCGTCGTAGAGTGTGGCTGCGTAGCCCAGGTCATCGTCGAGATCCAGGTCCGTGCCCCAGGCCTCGACTCGCACTCCTGCGACACCCTCGCGCGTTTTTTGATCAATTACTTTCCCTTTGATTTCGTAACGCATATCTACTCCTTTTCAGAGATGAGGTTCTAAAGTTCAGAATTGCGCGACCAGCTTGATGAAACGATGCAAACGTCGCGAAATTCGCCAATGGACCGGTTCTTTCTTCCTGGTTCCCGTTCTCCTTTGTGTGGTGTCTTGTCAGCCATTGTCGTCCATCGATTCTGAAAACGGTTTTACCCCTACCAATTCCGACACGGCTGTCAGGGCCACACTTGGCAATATCTAGTTAGTTTCAAATTTGAACTTGCTGACGTGAGGCTTACGAGGGAGTCGCACGTAAAACATTTGTGCCGGTACAGCCAGCACTCTACTCGTCGCTGAGAGCGGCTGTCAATAAAAACCGGCCACCTGCCGATGGCTGATTTGAGTCCGAGGGCCGACGGGCGTTCAAACGAAACCACACGGCAGTGAAAACAGAGCGTGCCGTGATGAAAGTCCGAGCCGTCTCTTCACTACTGGTTAGCTGGTGGAACGCAACCCTCAGTTGTCATGCCCACTGACTTGGGCGGCATGGGACACGAACCAGCCTTGCAACAGCATCCGCCCTTGACGTGTTTGCCGCTGCAGCAGGCGTGATTCGCTTTCTTGCAGCAGCGCATGTTTTGGTAGCAACAATGCTTCATCCGGCAGCAAGAGGCGCGCCGCGGACGCGCCATTGCCGTGGATGAAGCAGCCAAAGAGGCGGCGCAGAAAAAGGTAATAGCGAGTGTTTTGACTTTTCGCATGAGGGGACCTCCTGAGGTAAATCTGGTAGTCCGCAGTCGCGGCAAGTCTATGCCTCGGCATTATAAGCTGCAAGGTTTTCTTGTCGAATGCAGCGCCGCTTTCAGTGCTCTCTTTTAGAAAAGAACGAAACCTTATCAGAATCGAACGCGAAGCAGGTGAAATCTCAGATGCAATGAAACGAGTTGAAGAAAAGTACGGAAAGGAAAACTTGGGATGGGATGATGTTGAATGGGGAATAATGCAAGGAAAGATGGCGGCGCTTGCTTGGGTCATGGGTTCCGATTGGGGCGGCGCGTTCGATAAATAATTTCCCTGGTCGTTTATCCACATGAAGTTGACCGACAAAACCAAATTCATTCTTGCTGGATTTAGCAGTCTTAACCACTGTTCTATTTTTGGTTTACTACGAGAAGACTCCTAGCTAGGGTGCTCGTGTGATAAACACGTCCCACGCGCAGCGCCCAACCTTAGCCCCTTGCGTATCCCTGACTTTCGCGCGGTACCGAAACTCGTTTCCGTACTGGTCGATCCATTTCGCTAATTTGTAGTCAAGATCCATGCGCATTACTGCCAGCGAAGGAAGGGTGTGCAGTTCGCTAGGCTCGGAGATGCCGTTGTGGTTCACGTCTTGCCAGAGTCGCAAACTGGAGAAAATCGCATCGCGTGGGCCAATCCAGCCGTCCCCGTTGCCGCCGTTCGCCTCACGGTCGAACTCTGCCAGGGCGAGGAAACCATTCATCTCTATTCCTTCGGGTGGGACAGGCTGCGAGGTCCGGTCGCCGAACAGTTCCGCTCCGCCGTCGATTGTGCCGTTGCCATTACGATCCAGAGCGAGCCAAGCATCATCGGAACCGGCTAGCGTCCACGCCCGCCGTTCCGCGGTACCGTCGGCATCGACGTCGAAGTTGACACCGTCCACCGCGCCCGAAAGTGAGAGGCCGTCGCCAGCTATGTCAATGAGCACGGGTGAAGGAAAACATTCACAAGTTGGATAACCTCTCCAGCGCCAAGTGGAAGGACAGGAAGTAGGCCGCGGACAATTCTGCGGCGTAGGACTGGGCTCAGGGGTCGGGGTAGGCGTCGCATTAAGGGTCTGCGCTTTTGCCGCGTCGGAAGCAGTGGGTTGTGGAGGCTGCGGTAGATTTAGATTGTCGGCGCATGTACCGGGGCCACCCGAAGTCTCGCAGGTATACCCGTTCCTTAGTTGCGCGTCACCAAGCACCGCTCCCGGCCCCGTCTGTCGCATAACAGTTGTGACACCGGAACAGCCGTCTGGAGCAACATCTGGTAGCCCGAGCACATGCCCCCACTCGTGGGAACCAAGTCGCTCTTGACCTGCCGTGCTGAATCCGCTGAACTCATCGCTAAATTCCATGGTCCGTCGTGAGCTGTTTGCGGGATCAATTCCAACCAAACCATTGTTGTCACGAACCGTTTGACTGTTGCTGATCCCGATAGTGACGTTCCCGCTCTGCCCCGCTGGGGCAGCGGTAATGCTCCTCCCGGTTCGCTGCGCCCAGTCGGCAGCGGCTGCTTGCATTTTGCTCTTGAAGTTCGCCCTTTCGGCATCGCTGGAGAGAAGGCTTAGACTGGCCTCATCGAAAGAATAAGTGATATCCCCGGTGAGCCTGGTGTTTGCCGTGCCCTGCAGCGTAGCGCATTGGTTATAGGCCGTGCAGTCGGTTTGCCCCACCAACAACACTTGGGAACCAAGTAGGAGACCGCATATGGCGACGAGCGAGACTCGCGTTATCCAACAACCAATAAGGCTTATAGCGAATTCCCGTTTTTGACCCATGAGTTTTTCCTTTCGACGCACGGTGAGACGTGATGCAGACTTATGGATTGGTTAGTACTTCGTCGAGGATAGTTTGCAATCCATCGCCGTCGTGCTTGCGGAAACCCGCCTTCGACCCGAGTGGTTTAAGGCGTTGGTCCGAATCAATTAGAAATGCTCCCGAGAGCCCTCCGGCAAATGTATAAGCTCTGTAGGCGGGGCTCCACCAGAGGAAGATGAGGAAACGCCGACCGGGCTTTAGCGGCTCGCTTCCTTTCAACATCGAGCTTGCATGGTGGCCATTGAGCAACACAACGCCGCCCGGGCGGACTAACTTCAAGGGTGTGAGAAGCGACCCAGGCGGCTCAGCCCCAACGCCCAGCGGAGCGTTCAACTGTGTGTGCTTGACCACACTCTGCACCTCGATGTGGTAGCTGGTAAGAATGTGATCCTCACCGTCGAAAGCTGATTCCTCGTCGATGATCTGTCCGACGACAATCGCCTCGGCGTGCTTGGCGAGGAGGCGGAGATCGTCGTATTCGGCAGTGGTTTCCATTTCCGTCACTTCGGTCTCAACATCACGGTCTCGTGCGATCTCGCGTAACGTCTTCCGCCGAGTGCTGTCGACTTGGGTCGCTTGGATGTTTTGTTTTCCAGAGGACGCTATTGCCCACGTGGTAAGCCATAGCACAAACCCGAATAGCACTAAGACTATGAGCGATCGTAGTAGATTGTTTTTCATGTTCCTTTACACTCCTGATGGGTAGACGCGACCGCAGTGATGGGTTGCCGCGTTCCGGTCGGGGGATTTGTACGGTAATTAGCGTATCAACTTGTGAGCAATCGTAGGCTAACGACGAATTGCGGCTTGGTCAAGGGCGTCGGGTTGGTCAATCCCGCGCTACGAGGGTTGAGCCACAGCTCAAGCAAGGGTTATCTCACCCCCGTCTTCCAGAACAAGGAAATCACAAATGCGCTGTCGGCGAATACTCGGATAAGGCACGTTTTAGGTCGCCCATGAAGAGCGTTGCGTCTACTCCTAGATAAACATCACCGGCCCAGTCGCTACCTTCGCCGCCGGGTGCGGTTTTGCGGAACGAACACCTCGAACAGTATCGTCAAAAACAAATTTGGTTGTCGGTTATTCTGATGCTTGCGATTGTCTCCGAGATTGAAGGGCATTTTCACTTTGGCCGGAATCAGAAAGCCCGTGAAGTCTGGGGAATTCTAATCAAGTACAGCGACATAGCTCTCGACTTTTGGGAAACAAGGTATTCAGTATTGCTGCCCGAATAGGGAGAACACTGCGCAATGGTTTTCCTTCAACCTAAGAAATATATCATTCAATATTTCCTTATCCCGGTCCGACCTACAAACCCGCTATTGTCCGAAGCGCGATGAGCTTAGCGTAACGTCAGCGCGGGCCCACGCTTTCTTGAAGCGCGCCACGATCATCGCCGCGTCTTCGTTCTTACCCTGTGCTTTGAGGGCTTGCATCAAGCCAAACAGCGCCCAACCGTTCTCGCGATTGCGCTTCAGATCCTCCCAGTAAACAGTCTCGGCTTCGGCGGGTCGGTTTGCTTCCAGCAACACCGCGCCGAGTGCCTGACGCGGCGGATAGTGAAACTCAGCAGGTTCGGTGTACACCAGAGCGTCTTCCAGTCGCACGGCCCGCTCGAGGTGCGCGATTGCCGGGTCATAATTCTTTTTGGCAGCAGCAATCCCACCGGCCAGAACTTCGCTTGCAATTGAAAGCACCTGGCGACCGGTGTTCGGCGAAAAGAGCGGCGAATCGAGCGACTTATCCGCCATTGTCGAGTCCAACTTCGCGAATTCCTGATCGGCCAAATCGATCTGTCCTTTGCCGAGGAAGGCCGTGCCGCGGGCGTAGTGCCACATGCCGTTCAGATACGCGCTGGTCGCCGGCGGCGCTGGCTCGCGCAACATCTCGTCCCATTTCCCAAAACGCGTGAGCGCGAAGTAAGGCACAACGCGAAAGCCGGCAAGCAGCGGAACTGCTTTTAGAGTTTCGTCGCTGACCTGCGAAGCGGCCTTGCGCGCGGCTTCAATCGCCAGCTTGCTGCGGCCTTCAGCCGTCGCCGCAAACCAGAGGAAGTGCAGGTTGTGCGGATAGTAGGCCATCGGGTATAGGCCCTGGGCGCGGCATTGCGAGATGTAATCTTCGTCCGCCGCGATCGCCAATTCGTTGCTGTGCGCGGCGTCGGCATAGCGGCCCACGCGTTGATAGATGTGCGCGGGCATGTGCACCATATGGCCCGCGGCGGGCATCAGCGTTTGCAGACGGTCGGCAGCAGCTTCAGCCTTCTCGGCCTGGTACGCTTCCATTAGGTGAATGTAGAGGTGCAGAGCAGCCGGATGCAGCGGATTACGCGCGATGACTTGTTCCGTGAGCGCGACTATCTCCGCAGTTCTTTCATAAGGCGTGCCGTCTCGCGTCCAGTAACCCCAGGGCCGCAGGTCCATCACAGATTCAACGTAGAGCATACTGATGTCCTGATCGTCGCGAAACTGAAGATGCACCTTGCGCATTGCGTCGGCGTAAGCGACGTCGCGTGCCTTGCGATCTTCGGCGCGGCCGGAATAGCGGTGGGTCAAGGCGTCGATTAACGCCTGTTCGCGTGGCGAGGCTTTGGCTTTAAGGGCCACGGCTTTCTGAACTACCTCGAGCGCTTTCGGCTCGTTAGCAGGATCCATCGGTGCGTTGATGTTCGGCCCGAGCGCCAGCGCTTCGCCCCAGTAGGCCATCGCTAGATCAGGATCGAGACGCGCAGCTTCTCGGTATGCTCGGCCTGCTTCCGCATGATTGAACGCGTAGGAGAGATCCAGGCCCTGATTCATGAAGAGCTGCGCCTGTTTGTTCCTGGTCGACACCGGAAATACATAACTGCCGAGTTTCTGCAGTCGCGGAGCGATCGCACCGGTCGGAGACGTCGACTGCTGGGGCGGCTCAATATAGTGAACGTGGTGGGGCGCTGGTTGCGGGGCTTGAGCCGCTTGAGCAAAAGTAGTTTTCTGAAAAGCAATCAGCGTCACGCTGGTTGCGGCGAGCATCAGGAAGAAGCTTGAAAAGCGCATGGGGATGTCCTCTTTGAGTGAAACGATTTATTGACGGGATCCTGAAAAGCGCATCGGTATGTCTTTCTCGGGAGATGGATTCTACCGCCGTCCGGAGATCGCTTCAAGGACTGGGAGGTTGACCATTGTGGGTCGAGTAATACAGAACCGGGAGCGGTAGCGACCGGATTCAACTTGCGATATAGACCAGCCCTATGACGAGCGAATTCCAGATATTGAAGTTACGACCGATTTTGTCTACTTGTGGAGTGTGTACCGTAAGTTAATTCCGGTCGCTACCGCTCCCGGTTCTGCATTAGTCGACCCACTGAAAGATGTAGATGTCTCGGCTTTTTGATCCACATCATATGAACCCGAGCTTTCAAGGATGTTTCACAGATATGTTCGCGCGTGAAACTCAGATATAGTGCGTCTGCTCAAAGCTTCTTACTTCTTACATTTGTTATTTTAGCGACGTTACTTACCTGCGTAAGCAACTTGAAAAGAACGACTCTCTAAAGCGGTTCCGTTGAGGTCGTTACTGTCGCGAACCTGAAAGGATCGACGATGGATCTGAATAAGTTTCTTGTCAGCCGGATTGCGTATTTGCTTTTCCTGGTTTTGGCTTCAAGTATACCTGCGATCGCGCAAGGGGCGAGCGGCCTCGGCGGTAGCTTTAATGATCCGGCGGGCGGGATGATTACCAGAACCATCGTGGATCGAGTGGCGCGTCGCCGGCTTGAGAAAACGCGAGCAGTGATGCCCGCCAGCAATGATGCCGCGGTCCATTTTCGTTCGACTGGTACCCAACTGAAGACCCGTGAAATTGCCGACACGATAGATGCCGGCAACGCGCAGGTCTTTAACATCATGAGCACCATCCTGACGGAATACGAAAAGGGTGCGCGGGCTGCAGGACATCCTAACGATCTCGCTCTCGCTCTGAGTTTTTTCTTCGCTACCAATGCCAGCCTCTACCACAACGCCGGTGAGCCGGCTGATCTGGCGATGATGGAGTTGCGCGACGCCATCACAGAGGCGTTGCTCGAAGGCAAGGCACTGAACGGAGTCACCGATCGGCAGAAGCAGGAGATGTATGAAACCCTCGTCATCTTCACCGGATTCGCGCTCGCGACTTATCAGGAAGGAAAGCAGGGCGGTAGTGCTGAAACCGTGAAAGTCAGCCAGCAACTCGCCGGGCAGAATCTGCTTGCAGTTACAGGCATATCGCCGGACAAGATCAGCTTTAGCGCCCAGGGCTTGAACATCGACAAAGACGCCGCGGCGGCCAACGATTCAAGCAACACCTCGAACTCTTCGTCTGCTCAAGTATCACCGGTTAACAGGGATCCATTTCCAGATCGCCCGGGATATGCGCCGCAGAAACCGTTGTCTGGCACGTTGAAAGATTCAATCGCCATGGATGACCTGGTCGGTAGATGGGACCATGGCGCAGGCAGCGTACAGACCTATGTTGACTCAAACACTGGTAACTATGCTGGTACCACAACCTCTTTCTACGGCGAGCAACTTGTCATTAAGGCTAATGGAACCTTCGAGTATAGGTTCGTTGGTCGAGCCAATAATACTACGGTACGCGAAACTGACCGCGGCACAATCATCCTGTCGGGTGGTTACGTAACGGCTAGGTTTGCAGGGCGGGCGACGAAGAAGTATCAGTTCATCGCTTTCAATATCGAGTCAACCGGCGCGGCGATTCTCTCGTTGGTTGAAGTTCACGACAGTTTTCAGGGATACGATGCGGCTGGGCTGGCTCTGGAATGCGGCCATGGCGACGGCTTCATTCACTGCGTCGGCGGCGAAGAATGGGCGCGCCTTGGCAAATAGATAAGCCGAGCCCGCCGGAATCACCCATTCGTCAAAGAACGCTGTTTCCAATCAAGGTGCTGCTGCCGCAACTTCGTCCACGCAATCGAAGACTGAAGTCGTTACGCAAGCAACACGCGGTCAACAAAAGCCGATCTTATCCGAGGCGGCGTGCGCCACTTCTGGCGGCACACTTAGGCGCACAAACAAAAAAAGGGCGACCTCACCTGGTCGCCCTAACTAATTCATTCTAGATGGTGAGCCGAGCAGGACTCGAACCTGCGACCCACTGGTTAAAAGCCCGTAGGACGCCACTTTCTATTCTTTAGCGTTTTGTGCTTTCATGCTTATTTTCATTGATCCATAATGAAATATCGATGTATAATCTTGCCTCATCTTGGGACTCCAAGTACCACGTTGCGCGAGCAATAAGTGGGAGTATATGTGGGAGTGGCTCTCACCTACTATAGGGAGGCTGGCTATTATGGGACGTGATCGAACAGGTTCTTTCAAGCGCACCTCAAGTGGACTTTATGCTCGCATTACGTGGCTCGACTCTAATGGCAAACGTTGCGAGCGTCAACGTAAAACCCTTAGCGGAACTACTCGCGAAGCTCGCCGCCTGATTACGGACATGCTCGGCGAGTTGGATGACCAGAGCGAGAAAACAATAGACGCGTCTAAGCTAACGTTTAGTGAACTAGCCGACTATTTCAAGACTCACTACGCCAAACCTGCCGAGTACGACGCGGCTGGAATCAAGAAGGCGGGGATGCGCGCCTACAAGGACACTCAGAACAAGCTCGTAGTGCTTGTTGACCACTTTGGTTCCACCAAAATCCGCAGCATTACTTACGGAGACTTGGACCTCTTCAAAGCGCAACGGCTCCGAACGCCAACCACGCGAAAAACAGGCACGCGTTCTATTGCCAGCGTTCATCGCGAACTAGAGTTGATGCGCCGCGTCCTAACCATCGCCGTGCAGCAAAAATGGTTACTCCGAAATCCGTTTCGAGACGGAGAAGCCCTTATCAGAAAGGCAGAAGAAACGCAGCGGGAACGCATTGCAACTCGTGAAGAGGAAGAACGACTCCTGGCCGCTTGTGATGATCACTATCGGCGCGAGCATCTTCGCCCTTTCCTTATCTGCGCGTTCGATACAGGGTTTCGGGCTGGCGAGATTTACGGTCTCAGAGTCCGCGATGTGGACTTTAAGGACAACTGCGTCACGGCTGTCTCCTACAAGGGTAAGCGTCGCAGGGAGCGCCAATTTGACATGACGCCCAGGCTTGAAGCGGAGATGCGCAAGTTGTGTGAGGATAAGAATGCTGACGACCTGTTATTTGGTTTTCAGTCGGTGAAGCGTTCATTTGCCACGGCAAAAAGAATTGCCGGGCTGCCTGACTTTCGCCTTCACGATACACGTCATACAGCTACGACCCGGCTCATCAGCAGGGGCCTCTCGCTCAGTGAAGCTGGAAAGCTGATGGGCCACACCCAACCGAGCACTACCTGGCGCTACATGCACGCCGACAAGCAGACGCGCAAACGCGCCGCTGAACTACTCTCAGAAGCCGAAAGCTAAGCCGCTCCCTGCGGCTCTTGCGCTGGCTACCGGCCTGACTATGTCTTAGCTTCAGCGGGCAGCGTGTGGATGTCATGAAAAGTGGCTAGCGAAATGAGATCCTCGGACGCAGCCAACCAGAGTTTTGCAGATGGATCGACATATTTATACATAACACCATCGATCTCTGTTCCTTCGATTCCACCTAGGAACTTAAGGGCGGGTGGAATGACGGCAGTCGCAATTGAAATGCTTAACTTATGGTCCAAGCCGCGCATACCCGCCGCATAATCACTGAAAGTGAATGAAATAACGTGCTCTGCAATTCGGACATTGAAGCCTTCCAAGGTTAACTTGTAAGGAACCCGAAGACTCAGGTTGTCGAAATCGAAACATAGCCGGCCATCGTAATCGGGAGACTCTTTCGTTTCGCATCCGCATCGCTCATCGTATTCCGTTTTGTCAGGGATCGAATCGTACTTTTCAGTCTCTTCGATTATGGTCTTTGTCCACTTATGATCCCAAACATTCGATCTAAAGGGCCAGCTTCCACGGCGGAAATAGCTTAATTCGTATTCTCGCACCAACTGGTAAATCGTGAGTTCATCCTTGCCGCATTTTGGAGCCTTGCCAGTGAAGGTCATCTTCGTACTCACCGTACGCGTCCAAGACACCTCGTGTCCTACGACACCTTTTAGTTGAGATTTCAGTTGCGTCAGACCCGTCACACCGATGGACCCTTCTACCGTGCTTTCGAGCGTTTCGCTCGACTTCGTAGTTATGCCGACAGTTTTGACGACTTCAATAGGAACTTCGTCGCCGCAATAGACAGCGCAGCCCGGCATATTGTCAAGCCAATACTCAAAGATGCAGCAGTCCAGCCGTGCTTTTCCCGAATCCAGATTTAATTGAATCTTATCTCCGACTTGACGCCGGCCGGGGAAGTAATGTGCCATGCGGGAATCCTCCTTCAACATCAGTGAGGCAGAACCTCGGAGTGGGGCAGTCTTAGGTGGAGATCGTGGGCCAATTATGCCAGTTCGTCAAGGAAGTTACGGAGGGGGTGTAACTAGGTTGGATAGCCGATACAGAAAAAGATAGGGGAAAAGGACAGTGGGGATCCGTGGGCGAGCTTTGCAGGCTCAAGACGATGATTAACCCGCCAACCTTATCTGCTCAAACTTCGAGAAATGAGGGCTAAGCAGCACGCATCCGCTCCTTCCGGGGGCTACTACCAGTGCGGCGCTCATATTCGTCGATGTCACTTTGCCGATAACGAATCAGTCCCGTAGGCGTTCGCATGAACCCGATGGTTTTTTGCTTTCGCCATCGGCCTGCTGTCTTACGAGTAATATTGAACAACTCACAAAATTCCTTCTCGGTGTAATACCTGCGTTCGATCTGTGCGCTCATGATCTCACTCCTTGCTAAATTACAAGCCAGAGCGTGCCGCGTTATTGTCCGCCTCTCGGCAATAAGCAAAAGCTTTCCGCCTTGCAAACGATGTCTGTTTAAGGCGTTCTTTGGTTTGGTGTCTGACGCTGCACTTTCAGCAACATGAGTGCCACGCTTATCTAGGACCTCGAAACGCAACTGTGCCCACGGCATCCCCTTTGCAGCAGCGTTCGGATGATTCAACCAGAGAAATGATCAAATGGAATTAGGCGGTTCGGAGGTTCAAATATGAACCATTGATTCAAATTTGAACTACATGGTTCAAATATGAAACATCGGTACAAATGATTTGAGTCTGTTGAGTTGGAGAGCTAGTGCAAAACTTTTCCACTTCTCTCATAACCGTGACCAAGCCGAGCAGAAACAAACATCACGTAAGCAACGCGCAGAGGGCTGAGAATGGCATCCACTCAAGAGAGTTCGGCTAACCCTGACCGGATGCCCGTATCGCGCCTCGTCGCGGTGAGGGCATTGCGCGCTCCGGGACAAATTGAGAACAGCGACCATCGACTTGTAGAGCTGAACGCAAAGTTAATTGGTCAGTCCCAAGCCATGCAGGCTCTCAAGAAATCTATTCTTACCGCAGCGAGCTGTAGCTCGACCGTATTAATCACCGGGGAATCCGGGACGGGCAAAGAGTTGATCGCGCGCGCAATCCACGACCTCAGTGCCAGCCGTGATCAACCGTTCCTCGCCGTCAATTGCGGCGCCTTAACGGAATCGCTCCTCGAGTCTGAATTGTTTGGCCATATCAAAGGAGCGTTCACAGGTGCGACTGCTTACAAGAAAGGGATGTTTGAATCCGCGTCTGGCGGAACGATCTTTTTAGATGAATTCGCGGAAATGTCACCAGCTATGCAAGTGAGACTACTGCGCGTTCTCCAGGAACGCAGAGTTCGTCCCGTAGGCTTGGCCGATTCGAAAGAAATCGAATTAAACGCGCGAGTGGTAGTGGCCACAAATCGTGACTTAAGGCGCGACGTTTCAGAGTCGAAGTTCCGGGCGGATCTCTATTACCGAGTTAATGTTCTTCCGATTCACGCACCAGCGTTGCGTGATCGGATTGATGACCTGCCACTTCTCATTAATATCCTACTCAAGAGACTGTCTGAGGAATCCAAGGTAAAAACACCACTCCGGTTTGATTCGGAGGCGCTGAAATTATTGCGCAATCACCCTTGGCCAGGAAACGTACGGGAACTTGAAAACGTTATCGAAAGAATGACACTCACTGTTGGAGGAAAGGGAGTCATATGCGGTGCAGACGTTCGCCTTGACCTTGAATTCAACGGCCTTGTTGATACCACATCTTGTCAAAGAGCAGAACCAGCGCCTAACGAGCTTAAGGAGGTTCTCATTTCCAGACGGCTGAAATCTCTCAATGGGAACATCGCGTCTGTAGGCCAAGGTAAACGTCAAGAGCTAGAAATGTACCTTCGGCAGGTTGCAGATGTCGGCGGCAATCTCGCCGAGGCCGCGCGACAATTAAGAATCAAACGCACGACACTATATATGCGAATCAAGAGACTTCGCCGACGTTAACTAAGATCGTAGCGAGTACGCCCCCATATCAGGGGGCGTTCTTTTCAGCGATTTGCGCTGACAGTTACTTTACTGGATGATCGACGCCGGACCGGCGTACGGTCTTTGAGCAAGTCTCGATGTCTCGTCTCAATTATGTAAGCCAGACCTTGATAGGAAAGGGTTAGCAGCGACGCTGCGCGCGTCAATCGGCCGTCAGCTTTGATCAGAGCCTCCCTCACCAGCAGCCCTTCGTACTCCGCCACTTCCTTATGCAGATCACGGGTTGTGTCAGTCAAAGCTTCGGCGACGTTCTCGACTATCGATTCGCCCCGTATGCGGACCCTCGCCTTCTTCGAGGCTGCAATTACCCTTAGCAGAAGTTCGGGACTCTCCGAATTTGCGAGCCATTCGCTTGCGCGGTCACAGGCTTGATCTAAGAGGTCAGGCGCAAGGTCGTCGATCTCTTCAACTAACGTGAGTGCAGCGAGCCCGGCCCTGTCGAGCGCATCAACCTCACGCGCAACCTCGATGGCCTTCTGAAATATGAATTGCGCTGGCTCCTTACGTTTGAGGCGAGCTAAGGCAATGCCTTGCGTAATAAGCGCATCAGCTAATAGACCTTGCTGTCCGCTCTTCTCTAGAACCCGAACTGCGCCGCGCGCTACAACTTCGGCTTCTCGGAATTTTCTCTCTGCAATCAACACATGCGCTTTGGACTCGTCGAATTGAGCAACCAGCACTCGATCCCTAACACTCATTGCGAGGCGTCGGGCGTGATCGATATGCTCGCGGGCCTTCTTGAATCTGGAGAGTTTATAGTAAAGGAAGCCTAGATTGTTCTTCACGTTTGCGCGGAAGATCTTATTCTTAGCTAATTTGAAATGACGATCGGCACTTTCGTATTCGCGTATTGCGCGCTGAAAGTAATCTTCGTTTTTTTCTGCAGTGGCGAGATTCCTTAGGACGATGGCCAATTCATTATGATAGTTTCCTCTTGTCGTATGATTGGTGACTTTCTTGAAAAGGGCCTCGTTATCAGTAAGGATTCCTAATGCGACGTTGTATCGTGAGGCCGACCATTCAACTGTCGTCAGTTTAAGAAGTGCTCTGGCTCGCGTGTTCCCTTCGGCAGTCAATATTTGAAGCGCTTCGGTGAGCATGGTTCGAGCCTCATTCAAAGCTCCCTCGCGAAAATAGCAGTAAGCAATCTCCGCTTGTGAGGCAGCGACCAACTTTACATCGCCTACCGATTCATAGAATGTGATTGCTTCGCTGATTAAGTCTTTGGCGGCCTCTTGAGCCTTCTCAATCCCTTCCTTACTCCCTAGCCAACTCGTCAATATCCCCACAGCTAAGAGGAATTCGGCTGCAACTGGAGGTTCGAGGTGCTTCACGTCAGGGTGATGGCCCACTCCCTTCCACAACGGAAGCATGACTTCGCGCGCCCCAACGTAATCGCCCTTGTCTCTGAACTCCAAAGCGGCCCGACATCTCACAAGCGCTTCGTCATTAGGCATTAGGTGGGACGTGTCTAACTTTTGCGACGTTATCCTCTTGATGCTTCTCACAGCTTGCAACGACCTCCGGATATTGATTTAGTCTCCTTCGATAAAAGAAATCTTGCATCTTTGCGTCAAAGGAGAAGACAAACAATGAAGCGATTTCTAGCTACGATCGCGTTGGCGTGTGTGCTGTCAGCCTCGGCCTCCGCCGGCGAGGTTCCCACCAGTGGTGTCACCTCGCCGCAGCCAGGTGAAGTACCCACCAGCGGTGTTACCTCACCTCAAACGGGAGACTTAATCCACAACGGTCCAGTCGTCTCAATGATCCTTACCATCATTGGTTTGCTGCCCGGCTAGACAACAAGCCAGTTCGATCAAGGGAGTCACGGCTTACTCAAAAGGCCGCCTTCGGCGGCAAGGAGTTCGTCTGTCCAATCCACCCTTTGATTTTTGCAGAACGCAGGCCGCCGCGTCCCCACCCACGCAGCGGCCCCGAGGCACTGGTCACTCCAATTGCCGCCCAAATAGGAGGCCGTGCCATAACTGAATCAAACGGATTCAGCGCGCTTAGTCTAACTTCGGACGACCACTACTTTCTTCCGACACTTTCTTGTCTTCGGAGCACTGAACTTCCAAGAATCGAGCAATAGTCTTTGCGAGTACCCGGACCCCTTCGGGCTTATGAAGAACTGCGTTCGCGCCAGCATCCAGCGCTTCGCGCTCAATCGTTTGAGCAGAGAGCAGAACTATCGGCGTTAGCCGGCGATGGGCCATGCTTCTCGCGGTTTGGAGAAGGTCTAAACCATTCACTCCGGGCAAGTCGCTGTCCAGAAGGAGTAGATCGTAGTGAGCATCACTTTCAATTTTCTCTAACGCGATAGTCCCGTCTACGCATGTCTCGATATCCCAGCCTTCGGCCTCAAGCGTCTCTTTGACCATGTTGGCGACTACCTGATTGTCCTCAACATGAAGAATGGAGAACGGCGATGCTGGCCGTACACTGCTATCAGAAGTGTCACTTCTGCGCTTGGAATGTAGGAGAAGAGAATGTTTTCTCTTAACGACCGGCGACCTTGTGGCGAGTAGATCGTGATGCCGCGCATTTATCACTGAGATCAGACTCTGATGATGCTTGAAACCAAGCAGGGGTGTAGCCCTTGTCACTAACCCCCCTGTCTCTTTAAGAGCCAGCTTGATCCAATGCGCCTCATAACTACGCACGGCGTCCCGTAAAGAAAAGTTAGTCCAGTCAGGTGGGCCGAGAATGGATCGAAGTGTTCGAAGCGAAGCAACTGCCAGCCGCTTAACAAGAGCCATATCTTGCGTCTTTTCTATGAGCAGATTCGCACGCTCAATTGCGGTGCGCTCGTCGGGGTTCGAGAAATCTTGCCCAAGCTCTTCGATAAGAGTTAAAGCCGCAACACCCGCGCTTTCGATGTCGCCAGCTTGCTCAGCCACATCGGCGGCTTGCCGAAGCGCAGCGCGGGCTTTCTCAGGATGATGAAGACGCGACAACGCCACTCCGTGGGTTATCAGCGCTTCCGCCAACAACGACTGCTCATCGCCCTTTTCGAGCGTGCGCACCGCGCGACGAGAAATTTTCTCCGCGTCAACCAATCGGCCCTCTCCTAGCAAGACGCGCGCCCGCGTTTCGTCTACTTGCGCGAGGTGAACATCATCTTTAAGTCTTGTGAAAAGCGTCTGCGCGCGGTCGAGATGTTCATGTGCCTTGGCAAAGTTGTGAGCTTTCCAGAAGAGCATTGCCAGGTTGTTTTCGACACAGGCTTGGTAACGTATATGGCCCGCTTGCTCGAAGTGATAACTTGCGGCTGCGTATTCAATCAAGGCACGGTCAATGTAATCTTCGCGGTTTTCTGCGGCACCCAAATTCTTCAGGACAGTGGCGAACTCACTATGGAAACTGCCTCGGAGTAAGTGATTGTCAATATGTTGAAATAGTCGCGCGGCCTCGGCATGAATTCTCAAGGCTTCGTTATGTCTATTGGCTGTTCTCTCGATAATGGCGCTTCGAAGTGAGGCCAGCGCTCTTAGCTCAATATCCCTGTCACCGAGGCGACTCAATGCCTCCCTCAGCATGACCCTTCCCTCGTCGAATGCACCCTCACGCCAGTAACAGTATGCGAGGTCGATTTGCGCTTCCGCTGCTCGGCTGTTCTCTTGCAGTTCCTCGAAGATGGCAATACTTTCACTGATCAGATTCTTGGCCGTTTCCTGCGCTCCACTGATCAGCTTGGCGCTCCCAAGCCATCCTGTTAGGACACCAACACGCAGCAAGACCGCGCCCTTGGTTTCCTCGTCGAGTCCTTCTAACAGTGGCCGTTCGCCGATACGTTGCCATAGCTCGCCCATGGCTTCGCGTGCGGCCTCATAATCGCCCTCCGCGTTAAGTTGAATGGCTAGTTGGCAGCGCACTTGCGCTCGCTGATTTCTGGAGAGGTTCGGGTCAGCTAATCGGTGTATTAACTCCCTTGTTGCGGTCATGTGAGTATTTCCTTAACCGTTGCCAGAATTCTTGCATCCCCGCCTCAGTGTGGGTATGTTCCGACCGAACCGAATGCTAAGATGCCGCCCTCAAGAACCAATCGGACGGCCTATTCACCATTGCGCTTTGCTGTTTCACAGCGGGCCAATAACTTTCCTTTCAGGAGAAAACCATGAAAAAACTTCGGCAACTCTGTGTGGCGGCCATGTTCACGTTAGTGCTTACGACCGCGACCTTTGCGGGAGACATCGCTACCGGTGGCTTCACTCAGCCATCACCACCACCACCGGCTTCATCTTCCGCAACGTCAGGAAGCATTGAAACCCGGTCGGGTGTAGAGAACCCGCAAGACATCAGTGATTCAGTTGCCGATCTCGCACTGAATCTGCTGCAAACAATGCTCTCGGTGTTCTAGAGAGTTTTCTTCAGTTTGAGTTTGCTCCCTTGTAGTCGCCCGCAATTTGAGACTTCAGGCGATGTAGTACTAGTGTGTCTGGCAAATTCGCACGATAGGCCAGCAAGCTAGCGAGTAAGGAATCGAAGCGAAGTGAGATTAAACCTCTAGTTTCCTTGGGAGCAAGATATTTTTCATAAATTGCCAACCGAATATAAAGGACTTAACAGAGCTAGCAACGCTCGTTGCGCTAGAGGGCCCGAGCGGGTATGCTGCTTCGCTCCGCATTCTGTTATCCTGTACGCGATTTAGCTTCGACAAACGCCTTCCGCAGTCTATGAAAAGCGCGGCACGACATCACAGGTGATGCGCGTCGCCACGGAGCAAGTAACAACGACGCTCCGGGCACGTCCTCAAACATATATCACACTAGGAACAATCGTTTCTAGCAGCAGCAAACAGCACACAAGACACCAGCCGCCATCAGGAGGAAGCTTCTGATGGCCAAAGAGCGACCCAAGCGCCTGGGCAAAAAGCTAGCCGCGATTCGGAAACGGCTTGAGCTATCTCAGAATGGAATGGTGCGACGGTTAGGTTTGAGGGACAAGCTCACCCGCGAAGAGATTTCAGCTTACGAGCGCGGTGTGCGACAGCCTTCATTACCAACCCTCTCGCGCTATGCTGAAATCGCAGGCATCTGGATGGACGTACTAGTCAAGGACGACCTTGACTTGCCTGAAAAGTTCCCGAGTAGAACGAAGAGCCAGGGCATACAGCGTCTTCCGAAATCGCCCGCCAAAAAATCCAAACGGCAATAAGTCAAAGCTTCGCTCGAGGCTTCAGCGGAGACCTGAACGGCTTGTCACGCTCTGAATGAGAACTCGTTTCGAGTGTTCCACAAACTCATCAATATCTTCCTATTGGCACACCTAAACGGTACTGGAGTAAGGACTCAGCTTTCATTCGATTTCCTTCATTCCAGCCGAGAACCTGATTTGAGTTTCGACGCTGCGCTCAACCGGTTTGCGAGCGCTTAGCTGGCGGTGGCCCATAGTTGGTTTAGGATTTGCCGCCTGGCAACATCCAAGAACCGACGATGATCGTTGCCAAGTTGCACTGAAATCTCGCGAGTCTCTTGCCCAGTGGCGGTGCCAACAGCTATCAACGGCGCATACTCCAGCAGCGCATAAGCCTGCTGAACGAAATAGGAGCGCGGCTGCCCACCTAACTCTGAACGCGGCGCGGTTGCCTTGGCCCAAAGCTTCTCGAATTCAGGGGTGGACTCCTTTGGTAGACAGCCGCCGACGATTGTTAGCGGCAGACGATGCGCCGCCGGATCGCGCAGTTCCTTCAGCTCTGCTACCCAATCCTCATAATCCCGCAGAGTCTTCCGCAATTCCGACTTGAGACGGTCTAGCGCATTGAGGAAGTCTTTTCCGAATAGATTACAAGGTGACCGAGTGCGATAGTTTTCCTCCGCCTCAACAATCGAGAACTGATAGTTCAATGCCCAAGCCAAATTGTCGAAGCAACCGCGCAGATTAAGATAGTAGGAGTTGAGATGAACGTTAAGTTCCTCAACCTCAAATGGATTGAGCGGGCGGTCAGGCGTTCTCTTTGTCTTTTCGCGAAGTGTGATTCGACTACATTGCACCATAAGAACGCGACGATTGAAGCCTTCTCTGATGTGCCTACTCGTTTCCAGGCGCAAACAAGGAGCGTTGAGCAGCGGTTCCTCCAGCAGTTCGTATTCGGCCACTACAAAGTCATCGTCATCATAGAACTGGTCTGATTGCGCTAACGTGAGTCGTCCTCCTAGCCGTTTAATCTCTAATTGGGTCGTGCAGTCTCGTGCAACACAAGAGTTTCAATATAACACGCAGCACCTGTGCGAATCAGACGAATAACACGCAACGTGCAGTTTCAAATTTGCTTGCCTTTGTGCGACAACTAAGGTATCAAGTCGAGGCAACTTCATTATCGGAGGTGACTTCACTCGACTCCGGATACCAATCACCGAGCGTGAGTGAAAGCGACGCTCTGTTAACTGGAGAACCTCTCATTTCCGTCGCGTGCCGAATTGCCAAAGGAGACATGGTGAAACGCACTGTTGCAGATTCTTACCGACTGACAGTACGACTATTGGCGGCGGCTTTATGTTTCGTGATCGCAAGTCCTTCAGCGACACTAGCTGTACCTGATACGAAAACAATTGATAAGGACACCTACGAAAGCCTCTTCAAACTCGGTGTCTCGAATGCCTCGTTTTTTTATGAGCAGTTCCATCCCACTACTGACGAAACCATCACGGACAATGAGGTTCGGCGTTCACTGATTGATGTTTCCAATGCCTACAGAAAGTCTGTAAATAATGGACGCGGGGCTACTGGGCTCCTTAGCTCGACCCTTGACGTTGCCCTTGCGTTTACCGATTACGGAAGTGGGGGTACCGCATTTGTAGCGACCGTGCCGATTCGCTGGGTCAAGAACAAAGGCATCGACTATCTGAATGCTGAGATCGAAAAGGAAGCGGCCGGTTTTTTTGCGAAGAACTTGAATCAAATTCAAACCCAAACAGGATTAACCTACGAAAAATTACGAGAGCAGGCGCGACAGTCGCCGAAACAGGCCATCGAAACGATAAACGGCATTACGCAATTCCAAGAGGTCAAGAACGGTCTCAAGGGTGAGCCACTGGCCCAAGGTGCGCTGGAGAACGCTATCGTCGACATGCTTGTATCCACTGAGCGGGTAACTCTGGAAAAAACGTTAGAGAACACGCAGGACATTTCATCGTTAGGTAAGCGGCTGGACAAAGTAACGCTTGGCCTCACAAAGTACGTTTCAGAAAACAACGCTAGAGTAAGTGACCTAAACATCCGGCTCGGTGAAGCAGAGAAAGCGATCAGCAAGGCTAATCGGGATATAGAAAGTCTACGTGAGGCCACGTCTAATAACACACAACAACTCCAGGCCGTATCAGCTGTGCTCTTTAGTCGATCCAGCCCGCAGGACCAGTTGGTGCTCCTGAATGGTGGTTACTTGAAGGGAGTGCTTGCTGACCCGGAACGTAACAAGCTCGTCTCAGCTGTCGAAGCTCAAGCAAAGAAACAAGAACTTCTAGGCAAAATGAATGCGGTCGTTGCCGACTTCAACAAGATCGGCCAAGTTGCCCAAAACCTGAATATTGATGCGCCGGAGCTTTTTGAAGCAATCAATGTAGCTAACCAGGTTAGTGGAATAATAAGTGACGTAGCGGGTGGCGATTACTTGGGAGCAGTGGTTGGACTTACAGGCATTTTTGGCAAGCGAGTGGATCCCGCTGCTGAGCGTCATAAACAGCTCATGGAGTATTTGGGCAAACAATTTGAGGAGGTGAATGAGAAGCTCAAGCAAATCTTAGAGAGCCAGCAGAAGATCATGGAGGGCATCTTTCAATTGTCCAAACAAATGGCCGAATACGACAAAGCCCTTCATCAACGCCTAGATCGAATTGAGGACAAGATTGACACTAATCATGATTTGGCTTTCACTCTCTTGTACTTGCCAATGGGGGATTGCCAAGCCACTGTCAATGACATCAGAGACAACCTGGGGATTAATGACACGACAAGAGTTGGAGATCTGCGGAAAATCGATCCGTTGACCGCCTCAAGGGTTAGAATCTGCGGAGAATACATGCGGACATTGTTCAATTCCGCATTTAACCCAGCCATTCCAGGCCTTGAATCGATGGCTTTACGCTACTCCGCAGCGCCTGAAAGCTTGCCCCGATTCAAGGTTCCAGACAGTGAAAAGGAAAAGTATTATCAGCAAACCGAATTGAGAACTTTTCTTGATTCCTATTATAAGCCGGCGAATGTGTTCATCACCGAGCGGGCGAAAACTAAAGGTTGGAAATTCCCTAATCTATTGACGGCCCTTGCCATTCCCTCGAAAAACATTCCAGGCCTTACTAAGAAGCTTGACTATCTTTCGCAAGTGACGCCTTCCTGCGATTCGAAGACCGTAATAAGCGACCCCCTAATAGCAGCAATCTGTCCGAGACCAGACCGTTTCAAACTCCCAGAGCACTCTTCGATAGGTGATGAGAATACGGCGATCGCCAAAGCGGAAAAATTACTGGGCAACCCACTTCTGTATGACGCGACGGACAAGCTGGCAGAATGGGCGTTGTTTTATGCCCCCATTTATGACGTCATGGATTTCGAACGAACGATCATAGAACCAGACTATGACGTGATGCTCAAGAAGGCGAATTATCGCCCGCAGGGAAAAGCCTTGCTGGTAGGGGCGCAGCAAGTAAACGCGATCTCACTGGCACAGATGAATCTCTTGTATGGAGACATAATGGCCAAGTGGGTTTTCGATTTAATTTGGGATTCTGGATCGAAGAGATTTCTTGCGGACAGTGAACTCACCTCTGACCCCCAAAAGAAGGCTAAAGCTCTTTTTAAACTCGAGAACCCATTTTTGCTGCGGAATGTTCTTATGCTCGCGCTTAACGATTCCAGCAAAGTAACCGAATCGGGCCAGAAACTTGCGTACGCTTTTGCACTCCAATGGTCCATTACATCAAAAGTTACGCCTTACGATGGCTTGAAATCCGTTTTCGGCGAGAATTTGCAGTTCAAAAACAATTGGATACCAGCGGCGATGCCTGCCGATGAAGCACAAAGGGCGGCATGCCAAACGGCAACCGAGGTCGATGGACAGGGCAAGGGATGCGTGCCGATCCCCTCTGTCATGATTTACGACATTCCAATCTCACTGCCATCGCCAGACGAGTTTGCCGGTCGAGAATTCTACTACCCAAATGCCCTACGGAGAATGATCGCGACTCGGGACCAATTAGCTACCAGACTCGCCGACTATAACTTTATCGAAGCGGCGGTTAGCAACTCGGCCAACAAGGCTGCCGATCGCAAACGGATTATTACAGCCTTAATTTCAGCGACGAAATGACTTGAGGAGGGGACTAATGAAAGTGCGCTTTCTGCAACTTGTTTTCGTTTTTGCGGTGACTTGCTTCCTACCAGTCGCTTCAATTGCACAGAATATTACTCAGCGAACAGGCCCAATCTCCGGAGTGCCGGGCCTCGATACTGGGCTTGATCAATTTGGTGGATTCATTTGCGTTGGCACTATCGAAACGCCCGGAGGAGGGCAGGCTCGTTGTAACGGCCAACTCGTAGCTGCTTCAGCATTTGCTGCTGCCTACGCGAAAGGTATCTTCGATAGACTCAACGAGACGAACGCCAGGTTGGTTGCGGTTGAGCAGAAATTACAAGAGAGTGCTGCGGCCTCCGAGAAAACCCGCGCATCGGTTGAAAAGATGGCAAGCCAAATGAGCGAGGCAATTCAGCAAATAGTAATTAAGCGTTTCGACACTCTGCCAACAGAACTTCTCAATGATCCCGTTGTTAAGGAGAGACTAAAACGGCTACAGGAAGACATAATCAAAGATATCAAGGATTCTCTTCCGAAGCCTTCTAGTGAACCCACTCCTGAATGATCCACCAACCGATTAGCTCGTGCGCCCACCGTTTAGGAACGGCTTCTCACATTTCTCCTTGGGATTTTTGACTCCGGTGGTCGGGCTCGAACAGTTCTTGTACCTTCAGGGACTTCGACCTCTGCACTAAGATCGAATTGGTTAGCGTGGTCAAAAAAGGATAGAGGATGAATATTTGGTTTCCCGTGAGCCCATAAGAATAGTTCTATTCCGGCTAGAGTAGGCTGAACACCAATTTCGGGATTATTGATTACGTCCAATAGTTCTTCGCGGCCATCGATCGAGATCGAGTCGAGAACTCTTTCCCCAAGCAGGAGACCGGCGCCCGTATCAAACCTCTCTGCAATTAGGAGTTCTTTCACAAGACCGGAGATGATGTGAGGAATCATGTCCATCTGTTCTTCGTCGTAGCTAAAACCCATAAACTTGTGGTAGTCCAATAGCGGGATCAATATCTCCAACGATTCTCTGCCGCTTTTCATGCCAATTGTCAGATCCTCAACAAGGCAGCCGTCGAATATCCGTTTGAATAGGTGATAGAAACAATAATGTGCTCGAATCTGATAAGTGGAAAGGCGACCTAGCAACGCGACACAACTTGCGCCGCGATCATCCCTTAAAATCCCGCTTCGAGATGACGCCAATACTCCGCCGAAGTATTCAGCAGACAACTCGTCGTCGCAGAAGGACCCGTGATCTAAAACGCCACGCAATACTCTTGGCGGGACGGCACCATCATCCTCAATCCTCCTTCCCAACTTCTTGGCCGCTTTGTGGAAAATTCGATCAACATTACCTACTCTTCTCGCGGTCCATTGCTTTACTCCTTCACCTATATAATCGGCTGTTGGGCCAAGCAGCTTCTCAACCAGCTTCGCTGAACCAAAGAGTGCCAGTCCTGTTCCGGTGTCCATAGAACTTCCTCCGAAATACGATCTTGCTGTGGACACGGCCTACATTCCACTCCGTTCCATTCCAGCCGAGATGATCAACTTCTGATTTAGTTTCCCCCTCTTCGTTCTCATTGTCCACGACAGCCCGCCCGCGCAACTCTGCGCTTCGCTCCAAGTGCTCCACTCCGTTCCGCCACAGGTGTGCGCGGTCAAGCGCCCAGTCGTAGCCAACGTCTCTACGAGGGGGAAAACCTGTTTTTAAGGCCAAGACCCCAAACCACAACAACACCGAAAAGGAGCAACGACAATGGAGAACCAAAGACAATCAGCAGACATTCCGAAGTGGGCAGCTTTACTCGTTGAAGCAGTCAACAAACCCGGCCTCATCATGGAAGCCTATTCCGCTTTTCATAACTACAGCATCGGCAATCAAATTCTCGCACTTGTGCAATGTCACTTGCGCGGACTACAGCCAGGACCAATCAATACTTTTCCGAAGTGGCAGACATTAGGCCGCGTTGTAAAACGTGGCGAGCGGGCCTTGACGCTTTGCATGCCGATCACGCGCAAGCAGCGTGACGAAGAATCAGAGGAAGCCCAAACATTCACCAGCTTTGCTTATAAGGCGCGATGGTTTGTCGTTAGCCAGACGCAGGGACGAGAGCTTGAACCGACGACGATTCCAGAGTGGGATTCTGAGAAAGCAATCGCAGCGCTTCAGCATTGAACGCGTCGCATTCGATAAGACTGACGGAAACTGCCAAGGATTTGCTCGCCAGCGCCAAATAGCAATTAACCCCGTCGCCCAACTCCCATACAAAACGCTTTTTCACGAACTCGCACACGTCATTCTCGGCCATACCATCGAAGCCGACTTCGCTGACACCGAAACGACACCAAGAAATTTGCGCGAAGTAGAAGCCGAAGCAGTTGCGCTTCTGTGTTGCGAATCGTTGGCCCTTGAAGGAGCCGATTATTGTCGCGGCTATATCCAAAACTGGCTTTATCAGGGAGTCGGTTACAACGCCGATGCGATCCCCGAAAAGAGCGCACAGAAAATCTTTCGCGCCGCCGACCAGATCATACGCGCAGGCCGACCAAGCAGAGAGCGAGCAACGGATTACGCAAACTGAAATCTGTTGCGCAAGGAAAAGGGTCAGGAGAGCGCGTCAACGCTCCCTGACCCACCACACCAACACTTCATCCGGTCAGGAGAAAGATTGATGCTAAGCCAGAACTCTATACCCACGCGCACACCACAGGCAACTGAGCTTGTCGCGGGAACTCATGAGCTTATAGCCGAATTACAAGAACGCTTATGCGCTGGAGAGTCTTTTGACAATCCGAAACTAACGGAGATCGCCGATAAGGGTTTTGGCGGCACACGCGCACAAGGTAGGTACACATCACGCGACGCCTACGACGCTTTAGAAATCGCGGTCAACAAATATCTCGACAGCCAGGCGCGAGAGCTAATGCAGATGGAGGTAACCGATGCGCTTGCATCCGTACTGCGTCCGTTGACGAAGCGACTAGCGCGAAAATGCGACCGCACGTTAGAGCAAACCGAGCTACAACAATTCTCGACACCGCCGACGCTCGCATATCTTGCGGCCCGAATTCTAAACCCACAGAGCAACGACATAGTTCTAGAGCCATCAGCCGGAACGGGAAGCCTTGCACTCTGGTCGCGTTCTATTGGCGCACAAATTATCTGCAACGAGATCAACCCGCGCCGTAATGTGCTACTCAAGCAGGAGCTAGGTTTCGAAACCTACCAGCTTGACGCCGAGATCATTGACGACCTCTTACCCGCCGGGATTCAGCCCACGGCGATCTTGATGAATCCGCCATTCAGCGCAACAGGTGGGAGAGTCGCGAAGCATTCAGCGCACTACGGAGCGCGACACATCGAGAGCGCGCTTAGACGGTTGCAGCAAGGCGGGCGTTTAGTTGCCATCACCGGCGAAGGAATGCGCTTTCAAGTCAGCGCCTTTAGCGAATGGTGGCAGCGCATCGCAAAGGCGTACAACGTCCGCGCCAATCTTCACTTGAACGGCAACGAATATGGAAAGTACGGAACGACCTTCGATGTGCAACTCCTCGTCATTGATAAGACCGGACAGACGCCCGGCGACAACTGGAAAGAACAGCTTGAGAACATCGTTTGGAGCGATGCCGCAACCATCGAGAATGCATGGGAAGCACTGAGCGACATTGCCGACCGGCCCGACACGACGACACAGAACTTCGACAGAGAGCCAGAAGAAGCGAACCAAACTCTATTCGTATCTTACTCGTCAGCAAAGTTGAGAGGCGGCAAACCGCATCCGGCCGTAATCGTTGAATCATCATCAATGGCGGCAGTCGTACCGCCAGATATTACCTACAGGCCGCACCTTGCAGCAGAGATCATCACAGAAGGCCAACTATCCGACGTTCAACTAGAGCGCGTTATCTATGCCGGCCAGCGACACGAGCAGCAATTAGCAGACGGATCGCGAGCGGGTTTCTTTGTTGGCGACGGAACAGGAGTTGGCAAGGGACGAATACTTGCGGGCATCATCGCCGATAACTTCAATCAGGGGCGTAAGCGTGCGTTGTGGCTTTCAGTCAATAACGATCTACTAGAAGCGACGAGACGCGACCTCACTGACTTAGGACTTGAGAGCATTCCGCTTGGCCGTATCAATGACTATCCCGCAGCCGCAGAGATCACGCTACCCCAAGGCGTAATCTTTAGCTCTTATTCTTCGCTTATCGCCGCAGCCAAAACAGGCGAGCGCCGAATTGATCAGATTCAGAAATGGTTGGGCACAGACGCTGTAGTCATATTCGACGAGGCACACAAAGCGAAGAACGCGCTTGCAAGCGGTTTCGGCGAACCAACACTCACCGGCCAAGCGGTTATTGATCTACAAGACCCGGAGCGCAATCCAGACTATCGAGTCGTTTATTCATCAGCCACAGGAGCGACGGACGTTCGCAACATGGCTTATATGGTACGGCTTGGATTGTGGGGCATGGGCACGAGCTTCCCAGGCGGCTTTCAAGAGTTTATGCAGGAGATCGAATCAGGCGGCGTTGGCGCAATGGAAATGGTTAGCCGCGATATGAAGGCACTTGGAATGTACCTATCAGGATCGATCTCTTTCGGCCTTTGTCCTATAAGCAGAAAAGCCGTTGAGTATCGCGAAAGGATTCACCGTCTCACACCGGAACAGAGAGAAATGTACAACCGCGCAGCCGCAGCGTGGCAAGCAGTGTTGCGTAACATAGACGAGGCGTTACTAATCACAAACGGTGGGCGCCGCGCCCGCGCAACGGCGCTCAATAAGTTTTGGGGAGATCATCAGCGATTCTTTAGGCAAGTGATCTGCGCTTTCAAAGTACCAAGCGTAATTGCAGAAACTGAGGCAGCGTTGAGTGAGGGTAAGTCAATCGTCATCTCGCTTGTGGGAACGGGAGAAGCCAGGACACGCGAACAGGTAGCGAAGGCCACCGCTAACGGTGGAATGCTTGAGGACTTGGACTTCTCACCGCGTGAAGTAATCGCCGCGATGGTTGATCGTGGTTTCCCAACTACGCTCTATCAAGACGTCACGGACCCAGGCACCGGCAAAACAATCCAAGTGCCCGTGAAAGATGCACAAGGCAATACCGTACAGAGCAAGGAAGCCTTGCGAATGAAACAGGAGTTGATTGACGGACTCTCCGCTTTAGAGCTTCCCGAAAATCCGCTTGATCAGCTTGTCAATCACTTTGGAGAGAGCAAGGTTGCCGAACTCACAGGGAGAACACGCCGCCTAATCCGAGATTCGCGCACTGGACAGATGCAGTACAAGAAGCGAGCGCCCGAAGGCGTAGCGATGGACAGAACGAATGTCTATGAGATGGAACAATTCCAAGCCGCCAAGAAGCGGATCGCGATCATCAGCGACGCAGCATCAACCGGAATTTCGCTTCACGCTTCCAATCGAGCCGAGAATCGCCAGCGCCGTGTACATATCACGCTTGAACTTGGTTGGAGTGCAGATAAGCAAATGCAGACCTTTGGCCGTACACACCGATCAGATCAAGCTGTACCGCCCGAGTATGTCTTACTTTCAACCGAGCTTGGCGGGGAGAAGCGTTTTAGTTCCACGATCGCGCGTAGGCTTGGCAGTCTTGGAGCATTGACCAAAGGCGACCGAGGCGCAGCAGATAACGGCGACCTCGCAAAATACAACTTTGAAACGGAAGAAGGCCGAGCCGCCTTGAGTCTCTCATTGAGACGCATCATGAAAGGTGAGAATGTCTCAGGACTCGACAACCCCAGGCAGACCTTGAGAGACATAGGCTTGTTAGTACGAGATCGAGACGGCGGCGAGAACATACGCAAAGAAGATGAATACAACGTGCCGAGGTTTCTTAACCGAGTGCTCGCGTTAGAAGTTGACCAGCAGAACGCCTTGTTTGATTACTTCGCTGACTTGTTCGATCAGACCGTACGATATGCCAAAGCGAACGGAGCGTTTGACGAAGGAGTAACTGATATTAAGGCCCTTGCGGTAAGAGTCGCAGTTCAGCCGAGCGTGGTTCATACAGACAAGATCACGCAAGCGCAAACGACCCACTACACACTTGAGGTTGACGTTCCTTCAAAGGCAGTCAGCTTTGAAGAAGCGGAGGCAGTAAGACAACGTAAGGGCGGCGCTTTCTTGCGCCACCGAAAGAACGGGAATTTTATCTTGGCGGTTGAATCAGGACGCCACACCGATCCGGCAACGGGCAACAGCTATCGAACTTTCGCGGTTTGGAAACCCGAAGCAGCACACGCGGCCTACATTCACGACGACGAGCTTAACGAGAAGTACAAGGCCGTCACACCTGAACGGGCGCGTAACTGGTGGTCGCAGAAGTATGACACGATCCCGCCGATTGAAACCCTCGAAACTCACATTATCAGCGGTGCGATCATTCCGCTTTGGCAGCGGCTAAAAACAAACGACGATGCTCGCCTGAGAGTGGTACGAGTGATTACAGAGGATCAGCAAAGAATTGTTGGCATTCAAATACCACCTGATAGTGTGGGAGCAGTTTTGCGGTCGATTGGACTAACGCGTGATCTCCGAGAGCCGGACGAAATCTTTTACGCTGTGCTTGATGAAGGCGACGAAATCACTCTCGCTTCTAACCTCAAGCTTCGCAGAGGATCGATTCACTCCGAGCCCGCCATTGAGTTAAGCGGAGCCGACCCCTACAAGTTTGCCGAGCTTCGCGAGCTTGGTCTAATCAATGAGCAGATCAATTGGAAGCAGCGCTTTTTCGTTCCGAGCGACGAGACAAGCGGGATCGATATCCTCAAATCATTACTCGAACGATATCCGGTATTGCTAACCGAGGACGCGATAAGCGACGGCGAGTCAAATAGGTCCGATATAGTACCCCAAGCCGAAATCAGAGCAAGTGAAATCATTGACCTCGATCAGTGGATCGTTGACGTTGGCAAGGTGAATCCAGAGGATCAAACGCCTGATGAAATTGACCGGCAAGTTGACGCGACAGAACCGGAAGCCGCGACGGAAGAAGAACCACCCTTTAGGTTGACACAAGAAGCCGCAGTTTCCTGGACTCAGTTTAGGCAAAGGGAGCAAGTGCAAATGGCTTTTAGCTTCTGTTGACCTTCAAGCGACCGATCAAAAACGGGACAGCCTGACGGCAAGCCGTCAGGCTGTCCTATAGGCGTTAGGCATACGAGTCAATCTACTGAGAGAGGATTCACGACAGTCAGAGTTGATCAGCCCGACAAATAAGTTAACGACCCCGATACAATCAATCGACTAAGTTATCCCAAATCGTCTATCCACCACTTAGTTTCTAACCCTTCATCCCTACCCACTTCAGTCATGCACCCATACAAAAGCTCAATAATCTAGAAACAATCATCGAGACTAGTGGGGTGGTCCATGAGTTGCTAGTGCTAAGAAAGGTTTGGCGGTTTCGGATTGGATAGTCCCGAAATCAATTGGTAGCCGACCTTGCTTCTCCCAAGGAGTTAGTCACATGAGAAGAATAACAATACCGACAATAACCCTGATCCTTACCAGTTGCCTTGCGCTGAATGCTCAGCCGAACTTGGCTCATCCAACGCTAAATGGAGTAGCAAATGAGGGACTGATGTATTCAGGCCAACAGCCAGTACCGGAATCGCGAAAAAAGAAGGAATGCTCAGATCCAAAAGGCAAGGGGGCAAACTCCAACCCGCCACGCCCTTCCAAACCGAATCCGCAACCGACTCCGAGGCCAAAAGGCTAAGGCATCCAATATCAAGCGGCTCGCCCGAGAGGCATCTCATGAAGACAAAGCGATCTCAAAAGTCATCTAGTGAAAAAGAAAGTGTGACACTCTGTGAAACATCAATCGCAGGAGTAGCGGAAAGTCGCGAACCCATACACAACCGCAAAATAAAATCCAGCTTGCTCTTGTTTTTAGAAACTCCGGGAGGTGGTACATTCGTCGGCTACGTCATCGGAGCGATTATTCTCGGGGTTGTGGGGACGCTGCTGGGAACGGCACTCACGGCTCTAAATCAACAATATCAAAACGATCGCGAATTCAAGAAGGCTATACTGAAGACCAGCGGTGATTTAGAGTTAGCTTCGTCAAATGAGAGCCGAAGTCGAGAATTAGAGATCGTGAGTCAAGCATATGATCTACTCGGTCGGTGCATCACCGTTTCAGACGATCTGATTCTCTTAACGAGCCCGAGGTTCGACCCGACTAAATTCGAAGATTTTTCTACTGTTAAAAACCAGCGGCAAGCGATGATCGCCAACTATAACAACTGTGTTAAGGAATGGAGAGAGAAGCGAGAAAAACTGAAACTGCTGATGAGCTACTATCAACAGGGGAATTCTGAAGTCATTCACTCTTGGCAAGATGCTCAAGATTCCGCCACCGTTTATATGGAATGTTCCCAAAACTGGTATCAGGAACACGATAATGTTCCTGTTAACACTGAAGGCGCATGTAAATCCCAAAGAGAAGATTATTCAGAGAAGGTTGAGGCCCTGAATGTCAGGTTCAACAAAGCCCGACACTCTTCATTGAAAGGATGGGAATCGCCAAGACAAGCTGAATGATGGATAGCAAACAAGGTTTCTCAACCAGCCCAGATGTGATTAAGCATAGCGGCCTAACGCTCAAGCTAACTTCTCATTGCTACACAACTCGGCAGGGAGATATCACAGAGAATTAAGACGGGCGGTAAAACGTATCGACTTGAAGAACTTCTGGCAAGTTGATTTGTCAACTTCCTTGTTGTCGATGAGTGAGCCACATCCGAGTGTATACATCCGGCCCCGGCGAAGAATGGCATGATCCAATCGGTGAAGGTTATTTGGTGTATCTTTAACAGGCTGCCACACTTCCATTTCGATAATATTTTTAGCCACGCGTTGGACTTGCACGACGCGCTCACCTCTTTCCCGAGCAGCGGCGGCCGCTATGACTTCATCCTTCTGGCCAAACTCATTAGCATCGCGGGAACGCGGATCTCCCCCCACATCTTGAAGGTTTATGGAGAAATGGTTCCCGGCTTTTGTGGAAACTTGGTAGTGCCTGATTGAAGTGACCGGCCCTTCGATGCCCGATTCAAATGGCTCTGGCTTAGACGGAAATGCCAAAGAGAAATCACCATCTGGACCCTTGAAAATGTACCAGCCCAAAAGCGTTGCTGATCTATTCGGTTTGCGAGATGAACCTTGTCTCTGGGCAATCGCGAGCCAATTAGGAGCGATAGCCAGGAGAATACTGAATATGAGCAAGATACTCTTGCCGGATGGTAGAAGATATGTGCCGGATTTCATCGCCATTGAAGGCTACCTGATTGATCTCGATCTTAAAGATCAGGCCCAACGCCAAATGTTAGGCTTGGACCTGCGCCGCGCAATCAGCGTCTAGGATGAAAAGAAAGATTCCTTTAGAGGCATGCTATCGCGCCGTCAGTGCAAGCGCTCGTGGGGCGCGCATTTGCTGTCCACTAACCTAGCTGCCGACATTCAATACTTTCAGAATGATCTCTTGCTTCATCCTGTCCCTCTCAGTAGGATTTGTCATTGTTTCTGCTACATCAATCATTGTGTGAATCTGTTGCGATTCCAGCATACGCTGATGATACAACTGGATCATTTTCCTCAACTCTTTGTCTTTAGTAAAAAAGAGGATCGCTGTAACTTCCGGTATCACGCTCGATACTGAAGTGACAACAGCTCCAGTGACTTGGCTCATTAATAGGAGGAGGATCCCAGCAAGTACTACAATGAAACCCAGAGCGGAAAAAACAAGTGTAAGTTTAAAAAACTGACTCGATTCTGATCGCGCTTGTTCCATATTCTCTTCTAATTGCTTTAGGTTCAGTCTGAAGGCGGCACCAATTCGCTCAAACGCTTGTTCGCCTGAGATAAGATTGACATCAGGGGATGTTGGCGGTAGGTGGAAATATTCAATTATTTCACGTCCGATCGATATGTTGCGGTCGCCAGTTACCACGACTCCTTCGCCTATGGCTTCTCTTGCCACTGCCATTGCCGCTGCTGATCCCATAGTTCAGAACCTCCTGACTTGCGTCCAATACTGACCTTAAGCTGCACGCGGTTAGCATTCAAGCTGAAGGAAGAGTTTGCTTTTAGAAGCATGCTATCGCGCCGTCAACTGCAAGCTCTTGTTGGGCGTTCCGCTGTGTTCAGATTGATCATTGATTTGGCTCTTTTTCCATGCTGCGGCCATTTCACCAATATAGTGATCTTTCGTGCGCGCGCTCTCATGCATGTACCAAAGCCCTCCCACCAAGATCATTATTGAAAGAGAAATTGCCAAGTCAAACCAGTGAAGAAAATGAAGGAAGTCTGCTGATTGGGAGAACTTGAGTTTTGATACAGCATAGAGGACTAGTCTGATAGCAATAAAGAACATTAGCACGAAGACTGGGCGAGTTACCTTGGCTATTTTGCTGCGCGTGTTCTCTAGTAGTTGCAGTTTTTCTTTTGTGTGCTTGGCAATGGATTTACCTTCATTGTAGGGGAAGCTCCCAACCGCGTTTGACTTTATTTTATCAATAATCTCCTGAGCATGAAGGCTGACCTGCCGAAGATAGGCCGCGAGCGCCACAGTGAATCCCAGAACAATGAATGCTGGTGCTCCGTTCAATATCGGCGTGCTATCCATAGGACAACTCCAATCAATGGTTTGAGAGTGAGAACCCTTAGCATAGCGAAAACGCGCAACTAGCTTGAGGAAAACGACTCGTGAATGATGCGCAAGTGTTAGCACCAGTCCGCAACCCTGTCAATAACGCATCTCCATCCCCTTTTCAATGTCCTGGGCGAGTTTCGCTCCCATGCGACTGACGATCATCGAGATGGCTTGGAGCTTGGCAGAATCAACAGCGGCGGTGTGAGTGATCCCGGCACTGCTCATCCGGCCCGTGAAATCAATCTGAGTGGCTTGGTTATTGATGCCTAGCGCCGTTCTATGCCCCGCGATCGAGGTGCCAGCGGCAGCGTAAGCAGCTCCGGCAGATTCTCTGCCTTGTTGCATGGAGATAGCGGCCATCCGGTCACCAGTTTGGCGGTCAACTTTTTGCGCCTCGGTAAAGTTTTGCGTGGCGTTGGCGTTCATGCCAGCGGTGGACTCTATTCGCGCAGCGTCGTAACCGCGTTGATGTAGAGTCAGCGGCAAGGCACCATGTTTGCCGCCTGACGCCGTCGATACCGTTCCAGAGACGCCTTCACGGATGAGATCGATAGGACCACCAACCAATGGGATGCTGTTCAAGCCTCTAGACCACTCTTGCTTGCGCCCCACTTGTGAATCTGTGTTGGCTTCACGCGCTTGCCGATTGCTGAGCGTATTGTTGTCTCTAATGGATCGCTGAGTCCCAATCTGCGACATATTCTCGTTGTAACCAGCGAGGCCACGGTTGGCACTGCCGAACATGGTATAGGCCTGGCTAGCACCCGCACGCGCGGCAGCCATGGACGCGCCGGCGGTGGCCTGCGCTGATGAGAGTGCTTGAGCTTTGCCCGCTATGAAGCCAGCCTGATTGCGCAACATCCCAGATTCCTTGTTGGCCCTGGCTTCGGTTGTCTGTGAATCGTATGTGCCTTGGGCCTGAGTGTTCTGCGCTGCTTGATTTATGGAGGCCGCAGCGGTCGTGCTGTAAGCTTCGACCCCGGTTCCGATGAGCATCGCCGCGAACTGCGACATAGCAGCCGAGACGCCCTCATAGAGTTGGCCCATCGAGAAGCGATAAGCCAGGTAGGGCGAGATCCATAAACAAGCCCCGGCAATGGTCATCATGAAAGCGGCAATTGCCACCGTATGCACGGGCGAAGCGAAGTTGCTCTTGATCGCGTACATCGTGGAGTAGTCCCAGTTGTAAAGCGGTTCCGAATCGCCGAGGGCCATAGCCATGTTGCCGAAAAGATAAGCGAGCGCGCGAATGAAGTAACTCACCGCAGGCCAGATCAAAGTTAAGACGCCCGCGCCCCAGACGAACGGATACGAGACTTTGTGTGCGAGCTTCTGATCGATGGCGACCGCCATCATTAGAGGAGCGGCAGCTTTTAAGACCAGGACCAGCACGCCGCCCAACAGCAGCAGCCAGAAATCGCCCGCTTCGAGAATAGTACGGGAAGCGTTTAGCCAGTTGAAGAGGGTTGGCAAGGTGTAGGAGGAATCGTTCAGCTTCTTGTCGAGGTCTTTGATCGTACCCTCGTTATCATAGAGCACTCCGACGAATGTGCCGGTCGTCGCAGTGTTGGGCCTGACTGTGAAATCCCGCCCGTCAACCTTGACCGTAAAAGTGCCCATCGTCATCTTCTCGTAAGATTCGTTAAAGCTGTCCCGCTGCGCTTTGTAAAACTCGAATAGCAATGAGCGACCAGCTCTACCGTTCATTTCATTACCTTCGGCAATCTCTCTTCCAGTGGCGGCCATCTGGCCGATAATCCAGACGCTTGAGCCCACCAAGCCGAAGAAGAAGAGCGAGCGGAGGAAGAAGAAAACTAGATTGGAGTTGGCCCCGGAGTTTTCGCGCCAGAGGCGCAGGAAGCTGAACAGAAGCACCAGCACCGCGACAGCGACCGCAATGCCGTAGACCCAATCCTGAATGTGGTTAAGCACCTCATACTGAAGATAGGGAAGAAGTTCAGAAGCCTTTAGGCTGAGACGCGCGATGTGATCCGAAAGCGTGGGCCCGCTGGGCGCAGGTGTCTGTGCATGAGCAGTCATCCCGCTGCATAGAACAAGCATGACCAAATACAGCAAGCGGAACACGCGTGGTTGATAGTTTGTATTCGACATCGGTTTCTCGCCTTCATCGTTACGGGTGCGGTCTCGGTTGAGCATCGATGATTAGATCAGTTAGCGTCTGTTCGATCTGATCTTTTGTTTGCTGCAAGGTGAGCCAGCCGTCGTTAACGGTCATAATCGAGAAGGCGAAGTTCTCCATGTCCTGCAATCGCAGACCGTACTTGGCGGCGCGCTCCGTGATCTTGCCCTGCAAGTCGGCATGCTCCTTTTCAAGTTCTGAGATGAGCTTCTGTTGCTGGAGAATGACATCGTTGAGGTGGGCCACGTTGGACTGATCAACATCAGGCTTGTTCTTTTCGGCTTCCAGTTGTTGCTCGGCTTGCTTCACGGTTTCACGAGCGACTGCCAGGTCCTTCTGGACTTGCGTGCGGCGCACGCACCAGCTTTCGAGCTGGCTGTCATTGCGGGCCAGCTTATCCAAGCGCGCGACCGTCTCGTCAGCAGAGCGACCGATCGTGAATTTCAAATAGTTCTCCAGATCGTTGAGATCCTGCTGTGGGTCGAAGATGCCATTCCGCAACCGATCATCAATACTCTTGAGCATTGCGATGCGGTAACGGATCATCCCTTCAAGCTGTCGCTTGAGTTGGTATGAACCGCGCACGATCTGGCCCACACTGCTGACGAATCGCACCAGTCGCACATTGCGCGCCAGTTGCTCATCGACGTTGCGGAGCACGCCCTGCATGGTGGTGAGCTGTTGCACCGTCTTATCAATCATCGTGGTGTAGTGCCGAACAGTTTCAAGCCAACGGTTGGCCTCTTCGATCTTCTTCGCGAGTTGCAATGCATAATTCGTCGGGTCCCAGACTGTAAACTGTGCCTGTACCGGCGGTGCCGGTATGATCAGAATCCCAAGAAGCAGTCCGACAACCAAGTAGCGTGATAGATGAGTTCGCATCATCATGACCTCACTTTCATAACTGCAGTGGCTCGCGTGCCAACAGAGATTCATCAAACATTAAGCCGGAAGAAGCCAGACCCTGCGGGTATTGTGCCGCGAGCCAGGCAATGACTTCGGAGAGTGGCCATTCAGGACGAAGCGCTGCGGCGCGCGCTCGTGCGTTGGCTTCATCGGGATGCGTGGTAAAGGTCCAAAGGAGACTCGGACTCAGGTTGTTTTGAACGGTCTCAACCTGTTGGTAGTCACCGGAGCCAAGGACCATCACCCACTGCGTGTAGAGGCCATCAATGTTCTTAAGGGCACCAATGGCCTGAATGGTTCGAGATGAAAGCTTGCCATCGCGCGCCAGCAGCGATAAATCGCCGGTCTGTTTACCGATCAGCTTGACTCCGGCGGTGCTCGTTACGTCGTGCATTCCTTCGAAGTCGTTATAGGTGTGCGTCATCATCAAGGTGACGACGTTGTGTTTGCGACCGTGACGAGTGCCTTTCTTGAGAACTGGGATCAAGCCCGGAAAACTCTCCCGATATTCATGGACCTCATCAAAGACCAAAAGCGTCGGAGCGCGGGTCCCGTCAGCTTGTTTCTCCCCGATGGCCCGAATGACGCGCGCACCGATCCGGTTGGCTAAGGTTTGCTTGATGTCAGGTTGAAAAGCGTTGAGAGAATCCAACTCATACACGTCGTAAGGTGAATCGATGTGAAAGTCTGGATGCGTTGGCGCATCCAGCCACGGGTTATCGAGATATTTTTCCAAGGCGAGGGCGATCTCCCTGGCGCGATGATTCAGCGGCTCGCTGCCGAAGTCGTATGCTTCGAGCATAGCCACGAGATCGGAGTGAGTAGGTTCGCGGCGCGGCCTATCAGGACCGTTGCGAGGCGCGATATTCTTTAAGACCTGGACCACGGCTTTGGAAAGCAGATCACGCGCCAGCGGATCGTTTGCGTCAGCCAGGCTCATTGCGTCCATCACGATCAGGGAGACCTGTTCCGTGATCTTATTTAGTTGGAGATCCTTGCCGTAGACCAGTTCAGGAAAATCCCAGATGTTGATGGCCTTTGGTTCTTCCGGGTTGAAGCGATGATCCTTGCGCCAGTGACAAGAGCGTGCGGCGCCAGCGATCCGCCATTGTCCAAGGCGTGTACGCGCAGATGAGGAACGGTAGCCAGCGAGTCATTGATGATTCGCACGCCGCAAATGGTCTTGCCTGCACCCGGCTCGCCGAGGATTAAGACGACAGGAGATTTGATATTGGTGCGGCTCGATTTGTCCCAGAGGTTCAGACCAATCAGCCGGCCAGAGGCAGTTGTCAGCAACGTGTGCGGACGGTGTGAGCCACCCCAGGAAGATTCCGCAGGAATAAAGGCAGCGAGCGAGTGAGCCACTTCAGTTAGCTCCCGCCCGTTCGTGTCGTTGCATGCTTCGCCGACCAGAGTGCCGGGATAGAGACAGTGCAACGCCGCCGGTTCTTCACGTCCTGCTTGAACGCCGTCGAGCGTCTGGAAGGCGCTGACCAGAGTGTCAGCATTGATATCCAGTTGCTTGAGCGAGCGTTGCAACTCACTGCGTGTGCGCGCCGGATCTCCGTAGATCACTGCATACTGCCGCATCTTGACCAGTGCTTCACGCGAGCCGGTGATGGCTTTGCGCGTCTGCTTCAGGTCGTGGAAAGATTCTTCGGCTTCTGGTGTCAGTTCGTAGCGACCATCGGCGCGTGTCCCCGATCGTTCGACGTGTTTGATGTGCGAATCCAGTTTCGCTTTGGCTTTCTCGCGGTCGATGCTTATGAATTCCGTAATGATGGTATGAGCGAATGACAGACCCGGATGGGCTGTAAGCGCGCGCATCGCATCCGCGGCGATGAACTCTTCACCCGGTGCAAACAGTGAAACCAAAGTCGCAGGATAGATGCCGTGCATCACGTACCAGCCGCGATCTTCAATTGTTTCGGCGCAGAGGTAGTCTCTGAGGTCAAGCCCATCATATTGAGGAAGGCGAGGGACAGAAGGCGCGGCCATCGCATGGCTTTGATGGACTGCGCGCCAGAGCTGCTGGCGGTCAAGCCGACGCAGGCTAATAGGGCTTTGCATCTCCAGCAGTCGGAACACCTTCTCAGCGGAGCGGAGCGTCTCAGTCTCATGTTCGCGAATACGGCGCACGATTCCGTCATTGCGCGAGTTGGCCCAGTTGGGCGCAGTCTTGCGCCTCAGTCCACTGAAGCCGGATGTTCGCCAATCAGCGGCCATTGAGGAGATGAAGCTGTTAAAGCCGTGCGAGGAGTGGTCGTCTTCGTGGCGAGCGGGCACGCGGACGAACAAAGAGGCGCGCTCCTGCCGAAACGCACGGGCATCGGCCATTGCCTTGAAGAAATCAATGTTCAGATCATGGAGACGAGCGGCTGGAAAGTGCGCATTGTCGTAATCGCGCGCACGCAAGTGCTCGGCGATGGCTCGTCCCGGATCAGGTGCAACGGCATAGCGATACTGCAAGACAGTTCCAGCTGGTAGCTCCACGGTGAGCATGTCGGCGAAGCCGTCAACCATGCCATCCGCAACTTCATCAGGAGCGAGCATCGTGGCTTGCAACGGAAGATCGTAGCCGCGCGTGTACGAGCCGTCTGTGTGCCGAAGTAGATCCTCGTATAGACCAATAATTGATGACTCGCGCTTGCGTCCATTCAGCTTTCGTTCTCTATGCTGCTCGCGCAGTTGTAGCAGTCGTGTTCTTTCGACTGCTCCGTCCGGACTCTTAGACCAACTGCGAAGATCACGGCCCGCTTGCCAAGCGCTGGGAAGCAGACGTGTACCTGCCCCGATCGCCGAGCCGGAAGTCGCCGCAGCGGTCAGGCCACCAACAATTGTAATTGCGTCCATGATCACTTTCTCCCTACTGTTCGTTTACCGCTTTCGGAAGCCAAGGCTTTAACGGTCGGCGCGCGCGATCGCCAGGCAGTGTTCGCCGTGCTACTGATCCTTCGAGTAGCGCTTTGGTTGAGTGCTGAAACCAGTAAGATCTGCGCCCAATCTTCGTGTAACGAAAGAACGCGTAAGATAGAGCCGCAGTGCCGATGGCACTGACAAACCAAAGCGGCACGACGCCAATCTTCAGGCGAAAGAAAAATGGAATCAGATAGCCAGCGAGCGTCGCGCCAAGGATGTATTTCCAGTCCGCGACAACTACGCCGAACCTGACCACCGGCAAGTAAATGTTGGGCCGCACAGGTCGAAATCGCATAAGTCCTCTTTCGAGGCAGAGCAGGATCAGCCATTAAGCTTCGTGACCGGCTGATCCTGTTTAGCCCGCAGTTTTCAGACCACAACCCTTCCTCGGCTTTCGGACTTAGAAGTTGGGTAAGTCGGGACTGCGACCGTTCGCGTATTCATTCCACAATGCCACGATGCCGCCGAAGCCAAGGCAGGCTGTGCCGAAGATCAATTGCGCGCCCCAGGATTGACGGCGCATCCCATTGATGAGCGCCCAACCGATTCCACCAATGCCCGCTGCAATCAATAGCCAAACACCGAGTGTGACCAGATTCTGAATCCCCGTAATCGGAGCATTAGGATTGCCGCCGGAGATGATCGGTCCGCCCGTTTGCGCAGCGACAGGGCAGACCACAGACAGCGCAACGAGGAGCGCTGCACTGGTGAAAACCAGAATGGGTTGGATCAAGCGCAAGAAGACCGCCGCTTTGAAACATGCCCGTGCCAGTCGCGTGGCGCGCGACTGGTCAGAAAGATAGTCGAATTGGCCAAAGCCAAGGGTTGATTGGTCCATCTTAGTTCTCCTTACAAATCCGAGCGTTCAGTTACGAATACAATTAACTTCCAAGCTCAACGGCACTGGTCCATTCCAGCGCCGTCGAGCGCTGGCCACTGACATCCCCGCGCCGCTGCGGTTCATCCTTGCGTATTAGCAACCGAAGCGGATGTATCAGTGTTGTCGTGAAGGCGACAAACAAGAGGTGTGCCACGAATTCTTGAGACGGTATCAAGTTTGCGAGGATCAGAATTGCCACTTGCGAGGACACGGATTATGAGACTTAAGACTTTGACCCTTTGGCCTATCTTGATGTTGCTGCCGTTTGTGTATGCCCGCGCACAGGAAACGGGGGCGGTTGGAGCCGCCAGCAAGGTGCGTACGCGCGCCAGTCTTTATGAACCGCTCATTGCATCAGCGGCGCGACGCCACAGGGTCGATCCGAGCCTGTTGTGGACGATTGCATATTTAGAATCACGTTTCAGACAAGAGGCAATTAGCTACAAAGATGGCAAGCCATGCGCGTATGGCATGATGCAATTCACCGCGCCCACCGCCGCGCGCTATGGCCTTAAGAATCCGCACGACGTAAGGGAGGCGATAGATGCGGCAGCTCGCTATGTCCGCGATCTGCAAAAGCGATTTGGCGCGCGCGGCGATCTCATACTGGCGGCCTATAACGCGGGTGAGGGCACAGTCGAAGCTTTTCGAGACGGCAGGAGATTGGTGCTGCCAAACAACAAGATCATTAATCCCAGTGGTATTCGCACCGGAGGCGTACCGCCATATCTGGAAACCCGCGAGTATGTAACGCGAGGCAAGATCGTCTATCAGAGTATCAGTCGCGCCGGACTCTTCCAGGCGCAAGCGCGCATAGCAACGGGAGACTCGGCAAAAGAAGACTCAATAAGCAAAATTGCTTTAGAAGATGCGGTAATAGATGACAGCATCTACACTTCCGAACCCGGAGGAACGCAGCCCGCCCAACAGACAGTCAAATCCGCCAAGCATCGAGGTACAGCTCCCGTCCCGAGTTCGATCTACGTCAATTGATGCGGTCTTAGTCTGGGCCGCTCCTCTTTAGTAAAGACCTATGAGGTGTGAAGGCACACCCATAGGTCTTTTCCTCGCGTGTAATCGACGGATTGGCTCAGTGTCAAAGCGTCAAAAGCGTCACAACTTTTGACGCTTTTGACGCTTTTGACGCTTCCGAGATGTCCGACCTTTATTTGGTACCGAACCATAAGCTCCGAGTTCTTTCCCCCACGTTCTGGAGTTTCCCCCATGGCACATCAGTTGTTTCCCGGTTCCTCGAGTTTTGAAATGTCAATCACCGACTTTGAACCCTTGTAGATGAGGACCAGGACATGAGCCGACGCTTCACGCTGGAGGAATACCTGGAGGCATTCGTTGATGAGCACACTGAATCTGCGGAGGAAGATATGAAGCTGCTCGTTACCGATGCTCAGGTGCATACCGTTGGTCTGTTCTTCATCGAGGGCATGGTTGGTCTTATCAAATGTTTGCGAAGTGAGCGCGGGACGCCACTCTCGCAGGGTATACAGGGCGAGCAGAAGAACGAAATTACTGATGAGGTCACCACAGACGGAGACGATTTCATCAATTAAGGGGTGCTATCTATGAGCGCAATCGTGGAAACGTTGGCGAATTCGCCGGATATGAGTGTCGTTGAAACACCAGCCGACGAAATCAACAGTGAAGAGCAGGAAGCGATCTATTACCCGATCACGCAGCGCGATCCGAATGATGTACGGACCATCCTGCGGCTGGCAGTGGCGGCGCTCGCGTTCGCGGCGCTCAGCCTGACGCTCGCAGGGATGCTCACCTATAAGCTGACGCGTAGCGCCTCGCTCATAGTCGTTGAACGCACGCCGGAAGGTGATCGCGTCGTCGGCGATGACCAGCACTACACGATGTCTGGGCCGGTCCAAGTGCTCGCGGACAAACCCGGCGATGGCGACAAGAAATACCTTGCCGCCAAGTGGGCCGAAAGTTTTTTCCAGATCGATCCACGGACGCGCCGGGCAGACATAGTGCGCGGCCTCAAGATGATGACTCCTGACGGGGCCGTGGCTCTCGTTGCTCAGGTCAAACAGTCAGGCGAATGGGAAACGCAACAGCGCGAAGAATGGCAAGCCGTCTGGAAGCCGCAGACAGTGACTATCAGCCGCGACGACCCTTACAAGGTTCAGTTAATAGGCCAGCAGGAGATCAGCAAGACAATTGGTGGTATCGCCCAGCACAACAGCCGGCAGCTCGTCTTCACGCTGGCGCTCAGGCCGGATACAGCGAAGCGCACGGAGGATAACCAGAACACCGGCTTCCGCATCGCTGGAATCGCAGAGATGAAAATCCTGGCTGACCAGGCTGTTGCCGGAACCGAGGCCGGGAACAGTCCACCCGCGATTTCCGTCGCGCCACCACAATCAACGCAATAAGGAGGCGGTATGAAACTAACACGATCCATGACAACGGCTCTGGTGATGATGGCGCTATTCGGGATCAGCTTGCGCGCGAGTGCGCAAGACTCGACTGGTGGGCTGAAGAACCAGATCAAAGCGCCGACAAACACCAGTCAAACTGCGATACCCGCGCGAGGGAGAAGATTCGCCCATCGCAAGCCCACTGCCAACCGATCGGTGATCCCGCCAGCAATCGTGCTGAATAATCCGGAGTACCTCTCTGGCGAAGCGAGCGTTTCGATAGCCGCAAACTCGAATCCGCTTCTTCGGATCGGTATGGCCCAAAACGGTGTGACGCTGATCGAGTTCCCGGCCAGCGACAAATTCTTTGCGATCCACGCTGGAAACTCAGACCTAGTGACGGTAGAGAAGTCTCCGAGCCTGAAGCGAGATCACCACCTAGTCCTGCGCGCCGGCAGTGGCTTTCTGGTGCCAGCCACCGGGGCACGAGGACCGCAAGCCCTCGTGCCTGCGACCTCGATCATTGCCCAGATGGATAGCGGCATGGCGATCACGGTGATGGTTTACCCCGTAGCTTTGCTCAAGCAGCAGGCACACCGAGTAGTTATCAACTACAAACCGGAGGAGGTTGTTAGCGCCCGCCGTGCGGCTGGACTGGCGATCAATTTGGTTGGACCGGAAGCCAGCTCGCAGACAGAACTCGCCACCGGGACGACCGCACCCGAATCAGCGGTGAAGACATCAACACCGACCGCATCAACCGAACCCGTAAATGTCCCGCGACCGAAAGCTGATTACAGGGAGCCGGTCGAAACGGCGCTTAGCGAGGCTATCAAGAACCCCAAGTGGTTCAAGAAATGGACCAAGGAGCGACATGGCTTGAGGATCTCCCTGCTACCGTCTCGTGAGCTGAGCGACAGCGCGCGCATGGCGCTCTTCGCCGTCCGTAACACCGGACAGGAGCCGCTAAGAATTATCTCCGGTTATCCCGATCTCTACGTTGAGACGCTCAATGAGAAGCAACGTCCGGTCGAAGCTGGAACAAAAGTCGAAAAGCTTAATCTCGCCTCCAGCGCCGACGATAACTCGATCCCACCAGGAGCAACTCGCTATTTCGTGCTGGCCTACGAAACACCAATTCTGGGCGCGCAACAACACTTGAAGATCGTCGTTGCGCACATGAGTGCCGCCGACGAGCCGGCGATGGCTGATCTGACAGCGGCAGCAAGATGAAGGAGTGAGCGATGAAGAACGAAAACGGTAATGGCAATGCAACTGGGGTGTCCTTTACCACAGCGGTCATAGAAGAGAATCCATATCTCCAAAGAGTTGAGGATGAGCATCAGCAAACGCGAGCGAGTGCTGAGAACGAAGTCTTTGACCTGGCCGATGACGATGAGCAGGCGTCTGCGCTAGACCACACCACTGAGCGCAGAAAAAAGACGCGGCGGCGTCGCAGGCTCGTATTGGCAGGAGTGGCATTGTTGCTCTTAGTAAGCGCCGTATGCGTCTTCGCCCTCCAATACGGAAGCAGCACCAGAGTTGAATATGGACAAACCGCGAAGCAGTCGCGGGTCGTACCACCTGCGCCGAATGCTACTACTACGACGGGTCGAGATACCCGGACTGAGCAAGCCATCGAAGAGGCCCAGCGGCTAACAACCGACACTCGGCAGGGAACCACGGTTCCTTCCGCAAGCGTTACTAACACACCGTTGTCCGCGAGCGAGTCGACACGTAACTCAGACAGCAATCCTGCTGCACCGTTCACCGTCCCGCCAGACATCGGCGGCACAGTCAAGCCTAAGTCGGACACACTGGACTCCAGGACCAACACGGAATCGATCAGCTTCAACGAAAAGCCTCCGACTAGCTCAACAGCGACAGCTTCGCCGAGCGGTGCAAGGACTATTCGTTCACAGCGCAGCTCTGAGACTTCTCTCTACTCGGTTGAGCGAGCTAACCGCTCAACGGTTGGCGGCAGTGCGCGACCAAACAGCCGCACACTATCGGCGCGTGAGACCAGCTCATCCGTAGTCTTGCCATCGTTTGGCAGCATGCTCCCGGTTCGCACCATCGGCGGACTCTACACACTGCGTAGCGGAGCGCTCACGCGCCTAGAACTGACGCGTGACATGAATGGCAACGGGTGGTCAATGAAGCGGGGAACGATCCTCGTCGGCACGAGCAAAGGAGGCGAATACGACCGCGCCTATGTCAGCATCGTTGGGTTCATTGATCCGCAGAGCGGAAAACTGGTCAAGCTTGGCGGCGACGTGCTTGGCGGCGATGGTGGAGCAGGACTTAAAGGGAAACGCAGACAACTCGATGGCGGCTGGGCGCGCATGCTTGGCAAAGTGGGTACGGCGGCGCTGAACGTAACAGGGGCGCTTGTCGGCGGACGTGGTAATGGCACCGTAATCATCTCTGACGGGTTACGCACCCGTGCAGTCAATCCTATTACTGATGAAGTCAGCGGCGTGATCGGCGGCGAATTGGATCAGAAGCAACGCCGGGGATTCGTCGAGGTAGCAGCCGGAACAACTGGCTATGTAATGGTCACGGATCTACCGAGCATTATTAAAGGCACGGAGGCGAGTCCCGATCTGAACGAAGAGACGCTAGCCGCGATCACGGATGTGGACGCGGCGCGATCAGCAACGGGACTCAGCGAGCGCGAGTTGGCTGAACTACTTGCTACCGGTTCGCCTGAAGAAATCCGAGCAGCCATGCCGAGAATGTCTCCCGAGCTGCGCAAGATCGCAGCAGCCGTCCTTGAACAATGACCAGAGGCGAACAAAGTGGAACTGAGAGACTCACAGAGACCAAGCATTGATCCTCGGAGACTGGTGCGGGAATGCGGCAAGCAAGCACTCGCCGAAGCCCTCGCAGCTACCGGCTACATTCCGCAATCGCACACCTTGAGCGACGTGGCTTTAGCCCTACGTCAATATCATCCGATCCTGTTCGGGGGACCGCGCGGCTCAGGCAAAACTTCATTGGGTGAGGCGCTGGCCCAGGGCTGCAACCTTTCCCTCTTTTACGTACCCGGCGTCGAAGGGCTGACTTCTAACGAGGTGCTTGGCGGCTGGCGACAGCGAGCGCAGGAGAGCGCCATTGAGCAGTCAATCCGAGGCGGCACCGATGCAAAGACTGCACGGACGCTAGTCTGGACCGAGGAGTTCTACGAAAAGGGAGAGTTCCTTGAGGCCTTCGCCTACGCCAAGGAAGCCTCGGATCGCAATGAGCCCCCGCCGGTGCTCATCGTTGATGAGGTCGAAAAGCTTGAGCTGAAGATTCAGAATCTGCTGCTGCAACCATTAGCCCGTGGTTGGGCAAACGTGCCGAAGCTTGAGGGCGTGATTGGTGTTCGGCGACGCGAGCATATGCCCATAGTGGCGCTCACAAGCAACAACCTCAAATTGCTTTCAGAGCCGCTGCGCTCGCGCTGCTTCGTCACCTGGATGGAACTGGCTAAGCCGGAAGAGGAGGTGCGAATTCTCTGTGCGCGAGTGCCGCAGGCTGGGCCTTATCTCATCGCAGCCACCGTTAAGATCACGCAGCTCATCAAGTGGGACATGCCGCAAGTGAGGGACAAGCCAGGGCTGCGCGAGTCCATTGATCTCCTCACTGCGCTCGTAGATGACGGAGTGACGTTTCTAACCGAAGACGTAATAGCCGAATATCTCGCTTGTCTTGGCAAAGAGCAGAAGGAATTGTCCAGCTTGCGGAAAGCGCTGGCACGGCTGGAAGAAGCGGCCAACGACGAGAACCCCGAGATTGACGGCTGGATCGAAGCGGCATTTGCCACTAGTGAGGCGTGCAGAGCGCGAGCCTTGGAGGAACTGGAGGAGGTCCGAGCATGACCAAACGACGCAATATGCCAGTGCTGATCGTCGGAATAGTCGGGGCACTAATCGTCGGCATGCGGTTGCTCTCGATCGCTTTGCCGGAGAGAAGCGGCATGGTAGATCCGCACGTCAGCCTAACGGAAAACCAAGCCCAGCAGATTGTCGAAAAACAGCGGCAGCAGCAAGTCCGGTCATTCATGGCAGCGTCGGAAGGCGAGGTCTCGCGCACGAAAGAACGGATTCGGGAAGCAACGGCTTTGGCTACGGCCTCCAGTCTATTTGCAGCCAAAGAATCTCTCGACAAGCGCACGCCGGCGAGCGTCACCGCCCTCTTAGCAGGAGTCTACAACGCTGGTCTGCTACCGCCAGGAATGCAACTAGTCGACAGTTCGGGAGGAGTCAGTTCGTCGCGCGGTCAGCTTTTTGTGCGTTACCGGCCTGAGCCACTTGGCATCGAGGTCGTCTCCGTTGGAAAGGAGCGAATCGACGGTCCCGCATTGTTAATCCGCGTGCCTGACGAAGGCACGAGCGAGGATGGCGCGCGGCTCTACCTGGCAACCCGATTGGATGAAATAACGGTCCCGGCGCCGTTCGTTCACGAGGCAGAAGTTATTGCGTTGGGGTTTGCGCCTGAACCGTTGAGAGCGCTCAAGCTTCCGAATCCTGATGGCCGCAAGTAAACCCTACTTTGGAAAGGAGAATGGAAAATGGCAGGCAAATCTGAACGAGTCAAAGTTGAAGTTAAGGACTCAACCGCAGGTGACATGCGGACGTTCAATATCACGCTTACGGCCCCGGCGAGTGACTTCCTGCTGACGGATCTGCTCAAACAAAGAGGCGTCATCGAGGCACTGGATGCGGATCTCAAACAGGCAGTGAAAGGCGCGACCGAGAGTTATCTAAACGCCGCAGAGAGCCTGATTGCCAAACTTGCGAAAGAGCCTAAACAGGTGCGGAAGTTGCGCACTAATGGGACGGAGAATGGCAAGGACGAGAGATCGAGTTCGATGGCACTTTCAGAACAACCAAGAGAGTTAGCTCGGGAGCCACTGCAAGCACAGTGACGACCTCATTCGAAGGATCAACTGCGATGAAGAGTCAACGAAAGACACCCTCTCTGTTCACCTTCGAGGTTCCGGCGAGAGAGTGTGGAAGGTTAAGGAGTTGCTTCGCACCTGATTTTTGATGACACGTCACCCCTGGAGGGTGCATACGCACGCACGCTTTTGCATGCGTATGTAAACCCGGCAGCAAAGGAGATTAGAAGAAGGCGCATGCGGCTGCATACAAATGCATGCGCCCGCAGGCACCTAATAAGAAAGAAAAGCTGATTATGCCAAGAACAAAAAAGCTGAAAACAATCTCGTATCGAATCTCAGAAGAGCTATGGATGGAGATCGAAAGACGGGCGGCGAAGACAGGAGAAACGCCCCACCTATGGGGCCGCTCTGCGGCACTGGAGAAGCTGAATAACGAACACGGATTGACCTGCAATGAGCGCATATTGTTTGAGCAGTTTGCGCGCGGACAGTACCTCATTACACAGGGTTTTCAACTGCTCGCTGAGAATAACTTAACTGCCGAAGAGTGGAAGAAGTTCCGCACTATTGCCAACGAACGAACCGCTGAGATCGCGGACGGAGCGCTCGCGATGCGCGCCAAAAGGAACGGTCAGAGAGTCTGACTAAAGGGATTTGGTAAAGAGCAAGACGTGACGAGAAGGAGGGAGGAATGAAGAGCCGAAACCCGTTCACCGAAGAAGGAAGAACGCGCTTTAGAAATTTTCAGAGGCGCATCACGACCTACCTCGTTCTCTGGATGATCATCGGCTTGGGTATAACGACCGGCGGCATATTTCTCAAGACTAGGTATGGCTACCGGCCCCTACAGCGGCTGTACTTGAGGCAGTACGTCAAAGCCTCAATCAAGTCATTTCTGCCACTCAGTAAGCCATCCAGGTACACCTTATTGGTGCGAGTCGTTAGTGATCCGGCTACCGGCAAAGAGCAGGTTCTTGGCTGCACGGATAATGAAGTGACGCCTGTTAGGGACGAGACTGGGCGGGTGAAATTCGATCCAAAGCTGGGGCCTTTCTTTGCCTTACATGAGGGGATACCGCACAAGTTTTTCCACTGGCGCGACGTGTGGCAGATGGACAAGCAGATGTACCCGTGGCTGAAAGACCAAATCTACGAAGGTCGGTCACTCCTTGGGTTGTATTGGATCTGTTTTCTACCCCTTCCCGTCATCATTGCGGTCGGCATGCTCATATCGATAAAGCTAGATCTCAGGATGAATAGGGAGTATGAAGCCGGGGACCTCTTGCGGGGTGTTCGGGTGCTTCACCCGAGGGAATATGCGGGGGAGATCGGGCAGCGAGAGACGGGCATCGGGTTACCCGTTTTCATTCCAAGGAGGGCGGAACAATGAACGGGAGATTGAGACCAACGAAAAGTCCCGGTGCGCGTGCGATCGCAAGTCTCCGAGACTATTTCGGATTTGAAGAGCACCCGACTTGGATCAGGATGCCACGTTCAGAAGAGACCGAGCACGTCATGCTGTTGGGCGATCCGGGGACCGGCAAGAGTCAAACAATTCACCACTTCCTGTTGCAGATCGCGGCGCGCCGACCGGCAGAAGCGGTCGTGATCTATGACCCAGCCTGTGAGTTTATCAAGCGCCACTACAATCCAAATCGCGGTGACATCATCCTCAATCCGCTCGACACCAGATCACGGTACTGGTCCCCTGCAGGCGAGATTCGTGTGCCGACCGACAAGAGGCTACTGGCTGAAAGTTTCTTGCCGGGTAAATCCGATGCAAACCAAGCCTCGACTTCGGGGTTCTTTTTGAAAGCGTCGCGGGCCATCTTCGGACGGATGCTTGAGTTCAAACCGACGCCGGCGCAGATGGTCGCTTGGCTGAGAAGCGCGGAAGCCATTGACATGATCGTTGATGGAACCGAGCACGCGCACCTCATTCCGAAGAATGCGCACGGGCAGCGTGCCGGTGTCTTGGGCGTGCTCTCAGATCTCGGAGAAACGTTGCGATTACTCCCCGAGCAGGACGACTGTGAGGCACAACTCAGCCTTTCTGAATGGGCGCGGCTTCGCCGAGGCTGGATCTTCATTACCTCGACAATGGATACGCGAGAAGCTTTGCGCCCACTACAGGCGGTGTTCATCAACGTCTTGATGAAGCGCTTAATGTCAGTCTCATCTGAATGGGGCCAGACCCATCCGTGTTGGGTGATCGTGGATGAGGTTCATTCGCTGCACCGGCTCCCTGCGCTCTACGAAACCGAGACCGAGGGACGCAAGTACGGACTCAAACTCATTCAGGGAACACAGGGTAAAACGCAGTATGAAGAGTATTACGACCGACTCGCGAAAGCGATGCTGGCCGCGCCCAAGCTGAAGCTCTTTTTCCGTTGTGGTGAATCTGAATCGGCCTGTTGGATCAGCGACACGATAGGAGAATACGAAGTCGAGAAACCGAAAATCGGCACGACTGCCAGCGTCGAAGATAAGGGCCGTGATGCCGTTAACTACTCGACAGTCACGGAGCACAAACAGGCCATCAGCAAGGAAGAGATTATGTCTTTGCCCGACCTCCATGGCTATTGGAAATACGCCGACGTGGTAGTGCCATTTCGCCTTCCGCTGGCCTCGGTAAAGATCGTGGCGCGAGGGTACATTCCGCGTGAAATGACGCCGAGCGAAATTCACCTTCCCACGCTTCCCCACGATGTAAAGAACAAGTGGGCTCGTGCGCCAGAGAGAAGCGAGCAAGATACCAAACGCCATGAGCATTTGATCGCTGAGACTGGGAAGCAACTCGGCGATGCCTTGGCCGCAAACATGAGTGAAGCTGCGCATCCCGGCAGCATGGCGCCTGAAGATGAAAAGGCAATAACGCCCGAAACTGAGCAGGCGGTACTGGAGATCGGCGTCGATCCAGAACTGAACGCCGCCCAGATGGAAGTGTAAAAGCTCGTCGCGAGCGATGAAAGATTCTGACGACAACAACCTAACCATCAAGACTTAGCCGCCATGATGACCATGAGCAAGTCCCTGGGCGCAGGGCAGGCCAAAGATTACTATCAAGCTGAATACACTAATACACAGGAGAGCTACTACACCGAAGACGAGAACGTTAAGGGCGAGTGGTTCGGCAAACAAGCTGAAGCTTGGAAACTCGAAGGTGAAGTAAGGCAGGAGCCTTTCGAGCGTCTCTGCGAAGGTCAGGACCCGCGCACGGGCTTGCAGCTTGTCAAACACGTCGCGTCGAAAACGTACGAAAACGCTTACGGCGAAATGGTTGAGTCCAGCGAGCATCGTGCGGGTTGGGATGCGACCTTCTCAGCGCCCAAGAGTGTCTCCTTGGCAGCATTGGTGGGTGGTGATGAGCGGATCATGGAAGCCCATGACCGAAGCGTGAATGCGGCTCTTCGGGAGTTGGAGAAATACGCCCAAGCGCGCATCGGAGGCAACAATCCGGCAGAGACTACGGGCAAGATAATCGCCGCCAAGTTCAAGCACGACGCGGCGCGTCCTGATCGCGCCACCGGCTACGCCGCGCCCCAACTTCACACGCATGTAGTTATCTTCAATCTGACGCAGACTGAAGACGACCGTATCAAGCCGATCCAGCCACTCGAGTTATTCCGGAGCCAGCAGTACGCGACGGCGATTTATCGCACGGTCTTGGCTGCAGAACTGCAAAAGCTTGGCTACGAAATAACGGTGGATGCGCGCACCGGCGCACCCGAGATTAATGGGTTCACTAAGGAGTATCTGGCGGCCAGCAGTCCACGCCGCCAGGAAATCGATCAAGAAGCTGCCGAGATGAAAGAGCGTCTGGCTAAGCAGGGCATCAACGTCGCGGATGGCGCAGGCTTGCGCCAGGCGGCCGCGAAGACAGACCGCATGAGTAAACAATATGACCGACAAGATATGCGCTCGCGCCACTTGGAGATGGACGCCCGATTCGGCGAGCAAGCGGCGCGCATTGCGCAATCCGCACAGGAGCGCGGATCTCTTATCCTCGATGATGACGAGATCAAATCTCGGGCGCAAGCAGCCGTGACGTTCGCGAGAATGAACGCGGGGGAGCGAGAGGCGGTGGTAGACAAGCGCCGTGTGATAGTGGACGCGCTCAGAAGAAATATGAGCTTCACAACCTACGACGCGGTGATTAAGGAGCTGAATAAAAGAATTGAGAGTGGTGAGTTCATCCGGTTGATGAGGAACGGCAGCACGGAAGAGCTGACGACCTCGCAGACCGTGGCGATGGAGCGGAGCAACCTCGAACGAGTGGTTGCCGGAAGAGGAACGCAGGAGCCGATTCTTGAGCCAGAAATAGGTGGTCGAATAGTCCAAGAAATCACAGCGAGGCAGGGTATCACACTCAATGACAGTCAACGTGAAGCGGTAGCGACGCTCCTTGAAAGTCGCGACCGGATCGTAGGCTTGCAGGGTCGCGCCGGTACAGGTAAGACCACAGCGCTTGCTGTCCTTAGAGAAGCAGCAGAGCGACAGGGCTATGAGATAGAGGGATTCGCACCGACAGGAGCAGCAGCGGACTTATTGGCTGAGAGTGGGATAAAGACGTCGACCTTGCAGAAGTTTGTGGCAAGCACCCAGATGGAGTCCGATATTGGAAAGAAGATTCTCTACGTGATGGACGAATCCTCGCTGTCGGACACTCGAAATATGTTTCTCTTTTTCAAGAAAGCGGGTCCAGTAGCACGCCTATTGTTAGTTGGTGATACGGCACAGCACCAGGCCGTCGAAGCTGGCGTGCCGTTTGAACAGTTCGTCAAAGCAGGGATGCAGACTGCAACGTTGAATGAGATTTTGCGGCAGAAGTCAAACTTGAAGATACCAGTCGAACAACTCTCGAAAAAGGACGTGCTGGCAGCCGTTACGACGCTTTTCGAGCAAGGGCGAATCGCGGAGATCGCTGACGACGAAGACCGCTTGACGGCCATTGCTAAAGACTTCCTGAGTAATCCAAAACGGACGCTGGTAATCTCTCCCGCCAACGAAGAACGTGTGGCTATTAATTCGATCATCCATCGGCAGCTTCAAGAACAAGGCGTTGTGAACCAGGAAGATCACGAACTGAAGGTGCTCGCGAATCGTCAGGAAATGACCGGAGCCGAACGCACCTTTGCTCTGGCTTATGTGCCGGGTGAAGACATCGTTCGCTATAACAAGACCAGTAAGCTGTACGGGATTAAGCCGGGTGACTACGGACAAGTGCTAAGCGCTAATCACTGCGACAACACGATCACGGTTCGACTTAAAAGCGGGCGGGAGATTACTTACAACCCAGAAAGACTCTCAGGTGTCGCTGTCTACAAAGAGGCTAAGCGGCAGTTTGCCGAGGGAGATAGAATCCAGTTTCGCGCGCCCTTTGCAGAAGCGAAGGTAAAGAACAGTGAGTTGGGCACGATCACTGAAATCGCCGACAGCAAGTTGACCGTGGCGTTGGCAGGAAAGCGCGTCGTCACTTTCGATCCAGAGAAGTTTCCGCATCTGGATCACGGCTACGCAGTGACGAGCTATTCGGCGCAGGGCAAGACGATGGATCGAGTCTTAGTCAACGCCGAAACGACGGAAACCGATCTCCTACTTAATCAGAGGATGGCTTACGTTGCGTTTTCGCGCGCCAGATTTGATGCGCGCGTCTACACAGACTCCGCAGTGGACCTCGGCGGCGCATTGAACAGGCGGAAGGATAAGGAGATGGCGCTCGAAGCTTTGAAGGAATCGCAGACCCGTACTCCGGCATTCGACAAGCCGAGCAGTATCACGCGCGCGAAGCCGCGTGAACTAGAGCAAGGGACCAGGGACTCCAGCTCGATCGCGCGGCTCAAAGGCAGCGCAATCGTAGCCGAGTCCAACGTCGCGGTTGCGGAAAAGCGGATGGAAGTTTTCGAGAAGTCGAAACACTTCGCCAATTTCGAGATCAACGGCGAGCCGTGGTCGCTTGTTACCTTAGATCGGCAGCAGCGAACCAAAGAGCGCGAGATCGACCTTAACAAACGGACGGTCTCTGCTTACCGCATGAGGTTATATGGCGTAATACACAACCCGATCAAACTCTATAACATCCGCGACTACAGAGAGAGAGCCGCAAAAGCGAAAGTGCGCATCAAGCAGTCGCGCGAAGAGATCGAACAGCTCCAGCCTATTCGCGAAAGAGTCACTGACTTCATCGAAGAGCACCGGAAAGTGCTGCGAGAGGATGTCGAGCAGGCGAGGCAACTGTCCCGGACGCTCAATAGTGCATTAGCCGTGGAGGTTGATCTACACATCAACCAAAGTGAGGGGATTCCGCAAACCGAGTTCAATGCGACGGAAGTAGATCAGTTGGAAGCGAACGCCACAAAGCTTCGTGATTCCAAGATGCTTTACGCGGCGCAGAATTACTTGGCACAGCATTATGGTGACGCGCGGGATGGTTTGGAGAAGATGGCAGCGCGCGCGGCTAGTGTGGAGGAGTCAGCGAAAGCATCATTGCGCAGCGTAGGCGAGCGCATACGAAGCTTTGTAGAAAACCGAGAGTTCTTCCCTGTCCTATTCAAAGGTGTCGATGGTAGCGAGAAGACGGCAACACTGAGTGAGCTTGCGCCAAACACTTTTGGAGAGAAGGTAGCCAGCTACTTCTCGATAAGCCAACGGTTAGAAATCGCAGCCTTGCAACAGGCTCTAGACCAGCATCAGACGGAACTGCTGCAAGAGCGCGATATGCTCCAGCAATTTGCACAAGGCACTAGTGAAGCCACCGAGACTTACCGCGAAAGACTTCAGACGCTGAACAATGTCGCACCGCAGTCGCAGTTTACCGCCGAGCAGGTCGTCGGAATTGAAAGCTTGGCCGCGCAACAAACGGGAGTCGGCCTTGGCACACAGTTCCAAGAGATCACAGGCTCGGCAATGAATTCCAACGGTATTCCAAATATCAATAACGCCGTGCAGCACTCTGCACAAGGGATTGATCCAGGGATGGCCCATCAACAACAAACTGCAGATGATCATCTGGAACAGGCCCGACAACGGCTTGACAAAGTTTCCTCTGAATCGGTCGCTGGCAATGAGACAGGAATGAGCGCGGGAATGGCAGTAGATACCGAGGCGGCCGGCTCCGATGCATTGGCTGCATTGTTGTAGCGTAATCTGGTCCACAAGCTTGGACTCAAGTGCTTGTCGTGGTCGCTACTATTCTCAATCAATTAGCCAAAGTTCTTCAGTGTTGATATTCTTCAAAGCACAGGGAGCCCACTTTAACATCCCAAGGAAATCGGTTGTTCCGTGTTGATTTTTGTAAGTAATCTAAATATTGTAAGGGTCGCTCAGGGGTGCTAATCACCTATTCTCTAACGCTCTCAAACAGGCAAGAGGAGGTCGCTCTCTCAAGTCAAACTAAGATACTCTCCAAGCATGGAACATCCCACAACAATTCCTCGCGGTGATCACGCTCCTCACATTAACTTTCCAGATCTCTTTGTTGACGGACAAGTCGAGTCGCATCTCACAATTCTTCAGTATGTGCTCAACAATCCCGCTAAGTATACAGACGTAGTCCTAAATTTCGAAAAGTGTCGTTGGTTCGACATTTTTCCACTTGCTCGCTTGCTAACTCTTCTCTGCACACTGCGCGAGACTGGCGCAAGCCTGCATGTCTTGGGTCCGTCCGTATCTATCTTGCCTTACTATTACGATTACATTCAGGTGTTGGAACGGAGGTTAAAGCTTAAGAGCGTAACTTCAGAGGACTATCGGATTATTCAGGACAAGGTGCGGTGGCACTCTCGCGATTTGCCCCAACTCAGGTTACGAGCGGGTGCGTTTTTGGTTGGCTGGGGAGCCTTCGACATTCTTGAGGATCACTGGAAGAGATGTCATTGGTACACATTTCGGGAGAAAAAGGTAAGCTTGGGTGAACTAAAAGAATCTTACCTATTCGGCTATGGAGCAGGTTTGGGTTCGGTCTCGACTTCCTCAGATAGGGTTTGGCCCTTTACTGCCGTATACCGTACGGACCAAGGCTACATGCTGAATCGAGTGAATGGGGAAGAGTTGATTGCCGGGGCCCTTCGTAGCTACGCGCGTAACCCAATCATTGAAGAGGGGGTAGCCGCCAATGTTTTCTTTTTTGAACCATTCGAGAATGTTTTCCAACATGCTTTCCGTGAACCTTCTGAGATTGATATGGCCGTCGTTGCCATGAGAATGACGGCTTGGATGTTTGGACCAACCGGCGAGCTAACGAACCAAGCTCGCTGGCTACTGTCTAAGCTTCCTCCTTGGCAAAAGCAATTTATCGAACACCATAAGTCTCCCTACATGGAGATCGTTCTCGCTGATTGTGGACGTGGCATACCCGATAGCATAAGTGATTCACTGCCCACTAATAGATCAGCTTGGGAATCAATCAAGTACGCATTTGAGCCACATTCGACGAGAAAGACTGAGCCTCTCCCAGGTCGGCGCGGGTTGGCTTGGCTCAAGCAAAAAATGGCTGAAGTGCATGGAGCGATCCACGTGGAGTCGAACGGTGCCAATTACGTTATGGCTGACATGGGAAGTGGACTCGTTGAATTACCCAGTTCACCAAGTCCCGCAAAACGGATCGGCCTCGGAAAGAAGATTATTAGCAGAGGCCCTCAACTCGATGGAACGTTTGTCCATGTGCTGTTTCCTTTGAAGGTTGGGCCGCCAAAGCGCCATTTGCCAAGATTTCCAAGATGGAGAGAGTTGCGGGACCCGCAATCGCTTTTCACTAGGTCCAGAACCGCTCTTATAAGATTTCAGGTCCCTTTCGAGCTAATAGGCGACAAGCCATCAGCTGAGAAGTGGGATGAATACCTCTCCAAAATCGAAACCGCAATCGCGAAGGACGCCGGCATTCTGGCAGTCCTTGATCTGAACCATCCGAATGTAACGCGAGCTGCCTTGGAACATCTCTTCGGTCGTTTTTTGCTTAGGAGTGGATTGCGCGGAAGACTGATGGCCATCAACTGTGACCGGCATCTGGTAAGCCGGCTCGACACTGTCGATTCGATAGAACAGATGAGAGAGTCAAAGCTGATATTTCCCCTGTTCGAGGCAACCCTTCGCATGCATTGGGTAGGAGCTTCGGTGACCGATGAGACGAGTCTCTTGACCTCGTTCATGCGTGGAAACCTCCAGGGGTTGAAGGAGTTGGAGGAACTCGCCGCTGCTAACCCAGGGTATTTCATTCATGCCCTCGATGAGCCAGTTGACTTCTCCTTCAATATTGACATGGTCGAATCGTTGGTTCGAAAGACAATCGGCGATTCACTTATCGAATCCCTACGTGCTCGGCAGGCGATGAATGAAGGTAGATTTGTACTCCCAAATAGAACTGCGGTGACGACTTACATTGAACCGCACCAAATCTTCGCGGATACCGAAATAGCTAGCGCCCTGTGCAATCACCTATCAATTCTATTGAGATGGAGATACAGCAGACTATCGGAAACAAAGGCCTCTGACGTGCGGGTGCTCACGGCAACACGCATTGGCCGCGACATTGCCATGCGCATGCCTGCAACGTTTCCGGCAAGATTTTTCGTTTATTACGATTACCATCTCGTCAGGCCCGACAAGCCGAGGCTTGTCAAGCACCTGGCGGGAAAGAGCGTTGTCATTGTCGTAGACATAATCTCCACAGGATCCCAAGTTAACGAGTTGATCAAAGTCTGCGAGGATGCTGGGGCCTTCGTAATCGGCATCGTCTCATTTATTGACTTCAAATCTGAAGAACTAGGTCATCAGTTTTCATCCCGAGAGATCGAGATTGAGCACAAGACGTTCGCGCGATTACCGCAAATTCTCTCAGAGCCGCAGCCCGGTGATATTCCTGTTGATAAATACACACTCTCAATCACGCCGATGCCAGACATGGAACGGGAGAGAATTCGAGATGGGTCTGCGCTTCTATCATTGAATAGATGTCTCAGAATGCTCGAGGATTGTCAGGTAATGCATCACGGCCACTATGAACTCTTTGGTCACCATTATGAATTCGTGGTGAACATGAGTCGCCTCCTCACGTTACCGTCACCCGAGCTTGACGAAATGCTTAGGGCCTGTGAAACCGCTATCTTGAAGGGGGCGGATGTTAGTCACCCTACGGCTATAGTTATGTACCCCGATTTGAGCAGTGCTCACATACTTCAGGGTTCCCTTGAGAAGCGCCTTGGGATTCGAAGAGTGTTAAAGACCAGACTACGATTTGTAGAAGCGCGTCGTGGCTCCCGAGCCCGCGGGCGTAGGTACTGGCTTACGCAGCAGGAATTGGAAGAGCTTAGGCTGTGGACTAACGAAACTTATCCAAAAGGGTTTTCGGTTTTATTGCTTGATGATGGCGCATCATCGGGCGAAACTTTACTTGCGCTGCTTGATCTTGCTCGTGAACTTGGACCGAATCGTGTAGCGGCATTTGTTTTGATAAACCGGATGCCGCACCTGCAAACCTACCATCACCGCGAGATCGAGAGATTTGCTTGGGCTGCTAGTAATTTCGAGTGCCTAGTTCATCTGAACATACCGGTCTTTTCGAGAGATAGTTGCCCGATGTGTCAAGAGCGGTCCGAGCTTGCCCGGGAATTCCGTCACGCTAACGAAGAGTGGTTTAAGCGCCAAATCGCCGCGCGTTTAGATCGGCTCGATTTGATTACGTCGCTGAATCCACAAGACGTTCCTGAAGGGCCTTTGAATGCATTAATCGCGGATCCCGTATCGGAATCGCCTTCATCATCCAATTTGATCAAAGGTCGAACGATCATCACTCGCGCGGTAAGCTTACGGGCAGCGATCAATGATGGCTATCCGATTATGGAAGTCTTTGACGAAGTCTCGCAACAGCCCGACGATTCTCTGTGGCGACTAACAGCAACAGAACTCGCGAGAAGAGTTGACTTACAACAAGCACAACACGTTGAGCGGGAGTTACGAGATTCTTTGATAAAAGTTATCCCCGGCGAAAGCGCTGCAAGAGGCGTGGCGGCTTTGGAGGCCTTAAGATTTATGAGACCTGAGGTCATGCATCCAGTTTTGAGAAACATTGTGCGATCCGCATTGGTGCGTGACATACCGGGAGACAAGAAACTGGCGGAACTGATTCTCTTAATGCGGCGAGTTACGTCCTATCGCCATCTAACTAGCACGCTCGCATTTGACGAAGAGTCACTTATTGAGCAAGAACTTGATCAGGCAGGCGCCAGGGCGCGACATGGAAGTAAATTACGTTCCGCTATCGACCGGATCAATTATGAGTGGCAGGGTGGACCTCAACCAAGAATGGACTTAGTGAAAGTTATCACGGAGCTTGAAAAGATACTGCAGACCCACCGCAGACGTAGTCACCAGTTATTATATGAGCTGTCGAAGTACATCAGCGATCAAAAGGAGGTTTTTGATCCTGAAGTTAGGAGCGCCCTTGACGAGGCGGTTAGAGCGGCAACATTGGCGCGGATGTTGGCTAAACTTCTCGCCGACACTCATAAGTTGTGCGATGACTCGCTACCCGATTTAATCGAACGAGCTTACACCAATGCTCGCAGGTTGCGAATGACGGTTTTGTCTCATATGGGGGGAATCGAACTCGCGCGTTTTGATGACCTTAGAGATAAAATGGAGGAGATTCAACAAGATCTTTGTGTCACCGTTGGGAACGAACTTAGCGGACAGATCGTCGATCCGGTTCAAGCCGTTGGTCCTGTCCTGGACGAACTGAAATCGGCACCTCCATCAGAACTAGTAGGCATCGATCTCCGGGTTGGTCTGCAGAATGATCTTCCGAACGGCACGTTAATCGCGATAGATAGCGCACTGTTTCAGAAAATAGTACATAATCTCACCTCAAATCTGCGGCACGCGATCGATACTGGCGGGAAGCGAGTGGAGGGCGAATTTTTTCTCGAATTCAGGGATAATCAACCTGGTCCAGAGGCGAACTTGCGAGTTCGCTGTGCTACGAGGACATGGAAGGCCGACGAAGTAGAGCATGACCGTACGATGAGCGCGGAGTTACTACACACAGCTGAGGCATATGGTGTTGAGCGGATAGTATCCGAAGAATCACGTCAGTCACCGGAGTCCCCTTGGGAGGAGAGCTGGAGTTTTTGGAGGGTGTAGGCCATGAAGATCCTTGTCGTAGACAACAAGCAAGAGGAGTTTCAACGCTTCATGGATCTCCCGTTCGCCAAGAGGCACGCGCAAGACATACAGTATGTTGATAGTCCGGTGGGTCTTGCGAGCATTGTCGATGCGAATCCGGAGTTAAGACTCATAGTTCTGGATATGTTGTGGGAACAGGATGGTCCCGGCGAGGCGAAGGAATTCGGTGCCGATGCGATGCGTGATCTCTTTTCCAGAGCAGGAGACGTGCGAGTGGTTATCTACTCGGTACTGAGCGAGGAAAGAGTTCTGTATAGATTGGTTCCTGAGATGATGCGATTGGGCGCTCACGATTGGATTAGCAAAGACGAGCCCAAGTATGTTAGGTCATTTCGCTTCGAAAGGGCTTATCTCGAAGGCCGGGACGTATTAAAACGGCCACCTCACCGAGCTATTCTTGCGGCCGAACAAAAAACTCGTTCCGATGTACATGTGGCTGTGATGTTCGTCGATATGAGCGGTTTTACGGCCCTAACCAATACAATTGGCCCGGAGAAAGTCCTCAAAATTCTTGAAGCGTTCTACGCTATGGTTGGCGAGGCGGTCATGAAACACGGCGGGTATATTGACAAGTATATTGGTGATGCTGTGATGTCGGTGTTTGGTGCCTCTGCAGAGTTCGAGGATGACCTGTTTACTCACGTACAGCAATCCATCAAAGCGGCTCGGGTGATTCAAGGACGCTCAGCTCCGTTCAGGATGGATTACGTCGAGCCTGTTCTTGCAAGATCGAACATGCAGCTAACCGATGCCCAGCTTCGACAAATTGGACGGTTCCGCGTCGGAATCGAAAGCGGACCCGTCGAGGTCCACAAATTTGAACGAGAAAGTGCAACGGAGTTGACCTTTATCGGAACACCAGTCAACATTGCTTCTCGCGTGATCAACAAAGCGGATCCTGGCGAGCTGTGGGTTGGGAAGAACGCCCATGACACAGCTGCTAAGCACTTAGAGGTGATAAAGGAAGTGGAAGTCGAATACAAGAATCTTCCGGGCACATTTCAAGCTTACATAATTGCAACCTGAGAGTTCAGGCAAACTGGAGTCGTAGGCGTCGGATTGTAGATGTTTTGCGTTCTAACTAAAACAAAAGACGTGCATTTAATGCACGCCTTATCTTGCCGATCAAGCCAGGGCGCGCATCCGCGACAACCCCTATTGCTAATGAATCCGGGACAAGAACCGGAAGCGGTATTTATAGTCTCTTGACACCGGTTTGTCAATCAACCAAGGCCCCCGAGCGTGTTAAATCCTTGACCTGCGGACTAAAGGCGAACATTTACCCAGGCAGGAGATTTTGCCGACTAGAGACGTGGGCGCGACTTCTCTAGCTGCTCCAGTTAAAGGCTTATCGGCTTAAGAATGAATACACGGTACACGGGGTGCCTTGCCACGGCGTTGACACGTAAGGGTTTGAGGCTCAAACGACCACATCCGCCCATTGCCATGACTCTACGGAATCACCTAAGCATTTCGCGCCTGTTTGGTTTGGTGTCTATTATGGGAGAGCACTCGAGAGATATGGAGAAGACAGAGACTAAAAAGAAATTTGCCAGGGGAACGAAAACCGAGCGAATGCGCACATTCCTCGAATTTCCTGGCAAAATTGACGATTTCGATAGTAACGAGTTCGTAACCCCGTCGGCTAGTCTATTGTTCGGATGAATCGGTCTCAGACTCACGGTCCCAGTCAAACAGAGTTTCGTTCTGAGCTCGCTTGGCTCGATGAAGGTGGGCTTGCAAGCTACTACGGGTGAGGCCCAATCGCTTTGCCGCGTTTTGTAAACTTCCACCTGTCGCGAGACGCGCCGCTTGAATGCTGCAACGCTTGGCGCGGGCGGTCCATTGCTTGAAGGTTTCTCCGCGACGCAACACGCAGAGTTCTAGCGGCAATATAATGTCGCCTTCGTCAGCCATGGACCGCACGAGAGAATGCTGCGCGGCAGCGTCCATTGTGGAAGCTTTGCCGGCTGGGATTAGTTCAATGCCTGGGTGAGAGGAGCCAGCTTGCCGCTTATCGTTTGTGCCCGTCACGGGATTGTTTCCTCGGGAGGTTAATCTAGCCAGAACGAACCGGACCAACTCGATTGAGATCAGTTCGTTCTCGCCGACGTAGCTGGTTAGCTCATAAATCAGATTCCGCAAGGCGCGAATGTTGCCCGGATAGTCGAACGCACACAACATTGCTACAGCCTCTTCCTCAATACGATAGGTCTCGCCCTGTTTAGCTCGCCCAGCGACTGCGCCGGCAGCTTCGCGCAGGAAAAGAGCGATCATCGCAGGAATATCCTCGCGGCGTTCCCTAAGAGGCGTGGTCTCCATGGTGAGGACGGCCAGCCGACAATAAAGGTCCTCACGGAATTCGCGCCGCTGAATCATCGTCGGCAGGTTCCGCGAGGTCGCGGCGATGACCTGCACATCGCAGAATAGGTAACGGTTACTGCCAAGTCGCTTGATCTGCTTTTCTTCGATGGCTCTCAGAAGTTTGTTTTGGACTGTTGGCGCAAGGTCGCCAATTTCATCAAGAAAGAGAATCCCGCCGTTAGCTTCTTCGAAGAGCCCGATGTGGTCGCGATCTGCTCCAGTGAAGGCACCCTTGCGATAGCCGAAGAGTTCGGCTTCCACTAAATGCTCCGGCAAATTCGCCGAGTTAAGTTCCATGAACGGATTGTTGGCCCGCGCTGATAGGCGGTGGATCTCCCGTGCCGCATAAGTCTTGCCAGTTCCCGTTTCTCCCGTAATCAGAATGTTGAAGGGCCGCCGCGCTACGCGCTCGATTTCTGTGCGTATTGTTCGCGCTTGCTGGCTTGTTTGATCCGCGAAGAGATCCTTAATCTGACGAGCGCTTTCTTCTGCTTGCCTTTGCCGAGTTCGATACTCCCGCACTCGCCGCGCGGTTTCGTCCTTCCACGCCGGCGGCGAAACATCGTGCTGTTTCGCTTCTGCGACAAGAGCCGAATGTCTCTGACTCATAATCCCTCCCCTTGCACGTGTATATGAGTGCTGCGAACGGCACACAAGACACCTATAGTTGACGATCTTCTATTCTCCTTAAGACGGGAGAACTGCACGGAACTTCCGGAGTAAGAAAAAATTGGGGATCACTGACCAGCAGAAGTTTGTCGAGGCGATGTTGCGCCGTGGACTCATCGGTCGCGCGAAGATACGGGTGCAGAAGGTTATCCATACAAGCCTAACCACTGTGACGGCCTTCGGCCTTAACTTCCGATCAGGAAGCCCTGCCAGGCTTAACTTGAGGTCAGAGGTCTGGGCCTCTACGAGAGCGAGGAGACTTGGGAGAGTCTAGCTTTCTTGAAACACGAACGCCGAAATGCAAAGACAACGATTTAACGCATCATTTTTCACTTAGTGCCGTTTCTTCTTTGAGCCAGGCGAACTCTCTACGAAACCGCAAAAGTGTCATCGGCAATCTCTACACGTGCAGATCCTGCAGCTTGATCGTGTTGCAAGAAAACTGGCAGTGTTGCGACGTCCTCAGCGGCGAAGATTCGCAACCAAGAATGTATCTTGTCGTCGGGTAAGATTAGATGCCTTAGTACCGAAAAACGTTCCAGCCGTCTGCCAAGGAAGTTGGATTTTTTCCATAATTGCGATGGCCAAAACCGACACCGAGTTCCCAACGCCGCATGGGTATTTTAAATAGCATTTGAAAGATGCAAGAATATTTGCATTGGCAACGTCAAAAAGTAATGTAGTCAAAATTAGACTCCTTGAGAATGGGAAAGCGGCCATGCAAGACCACAGGCTCCAATCACTAGACAGATGTTGTCACATATGACAACATCTGTTGAAGGCCAACTTGCGAAATGGCCAAATTGATGGGATTAGCGATGGCGACGAGAAGCACCCGGCCTATTTCTTGGATCAAGGCGGCTCTGAGGGAATTTGAGAAGTTCCCTGATGAGGTGAGAACCAAGTGTCTTACTGCATTAACCATCGCCGCTGAGGGCGGCAAGGCCGACATTGCGAAACCCATGCAAGGTCTGGGCTCGGGCGTGTTAGAGATCACCCTGCCGTTTCGTGGCGACGCATTCCGCGTAGTCTATGCAGTTCAACTAGGCGACGACCTATGGATTGTTCATGCCTTTCAGAAGAAATCAACCCAAGGCATCAAGACAGCGAAGCATGAAGTCGATTTGATCAAGGACCGTTTGAAGAGACTTAGGGAGATGTTTAGATGAAAAGCGAGAAGTTGGAAGTGGTGAAGGGAAGCGGAAATGTTTTCCGTGACCTCGGTCATAAGAATGCCGATGCCAATCAGGTCAAGGCTATTTTAGCCGCTGAGATCATCAAGGCGCTTGACCGTGATGGTCTCAGCGTCCGCAGTGCGCAGGGACGAACAGGGATTGCAGCAGCGGACTTCTCTCGCATCCGAAACGCGGACCTCGGTCGCTTCACAGTGGATCGCCTGATGTCCATCATCAATCGGCTTGGTTCAAGAGTGGAAGTGAAAATCAAAGTGCGACGCGCTGAACGGATCGAACACGTACCCACATCGAGGCTCTCATCAAGGGCCTAGCGGTTTCAGTACTTTTCTTGTCTGGTAAGAGCTTGCGGAGGTTTCGTATTACCAGGATCCAAGTCAATCCCACGGGCGAGAAACAAGCACAGATTCGGACTTGCCTTCCTTCTCAATCACTGGCAGTCAACTTTGGTACTTCATGCGCATGTTCTTTGCGTTTGAAACTTCTTGTCGTAATGACTTGGCTACTTGTCTGCAATTGCGTCCCGTACTTTCTGCTTAATCCAGCCCTTTATGTCGGCCTCCCGCTCAAGCAGTTCGACAATCTCTTGCAGCTTGGCAAATATGATGACGCGGCCTTGGATTGTGGCGTCCCGAAAGGTTCCGAGCGCCGCCGATGTAAAGTCGCTATAGGAGATGAAAAATCCATAGGCCACACCCCCTCTGCCATAGACTCTTACGACGTGAGGTGATACCTCTGCAGTGCCTAAGGAGGTATTCCACCATTTTGCTTCAACCAGATATAGTTGGCCGTCAATTTCGATTAAACCATCGATTTGTTCAATCACTCCCTCACCACACCTGCCTTTGTTTGTAAATGCTTCGCGAATAAGAATCCCCTCTGCAGAAAACAACGAGTTTAGAACTCCTTCGAGAGCCTTGCCGCGTTTGTGAGTGTCGTTCTCCCCGAACAGAGCAAAGAGACTAGCCTTTACCTTGGCCACTTTTTGTTTGTGCTGCTCTCGGCTAGCCTCACGCGCCTTCAGGTTCGCCTGACGCTTTTTTCGTTCTGCCTCCCTTTCCAAATTCATTCTCGTGAAACTATCCTTCACATTTACGAGAGACTGAATTTGCGCAACGAGTCCTCGGGCCGCCGCTCGATCATTTTCCCAACAGACGGAAAAGTCTTCGAACTCAGTCACGCGCTTTAGAATCTCACGTCGTTCGCGAAGACCTCGGTCACCCATTTCATTCAGCCTTTTCAGGACATCCCTCGTGACCGGATGCTTCTTGAATGCGTCTCTATCTGTCTGCAACAACGCTTCATGTGGCGCAAGGACAGATTCTGGTACACCTGCCCCTTCGAAAAACAGCAAAAGATCGTCCTTAGATTTGCAGAGTCTAGGCACAGCATCGACCAGCAGGCTGAGCAGATCGGGTGAATATTGGAACGTTTCCGGCGTATTCATTGGCTCCGCATTATACACCGGTCGATCCTCAAAACATCGGCGGCCCAATGCTGCGCTTGTTTTAGTTGGCCAAGAATCTTCCAAGTTCAAATTGTAGAAATGAAACAATCATGGCGCTCTTGACTCCACTTTACCTAGAGACGTCATGACAAATTCACCTTGCTAAACTATCGTAAGTATTTGAAACTTGAAGGCTCTTCCACGTATACGGCTGTTACCTAAGTATCCTGACGAGGTGACTCTCTCCATCTGACTATCCGTTTAATGCCTACCCAAGAACACAATCTATCGATAATCAGGAAGATCGAACAAACAGTCCTTGATCAACATTACAGGCGCTTCCCTTTAATCAGCAGAAATGACGAAGTCGCGATTCCGGCTCTCCTTAAAGTGTTTGGAGACTTGGTCAGAGCGATGATCCACGATCAAAATCTCGGAACGGAGAAGCATAAGGCGAATCTCATGGATCAGAGAGCCGCTGCACTGGGACACTGCTTTCGCTGGATCGCCCTAGAGCCGATTCATACCTTACAACCAGCTCTCAGTTCACCCCAGGTTATTGCGCAAGAAGCGATCGACCTGTTGGAATTGGGCGTCCGTTATCATGAGTTGTATTTGGACCACGTGGCGCTCACGAGAGGTGAAAAACTCGCCGAAATTGATCAGGATACAAAAACTATCAAGATCCATTACAAAAAACCCTTCGACCCCTTCTTTCTCCTTGCACAGAGAATGGACGAGACAGATCTCACTTCGTTGTATTACGCCCCCATGCCCTTGGAAAAGTTGATGGCGGAATGGCGGAGCTGGTCGGTACAGAACAAAAGCGGACTACAGCGCCGTTCAGATGGTCTGCCCTCCATTGGACCAGGGGACCAAGCGTACCAAACGGCATTCCGGTGGGCCACCGATCTCATTTGGAGGGAGCTCGCACCGGAGACGTCACTCAACGGGTTCCAGCTCGATGACTTTAGTCGCGTATTTGCTGGACTAGTTGTAAATTGCGCCTTCCTCGCCTGGACGGAAGACCACGAAGATCAGGTACGTGGTCCGAATCGAAGGAGAGGAACCCGCATCATCGGACTCTCTCATGAGCGCATGGTCAAATGGCTACAGGAGATCAGTGGTGTCGAGGCCGAAGCGTCTCAAGGCATATTAACCGAACTCACTTTGGACACAACACGATCTCTACCATCATTGGCGTATCAACCGTTCGTCAAATCTAAAGGCGGTAGGACTTACCTGCTTCCGCGCTCAATATTCTATTCCGACGCTCCCAGGACACTTTCGCAATCGCTCAATACCGGAAACAGGCGCAGGATTTTTGAGAGCCTGGGTCAACAAATGACTGATGTGCAGCAAAGCGGCATCGCGACGGCTTTTACCAACCGAGGCCTTGATGTTTTGCTCGACAAGCCGCTCCGGTACGGAAGCAAAGAAATCCGACCGGATCTTGTCATCTACGATCGCGCATGCGACTACCTACTGATAGCCGACTATAAAAACATGATCAATCCGCTAGGACCTGGGCAAGCCATCTCGCAGATGATTAACATCCGCTCATATGTGAAAAGGATCCAGGAATATCTCGACGTAGTGCAGGCGAATCTCGACATAGTGCGCGACAGAATTCCAGGCTTGTCTGAAAACCCAACAGTGTCAGGGCTTCTCCTGTTTCGTGACCCAACTCCTCTACCATTAGATCGTGACACGCGAGTGGTCATGGCCAACTGGTTTTCCCTTCAGAGATTTTTATCAGGAGTGGAGTACGAAAACCTGCCGCGTCTTATTGAGTGGGCGACCGACCGCCCCGACCTTGCGATAGGACAAGATAGTTACAAGTTGGAAGACTCTCGTATCTTAGTCGGGGCTTGGCAATACGTCCGTGAGAAGATGATTCGCGAATCTCAGCAAGCGAAACCAGAACCTTCATAATTGCCGCGCGCATTGTCATATGACATTGTCGCTAATGCAACAGGCAGTTTCCCCTTGAAATTCAGAAGTGTGGCTGAGATCGGGGATACAGTATAGGTTGTTGGCATCCAGAAAGACTTGAAGGTACTTTCTGACAAGGCACTATTTGCGCCTTCGGGGAGAGCCCTAAGACTGAAAGAATTCAGATAGCTGCACCCATTTCCCACGGCACCAGCGGCTGGTTAGATCTCAATTTTTGCAATTCGGCGCCACAGCCAGATCGGCGCGCATAAAAGGCGCTCGACTCCTTCAGGGCACAATCCGCACTGATAATGAGGCAAGTCAGTCGTTGTTTGAAGGCTTCGGGCTTTTGCACGTCAGTACTTTCCTTAACCAGCCAGCAGCAACAATGTCGGTGTCTTTCAGAAAGTCCTGGCAACTGCCCGTTGAGGCCTCACTCTTCGGAGCACTAACGAGCTTCTACCGTCTATCTGGATCGAAAGGAAGACCGAGGAAATTCACGTAGAGCGCGCGACCCAAGGGTCAAGTCGAACGTTCGTATTTGAGCCCGCGACGGTTCGATTGAAGGCCTTTTCAATATCTTGGGACTCCATATTAGCAAAAACCGCATTATGAGCACCGGCGATGATATATTCATTGATCCCTGTTGCCTTTTCACGCTTAACCTCAAGGATTCCTTTACCATGGGCAACATCGTCCATTAGAAGGCAACGTGTCGGAGAGAATGATAGAAGAACAGAACCTCGCCCAAATCCTAGTGCGCTACTTAGCGATTGAGTCTCGGTTCGCGGGGGAATAACCGGATTATCCGATGTCACAAAGACTCTTGAGCTGACTGATTCTAGGATATGCCACTGTTTATTTCGGATTAATGGCGCGCTGTCGTTGGCAATCTCCATCGCGGTCTCCATGAAGAAATCATCAGTCTCGCCTGGAACAAACTCCAGTCGACCGTGTTTGTCTGCTTCAATGAAACTCTGGCGCCATTGCTCTAACTCTGCATCTGTACCTCCAAATCCGTTTTCTTTTGCAGCTTGGAAGAACCCCTCTTTGTCCTCGCCTCGACTCGCAAATCCCGTCGCTATCGCCCCATGCATTTTACGTAATCGCTCCTGAACTAGGGGTGTCCGGTTAGCTAGAAAAGCAATGAACGTGGAAAGCATCTCCCGGTCATCAGAAGATAGTTCCATTTTCGAGGCGGTGAGCAGTTTCTTGACAACCGGCGCTGCCAAATTTTCCATCTGCTGAAAGAACTTATCAATTCGTTTTTGATCTACGCCTGGAATGTCCGCTTTCATAGTGTAGTAGTCCTCATCGGAGGCCACACGCTTTATGCGTTCCAATCTTGGCGGTACTCCCCTGCGGTAAAGATAGATTCGAGTTGCCTTACCGGAGGCGGCAAAATTTTTCAGGTAGAACTGTGGTACGTAGTGATCGTTCGCCATAAGCAATAACAACGGACATAATTCGCGGACTCGACGGAAACACTCGCATTGTACTCCCATTAACAATAACGACTCCGATTGCCCCGAAGCCTCACGGATGGTCTGAAAGAAGACCCGACCAATTTCAGTAAACGGCGTATTCGCAATTGAGCGCGAACGTATTTTACCACCCGTGGGTCAAGGCTTTCGTTCAGCCAGCAGCGCCGACAAAGTCGAGAGTAGAAGGAGTGCGTCATCCCTGGACCACTCCTCCGCGCCGGTATCCTCGTCAAGAAAACAAGACAAGATAAAACATCTCCTCGCCTGACCTCGGGAAGAGGCAACACCACATCACTAACCCAGGGTAATTCTTGCTCGAACCCCACTAACGATCCTGCCCCTCCGGTACTCCAAAGGGCGATAAACTCGCTTTTGTTTGTTGGTGTGACGGTTACTTCGTGAGAGAGTTTGATTGAACAATTCAATCCAGTATTCTAAAACGTGCCGGCACTTGGGAAGTGAAACTAACTAGATGTTCGGGAATTTCTTGAGCGTCCCTGCCGCTTGGGGTGAGTAACCTTGCCCAGTGCTTCGATTGTTGCGTTGTGCAACTGTCCACCATATCTTGGATCAATACTCTTAAGATGAATAATTCGACCTACTAGACTTTCCGTATACTTAACTCTCTGTTCCAACGTGACTAGTCCGAGCCGAAGCTTATTAACACCGGAGCGAAGTCGTGATCTGTGTGCATGTGATGCTCTTGGGCCTCCTCCAAGCACAACGCCATTGATTGTTTTTATTTTGGTGGCACCCATCACATGAAGCTTCGCCCTCGAAATCTGAAACCCCGCATTTTTGAATGTACCCACAACTATTGGAATTAGCGCTCTCGCATCGCGACCTGAAAGAGATAAGTCATCGACAAAAGCAGAGTAATTCACACCTAACCGCCCAGCAGCGACCCTTATCGGTTGGTCTATTGAAAACAGTACGAGGTTGGCCAATGCCGTGCTAGTTGGCGCACCTTGTGGCAGGTGATTTTCGAAGGTTGTAAGATTGGTCAGAAGCGTTGCAATTCTGGGTGAACAGTTTAGCAGCTCCCTCCACACTCGATACACATGCTCCGAAGTTATGCTAGGAAACCAATTCTTAATATCGAAGGTCACTACGATCGTCTCATTGAGGTGGAACTGTACATTATCTAGTACTGATCGTCCTTTCACTCCCCCCACAATATAGTCAGGCATATTTAGTTCCCCCAGCAGGGCTTTGGAGATGCGAGCTTGTATTGCTTTCAAATCTCCTGTTGGCCTGTCAATCACCCGCGCTTTTATTGTTCTCTTTTTCTTCGCAAAAGGCCTAGGATCTTTGAAACGAGTAAAGGGACTGTAGTAAGAAAAGGCACGCTTGGCGACCAACCTCAGATGCTCCCTCGAGAGCCGTAGCCGGTACTCCAATAAGTGCATGGAGTAGAGATTAAGTGCTTGAGGTTCGCTTGCGCTTCTTTGCGGGCTGCACAGGGGTTTGTCCATGATGAAGGACCAATCTGGTTAGCGAATTGCCGATTGATTGCAATTCGGCGGGATCTAGAAACGCCGAGTCTTCCGGTTGCATTGCTAGGAAGGTGAAGAGGTGCACCGGAATTTCCAACGCGCCGCTAAGTTTTCGAACAGCCCGAAGACTTGGTGTTCGCTTCCCCTGCTCAATCAGAGAAATGTAACTCGGGTCTATTCCCGCTAACCTAGCCAGGTCTTGCTGTTGTATACCAGTCAACGCTCGTGCTACTCGCAATGCCCTCCCATAATCCATGAATACAGTCCGCCTAATATGGAGAATTGAATCGCCCTGATTAGAAGTCTATTTTCGACTTCGCGAATACCTCTGCAAGTCTTTCGCTGATTTCGGCAACGCAATTGAATACTTCTATCTTAGTTACCGTCTTCAAGCGATTGAGCTTCTTCAGACGCAGAATTGCAAATTCGATAGCTTGCTCCTGATCTGGTCCTAGTCCGCCTCTTACGCGCACGGCCGTTAGACTGGCTATACACGCCTTCACTCTTCGATTTTTCATATCCGAGCCTCCTTTCTTTGTTGTTCACTATCCCGCTTGTTAGCGAACTTCCGAGAAAGGAGCGATCCAGGACCAGACGATTCAATCCAAGCGCAGATTTCCCGCTAACCAAGAGCGTCAGCGTCACACGCATACGCGTGTATATTCCTGCGCCAAACAACGGGGCAGACCCCGCGACAGAGATGCTGTTTCTCCGTCAGTCATCAGCCAAAAACTTTTCAGGCTAATGTGACTCCCCAAAAGAGAGTCGCACGGAAGTGCTTAAGCGAAAGGAGGTCAATTGTCGAAGAGCGTAGAATCACTGTGTCAGATGATCCGCGAGGAATATGTCACGTTAGCGGGGTTCTGTCAAGCGCATTCTCTTATAGTCATTTCATATGACTGTTGTCGGTCACGTGGAAATTGGGCCGGGCTGACGCCGGACCTCGCTATATAGCAACCATCGGCTCTAGAGGGCGGTTTTGTAGAAGTTTCGCTTCTAGTCGGCGCTTTGTCAAGTCTGTCAAGAGTTATTGACTTTTCGACGGGATAGGTTGACAATTCAATGTGCATCGAATCCAGCAACAGCTTTTGCAATTGGCCGGACAAACCAACTTAGGGGAACGAACCCTCAGGGTCGTGGCGAAGATGATCGGCGAAGAATCCCCGCAAAAGGTAAAGCACCATCTTAACCAGCTCGAGAAGCGCGGATTGATTCGTGTCGACCGTTCCCGGCATTTAATTGAACGTACCGAGGGTGGCCCGGTTTCTGGGTTACTAAACAAGCGTCAGCTATTGACGTTGCCACTTCTCGGGTCAGCGAACGCAGGTCCGGCTACGCTCTATGCGGAAGAAAATATTGAGGGATACCTGAAGATTTCAAGCACCTTTGTCGGGCGACGAGCAAACCGAAAGCTTTTTGCGCTCCGGGTAAGCGGCCCATCCATGAATCGTGCAACTATAGACAATAAGAGGATCGAGGATGGCGACTACGTCATCATTGACTCTGAAGATCGCCTACCGAAGCATGGTGACATTGTCTTGTCGATTATTGATGGTATGGCAAATATCAAACGTTTTTACCTCGATAAAGCAAATCGGCAGATCGCATTGGCGGCCGACTCGGCATTCGATTTTCCTCCAATCTATATTCATGAAACAGACGATTTCAGCATAAACGGGAAAGTCATTCAGATAATCAAGAAGCCCGTTAAGAAGTCATAGAGTTGATTGCGCGTGAGGCGCAGTCGCTAATATAAGCAATCTTATGATGCTTACCGATACACAGATTAAAGTGTTTGTTTCGAAGGTTCTCCATTTGGGCCCTGGCAAACGGAAGGAATATATCGATCAGGTCAACAATTTAATCGACTCTTTGACAAAAAAGATCGCCGGAGATTCTTCCTTCAAGGTTAAGGGCTTCAAGAAGACAGGCTCATTGGTGAAGGGCACCGTTCTAAAGCCAAAGGAAGACTACGGAGTTGACGCAGACGTTGCAGTCTTCCTCGACGTGTCTGAGGCTGAGAAGGATGACATCGACGAACTGCATAGCATCATCTTGAAGCTGGTGAAAGCGGTTTACCCGACTAAGGTAGATGAAGATTTTAAAGTTCAACCGCGAACGTTGGGTATCCACTTCCGGGTTTCAGGGCTAGATGTGGATTTGGTTCCTGTTATTCCAATTCCAACTGAGCCGGGTTATGGTTGGCAGCCATCATCGCAGCGTGCCGATCCGGTAAAAACCTCGATCCAAGGACAGCTGGATTTCATAAAGAATAGGCGCGATGCTGATAGTCGTTTCAGAACAGTGATACGCCTACTCAAAAAGTGGCGAAACGAACAGGAGCTCGATAGGTTTCGTTCGTTCACTATTGAGTTGATTGCTGCACATCTTTACGATCGAGATGGCGCAATGACTTCTCTCGAATCAGGACTTCAACGATTTTTCCTGTACGTGGCACAAGACGAATTGAAAACACCCATCGCTTTTCCAGAACTCGGTGCAGTAACAGTGTTCCCGAACGACGCGGTGGTAATCCTCGATCCAGTTAATAAAGACAATAATGTCGCCGCGCGTCTGACTGAAGGGGAACGAACAGAAATCGTGACCGCGGCCAGATCAGCGTGGGAAACAATCGAGGCCGCCAGTTGGAAAGCCGAGAAGGGCTCGACCCTCGATCTATGGAAACTGATTATGGGCAGGTCATTCACAATTGATGAGGAATAACGAGTGAGTTCAACCGGAACAGAGACGACCACGTTTACCGTCGCGGACATCCGCAAAGTTGTAGAGAATTTTGCCGCTGATTTTTCGATGATGTCCCAGGCTACAGGCTTGCGTTCGCGCGAGAGTGTCGCAGATGTCGTATCTGACCTTCGCGTATTTGCAGAGTTTTACTATTTAATCAGCGTGAAGCTAATACTTAGAGACAGCAACGGTAACAAACTTCGCGGTGCAGTGTACCGTGTCTCAGAAGCGGCGAGCGGATGGAATTCCGAGATGCCAAGTAATAATCTTTGGCCTCGCACGCCTGGCGGCTCTTTATCGGTAACTGCAACACTAACCAATGAGTGGTGGAACAAAACGGCGTCTGCCAAAGAAAGCTTTATCGAGAATCAATCGCTGAATTCAAGCTGGGATTTTACGAACCAAGATACCTCATTGAGTTCACTCACTTCGACTGCAGGCCAAAAATATGCCAGCCGAGGATATGGCTGGGAGCGCACCAACTACAGCTAAAGCTAATGAGTTTCAAAGAAGGAAAGTCAGCATTATTCGAGTTAGAGGTGTCACTTCCTGACAGCTTGCTCACGGCGCAGGCTCAAAGGCTCGTTGGCTTCAAAGGTCGGTACGAGAGGATTCATAAGAATCTCACTCTGCTGATTGATAAGGACGGGCTAGAACAGTGGAGCAAAAAGTACTACCGGAAGCATATGCCTTTACTTGACTCTCTTCTCGATCGATATCCGCTAGTGGTATTTCACGGCGACGTGGGAACCGGAAAGACCGCTACGGCGGAAGCTGTCTGCAATGCACTTGCGAATGAACTGCACAGAGATGCGATACTCTTCAAGCTTAGTACTCAAGTCCGGGGCAGCGGGAACGTAGGCGAGATGAGCACACTAATCAATCAGGCTTTTGAGGTTGTCGTTAGGGAAGCTGGAAAGGCAAAGCTTTCATTCTTGATTATTGATGAGGCGGATTCTCTCGCCGCCAGTCGATCCAACAATCAAAGCCATCATGAAGATAAGGTGGCCGTAAATACCCTGATTCAAAAGATTGACGATGTCAGACGTCTTAACGGGCGCGTAATGATGATTCTTTGTACGAATCGCTTCCGCGCTTTGGACGCCGCCATTTTGAGGCGAGTGGCATACGAAGAAGAATTTCTTCGCCCGGACGCATCTGAGAGGCGCGACCTGTTCAATTTGGATTGCGAGGGACTGGGGTTTGCGCCATCTGAAATTGAGGAATTAGTTGCGCTTACCGGACCACAGGTGCCACAAAAGGTCGGATTCACATTCTCCGATATTAGAACAAGGCTTCTACCAGAAGCGCTTGCGGGGGCTTATCCTTCGCGGAAGCTCGAGCATGCTGATTTAGTTAAGGCTATATCCAGAGTTCCACCTACAGCTTCGATCATAGAACCAAAAGAATGAAACTGCGCGGACGTCGAATTCATATTGCCGGAAGCGCAGATCCTGAAGCTGACGAAGCCAAGCTTGCGTACGTTCATTCTTTGGTTGCTGGACTGACAACCGCGTTAGCTGAGGAGGGGGCCGCTTTCGTTATTCCGTTTGGCCAAGAACCTCTTCTAAAGGATCGCAGTGACGGTCCTTCTATAATATTTGACTGGACCGTAGCACAGTCTGTTTATCAATCTCTCAGGAACGAAAGCGCGTCTGCCACGAGCCCGAATGGCAGACTAATCGCAACTCTGGCTACGGGGAAGACCGATGGTCATATCCCCGCGAGGTTCCGAGGTCTCTACGACGAGCTGCGTGACGACGGCGCTGTGAGTATGGAATTCCTTAGTCCCGGTTGGAGCGCTGGGGCGATAAGTCGAGGACGTCTTGCACAACTGGGAGACATCTTGATCTGTGTAAGCGGTGGCCAAGGGGTTGAACAGTTGGCTATTGAATATTCCTCAAAAGGTAAACCTGTTATACCTCTCGATATCCAAGTAGGCGCCTCATCTCGTGATGGCTCTGGTGGAGGCTCGCGGCTCTTTGATCGAGCGCTAGCTCAGCCCGATGACTTCATCAAAACCGCGGACGGTGAATCTTCAGCGGAGTTGCTCGAAAGAACACGAACGCAAAACGGCGAAATCCCTGTATCAGATGTAGTGACTGCGTTTCTCAAACTATTGCATGCGTTAACTCCTCCTCGCGTTTTTTACGTACGTCTCTTGAACGCTAAAATGGCTGAACATGGATCTGTCGAACGTTTTTTCCGAGAGACTGTTGATCGTTTGGTCATAGAATTAGGCTATGAACCACTGCAGATGGGATTGGGCAAGAATGAGTTCGCTTGGATGAATCAGGCGATTTTCGAGTCGCTGCACCACAGTTCGGTTGTCCTCGTAGACCTTACTGCACTCCGCCCCAATTGTTTCATGGAGCTTGGTTACGCGTTAGGGAATCACCAGAGAGTGATTGTTACTGCTCGTGATGACACGCAGATTTCATTCGACGCGTTTGCGCTAGAGGCATTTCAGTGGAACGAGTCAGAAAATCCAGATGAAAGAACTGATCGCCTACGCATGCACTGGGAGAGAAACATCAATATGCCCATGCTTGTCCGTCCCAAGGAGGCCAAATGACCCCAGAGATGTATTTTTCTGTCGACATTGAGTCCGCTGGACCAATCCCGGGCAAGTACAGCATGCTGTCACTAGGTGCCTGCGTCGTTGGGAATTCTGAAAGGGAATTCTATGTTGAACTAAAACCGATCACAAAGGAATTCGTTCCGGAGGCGCTCAAGGTTTCTGGATTCGACTTAGATCGACTGGAACAGACCGGCCAAACACCTATTAAGGCTATGAGAGCTTTTAGTGATTGGATTGAAGCCAGCGCGAAGGATCACAAGGCAGTGTTTGTCGGGTTTAATGCCTGTTACGATTGGCAGTTTGTGAATTGGTATTTGGAATCATTTACGGGAGGAAATCCCCTCGGGTTCGGCGGAATTGATATCAAGTCCTATTTTATGGGCCTCCGTGGCGTGCCTTGGTCCAAGACCACATCGAGCCAACTCCCAACTGAATTTCAACCCGATACCGCGCAGACTCATAACGCCCTGGAAGACGCGCGTGCGCAGGCGTCAATGTTCCGGAAATTACTCAACGCACATAAATAAGCAACGCAGCATTCGCGCACGTATGCGTGTGACGCTGACGCTCTTGGTTAGCGGGAAATTTGAGCGTGCCATCACTACTGAACCTACTACAAACGGGCTTGGTTCAAACAAATGACCTGGGTTTGTCGCAACGCTCGAAGTTAGGCGTGACCCAACCAAGTTGCCCTATAGGGTAGCGAACGCCTTGGGCTTTCAGAAGAGAGTTGTGAACGGACAAGTGTTTGTGCGTCATGGTTCTCAAGTTGAGGAGCCGACTTTGGCTGAACTTACGGCGCTTCAGGATGAAGCAAATCGCGCCAAGGCGAAGCCATAGCTTTATCTGTTCAGAAGTAATATGTGGTGTCCAGTCGCTGAAATTCAATGGGACTTCCATCTCAACGACTTCCGGAATCGAATGAGACTCGCAACTCAGATCTGGAAGCGGGATGATCCTGTATCTAAATATCTATGGGACCGGTTTAGTGATGATACGAAGAAACTCTTTGAAGAATTAGATGGACCTTTGGCCGGTCTCGTTCAAAACCCACTCATACACGCATTACTCAATGAATTAAACAAGGTTTTAGAACGAACAGATTTGTATGACGCCCAACGCTTCGCGAACGTTTGTCTGCGTAATGAAGTAGCACCACTTTTGACTAGAGAGCTGAGTTCGGAAGAGACATTGCTACTTAATCGGATGTTACTGGAATCTGCCTATCCGGACGACATTGTAAGAAGCGGAAAGATTGAGGGCTTAGCTGCTGAAATTGTTCACTTCTTCTGGGACGCTTTCAGCTTTGACGAAAAGGGCGATCATCCTAAACCAAAAACGCTTTACGACTTTCTAAACGCGTGCGAGCACTTTCACCATGAACAATATCCGGATCTCGGCTTGGAGGTGCGACGCTTTTGTCACAAGCTGATCGCGGAAGGCCTCTTGTTCTCCGTTGGTTTTGATCCAAATCAACCCTTTCCTTACAACGAGCAATTCTTATCGTACTTCTTTAGTAGAGAGCTGGCTGTTTACGGCTCCTACGAATTTGTGGCGTTTGGTTTTCCGAAAATCCGAGACCACTTTTCAAATTCGGTGGTCAAGCTGAAGCTCAGCGGAGGTGGCGTTGGAACTGGCTTCTTGATCGACGATCGCCGGATTATTACTGCTCAACATTGTGTTCCTTTAGGTGGGTCGCTGGAGATCGAGGGTTGTGATACGACGTCGGCAAGGTTAAAGAGGATCTTGACCTTCGGGAGTGAGACGAACGGTACGCCTACAATCTCGGCAAGGTTAAAGAGGATCTTGACCTTCGGGAGTCAGACGGCGGGCACGCCTACTAGAGCAAAAGTTGACATCGCGGTTCTGGAATTTTATTCCGATCCATTCCCGAATACTCCTAAATTCAAGCTGTGGGCCGATGCGCCACTGGAGGATGTCCTTACTATGGGTTATCCACCGCTGAAAGGCTTCAAGTCAGGACTGATTGCTAGCAAAGGAGAAATCATCAGCAAGGAAGTGTCAAAAAGCCGAGACGAGCAGATGATCATCTTCGCCGCTACTATCAAAGGTGGAAACAGTGGGGGGCCAATCATTAACCGTCTCGGAAAGGTGGTAGGGATCGTGACCCACTTGCTGCCTGTTTCGGAAAGCGATATTCAAAAACTCGGTTATGGAATAGCTTTCCCGGCCCAGCGAATATTGGATTTGGTTAATCTCGCGCTGGGTAAGGAGAGTGATAAGGACACCGCCTTCGCTATTGTGTTTGTTGAGGACGGAAACGCCGTTAGAATACTAACCTAATCTGAACAGTAGCTGTTTCCCGACGGCTGTCCACAACACCTCGCGACTACGTATACAATACTGTGGCTGTCCACACACGAAACGATCCGCTCGCTACGAGTCCGGTTAGATAAAACTCCTTGCAATTGTTTACCTAAAAGTCGTGACGGCGTCCCGATCATTCGTTTCCTAAGTCTAAGGTGTCTTCAGGAATAGTTGGATGAACAGAGCTTAGCGAGAATATTGCAACAGAGTGTTCATAAGGTGTATAAGGCCGCTGATCCACGACTTCGGTTTGCTGATGTTCAACCCGGACCTGGACATGCCTTACGGTTCTCACACTTCGTTCAGAAGATCGAGCGTAATCAGGAGTCTCGGATGTCGATCCGAAAAGTCACAGGAGGAGAGCGGCGATGGATACCATTTTCTTAGTTGGCCTCGTAATTATTGTTGTGGTCGGAGCCCTTCTTCCTTTCCGCTTCCGGAGAGAAGCCTCTGCTAACGAAATTGAAGAAATCAGCGCACCAGGCACAGACGGTAAATCGATCAAACCCAAGATGCCTAATGAAACAAGATTGCTATTAGGAGGGTTTGCTGTGCTCGTCATTCTGTTCGGCACTTACAACGTGATTCATTTTTGGGATCAACTAAAGACGATGCAGAATACACTATTGTTTTGTATCGCACTTTTTATCTTCATGGTGTTGGGGATGTTAGTCCAGGTGGCTGCCTCGAAACATCAAGCGGGAAAATCGATGCGCAGCATCAGTCTAGGTGAAGTACTTTTCCCGCTACTCTACTCGATCGTCGTTTACTATTCGATTTGGGCTTTCGCTGCATCCGGTCCTAAGTCGTTTTACGCGCTATACGCAGCTTTTATGAACGGCTACTTTTGGCAAAACATCGTTTCGAAAGCGAAGCCAGTGACGCCAGAGGGTTAAGACAAGCTTTTTCGAGGGGTGCCGTCATGACGCACGAGGAATTTCAAAAGTGGTTGCTTGATGAAGTACAACACAATCGCATGACTACCAGCCAGATGAATGACTTATTGGCCCAGAAGGAGGATTATGATCTTAATCGTACCGAAATAGAGAGAGAATTTCGATGGCGGGTTGTCGGCTATGTAAACCGCCAACGCCGCACAGCAAACACGGTCCACAATTTGCTGGACGAATCGATCGAGGAGTTTCCAGGCCGGATGATTTACTTTGAACCGGTCGGGTTTGACCTCTTGTAGTTAGTGCGCGCGAGGCAACGATGAGATGAACAATCTGAGCTCAAACAGCAAGAATCCTGGAGATCAAAAACCACACCAGTTTGGTAAGGCCAAAGGGACGAAAAAGAGTTTGCTAACCAGCTGGTTATTAGGTGGAACTGTACTCGAGGTACAAAAGGAATGGATGTTCGATACGGGCGCATCCGTCTCGGCGATAACAAAAAGCAATGCGGATCAGTTTCAACTCACCCCGATCGGTGCCACGGCGTCCGGAACTACTGGAGGTGGAGGGATCATCATGAAGACTGGTCTGACAATGATTTTCAGTGTGATTGACTCTGCCGGCCTGTCCAAAGACGTGCAATGCTCTCTAGCCGTCGGAGTAAAACCGAATGATGCTGGAAGCGAGATCATCGGCATGGACCAACTGTCACATGTGAACGCTAAAATAAATTGGGATCCAGGAACGAAAACAGGTCAGCTCTGTGAGTAGCCGGCCGGCCACGCTCGTCCAAGCACGGTTATTTAAATCTCATGATTCCTTGATTGCTAAATAGACCGTGATATTTGATCGTAAGCCCGCAAGGTCATCTTCAGTCCACTCATGCGGCTGTTTTACATGGTTTCGTGCGGAGTGCGATCTTCAGTCTCAACGGTTGCGCGATGGAGCTTTCCTGAACGTCAGTCGCATCTCATCGTCGATCAATTCTTCAACCTTCACGCCGGCTGCCCTCGCATACTTCAGTATCACTGGTAATGCTGGTTCTCTTACACCGCGCTCATACTTCGAAATGTCATTTCGCGTCAACCTCGAGGACAACCCAAGCTCCCTAACAATCCCGTCTTGTGAAAAGCCAAGATGCTTTCTTATTTGAAGGAGCTTCTTTCCATTGTCACCGTGGAGCATTGACGATGAGATCAATAACCGTGGGGATTTACAGGGATAATATCAATAACTATGAGATTCCGGACTCACTAACAATGAGAAAAGTCTTGTAAGTTGTTGTCTCTTGGCAGTCGGGATTTCAATTACTATGATAACTTAGACCGCTCGCTCTCGCCCGTCGTGCAGTCCTACTCTACTCAATGCCCGGAGACTTAGTCTGTGACATATTCTCTGGGAGCGGTACAACTAACCTCGCCACAATCGAAACCGGCCGCGCTTTCATCGGCTCAGACCTCTTCCACGCCTCAACACATCACTGTATTATGAAATATGTGGGAGCAATATGTGGGAGCAATAGTTGGTGAAAAGATGAAAGGTGAGGATTTCTTAATGAATAGGTATGAGCCGAGCAGGACTCGAACCTGCGACCCACTGGTTAAAAGCCAGTTGCTCTACCGACTGAGCTATCGGCCCACAAGAAATTCGGTGAGTGGCATTCTACCGACTCGAAAGTCCAAAGTCCAAAGTCGAATGTCCAAAGTCATAAAAACGAATGCGAAGGCGGACTTTGGACCTTGGACCTCGGACTTTGGACTAATCTTCCATCCAGCTGCCAAGTGCTGAGTCTTTAACGATAATTGTCTGCGTGCGTTCCGGGCCGGTGGAGACCAGTCCGATCTCTACACCAATCTTCTCAGAAAGAAAATCAACGTAGTGCCGAGCGTTAGCGGGCAGGGAACTCATCTCGGTTGTCCCAACTGTGGATGTCTGCCAGCCGGGCAAGGTTTCGTAAACAGGTTCGATGCGACGCAGGTCCTGAGACACGGCAGGCAAGGATTCGCATTCTTTACCGTCCAGTTTGTAGCCGACGCAGACCTTGATCTCTTCAAGCGCGTCGAGCACATCGAGCTTCGTCAGCGCCACAGACGTGAAGCCATTAATCTCCGCGGCATAGCGAGTGGCGAAAGCGTCGAACCAGCCGCAGCGCCGCGGTCTTCCGGTTGACGCTCCATATTCTCGCCCACGCTCGCGAATTAGTTGTCCCATCTCTGCTTCGCCAGCAACCATCTCGGTGGGGAACGGTCCTTCACCAACTCGCGTTGTGTAGGTACGCACAATGCCAAGCACTCCTGTCAGCCGATTCGGCGCCAGGCCCGTACCGATGATCGCCCCGCCCGCGACTGTGTTGGACGAGGTGACGAAGGGATAGGTACCGTGATCGACGTCGAGCAAAGTAGCTTGCGCGCCTTCAAGCAGGATCGATCGTCCCTGGGTTGCCGCGACGTTCAGATAGTGTGTGGTATCGCCGATGAACGCGCCAAGGCGTTCGGTCAGTGCCGACATCTCGTCAAAGATCTCATCTACATCGAGCTTCTCACCACCGTAAGCCTCGATAATCCGGTTGGCATCTTCGAGATTGCGTTCGATGCGCGAACGCAGCACCTCCGGAACCAGCGCGTCGGCCGTACGGATGCCGCGGCGCCCGGCTTTGTCTTCATAAGCGGGACCGATCCCGCGCAGTGTGGTCCCGACCTTCTCGTTACCGAGGCGCTCTTCACTGGTGTGATCCAGGGCGCGATGGTAAGGGAGAATCAAGTGAGCACGCGAACTGATCTTTACGCGTTCCGGAGAAACTTCGATGCCTTGTTCAGTTAACCGGTCCGCCTCCACAAAAAATGCCTTCGGATCGATCACCATGCCGTTGCCAAGCACGCAGATCTTGCCGCGATGCACAATGCCCGAAGGCAGCAGGTGCAGCACGAACGACTTGTCGCCCACCTGAACGGAGTGGCCGGCATTGTGGCCGCCCTGATAACGGGCCACGATGTCGAAGTGTTCGGCAAGCAGATCAACGATCTTACCTTTGCCCTCATCACCCCATTGAGCGCCGATGACTACAATTATTTTGGACATTGATTAAGAAGTTGGACTTTGGTCTTTGAGCTTTGTACTTTGAGCTTAGTACTTGGTACTCGGTACTTTGTGTTTGGTACTTGGTACTTTGTGCTTGCCGATTTGAGTCTTCAAAGATAAAGAACAAAGTACTAAGTACAAAGAACTAAGTACAAATCTCAAAGACCAAAGTCCAAAGACCCAAGCCCAAATGTTAAGTTAAGCAGTCGCCGCCCCCACAACATGTCTTTCGATCAAGCGCGAGATGGCATCTTTGGACGTTGCCCCGACCACTCGTTCTTCTTCCTTGCCGCCTTTGAACAGTATCAAAGTGGGGATCCCCTTAATGCCATACCGCTGCGAGATTGATGGATTGTCGTCAACGTTTACCTTAACAACCCGCGCGGTGGCGGCATACTTTTCGGCAACCGCTGCAACCGTTGGCTCCAGCATACGACAAGGGGCACACCAGGTGGCCCAAAAATCGACCAGCACCGGCTTGTCAGATTGCAATACATCTTTCTCAAAACTCTTATCACTTACTTCATCGATATTTGCGCCCATCTTGGCTCCTCGTTCGCTCGGTTCAGATCATCTCAGTTTCTCCGTGCCTTCTTCTCCGTGTTGAATAACCGCCTACATAAACACTTACCACAGAGGCACAGAGAACACGGGAGGAAACACAGAGTTGTCGCCTCATTCTAAATCGATAATCTCACGGTAAAGCTGAACATATTTTTGCGCAACGGCGCTCCAGGAATTATCCACCGCCATGCCGTTCAATTGTATCTTTCTCCACTCCTCAGGCCGGCCATAAAAGTAAAGGGCTTCGCGTATTTTTTCAAGCAAGGCCCCGGCGTTGTAATCGCGAAACTTGAAGCCAGTGCCTGTCCCCCGCGACTGATCAAAATCTTCGACCGTATCGTCAAGTCCGCCGGTGGCGCGAACGATTGGTACGGTTGCATAGCGCATGCTGTACATCTGGTTTAGGCCGCAGGGTTCATAGTACGACGGCATGAGAAACATATCTGCTCCCGCCTCGATTTGATGAGCGAGTGGTTCGCCCGCGTAACCTTTGTAAATGCCTACCCGCTGACGTGCGCTATCATGCCAACGCTGGAGAAAATCCTCATACTCTTTGGCGCCCGCGCCGAGGGCGATAAAGAAAGACCCCGTTTGCAGAATCTCTCCGGCAAGTTGTCGGATCAGGTCGTAGCCCTTCTGCGTTACCAGCCTCGAAATTATCGCAATGATTGGGCGGTCCGGTTCTTCAGGCAAGCCAAAGCGACGGAGCAGGTCAAGCTTGCACGCTAGTTTGCCGGAGAGGTCTGCGGCGGAAAAGTTTGCCGCGATATGTGGATCGGTCTCCGGGTTCCAAATATCGTAGTCGACGCCATTGGTGACGCCGGCCAGCCGATCGCGCCGTCCGCGCAAAAGCCAATCAAGACCGGAACCATGCTCCGGTGTTTGAATCTCCTCAGCGTAACGACGACTAACGGTGGAAAGGGCGTCGGCAGCAATGAGTCCCGCTTTCAAGGCGGAGGCGGCGCCCTTGAAGATGAAATCGTCTTTGTCGGGAGACTCGCCAAAACCGAGCCACCAGAGATCGCCCGGATCAAACGCACCCTGATACGCCAGGTTGTGAATCGAAAAGAGAGTCTTGATACCGCGAAAGAATTCGTCGTAACGACGGCGCGCGCGAAGTTCCATCATGGCAAAGCCGCAGGGCCAGTCGTTGCCATGAACGACATCGGGCTGCCAGTCAAGATGTTTAATTAGCGCGAGCGCCGCGCGAGAGAAGAAGGCGAAACGCTCATGATCATTTGCGTAACCGTAAATCGAAGGCTTTGAAAAATATTCCGGCGCCTCGATCAGGTAAGCGGCCGCACCGGCCGCGTCACTTTGATAAACGCGCGTTGGCCTAATCTGTCCGCGCCACTGGACGGGCACGTCTTCGATGATGGAGTCGTTAAGCAGGCTGCGATCGATTTGCTGATAAAGCGGGAGGATTATTCGGGCGTCAACATCATGCCTGGCTAGCGCTTTCGGAAGTGCCCCGGCCACATCGGCGAGTCCACCGGTCTTGGCGAAAGGCACAACTTCAGATGAAAGCAACGCGATGCGCATGGGTTGAACTGTGAATTTTGAAGGATGACGGATGAAGGTCCTGAAAGCAAGGAAAAGGCGGAAAGATTCAAGTCCATCACCTCTCATCCTTCCGCCTCGCCCTTGTTTTTTTTAGCTTTGCATTGACGCCAGGAATTCCGCGTTTGACTTAGCTTTTTCGAGTCGCTCAAGCACGACTTCCATCTGCTCGACCGGCGATAGCGGATTCAGAACTCGGCGCATCACCCAAATTCGATTGAGATCTTCCTTACTGAGCAAGAGCTCTTCCTTGCGCGTGCCCGAGCGTTGCAGATCAATGGCGGGGAAAAGTCGCTTGTCGCTGAGGCGGCGATCAAGGTGAATTTCCGAATTACCAGTACCTTTGAATTCTTCAAAAATCACGTCGTCCATGCGAGAGCCGGTATCAATCAGGGCAGTCGCTATGATTGTCAGGGAGCCACCCTCTTCGATATTGCGAGCCGCGCCAAAAAATCTCTTGGGGCGCTGCAGCGCATTTGAATCGATACCGCCGGAGAGGATCTTGCCGCTGGGCGGGACTACGGCATTATGGGCGCGCGCCAGGCGGGTTATGGAGTCAAGGAGAATAACCACGTCGCGCTTGTGTTCAACCAGGCGCTTGGCTTTCTCGATCACCATGTCTGCAACCTGTACGTGACGCGTTGGCGGTTCGTCAAAGGTCGATGAAATCACTTCACCGTTGACTGATCGCTGCATGTCCGTAACTTCTTCCGGTCGTTCGTCAATCAGCAGCACAATCAGCGTTACTTCCGGATGGTTCTGAGTTATGGAGTTTGCGATGGTCTGCAGCAGCATCGTCTTGCCCGTTCGCGGCGGGGCGACAATCAATCCGCGCTGACCTTTTCCCAGAGGCGTTACCAGGTCGATGACTCTGGCAGAAAGGTTTTCCTGAGTGACCTCCATCTTCAGCATCTCGTCCGGATAAAGCGGGGTGAGATTGTCGAAGAAGACTTTCTCGCGCGCCTGATCGGGAGATTCGAAGTTGATCGCCTCAACCTTGATCAGTGCGAAATAACGCTCGCCCTCCTTGGGTGGACGAATCTGTCCGCTGACCGTATCGCCGGTGCGCAGATCGAATTTTCTTATTTGGGAGGGCGAAACATAAATGTCATCCGGGCCCGGCAGATAGTTGTATTCGGGCGCTCGCAGGAAACCGAAACCATCGGGAAGCGTTTCGAGCACGCCTTCGGAGAAAATCAGGCCGCTCTTCTCCGTTTGGGCCGCCAGCACTTTGAAAATCAACTCCTGTTTGCGCATTCCAGTTGCGCCAGGGACATCCATGCCTTTGGCGATGCTCGTTAGCTTGGAGATCGACATCTCCTTGAGATCGGCAAGGTTTAGAAAACCCTCTCCGCCAAACTCTCTGCCATCTCTGCCTTCCGGCGCCTCAGCGGTCGCAACAGTGCCGCCGTTTTCTTCGTTACCGCCGTCGTTGTTCGCGCTCGAAGCGCGTGAACGTGTTCTCTGTGCCATATCAATTCAATCCTATCGATTCGTTTTTTATTATTCTTTCATGACGGGCCGTTTTATCAGCGGCCGTATTGGTTTTGTTCGAGGGTTTAAGAAACTGGAAAAGTTCGCGGAGCCGGCAGACAAATATTAATTGATCCACTAAGCCCGGGCACCCTTTGCGGGGCCACAGCGCGATTCTCTTCAAAAGTGTTATGCAATTTACCTCGCTATTCGAGCGGGTCAGGGTTTCTCTTTGGATGCGACGTGCAGCGTCATTCGTGGTCTAGAGTAAACTCCGATTTAGCAAAAGGGGCTTGAGTATTGTGATTCGACGCTCGACTCTGGTTTCGGAGACTTCTCTCTTAATGCCTAGGGGTGCGGGTGATTGAAACCAGCCAGTGCGTTTTCGATAGCCTGCCAAACCTCATTGCCGCCGCGGCCCGTCCTGGCGGAAAAAGCAACCACGCGATCCTCGCTGAAAACGCGTTTAACGCGTCCCAAACTCTGTTTCAGCTCGTTGTTAGATAGCTTATCGGACTTCGTGGCAACTATTAAGCGTGGCCCGGCACTGTGCTCTAGCCACTCGTGAAGCTGCAAATCCAATGTTGTGGGTTCGTGGCGCGAATCTACGATGTGAATAGATAGCACAAGCTGCTCTCGCTTTGCAAGGTAGCTGCTGACCATCTCACCCCAACTGGCTTTTATGGCTTTCGGTACGCGAGCATAACCGAAGCCAGGAAGATCGACAAACCTAAATCTCCTGTTAATCAGAAAAAAGTTTAACGATTGTGTGCGGCCCGGAGTTGAAGAAGTTCGCGCCAGACCTCGCACTGAGAGCAGGGAATTGATCAAACTCGACTTCCCCACATTCGAACGACCCATGAACGCGATTTCCGGTAACTGTTCAACTGGCCAATCGGCTGCCTGGAAACTGCTCTTCAGAAATTCAGCGCTCGTAATCTTCATTCTTCTGCCAAAGCTGGGAGCGCAGACATCCGGGTCTGCCTCAACGTTTGTAGAGCCCAGCGGCAAGCAAGACGCCTGCGCTCCCAGCCCCGGCTCGTTTCTCAGCTCGCGCTGGTCGCGGATTGGGATTTAGCCACCCGCTCGGCGCGCATCTCGGCGAATTTCTTCATCCGCTCTCTCATTGCGCTGATTGTTTCTGCGTGATTTGGGATTCGTTCTACGAGTGTCTGGAGATTGCGTAAGAAGTCAGGGTTGCCAAAGAGCGCGCGGGCCTCCTCGAGAACCGGCTGTATCTTCGAGTAGACAAACAGGTGCTCACCGTTTGTTTCATTGAACAGCTTCTCATCGATGGCGCCGTTGTTGACCAGGGCGGCGGCCATATCCCAGTAGGAAATGACCATGCGGTAATGTCCGCTATGCTCACCCAGCAGGACATCGATAATGTCCTGCACGCTCGTGGGGTTGAAGGTAAACAGCCAGTTGCGGGCTTCGCGCATGGTAGCTTCGCGTCTCAAGTCGTAGAGCTTCAGAATCAAATCTGCGTCTTCATGTTTACTCATTACGATCTCCTCGGATTGTTTAGATGGAATGGAATTAGAATCGGAAACACGACGTTGCGAGCGCAAGCTTCCGGTCACGGTTATCACCGCAGACTTAAAGCTTGAACTCTGACCTGCTGGAAAGTGAAATCTTACCCTGAATTGTTAACTTGTCTGAATACCTTGCGAAGGCTGCTCGGTCGACCACAGCGGCGGCGTCTTCGGTTGGTCAGCGCCGGCATCGGTCGGACAAGCATCCTCAAGCGCAAGCGCCAGCACTTCATCAATCGTTTCTACCAGATTGATGCAGAGCGCATTGCGGACTTCCTCGGGTACCTCAGGCAGATCCTTCTCGTTGTCCTTGGGAATAATCACCGTATCGATACCGAAGCGGTGGGCGGCCAGCAACTTGTCTTTCAGTCCGCCAATCGGCAACACGCGGCCGCGCAACGTAATCTCGCCGGTCATCGCCACGTTTTTACGGATCGGAGCGCGCGTCAGAGCCGAAGCCATTGCCGTCGCCATCGTAATGCCGGCCGAAGGGCCATCCTTGGGGATTGCGCCTTCCGGGATGTGAATATGAAGATCGCGCTTGCGGATGATGTCGATGCTCATGCCCAGCCGCTCGGACCGCGCTTTTATGCACGTCAACGCCGCCTGCGCTGATTCCTGCATCACATCGCCAAGTTTTCCAGTCAGCATCACGCCACCACGCCCTTTTGTGAGCGTTGCTTCGATCTGTAAAACCTCGCCACCGACTTCAGTCCAGGCCAAACCGGTCGCCAATCCGACTTCACTTTCTGCGGCCACGCCTTGCTGGCGAAACTTGATAGGCCCAAGCATGCCGCGCACGCGTTCAGAGTCAATAATATCTTTGAAATCTTCCGCAACGTTTTCTGATACGAAGCGACGCGCAAGCTTGCGGCAACACGATCCGATTTCGCGTTCGAGATTACGCACACCGGCTTCGCGCGTGTAGTGGCGAATGATCTCAAGCAGCCCTTCATCAGTGAAATCAAGCTGCTCAGGTTTCAAACCGTTGCCTTCAGCCTGCTTCGGCACTAAATGGCGCTTCGCGATTTCCAGCTTTTCCTTTTCGGTATAGCCGGATAGACGCAATATCTCCAGACGATCCTGCAAAGCCGGCGGAATCGTATGCAGCACGTTCGACGTGGCGATGAAAAATACTTTCGACAGATCATACTCGACGTCGAGATAGTGATCCTGGAAAGTGTGGTTCTGCTCCGGATCTAAAACCTCAAGCAAAGCAGAGCTCGGATCGCCGCGGAAGTCCGCGCCAAGTTTGTCAACTTCGTCGAGCAGCAGTACGGGGTTAACCGTTCCCGCTTTCTTCATCATCTGAATTATCTGGCCGGGCAGCGCGCCAATATAGGTGCGACGATGACCGCGAATCTCGGCTTCATCACGCACACCGCCGAGCGACAAGCGCACAAACTTGCGATTAGTAGCGCGCGCAATCGATTTCCCTAAACTCGTTTTGCCAACTCCCGGCGGACCGACAAAGCAGAGAATCGAACCCTTCGGGTTCTTGACCAGTTGACGAACAGCGAGGTACTCAAGAATGCGTTCCTTGATTTTTTCCAGGCCGAAGTGGTCTTCGTTGAGGACCTCTTCCGCCTTTGCCAGATCTTTGATTTCTTTGCTCTTCTGTTTCCAGGGCACACTGACCAGCCAATCAATATAGGTGCGTGAGACTGTACCCTCGGCAGACATCGGCGGCATGGCCTCCAGACGATGCAATTCCTGCATCGCTTTCGTCTTGGCCTCTTCAGTCATGCCAACTTCTTCGATCTTCTTCTTCAGATCCTCAAGTTCGGCCTTCTCGTCCTTACGTCCCAGCTCTTTGTGAATCGCCTTAATCTGTTCGTTGAGGTAGTACTCCTTTTGCGCCTTCTCCATCTGTCGCTTAACGCGAGTCTGAATAGAGCGATCGAGTTGGCGTTTCTCAATCTCGATTTCCAACAATTCAATCAGGCGTTGCAAACGCGCTTGTGCGGAAAACAATTCGAGTAGTCCCTGCTTGTCCTCAACCGAGATGCGCAACTGCGAAGCGAGGGCATCGGCGAGGTGCGAAGGGTTCTGATTCCTGAGCGCGGTTTGCAAAGCATCTGTCTGACTTTCAGGCGCCAGGCGTAGGTGTTGCTCGACCAGTTGTGCGATTTTTTGAGTAAGCGCATCTAGGCGCGTGCCTTCTTCGTTAACAACTGGAGCACGCTTAACCAGGGCCATAAAGGCGCCGTCAGTATTCTCAACGCGAACAGTTGTGGCTCGTTCACGACCTTCAACCACAACTTTGATTTGTCCATTGTCCTGCTTTTGCGATTGCAGTATGCGACCCAGCGTGCCAACGCCGTAGATCTGTTCGGGCGAAGGCTCGTCAATGGTGGCGTCGTGCTGAGTGGCCAGGAAAATCGTGCGATCAGCCGCCAGGGCCTGCTCGAGTGCGCGCACGGACCCAGCCCGGCCAATCTTGAACGCTACTTTGGTAAAGGGAAAAATGACGACGTCGCGGATTGGCACCATCGGATACCAGGCCACGTCGGCAGGAGCACGATCTGAATATTCTTCCATAATTCTGTGTGAACTTTTATGCCGGCATTTGCAAGAAGGGCGAGCCGCTCAAACTGCCGTCTCGCCCCTGTATTAAGACGGCTAATTGTATGTTATTTCCGTTCCCTGCGCTACCGGCAAATAGGAACAACCAGTAAAGGTACGAGAAGCAGCTCTAAATGTTCTATTCAGCGTATTTGAGTTGAAATGGAAATACGGTAATTCACTTTGACTTGCCAAAGAGGAATATAAGAAGTTGTTAGAGGAATCGGTAAGCCGCCAGCAGCACCAGTGAAACCGGTAACGCGAGAGGGTTATGCGGCGGCGCCGTCGATGCCGGCCAGTCCTTCGCCGGGGATGGCGCGACGTCGTTCAACCATTTCGCTGGTAATGACAAACTCCTTGACTCGTTTTTGCGAGGGCAACGTGTACATTGCATCTAACAGCAGTTCTTCAAGGATCATCATCAGCCCGCGAGCGCCGACTTTGCGTTCGACAGCCTGTTTGGCAACTGCCTTCAACGAGTCTTCGGTAAATTTCAACTTCACATTGTCAAAGTCAAACTTCTTCTGATATTGCTTGACCAGCGCATTCTTCGGTTCAGTGAGAATCTTAATCAAAGCGCCTTCGTCGAGTTCGTGAAGCACGCCGCAGACGGGCAGGCGGCCGACAAACTCGGGAATCAAACCAAACCGGATCAGGTCTTCAGGCTGCACTGCCGCCAGCGCTTCCGCATGACGGTGACTTCCGCTTTTGACTTCGGCCTGAAAGCCCAGCGACTTGTTACGCAGCCGGCGCTCAATCACTTTTTCGAGGCCAACGAAAGCGCCGCCGCAAATGAAAAGAATGTTTGCGGTATCGATTGGGAAGAATTCCTGGTGCGGATGTTTACGACCACCTTGCGGCGGCACGTTGGCGATCGTGCCTTCGAGGATTTTCAGTAGAGCCTGCTGCACCCCTTCGCCCGAAACGTCGCGGGTGATCGAAGGGTTTTCGTCCTTGCGACAAATCTTATCGACTTCGTCAATATAGATAATGCCCTGTTGCGCGCGCTCGACGTCTCCGTTTGCCGCCTGCAAAAGTTTGAGAATGATGTTTTCGACGTCTTCGCCGACATATCCGGCTTCAGTTAGAGTTGTGGCATCGACAATCGTAAAAGGCACGCTAAGCATTCGCGCCAGCGTCTGTGCCAGCAAGGTCTTACCGGTTCCAGTCGGACCAATCAACAGAATGTTTGCTTTTTGAATTTCGACATCCGAACGCCGCTTGCCAAGTTCGATGCGCTTGTAGTGTTGGTAGACGGCAACCGCCAGACGTTTCTTGGTTTCGTCCTGTCCGATCACATACTCGTCAAGAAAGCTTTTGATCTCGCCGGGCTTGGGCAGCGGTGGGCGAGTGGCTACAGATTCTGCCTGTTGATCGTCAGTAATAATCTCATTGCAGATGTCAATGCACTCATTACAGATGTAGACGGTGGGACCGGCAATGAGTTTCTTAACTTCATTCTGCGACTTGCCGCAGAATGAACAGCGCAGCGTGTCGTCGGTTCGTCTAACCATAGGTATAGGGGATCTCCTTCAAAGCTTCGGGCGAACGCGAGTTACTTGGTGATGGCCGCGGAGTTTCGGGAGACGTCCGGGCTAGTGACGATTTGACGATAGTGCTCGATGCACTCGTTACAGATGAATGCGCTCTTACCAATCATTCGTTTGGGAACTCCGGGAGCGCGCTGCGGCGTTCCGGTAATGATGTTTGCAACCTCGCCTTTTGATCGACCGCAAAAAGAGCAACTGAATCCGCGTGCTTTCATCTTCGCAATCATCGACAGCTCCTTCGGCGCGCCTATTCGCGGTGCGCGATCACCTCGTCTATTAAACCATAATCCTTGGCCTGGGCGGCAGACATAATTTTGTCGCGCTCGACGTCGCGCTCGACAGTCTCAAAATCCTGGCCGGTATGTTTGGCTATTATTTGTGAAGTGAGTTCGCGCATGCGCAGGATTTCTTCCGCCTGGATGCGGATGTCGGTCGCCTGACCCTGCGAACCGCCAGTCGGCTGGTGAATAAGTATACGTGAGTTGGGCAACGCGAATCGCTTGCCCTTGGCGCCGGCGGTAAGCAACAGCGCGCCCATCGAGGCGCACTGGCCGACGCAGATGGTGGTTACATCAGGACGGATAAACTGCATGGTGTCGTAGATCGCCATGCCTGCTGTGATCGAACCACCCGGCGAGTTGATGTAGATGTTGATATCTTTTTCCGGATCCTCAGCTTCGAGGAAGAGAAGTTGCGCGACGATCAAATTCGCAATCTGATCGTCGATGGGAGTGCCGAGAAAAATAATATTGTCTTTGAGGAGTCGCGAGTAGATATCAAAAGCGCGTTCACCACGCGACGTTTGCTCGACGACCATTGGTACGAGGGCCATAGGGACTGTGAACCTTTCCGGGGCTATGTGCAAAAGTCAGGAGTAGAGAATTCAGAGAACGTGAAACTGGCTCATTCTGAATCCTGAATCCTGACTTCTTGCTCCGCAGTTTCTTCGCGCCACTCTTCGTCTGTAACTCGGGCGTTTTTGACTAAAAGGTCAAGCGCTTTGCGATTGCGTAACCTGTTCGCGATGCTACGTTCGCCCCCTTCCTTTGTCAAGACGCTACGCACCTGTTCTATTGACTGTTGCGCGTTGCGGGCGATCGTTTCAATCTCGGTTTCGATCTCTTCCTTTGCGACCTCGATCTTCTCTTCCAGAGCTATCTGATCGAGCAGTAGCGATCCGCGGACATCCTGCTCCGCCTGCGCTTTCATTTCTTCGCGCGCGCCTTCCCAGTTGACGTTCTGATTACGCGGATCGACACCTCTACCAATCATGTCTCGCACCACACTCTCGAGCCGGTAGCTGGTCTGATGATCGACCAGGCTCTCGGGTACTTCAAACTCGTGACCTTCGAGAAGTTTCTGCATCAAATCTGCGCGCAGGCGATGATCAGCTTCCTGAGTGGCCTGGTTCTCCATGTTTTCTCGAATCTTGTTGCGCAACGCCGTAACCGACTCGAAGTCTTCGCCCAGGCTTCGGGCCCACTCATCGTCAACTTCGGGAAGTTCCTTGACGCGAACGGCGGTGACCTTCGCGGTGTACTCTACTTTCTTTCCGGCCAGGCCCGGCGAGCGATAGTCTGCGGGATAATCAACGACAAAAGTTTTTTCATCGTCACTTTTCACGCCGGTTAAGTTATCCGTAAACTCCTGTTGCACTCCCTTGCCGCCGAGCGCAACCTCAACATCGTCCTGTTTGATGTTTTCCTCTTCCGGACTGTCAACGAACTTTCCGTCAATGTTAATCGTGACCGTATCGCCGAGCACGGCGCCGCGATCTTCGACGGGCTGCATGGCCGCCGATGTTTCCCTTAACGCTTCAAGCATCTCCGACACGTTTTCATCGGTTACCGGACGAGTCTTGCGAGCAACCTCGATGCCTTTGTAGTTTTGCAAATCAACTTTGGGCAGGACCTCAACGTTGACTTTCACTGAAAGCGGCGCTTCGCCAAACTTTTCCAGCGCTTCGGCATTGTCGAGTTGAACATCAGGCTCGCCGATAGCGTTAGGCGCATGCTCTTTAATCGCTTCGTCGACTGCTTCAGGCACTAACTCCTGCAGGGCTTGAGCGCGAATCTCAGTCCTGAAGCGGTTGCGCACCACTGCCCGCGGCGCGTGTCCGGGACGAAAGCCAGGGACACTCGCCTGCTTCGCATAGCGATCGCTGATGCGATCGTAAGTTTGGCGCACGGTCTCGGGATCGATCTCGATCTTGATCTCTTTGCGCGTTGAGGAGACATCTGCAACTTCTGACTTCATACTTTTTGAACGAATCACTTTCTTAAGTTAGTAAACAGCAGACAGTAAACAGACAGCCGGTCGGTGGCTCGCAATCAGTTCGGTGTTTACTGTTTGCTGTTTGGTGCGAAAGGGGGGACTCGAACCCCCACACCTTTCGGTACCAGATCCTAAGTCTGGCGCGTCTGCCAATTCCGCCACTTTCGCGCTCACGCTTTGATTACCATCCTTCAAGCGCGAAGAAGAATATCACGCGTGAATGCGTTATTCACAGAGGGCCTATTGCGAATGAGTCAAGAGCGGGGGCAAGCCCACCTTCCCAACCTGGAGCTGATCCCACTTGAGTTGCGTTGATTGATTGAATGTCTTTCAAAACAGCATCAGTGCGGAAGTTAAAGCAGCTCGGGGTGAGGCAGGTGGGCTTGCCCCCGGCAGTCTTACGCGACGCGGTAGGTTGTCTTTGCGAGTCCGAGAAAGTCTTTGCCAGTCTCCTTAGTAATAAGGCCGGAGTGTTCCAATTCAAAGTAAGCGCGTTGAATCTCGCCCTTATCAACCGCGAGTTTTTGCGCCAGCACGGCGGGTGAAGGGAGGGCCTCTCCGGAAGCAACTGTCTTGTTGCTGATCTGAGCTTCAATCTGTTCGCGCACCTGAGCGTAGACGGGGCCTTTGGATAAATCCTGCAATGTGATGTTCATGATTGCATCTCGACCAAATTGGATTTATGAAAACTCATCGTTATACCTCAAACCAAGCCCGCTCTTACTGGGACCGCGGGCGTCCCGCCCGCTTTCGTTAGATGCCAGTCTGTCAAAGTTGAACGATGCAACCGCTACTAGCGTGAACTGGTAGCTTGATGCGGGCGAGACGCCCGCGCTCCCAGTGATTTGAAGTCTGGACCTACAGCGTCCTTGTTACCTTCGAAAGAGATCGCGGCTTGTCGGGGTCCAGCCCTTTGGCGTCTGCCAACAAGGCGGCGAATAGCTGCCCCGGAATTATGTAGGGAATCGGCGCGACAAATTCATCGATATCCTTCGGCATGATGATCGCGCGCGTGCAGTTTCCGGCCACCTCAAGGTCATTGGTAATCGCTAAAGTGTCGGCGTGCAGTTCACGCAAGCGTTCGACTAAACTTTTCACTCCCGCCAACATTACGCCTGGAGGCGCGAAGAGAATTACCGGAAAATGACGCTCCACCATCGCCAGCGGCCCATGAAGAAAATCTGCGGAAGAGAAACGCTCGGCCACCACGTAACACGTCTCCATTAACTTAAGGGCCAGCTCATAGGCATTTGCATACGCAAGCCCGCGCCCAACGACCACGCAGTTTTCCATGAAGACATAACGCTGCACGAGCTCGAGTATCGCCGATTGCTGTTCAAGCGCACGGGCCGCCAGATCAGGGATTGACTCATATGACCAATTCGGTGTGCCATCAGCCAGCTGCGCCGCCAGCATATAAAAGAGCATCATCTGACCGGTGAAAGTTTTCGTCGCCGCCACTGAACGCTCGCGGCCGCCGTGCATCAACAGCGTCTCATCTACAAAGTTCACCATCGAAGAGGACGGCTCGTTGGTAATGCCGACTGTAAAGGCGCCGCCGGCCCGGGCATTTCCCAGGACCTGGTTGATATCTTCACCTTCGCCAGATTGTGAGACACCGATAACCAGCGCGTGCTTCAAATTAAGTTTGGCGCCGTAGATGGTGTGGACCGAGGGGGCAGAAAGCGAGACGGGAATGCCGGTGGTGATTTCGAGCAGGTAGCGACCAAAGAGTGCGGCGTTATCCGAGCTACCTCGAGCCACCAACACAATCAGGTCGATCTCGCGCGCCTGAAGAAAGTTTCCCAGCCGGCTGATCTTGGCGCGCTCGGCGTGAATGGTGCGCGCCAGCGCTGCAGGTTGCTCGGCAATTTCCTGAAGCATCAGAGACAAGAGTGAACCTCGCGTAGGACAAACATTCTGGTATTCCGGATTTGGTTTTCAGCGTGCGACTGCACAGGCAGGAATGCCTGTCCTACATTGCGCCCATTGTATTCATCGGCAATTTCGGTTAAAAACTCATACCGTTCTTGCCAAGTCTTGCTTCCGGCGTTCTATCTTTAATGCTGCACACTTTAACACGAAGCGCACTCCCACGTCCGTTGGTCCTTCTGATCTTAGTGGTCATCAGTTATTCCGTCGCGATAGCCCAGCAAAAATCCGACAGCGATTTCGTCCAGCTAATACCTCAGCCAAGACAAATCACGTTGAAGACGGATCGGTTTCGGCTTGGTAGCAACAATCGCATCGTGCTGGTTGATTCACACTCCGAGGACGACCGTTTCGCGGCGACGGATTTTGTAAACGATCTCCAGGAAACTGCCAAGCTGGCAATAAAGATTGGAAGCTCGCGTGTACGCCATTCGATTCTAATCGGCAGCCTTGATCTCCCGGTCGTGCAGGCTGCGCTGAAGCGATTTGAGGTGAGTGTTCCCGCAAATCTGGATCCCGAAGGCTACGTGTTGGCGGTTAACGCCACGGAAGTTCTGGTAGCAGGCAAGTCCGCAGCGGGCACTTTTTACGGGCTACAGACGTTGAAACAACTCGTGCGCGGCGAAGGAGTCGCGGCGTTCATTCCGGCAGTAGAAATTGTAGATTGGCCGGCAATGCGTTGGCGTGGTGTCTCAGACGACATAAGCCGCGGGCCGGTTCCCACCGTCGAATACATCAAGCGCCAGTTGCGAACCTTTGCGGCTTTCAAGCTCAACCTGCACTCCTTTTATATGGAGCATACGTTCGCGAGCGACTCGACTCCGCTAATCGGTCCCGCCGGTGGTTCGCTTACTCCTGATGAAATCCGCGAGCTGGTTGCGTACGCGCGCCGCTACCACATCGAATTAGTTCCAGAGCAGCAGACTTTTGGTCACCTGCACAAGGCTTTGAAACTGGAAAAATACAATGACCTCGCGGAGACACCCTATGGCGACGTTTTGTCGCCGCAACAAGAAGGCAGCTACAAACTAATCGCCGCCTGGTATCGCGAACTGAACAATTTGTTTCCCGGGAAGTTTTTTCACATCGGTGCTGACGAAACGTTTGAACTCGGCGAAGGGCAGAGTCGCGAAGCTGCCAAGGCGCGCGGCGTGGGCGCCATTTACTTCGAACACTTGAATCGTGTGCGCGAAGTGCTGAAGCCTTACGATCGCCGTTTGATGTTTTGGGGTGACATTGCTCTGAACCATCCCGATCTAATAGGCAGCGTTCCCAAAGATATGATCGTGATGAACTGGGATTATGCGCCCAAGGATGACTACTTAGCGCGTATCAAGCCATTTAGAGATGCCGGACTTGAACAGTTTGTTTGTCCCGGAGTGCACAACTGGAACCAAATTTTTCCAAGCCTCGATGCGGCGTCAAAGAATATTGCCAACTTTGTTCGCGACGGCCAAACGTCAGGCGCGTTGGGCATGATGAACACAAGTTGGGATGACGACGGCGAGTCGTTGTTTGAGATGTCCTGGCACGGAATTGTTTTCGGGGCGGCTGCGTCGTGGCAAAACAAGCCGCTCGATCGAAACGCCTTTGATGAAGATTTTGATTGGGCCTTCTTCCGCAACGAAGGTCACGAGTTTAGCGAGGCGCTGCAGGCTCTCGGTAGTGTTAACGAATTGCTTGGCATTCGCTCCAGCGACGAATTGTTTTGGCGTGAGCCGTTCAATTCAGATTTCCAGAAGCAGGCAAGGACGCTGAAGAGTCAGGTTAAAGAAATGCGCCTGGCTGTAGAAAACGCGGACGAGTCATTAATGCGAAACGGGGCGAAGGTGCGGCGTAACCGCTCGATGGTTCCGGCCATGCGTTTTGCCGCGCAAAGATTTGATCACCTGGGCCGGCGAATGCAGGTCATGGAAAAATTTAGTCAGGATTACTGGGAGGCCTACATGAATCTCAGCGACCGGCGCAAGGTTGGCCGCCTGCGTAACTACTGGGGAAACATTTACAACTCGCTGCGGGAGATGACCGAAGAACTGACGATCCTTAGAGAGAGCTATAAAAATCTGTGGCTCGCAGAGAACCGGCCATATTGGCTTGACAGCGTTTTGGCCCGCTACGATCAGGCCGCTTTGGCGTGGCTGAATAAGAGCAAAGCACTCGCCGAAGCAGTGCGCAATTTCAATTCAACTTCAATTTTGCCGGACCCGGAAGAGTTTGGCCTCGGGCCGCGGCCAGCTTCCCCAGCACCGGATCGCTAGCTGCGATTCGTAATTGGGTCGAAAGATGGAAATGGTCCGCTTCATTCTGATTCACCTGGTTGTACCGCTCGCTGGAGTCGGACTGTTCCTCACTCTCAGACGGCGAATGCTGGACGCTCGTATCGAGGAGCCGCCGGTAGTACTGTTTTTCATCCTGTTCGCGACTTACGGAGCGTTGTTAGTTCTGATTCTGACGGCACTATTTTGGAAGTGGTCAGGAATGGCCACGCTGGGATTCGCGTATCTGATTCTAGCGGCGCCGATTTTAACGCTCGGTTTGGCTGTTGCACTCTATCGACGCCGACGTATCTCGGGTTATCACACCGCAGCATTTTGGATGAGCGTAAGTTATGTGCCCTGTCTACTTCTCTTGTATGCGGCACGCATCGTTTACTACGGTCTTCCTTGGTGAGATTTTTTTTCGAAACAAATTGCAGGCTCTATTCAATAGCCGAGTTGGATTGCGTAGCATATGGCAGAAACGTTGATTGACTCAGGGAAAACATCGCCTCCTCGACTTGTTTCTTTAGATGTTTTCCGCGGCATCACCATCGCGGGCATGGTTCTGGTAAACAATCCCGGCACCTGGAGCAATATCTATTGGCCGTTGGAGCACGCCGAGTGGCATGGCTGGACGCCGACCGATCTTGTCTTCCCATTTTTCGTCTTCATAGTTGGCGTCGCGATTCCGCTTGCCTTTGGGCGGCGCATGGAAAGCGGCGGTGGCAAGCGCGATCTCTATTTGAAGATTATCAGGCGTACGCTGATCATCTTCGCGTTGGGATTGTTTCTGTCCGGTTTGCCTTATTTTCAACTTTCCACAATCCGCATTCCTGGTGTGTTGCAGCGCCTGGCAGTCTGTTACCTGTTTGCGTCACTCATTTTTCTGAACACTAAAGTCAGAACCCAAGTCATTGTGACTCTCGCGTTGCTGGTGATTTATTGCCTGATAATGACTCGCTTGCACGCGCCGGGATTCGCCGCTGGGGATCTCAGCAAGGAGGGAAGTCTGGCTTCGTTTGTCGATCGCGTAATCTTCGGTCCACACATCTGGAAACAGGGCAAGGTCTACGATCCGGAGGGAGTACTCAGCACTATACCCGCGATTGCCACAGCGCTCTTCGGAGTCCTAACCGGACAATGGCTGCGCACCAACAAGTCGCAATACGAAAAAGTTACCGGTCTGTTTGTTGCCGGCGCCTGTTGCGTAGTGATTGGCTGGTGTTGGAATCCGTTTTTCCCAATCAACAAAGCTCTGTGGACGAGCTCCTATGTGTTCTTCACTGCCGGACTGGCGCTGCAGTTTCTGGCGCTCTGTTACTGGTTAATCGATATAAGAAAATACCAAAGCTGGGCCAGGCCTTTTGTCGTATTCGGCGTAAACGCAATAGCACTGTATGTCGGCGCGGGGATGATGGCGCGCTTGATGGGAGTGATCAAGCTTCCCTGGGGCAGCGAGACGATCTCGCTGCAAGGCTGGATCTTTCAGAAGCTCTTTCTGCCGTGGGCTTCCCCAATCAATGCTTCGCTTGCTTACGCAATTGTTTTTGTTCTGCTGTGGTTGGGTTTGATGTGGATTCTCTACGCCCGGAAGATCTTCATTAAGGTCTAAACATTGATTTAAATCTGGTACCGCGCAAACTGCGGAAGTTTGAAAGGAGACTGAGATGGCAACTTACATAACGTTGATGCGATGGACTGAGCAGGGTATCGCAAGGGTTAAGGACAGCCCGAAGCGCCTCGATGCCGGCCGCAAGGCTTTTAAGAAGATGGGTGTCGAAATAAAGGACACCTGGTTAACGATGGGTAAATACGATTTGGTTTGCGTAGTTGAAGGTTCTGACGATGCCGTTGCCAAGGCGCTGCTTACACTCGGTTCGCAGGGCAATGTGCAAACCGAAACAATGCGTGCCTGGAACGAGGGCGAATACCGCCAGATAACGAAGTCGGTTTAGTCTTCGGGCTACTGCCTCGCCGGTTAGTGCGCATATCCCGGCCCACGCAGGGGTCTTCCCGCCAGAGCTGCGGTTCGCCGGCCATCATCAACGCTGAGCTGACCATTAACGATTACGTACTTGATGCCTTCAGGATGTTGGTTGGGAGCCTCGAAGGTCGCGCGATCGATTACTGTTCGCGGATCGAAAATGGTTATGTCGGCGTAAGAGCCGACGAGCAGGAGACCGCGATCACGAAGTCCTACGCGTTTCGCAGGCAGACCGGTCATCTTGTGAATCGCCTGTTCCAAAGTTAGCAGGCGTTCTTCGCGCACATAGCGGCCCAGAATTCTCGGATAGCTTCCCCACCCACGCGGATGTGATTTTGATCCAGCCAATGGACCGTCGTTAGCACGAGCACCACTATCGGTGCAGAAACTGACGAAGGGCGACTGCATCGCGGTGCGCATGTCGGCTTCGCTCATCATGAAATAAATTGCGCCGGTTTGTCCGTGGTCAGCGAGAATCAAATCAAGGAGCGCATCGAGCGGCTCTTTTCCTTGTTCCTCCGCGATTTGCGAAACCCGCTTTCCCTGCATTGCTTCCAGATCACGATTGACGACCGAGCCGATCAAGACACCTGCCGCGCCGCCACTGCCGAGATAAATATTTTCCCAATCCTTGTGGTCTGTCGTTATTTCTTCCTTCAGACGCTCGCGAATGCTCGCGTCTTTCAACCGTGACAACATCTTTTCAGTGCCGCCCTCGAGCGCCCAGGGAGGCAGGCAAGCGCTCAAAGACGTGCTGCCGGCGATGTAGGGATAGATGTCAGCGGTGATGTCGAGCCCTTCCTCGCGGGCTCGTTTGATCTTTGCCAACACTTCAGGCATGCGGCCCCAGTTCTTCTTGTAAGCGGTCTTCAGGTGCCAAATCTCCACCGGAATTTTGGCCTGGCGGGCGATCTGAAAAACTTCGGCGAGCGATTCGTCAAGAGCGTTGGCCTCACTACGTTGATGTGTGGCGTAGATCCCGCCGTACTGTCGCGCGACTTTCGCGAGTTCCACCAGCTCATCCGTCTTCGCGAACCGCGCCGGCACGTATTGCAGCGAAGTTGAGACGCCGAGCGCGCCATCCTTCATCGCAGCGGCCACCAATTGTTTCATCTGTTCCAACTCCGCCGGCGTCGGCGGGCGATTGTCGAAACCGACGACGTATTCCCGCAGTTGTGTAGCACCGACGAAGGTTGCCAGATTCAAGCCCGCGCCTTGTTTCTCGAGTCGTTTGAAATACTCATCGAGCGTGCGCCAATCGATGGTCAGGTTGAAGCGGCGGAGAAAGTCTTCCTGCTCCTTGATGAGTCTCTCGTTGATGGGCGCGATCGATTCACCCTCGCCGGTGACCTCCGTCGTTACACCCATCATTACTTTGCTCATCGCGCGCGGGTCGATGAGTAAGTAGGTTTCTGACTGACCTAGCATGTCGATAAAGCCCGGCGCCACTACCAGACCGGCGGCATCAATCTCGCGGGCGGCGCCGGCGTTTTTCAGCTTGCCAATTCGCACGATGCGATCGCCTTTGATTGCGAGGTCGGCGCGGTAGCCGGCGCGGCCTGAGCCATCGATCACGAGTCCATTCCTGACGACGAGATCATATTGGGGCGCGGATGCAGTGTTGGACGCAGGGCTGAAAGAGAAGAGAAGCATGGCCGTCAGGATCAGGAAAAGTGAAACTCTGGTTAGCATTATTTCACCACTTGGTCGGAATGATGGAGCGCAGCATCGTAATGATTAGCATCCAGAATGTCTAGATTTTCGCAGATTGGTCAAGAGATTTGCTGGGACCGCGGGCGACCCGCCCGCAATGAGCGCGAAGCGCGAAAACGGATTGGCGCAAAAGACTGCGCGCCTGTCGGCGCGTTTGCGGGCGAGGGCGCCCGCGGTCCCAGCAAGATCATGCGTGGTTTACCCCTGCTGCGATCGTGCGTAGAATTCAAACACCGTGACAAATGAACCAATAACTCTCAAACGAATAGCGGAAGTAACCGACGGAAAGTTAAGGGGCGACCGGAACATCGTAGTAACAGATGTTAGCCACGATTCGCGCCGGGCCGGGCCGGGCAGTTTGTTCGTCGCTGTTCGCGGTGGATTGTTCGACGCGCACAAGTTTGTGTCGCAAGTGATAACGCAAGGCGCAGTGGGTGTGATTTCTGAAGTCGAGCCGACCATCGAACTGCCACCTCGCGATGGCTTTGGTTGGATTCAAGTCGAAAACGTGAGACGCGCGATGGCCCTGGCTGCAGCCGAGGTACACCATCATCCATCTCGAGAACTCAAACTCGTCGGCATCACCGGCACGAATGGAAAAACAACTACCGCCTACCTTATCGCGTCGATTCCGGAGGCTGCCGGTGAACCGGTGGCGATGACCGGCACGGTTGAATACCGTCTGGGGCCTGAACGTTTCAAAGCTGATCGAACTACGCCCGAAGCCACTGACATGCAACGCATGCTGCGCCAGGCAGTCGAGATCGGTTGCCGGGCAGCGGTTATGGAAGCCTCATCACAGGCCATGGATTTTCATCGCTGCGATGCCCTCGAATTCGCCGTTGCCGTTTTTTCCAATCTCACGCGCGACCACCTCGACTATCACAAGACGATGGAGAACTACTGGATCGCTAAGCAGCGCTTGTTTGATGGCAGGCTCGGCAGCAGACCGCGCACTTCGGTTATCAATCTTGACGACCCGTACGGAGTGGAGCTCGCCGAGCGACTCGGAAAAGAAGGCTTGCATGTTGTCACTTATGCAGTCATCGCAGATGCAGACGTCACGGCACGCGACCCGGAGTTTTCCCTGAATGGTATGCGTTTCAATTTGCGCACACCCGGCGACGAACGCGAGTTTATTTCGCCGCTGGTTGGTCCGCCGCACATCTACAACACACTCGCGGCGGTGGCCAGCGGACTAGCGCTGGGCTACGGACTCGATGTAATCACGCGGGCGCTGGAAAAATGCACCGGGGCGCCGGGACGCTTCGAGCGTGTTCCCCATGATGGTGACTTTGCGGTCGTGGTCGATTACGCACACAGCGACGACGCGCTGCTTAACGTGTTGCGCACGGCACGGCAGGTGACGAAGGGGAAAATTATTACTGTGTTTGGCTGCGGCGGGGATCGCGATGGTTCGAAGCGCGCGCCGATGGGCGAGGCGGCAGGAAGTTTAAGCGACGTAGTGATCCTAACTTCCGACAATCCCCGCACCGAGGATCCGGAAAAAATACTCGCGGAAGCCGAAGTTGGAATTCAGAAGACGGGCAAGCCTTATCGAAAAATCGCGGATCGGCGCGAGGCGATCCACCAGGCGATCTCAGAAGCACGCAATAATGATTTGGTTCTGATTGCCGGCAAGGGGCACGAGGATTACCAGATCATCGGCCGCGAAGTGTTCCACTTTGATGACAAGGAAGTCGCACGCGAATCATTGGCGCGGAGGGCTTAACGGTAGAAATGGTCAAGCTGAGTGAGATCATGATCCTGGTATTAACTGTTTCGACGCTGCTGATGTTTTCCGCATGCCAGGGCGTGTCGCAATCAAAAAAAGCTAAAGCAGGTTCCGCGGAGCGGAATCAGACAAACGCCCCTTCTTACGAAGTCTACCTGCCGCCAACCAAACTCGCCGACCTGGAAGATCAAGCAATCTCCGAAAGCAGCGGGCTGGTCGCTTCGCGCACCTCGCCTGGGAGTTATTGGACTCATAACGACGCCGGTAATGAACCACTCATTTACTCATTCGACAGCCAGGGACGCAGTCGCGGCGTCTGGCGCGTTACCGGTGCGACTAACTATGATTGGGAAGACCTTTCAACAGGGCCGGGACCAAAACCCGGCACCAACTATCTTTACATCGGTGATATTGGCGACAACGATGGCACTCGGTCCGAGATAGTCATCTACCGAATTCCCGAGCCTGTCATTCCAAACGGCGTTCCAATTTCAACAGCACAGCGGCCCAACGCAACCGAAACTGCTGAAGCCATACGATTGCGTTATCCCGATGGGAGTCATAACTCCGAAGCGCTGCTGGTGCATCCCAGGACAGGACGCATTTACCTCATTGTGAAAGAGAAGTCTGCCAAGCCCGGTATCTACGCCGCCGATGCGCCGACAGGATCGGGAGAAGTAGTTACCCTGGCGCGCATTGGCGAAGTCGATTTGTCAGGACGCTCAGAGGGCCTAATCAACGGCGGCGCCATCTCGCCGGACGGACAGCGGGCGGCGCTCTCCGATTACACGCAGGGCTATGAATTTGTTTTGCCGGACGCGAATGCACCTTTTGACAGTATTTGGAAACAGCCGATGCGAACGGTCGATCTCGGAAAACGAAAACATGGAGAGACTATTTGTTACCGGTTGGATGGAAAAGCGTTGCTGGCAACCAGCGAACGCTTGCCTGCGCCTTTGATTGAGATAGTGCGGCGTTAAGCTCTGCACAAAAGATATTTGTTGTGCGCATAGGAGCGGGGGCAAGCCCGCCTTCCCAACCCCGAGACTCCGGACGTGCTCGATTGCTTCACCGTGAAAGCCATTCTTGGTGAAATCTCGACCTCAGCTCTAGTCAGCTCGGGGTCTGGAAGGCGGGCTTGCCCCCGCTCTTGTTTACTCGTGCGTTTGTTCCGGATACATCCTCGACCAAATCCAATAGACAGGCAGGCCGAGCGCGATCAATGCGACACCGGCGATGGGAGGATTACGCGCCAGCATTCCCACGCCTGAAAGCACCTGGCCGTGTGCAATCATCGCCAGCGCGTTAACAAAATCCTCGCGAACTCCCAATAGCGTAGTCCCAAGTATCAAGGCCGTCGCCAGCAGGAAGAGGACAGGCACGATGGGATAACCCCAGGCGCGATAAGGCCGCTCCGCGTCCGGCATTTTGCGGCGCAGAATAAAAACGCTTGCCGTTACTAGTCCATAAAAGATCCAAAGGCCGAAGATGGCGTAGTCCGTGAGGATGTCGAATGAAGAGGAGAACATGATGACGAGTATGCAAGCCCAAATGGCTTGGATTACTAAGGCCCCGGTGGGTACATGTGTGCGTGGCGACACCTTCGACAAACTGCGCAGGAACAATCCATCGCGTGCCATCGCGTAGGGCACGCGCGCGCCGGTGAGGATCGAAGTGTGAAGCGTGCCGAAAGTTGATGACAGCAGAGCGGCCGCAATGAAACTTATTGCCAGTGGCCCGAGAAACTGCTTCGCGACTTCCGTGGCGACCGACGACTTAGTCGAGATGCTCGCAATCTCGGTGGGCGACAGCGTGTAAAAGTAGGCAACGTTCGCGAGCAGATAGAGCGCCATGATCAGGATCGTGCCGCCGATGAGCGCGCGCGGCAGGTTGCGGCCCGGGTTCTGAACTTCACCGGCGACAAGCGTGACGTTGTTCCAGCCATCGTAGGCCCAAAGCGCACCGAGCATCGCGGCGATGAAACCGCCGAAGCCGAATCGCGCCGCCGCGCTGACGCCTTCGCAGGTGCCCCCCACGTTGGCCATCAATAAATGCGACCAGTCAGCGTTTCGGGCAAAGAGGAAAGCACCTACGCCGACGAGTAATACCAGCGCAATTTTGACACCCGACAAAATAGTGGCGACGCCGCCGCTAACTTTGACTGCCAGACAATTGATGCCAGTGACGATAAGGATCGAGGCGAGCGCAACTACCTGGAGTTTTCCGAAAGGAACCGGATGGCCCCAGATGGTGGTAGAAAAAAAGTCGCCCGCCAGTGCGCCGCCAATCATGATGTTCAGGAAAAGAGCGAACTGCACCCCGAGTGCCGCCTGGGAGCCGGCTTTGCCGATAAAGAACGACATCCAGCCAAACAAAAATCCCCACGGTCGTCCGTAGGCTTCGCGCATAAAAACGTATTCGCCGCCCGCCTTTGGCATCATGGCCGCGAGTTCGGCGTAACTCAACGCTCCCGCGAGTGAAAGTAATCCGGCAATGACGTAGACGAAGAGAACCATCTTCGGCGTACCGACGTTGCAGGTCATCACGCGCGCTTTAAGGAAGACTCCGGTGCCGATGACGTTGCCAACGACGATTGAGATGGCTGCGATCAGGCTCAGGCCGCGGATCAGTTGAGTCTTGTGTGGTGGTTGCATGTAATTGCCAAAAGGAATTCTTAATTGTTGGACGCTTCACCCTTATTTCTGATCACAGCCAGTTCTGCCAGGAATTCTTCACGTTGTCGAGTCACTTCAGCTGCTCGCCTCGTCTTATCATTAATGTGGCGTTCCCCCTTAAAATCCGAGTCCTGAAGGGACTTAATCCAGGCCTTTAATTGTCTCGAACAACTTTCCGCACGGAGTTTTGTGGCCCTAATCTCACCGATTAAATTGCCAGACAACGGCAAGCGCTCGAATAGACAAAGCATTGAGCGAACCTCACCAGCTGAGCCGCGCGAAATGTAAAGAAACATCAGGAGTTCATTGTTGGTGCCACGCTCGAACCCTTCAGCAATATTGTTTGAGACTGACACCGCCGCCCGTTCGATCTGATCCCTAAGTCCATGGTGTGCTGCAAATTCGGGTTTTGACGTTAGAGCATAGACTTCAACAGCCAGGTCGATTGCTGCGTTCCAAACTGGAAGATCTTCAAACCTTTTGTATTTCATTGGGAGGCTCCGATCGATAAATTGAATTCCAGATTCCAGATTCCAGATTCAAGATTCAAGATTCAAGATTCAAAATGCTCGACTACAGATTACAAAATTCAAAATCTGGAATGTTGAATCTGGAATCTGAATCCTGAAATCCTGAATCCAAAAACAGTCGAACCAAATGAACGAACTGCGAATCGCAAATTCAATCCTGCGCAATCAAATGTCATTCGTGTCATCGAAAACCATCCTCATGCAGCACGTCTGCGGATACTTCTACCCTTCAACGCCTGCGCGGCTGCTTCGCCGGTGACGACCGCGCCTTCCATAAAGCCCTGCCATTCAGCCAGGTGCTCGCCTGCAAACAGAACTTTGCCATGCGGTTGCTGCAAAATCGGACGAAGCGTGAACCACTGTCCCGGGCGGTAAAACGCGTAAGCGCCTTGGGTATACGCATCGCGCTGCCAGGCCATCGACTGAATATTCACAGCCAGCTCCGGCGCTTTTTTATTCAGCGGCAAGAGATCGCGGGTGATGATGTCGCTGCGCCGGCCGCTGCTCTGTGATGCAAGTACGTCAGCTTTTTCACCGATCGCATAACTGCAAAGTATTCCTTGTTTGCCCGGCTGATTTTTGGTGCTGTGAAAATAGTAGTGAGAGGTGACATCGCTGACCAGCGAGAAGTCTTCCTCGCCCCAGAAGCGCTCCTTGAACAGGATCTGATTCTTGACGATGCGTGCATACTGAAGTTTATTGGCTGCGGCAGCGTGTGCTGCCGGAAGCGGCGGATCAAAAGTAATCTTCGAGAGCACTCGCGCTGGCACGGTGCAAATGCAAGCGTCAGCCGTGAAATCTCTGCCGCCGGCTCTCACGGTGACGCGCCCGCCCCGCTGCGTAATTTTCTCCACCACCATGCCGGTATGAAGCGTGCCGCTGCCAAGCTGCGAAGCCAGCGCGTTTGTCAGGCGCGAGTTGCCGCCTTCCATCTTGAAATCCATTTCGTTTGCCGGACTGGACTCAAAATACTCCGCGGCTGCAGCGTAGGCCGATATCATGCGAATCGTTTCGCCAAAGTCTGTACTGTCCTGCAAGTCTCGCAGCAGCAAATCTTCTTCGCTAAAGCCGATCTCCTTTAGCCAGGTCCACCAGTCGTACTGATCCAGGCGCACGCGATCCCGTTCGGCGTAATTTTTGTAAGTCTTCCGAAACTTTTCAAAAGCGGCTTTTGCCGGCGTCGAGAAATCCCACTGGCCGGGTCTCTTCACCACACCGTCCTGCATTAGTGACGCTTCGAAGCGATGATCCAGCAGCTTGATATTGAAGTCACTGCACAGCGCTTTCATGCGATCGTGGCTGGCGCCCACCCACTCGCCACCGAGTTCGCATACCAGTTCAGGATTCTCCTTGAAGTTATAAGAAAGGACGCGGCCGCCGATTCGCGGACGCGCTTCCAGGACAGTGACGTTCCAATCCTTCAAGGCGTGGGCCGCGGCTAAGCCCGCGAGACCGGCGCCGATGATAATGCACGAGTATGAGCGACGTTGGACGTAGGGACTAAAGACAAGCGGTACGCCGGCAGCGGCGATTGCCGCGTTCTTTAGAAAGTCTCGCCGCGATGAAGTGAGTGGTAGTTCAGCAGATTCTTTTACCATACGTCGTTGACCACGAGGTCGCCATAAGTGTCGCGGCGGCGAATGAGACTCGCCGATCCGTTTTCATCAATCATGACCGCCGCGGGAAGTGGACGGCCGTTGTAGTGAAACATCTGCGCCAGCGAATAGGCGCCTGAGTTCAGCAATGCCAACACTTCGCCCGGTGCTACGTCCGCGGGCAGTTTTCTATAGTCGGGTAAACGACCGCAGCGTTCAATATCAAAATAGACATCGCCGGAATCGCATAGTGGTCCGGCAACTTTATAATTCGTTTCATGCGCTTCGCCCGCGCGTGAGGCCGAGATCGTGTGGTAGTACCATTTGTAGTTGTTCATCGAAAGCATGATGTTGTAACCGGCATCCGTCAGCAGCCAGACGTCTCCCGTTTCCGGTCTTTGCTTCATGTTCAGAACAGTTGTCAGCACCAGGCCGGCGTCGGCAATGACGCTGCGTCCCGGCTCAAGCAGGATAGTAGTTTTGTCGAGCAGATGTTCCGCGCCCGCGGCGCGAGCCGACTCGCGCGCAACGCGCAACGCTTCGGCTAACACCACTGACGGTTCGAGATCGGCGCCGAGCATGTCGCGTTCGTGTTCGGGTAATTGATCAGCTTGCGAACGATCGCGCAGATAGTTAACCGGAATACCGCCACCAAGGTTGATGTGCTCGAGCGTGTGGCCCGTCTCCCGATGAATCGCAACGAGATGTTCCCACATGCTGCGAAATGCTTCGGCGAAAGGTTCGACATCAGGCGTTTGCGAGCCAACGTGAATATGAATGCCGCAGACGTGTATTAGCTCCGGATTCCTTAAGCTTCGTCGAAAAGCTTCGAGCACTTCCGATGACGAAATGCCAAACTTGGAGGTCAATAAGGCAGTTTGCAAACCGAGATGCGAGCGCGTCCCAATCTCAGGAACCAGTCGCAACGCGATGCGCGCGGGTTTCGGTGCTTGACCACTGGCAGCGCCAACGCGCCTGACTGCTTCTTCAACCAAACCGATTTCATAAATCGAGTCGACGTTGATGGCATGGATGCCGGCGCGAACAGCGTCATCCAGTTCGCCATCACTCTTGCTGGTGCCGTTGAAAATAATCTGATCGGGCCGGAACCCAACCCGCAACGCCTTATACAGTTCGCCGCCGCTGTTGACTTCAAGATCGATACCCGACTCGAGCACCAGCTTCAGCACCGCCATATTCGAATTTGCCTTCGAGGCGTAAAAAAATCGAATGGGGTGTGCGACAGATTGAGCTGCCGCCCTGAGTCGATCGATATTTGATTTAATGCGCGGAGCGGAAAAGACAAAGAGGGGTGAATCGTAATTGCGAACCAGTTCCAGCGCGTCGGCGCCGTTAATAGCAAGGTGGCCTTCGCGGACTTCTAGATAATCAGGAATAGTCCAGGCTGGACTGGAAGCAGCTACCGTGGTCGACATGTTTTGGTCTTTCTCCGCGTTAGGAATTATCACGAATGAATGCGAGCGAAGATAGACTGCCGCTAGGAAAGCGTCAAGCTGTTGGGTCTTTGAGCTTTGTACTCAGTACTTTGTGCTTGGTACTTGCGGTAGAGATTGAATCTGTCAAAGGCAAGAGTACAAAGAACAAAGTACAAAGCTCAAAGTACTAAGCTCAAGACCAAAGACCCAAGTCCCAAGTCCAAAGTCAATTAAGCAGTCGCTGCTGGTCGCTATCGCTCCCCAGTTCTGATTTGCCCAAGCTTTCGCAGCACTTCACGGATTTGTTTGTAATGACGTAGTTCGTGATAGCCGATGAAAGAGACTGTCGCCACGCCATCGATCTCGCCGAGGAACGGATGCGTGAAGACAGGATTGCGAAAACGTTCTTCGCTATGAGCGGCACAGAGCGTTTTTAGATTAGTTCGGGTGCGGTCAAAATTCTCAATGGCCTGATCTTGCGCCGGCGAGTCCAGCGGATTCATTGCTTTCGGGGCCTTCACCCGGATAAGCCGCAGGGAAACGATGGAAGTTGGCATTAAACGGCGGAAAAATCCAACGCGTCGCGGCTCACGAGCAATTGCCGCCTCGAGTTCTTTGGTTACCCGCCCTTCGACAAGACAGAGATGATGGACTATCTCCGCGACACTCCATTCGCCTTCAGTCGGTCGCCTGGAATAAATGCTCGGATCGAGCGGTGAAATTGCGCTGAGCAGTTTTTGATGGACTGAGTCCAGTCGCTTCAGGGCATTTTTCATAGGGAAGTACCAAATCAAAAGGGCGGGGCATTACTGACAAACTTAATCCGCAGATTGCGCAGATTTCACAGATTACCTGATCTGCGTAGTCTGTGTAATCTGCGGATGACTATAGCAGCCAGGATCAACTCTGCGGACGGCCAAAGTTGTAAACGATTACTCCGGTCACTCTCACCGGTTCTCCCGACAGCAGTGTCGGGGAGAACTTTGCCTGCAGTGCGGCGTTGACTGACACGTCCTGAAGCTGTTTAGGTCCGGAGATCGCGCGAGCCTCAGAAACATTTCCCTGCTCGTCGACGGTCACCTGAATGACTACGACGCCTTCAGTGCCGGCAGCCCTCGCGTCGGGAGGGTAGTCCGGCTTGGGCAGGCTGATGGCTTTGCCGTTCAGGACGCCTCCCGAGATCGGCGCACGCTTCCCGGGGTCGGTCCCGGGACGCTGCGCTTCATCTGGTTTAGGTTCTTCGTTGGCGGCGGGTTTAGCCGGCGCGGTGTCCGCCGGTGCTGTCACCGGGCCTTCGGACAATCCTGACGCAGCGGCAGCGACTGAAGGCGGTGGTCCGGCGCCCTTTTCCGGCAACACAAAGGAACTCAAGAATTCCTCCTGAACCTTATCGTCCTTTTTGGTGTTTAAGTAGACTATCGAATAAAAGCGCTTACGCGTGGCAAACACCTGGGCCGTACCCACGAGCTCGCCGATCGTCATGCGGTATTCGCGTCCCGGATTTCCCTGCAGAGTTTTCTCTCCCACCAGCGTTAGTTTCGCTACCATGTCTTTGCGAATCTTCGGCGCAAAAAGAGTCTTGAAGGCATCGACATAAGAGTTGATGCGTTGCATCTCCGTATACAGCGCTGGGTTTGATTTGATTCCGCTCAGCGAGACTACCGCGAACACCGGCCCGGGCTTGCTGTTATAAAGATAGGTTCGCGTATTCAACTCCATCTTGTGATACGGCTCTTTGCTGGTTTCAAAAGTTGAACCTTTAGGCATGAGAACAGAGAACTCCTCGCCTTCGGGGCGCAGAGTTTCCCACTGTGGAGTCGCCGGAGCGCCTTGCCCTAGCGCGCAGACGCAAGTTGATAGAATGAACGAGAGGAGGAACGATTGTCGTTTGCAATTAAATGAACGCATGACGCAGTACTCCTTTAAAACTATTCGCGATTCATGAGATTCATCGGGATGGCTGCCAGGCGACGGCATTCGCTTGCAGGACCGCGAGCGGTAGCGAGCGGATGCAAAAGCTCAACGCTGAATTGAGATCGTAACAAAAGATCCGTCGTTGGTGAAGTCGAGTGCCGGATGCGCTGCCAGAACCAGCGGTAGAGCGGATGCAAAACCTCAGCCTGAATTGAAATCGTAACAAAGATCCGTCGCTCCGGTGAAGTCGAGTGCCTGGATCCGCTCGCTACCGCTCGCGGTTCTGCAAGGCTACAGCTGCGCCATCATCTCCGCCGGGTTCCAGTAAGCATGCAGCGTCTGTATTTTTCCCGCTTCGTTAACTTCAAAAACATCTATGCCTTCGAAGTGCGCCTTGCGCCCGCGCTGGCTGATCCCGCGTCCCGACCATTTCACTGCGGCGCCATTGCCGGCAATGAATATTTCGTCTTCCGTTAAGCCAACCTCTTTGAAGGCTGAGGTAATCGTTTGAAAGAACTCCCTTAGGCTCTGATGGCCGACCATCGCCGGCGCGCCCACCGGATCGTGGGACACGGCATCTTCGGCGAAGGTATCGATCCAGGCTTGTTCATTCATTGCGCGTATCGCCGCAAAGTAGGCCCTAACCGTTTGCGAAACTGTTTCTGGGGACATCTATTCGTTTTTCCTTTCTCGTTCCTGCTGTACTAACACTCGCCGCAATATTTTTCCCGCCGGCGATTTCGGAATCTTATCGATGAATTCAAGTAGTCGAATCTTCTTGTGTGGGGCCACGCGCCCAGCGACGAAATCCATCAGCTCTTCGGCGGTTGCCTCGCCCTTTCTTACTACGAAAGCCTTCGGTATTTCTCCCGCCTCATCGTCCTGACAGGGAATAACAGCGGCGTCGGCAACAGCCGGATGGGTCAACAACAAGGCTTCGAGCTCTGCCGGTGGCACCTGAAAACCTTTGTATTTGATCAACTCCTTGGCGCGATCGACAATGAAGAAGTGTCCGGCGTCGTCCGCGTAGCCAATGTCACCTGTGTGCAGCCAACCCTCGGAGTCTATCGTCGCGGCCGTCGCCTCGGGACGATTAAGATAACCCTTCATTACCTGCGGACCACGAACGCAGACCTCGCCTTCCTGCTTGTGTCTCAGAGTCTCTCCCGTTTCCAGATCAACGATCTTGCACTCGGTGTTCGGAGCAGGAACACCAACTGAACCAAATCTTACCTGCGACGGGTCGGCCGGCGACGAATGTGTTACCGGACTAGTTTCTGTCATGCCGTAACCCTGACGCACATCACAACTGAGACGCTGCATGCAGGCGCGCGTCAGGTGTTCATCGAGCGGCGCGGCGCCGGAGAAAATAGTTTGCAGTTTCGACAAGTCGTAATTTTCAACTACCGGACTCTTACTTAGGAGGAGCACGATAGGCGGCACGAGGTGCGCCAGCGTCACGCCGTGGTCCTGAACCAGTTGGAGGAAAGGCTCGAGTTCAAAACGCGGCACTGTCACGATGGTGGAACCCTGGGACAGGCCCATATTCAGAACGACCACCAGTCCGTAAATGTGAAAGAGCGGCAAAACGCAGATCAGAGTGTCGTTTTCACTGAAGTAGTCAAGGCCTTCCATCTGGCGCATGTTGGCGACCAGATTGTAGTGAGTAAGCATCACTCCCTTTGCGAGTCCGGTAGTGCCGCTTGAATAGGGAAGCGCCACCAGATCCTCGCGAGGGTCAATGGCAACTTCGGGATAGCGACCGTCGCTGTCCAGGAGAGAAGAGAAGGGCGTGGTCCCGTCCATTTCGTCTCCAGGTTCGTCAAAAATAAATAGCTCTTCGATGTTAGCTTCGCGCGCGGCGGCCTTGGCTTTCTCCAGAAACTGCGGCACGCTGACCAGGAAACGCGCTCCGGCATCTTTCAGCTGATGGGCGATTTCCTGTTCGGTGTAGAGTGGGTTGACTGGACTGTTAATGCCACCCAGAGACGCTACGGCATGGAAGGCTATTGCGTACTCAGGAAGATTATGACTGAGAATTCCAAACACCTCGCCCTTTTTGAAACCGCGTTTCCAGAGACTGGCAGCCACACGTGAAATACGATCGGCGAGTTCTGAGTATTTGATGGTACGTCCGCTTGGACCGTCGATCAGCGCCGGCTTATCGCCCCGCTCGGCAGCTCGCTGTAACACAAAAGTCGTTACCGGAATTTCTGGGATGTCGACTTGGGGGAAGGGTCCGCGGAAGATCATGGGCGCTTACCTTATCAGGTGACCCGCCTTCCGTAAAAGGTTTATATTAAGCACGTAATTAGGAACGCAAGGCGGTATTTTCGGATTTGTCTCATTAGCACCGACGGCTTTAGCCCGGTGATCTAGAGCCGTACGGAACGGGAAACCGTTTAGACGGTTTCATTTTCTTTCCGCCTACCTGATCACCGGGCTAAAGCCGCGGTGTTAATGAAAATTGCAAGAGAAAATTGAGACTAACTACATAATAGGTCTTCATTGGCAGAGTAAGAACTATGCCCGAATCCGCAGCTCGCCCACTCAACATCGTCTGCCTCGCCACCTACTTCAAGGGTGGCGACTTTATTCGCGAATGCAAACGGCTCGGATGCAATGTCATTCTGATCACCAAAGAAAAAATGCTTGAGGAAGATTGGCCCCGCGACAGTCTGGACGATCTGATTGCCGTGCCCAACGATGCCGGTCCGCCGCTAATGATCGACCTCACCGCTTTCATTGCCCGCAAGCTGAAAGTTGATCGCGTGGTTGCGCTTGAAGAGTTTGATGTGATGACCGCGGCCTTGATTCGGGAACACTTTTGCCTGCCCGGCATGAGCAGCTCGACTGCAAAGACGTTCCGCGACAAGTTTAGGATGGCCGAAGCCGCCAGAGCCGGGGGCATTCTGCTTCCGGAGTTTGTGCCGCTGATAAATGCAGATGAAGTACGCGACTTCATGGAGCGCGTGCCGCCGCCCTGGATCATTAAGCCGCGGTCTGATGTTTCCGCTATCGGCATTCGCAAAGTCGATGAACCGGCCGAAGTTTGGCGCATCACTGGCGAAATGAATGAACGCCAGAACCTCCGGGAGCGCTCGTCTTATTATCTGTTGGCGCAGTTTGTCGCCGGCGAAGTTTTTCATGTTGATTCTATCGTGAGCGGCGGTCGCGTTGTCTTTGCCGGTGCGAATCGCTACGGACGTCCGCCGCTGGAAGTAGCGCATGGTGGCGGCGCTTACGTTTCGCGTACCGTCGCACATGGATCCGCGAACGAGAAGAAACTGTTTGCAATCAATCGCAAGCTCGTCAAAGCGCTGCAACTCGAACGCGGCGCCGCTCACGCGGAGTTTATTAAGAGCGACGCGGACGGCGAGTTTTACTTTCTCGAGATGGCCGCGCGTGTGGGTGGCGCTTATATCGCCGACGTTCTGGAGGCGGCTTCGGGGCTGAACCTTTGGCGCGAGTGGGCGCAGATGGAAATAGCAGGAGGCGGGAAGCAGGGGCAGGAGGCAAGCGGAAGGAACCAGTGGCAGGAGGCAGGAGCAGGTGAGAAGACGGCCCGCGATGGACAAGGCAGTAACAAGCTTAAGCCGCTTCGAAACGAATACGCCGGCATCGTGCTTTCACTTTCGAAACAAGAGGATCCTGATACGTCTGCGTACGACGATCCGGAAATTGTCTACCGCGTGAAGAAGAATCATCACGCCGGCTTGATTGTCCGATCCAGGAAACTGGAACGCGTCGAGGAATTGCTGACGCAGTATGCCGCGCGCTTCGCCGATGATTTTGTTGCGGTGGTTCCGCCGCTCGAGAAAGCTGAGTGAATTTTGTAGGTTAGCATTGCCAAGCAAAGAGCGGGGGCAAGCCCGCCTTCCTCACCTGAGAGATCCTCCAGTTGACGCGTTTTTACTCAGCCCTGAAAGCCTTTCAATCAAACCAAACAGCTCAAAGCCTGGTCAGCTCAAGGTCGGGAAGGCGGGCTTGCTCCCGCTTTTAGCTTCATTGAATTTCCTTCAACCTCCAAATTTCGACGCTGAGCGCTTCACAGTAATGCAGCAGCGGATCGCCTTTCGGCGTCGGCAAGTCATGAGATTCGATCATGGTTGAATTGAGAGAGTTAAGTTTTGCGCTACGCAACGGCCACGGACGGTGGTGGATGCGCGCGCGGTAGAGTTTGCCGTTGTGTTCAGCATCGAGGCAGTAGCGTTCAGTTAGAAAAAACTCGAGTGAAGCCGGTGAAGCAGCAGGAAGAGTTTCACCAACAGACCAGGTAGCCTGGAGTTCCGCCGGCGCTCCGCGTCGATCCTTCCGCACCGACGAATAACTAATCGTATTGCCAGTTTGATTCAGCGACATGCGCGCGTTGAAGTAAGGCAGGTGATAAAATATGCGCGCGCCCCATACAGCGAGGCGGTTTGCCGCATCGAGCGAGAGGAACCAAACGCTGGGCACGCCTCGATGATGTACGTACGTGCGCACGTTCAACTCATGAAACGCGCTGGTACCCGGGATCGCTGGAAGAAAAGAAGCGCGAATGCCCCACATCGTGAAGGGAACGACGCCAATCCAGGCCGAGCCGTCGAAGGTGTCGATTTCCAGCGGCGCGGGAATTAATGGGCGCAGCAACTTCTCGTCAATGCGCCAGTGCATGAAGAGGAGCTTGCCCCAGTTCTGGTGCATGATCGGCATGCCTCCAGGTCGCTCGCGCATGGCTAAGCGGTGAGCTTCAGTTGGTTGGTTGGAGTTCACAAGAAGAGGAGAGCAAAGAAAAAGAGCGGGGGCAAGCCCGCCTTCCCGACCCTGAGACTGCCGTGCTGAATGCTTTTTGGCGAACGTGGAAGGCCTTCAACCTGGAATTTCAGCAGCTTGTGTAGTCAGTTCGAGGTTGGGAAGGGGGCTTGCCCCCGCTGCCTTTAATCAGGGCGGGTCGCGCGGGCCAGAAAGTTTCACTACGATTATTACCGAGTTCTTGACACCGTAGTCGTCGTCTTCCGTGTTTGGGTTGGCAGGATCGAGCAGCCAGTTTCCATCGACGATAAACTTGTACGCGTGCTTGCCCGGCTCGAGATCGACGCGACAAACCCACTCATCGCCTTCACGACCAAGAATGAACTCGGATTGGTTCCACCTGTTGAACGAACCCGCCACCGCGACGATGCTCGCGTCGGCATAACCCTTTAACCTGAAAGTAGTGTTGCCCTTCAGACTTGGCGGCGGCAGCGTGACTCTGGCCGCAGTGTATTTCGCGCCTTCGTATTCAAAGTCGACGCTGACAATCTTCCCGTCCTCGTCTTTGTTGAAGCTGAGCGGCGTGCCTTCGATCTCGTCGACGAAAATCGTTTTGGACTTGTGAACCAATCGACGCTTCTTTACGACTGAAGGCTTCACCCAAAGTTCACCATTCTCAAGCGAGACATCGAGCGTTGAGATGGGGATAATGCCGGCGTCGAGTCCATACCTGCCGACGTATTTCTTTAGGGCGTCGGGATTGATCTTTCGCGGCTGCTGAACGGGTTTTGTCAGAACCGCCTGCGCGAGCGGGCAGGTCCAAACGACGCAAGCCAGGATTGAGATAAGAAGCATGAAGCGCAATTGAGTCATACCAACCTCAAACACGTTCCGATCTACCAGGCCCGCTCTTTACTGGGACCGCGGGCGCCTAGCTCGCCTCAAGCAGGTTCACTCAAGCTGGTCGCAAACCTGACAGCCAACAAAGTGGTATTCAACGAAAGCGGGCGAGGCGCCCGCGGTCCCATTAAGGAGTTGTTCAATACTGCCAGTTCACATTCACAAAACCGGTGCCGCTGGTCGGTACGGTGTAGGTATGGTTCGAGCCATTTTCCCACGTCACTCCGCCGCCTGAGGCAATCTTGATGAACTTGAACTGGATTGTTTGCCCGGCCGGCACACTGGCTGTCAGGAACCAGTTGGGATAATTCGGTGTCAGCATCGGTCCGACCGCGCCGTCCCAGGTCGTGCTCCAGGCGCCAAGCTCAACAGTGTCTCCGGTTAGAAAAATATAGTCGCCGGTTGACGTTGGAGTGGCGTTGTTAACCGTGAACGTAACCGGAATCAACTTCGCGGTCAGCACGGTATATTGAATTCCGTTGGAGACCGTGCCGCCGGAGTTTGTCACGGTGACGTTGTAGTTGCCGTTCGTTACGGTGGGCGTGGTGACCACGATCTGCGTAGGCGACCACGAGTTGACGGTTGCCGTCGTCGTTCCGAATTTCACGGAGCCGCCGGAAGCGCCAAAGTTTCGACCGGCTATAACAGTCTTCACACCGGGCTGTCCGGAAGTTGGACCAATTGAACCAATCTCCGGCGACGCCGCTCCTTCCGTAAACTGCCAAACAGAAACAGCGTGCGCCGGAAGAGTGAAAGTTGTTACCGGGTTATTTCCTCCCGATCCGGAACCGACCGTGATCGAAAGTCCGCCGAGCAAGCCGGTCAGGTTATCTGTCTGCGTGCCGACGGGCAAAGAGGTATTCAGTCCGCTGATGCTGTAACCCGTCGTCTCATTTTTGTTGATAGCCACGAGTACCACGCTGCCGAAGAACTTGCGCTCATAAATGTAGACGTCGTTGCTTATCCAGCGTTGAGTCATGGAACCGTAAGGAATCGCCGGGTTGCTGTGACGAAGACTAGAGAGCCTATTCATGAGCGTGTATGCCGTGGTCGAGGTTGAGAAGGCCGACATCATCGGACGATTGTAGGGATCGGTGCCGCCGCTGGTGTCGTTGTGCAAATACTGTTCGGTGCCGTAGTAGATACACGGTATGCCGCGGGCGGTGAGAACGAAGGACATCGCCTCATGCAGACGGTTATTGTTGTTGTTGACGGAAAGAAAACGCGCCATGTCGTGATTATCGATAAAGGTGACGAGATCTTCTTTCCAGGTAAAGTTGCTCGCCTCCTGCGTGAGAACGGAATCAATCTCGGAGAAGTTTGCATTTGAGGCAAAGACGCTGCGAATGGCGGTATTGAGCGGGAAGTCGAGCATAGACATGCCGCTCTTGTTAGCAAACTTGTAAGAGTCGTGATAGAGCGGGTCGGAAGTGTTTCCCTGATACCACTCGCCAAACATGAAACTGTCGCCATAGGTGAAAACGGAATTGGCAAAGCTGTATTCCCAGCCCCAGGTGATGTGTTTGATCGCGTCGATGCGGAAACCGTCCACCCCGTGCTGTTGGAAAAGCTGCGCTGCCGACTTCAGGTAACCGTCGATGGTGGCATGTTCCTGGTTGAGATCGGCCAGATCAAACAGCGTGAAGTACTCGACTTGATAACGATCATCCCAGCCGCCGCCGGAGATGTTTGCATTATGGTGAAAATAACCGTTGCTGTCGGAAGTGTAGTTACCCATAAAGGTGCCGTTGTCGTATAGCGAGCCAAACTCACCGGCGCTGTTCTGCGTGGAATGGTTAGGGGCGAAGTCGATGATCACCTTAATGCCATTTGAGTGTGCCGCCGTGACCATCGCGTCGAAGTCGGTCCAGGTGTTGCTGCTGTTGCCGAAGTGTTCCTCGATTCGTTTGAAGTCGCGGCCTTGATAGCCATGGTAAGAAGCCTGCGGGTTGCCGCCGCTATCGGGAATGTTGGTGTTCAGATTATCTACCGGCGGAGAAATCCAGATTGCGGTGACTCCCATGCCGGCCAGGTAAGACATCTTCTGTTGAATGCCTTGCAAGTCGCCGCCCCAGTAGAGTCGCCAGTTGGTTTTGGTCGAGTCATACAATCCAGCGCTTTGCGACGGGTTGTTGTTGGCGCTGTTGCCGTCAAAGAAGCGGTCAGTGATGATTTGATAGATGACTTCGCGTTTGAAGTCGGCCGCGAACGCGCCGGCGAGTGGGTGGAAAAGTAATGAAGTAAGAAGCGCGATTGCAGCAAGTCTGTGCGTGAGTTGTCGCATAGTAGAGCTCCGTTCTATTCACAGGGCTGGTTTTGGGAGTTGAGGAAAATGAATCATACAACTAAACGCGTCGCTGTTAGTGATCAAGGAGCCCGCGAGAGCGGGCGGAAAGAGTAGTAGCCCCGGGCGTGAGCCCGGGGTAAACGATGAAATGATTCTGAGCCCCGCCGGGGCGACAGAAATGAAGAGTGTCGACCTCTTTGTTTGGCCTCTGTCGCCCGCTCTCGCGGGCTCGCTGAGTTCACGGCCTTTGCTTGTCACAGAAGCGCTCTACTCCCTGGAAGAGCTGCCGGCAATATTGGTCAGATCCAAGACCGGCGTGCTCACACTGCGCCTGTTGCCATTTACCACTCTTAATGAACTCAGTTTCGCGTGGTACTTCGTTGCAAAAACCCGGCGTCGGACTACTAACACGAAGGCAGCTCTCCATGAAGATGCCGCTGCTAATCCCGTTGGTGAAGCCGGGTTCTCCTTTGTAGCGAGCGACGGCTTGATCGACACAACCCTGGTTGTCGGTTTGGCGCCCCGCCTCCTGACCTTCCTCTACCAGGGCCTTGGCTTTCGCCATCAACGCGTCCTTGTTATTTGACCACCAGTAAACACCCGCGCCTATCACCCCGACGACAAGCAGTATGATTAATACACCGGCGATGATTAAGGCTTTGGCCCAACCCGGCATGGTGTTCCTCCATTTGTCTGCGGCATCGAGGCGGATGTTTACTTCAGATACTTATCCATCCAGTCGAGCACGGTGTGATACCAGAGCTGCGAATTCTGTGGCTTCAGCACCCAGTGACCCTCATCCGGAAACACCAGGAGCTTTGAGTCGACTCCCATGCGTTGGGCGGCGGTGAACAATTGCAGCCCTTCGCCAAAGGGCACGCGATAATCCAGTTCACTATGGATGATCAGGATCGGCGTCTTGAAGTTTTTGACGAACTTGTTCGGCGACCAGCGCGCATACATCATCGGGTTGGTCCAGGGCGTTCCCTTGAATTCCCAATCGGTGAACCAGAGCTCTTCAGTTGCGC